>Ga0335075_10002765_pt1 | contig 28010 bp, 24 predicted proteins | sample Lox_Sample_24_FD_206723 | JGI IMG/M metagenome (GOLD analysis project Ga0335075, IMG submission 206723) | Soil microbial communities from Loxahatchee National Wildlife Refuge, Florida, United States - Lox_Sample_2.4 | ecosystem: Environmental > Terrestrial > Soil > Wetlands | place: USA...
TTCTCATCGCTCATCGTCATGCCCTCGGCATGCGGCCGATCGCCGCTGCCAGGAGCATCGGGCTATCAGATCACGGCCGAAAGAACGGGGATGCCGGAGGGCTTACCGTCGCTGGAATCTCGACGCGCATTGATGGCGAAACCCTCTTTCGCGTTACCGAAGGCCCATTCAGCGAGTTACTCCACGCGCCAGTCGAGCTGCGGCGACATGAAGAACCGCTCCCTGCGCGCGAATGGTCGATCGCGCCCCATCGGCAGCCATCATTTCAACCACCGGCTCGCTCATTCAAAAAAGCAGGGCTGCCAGTCTGCTTGGCGCGCAAGGAGCGGCGCCCGACTCTCTCTCCGAGACGCCAAAGAAATTCAAACGCTACGTTGAACACGAATACCGAAATGAGTGCAGCGGCAACTCCCGGCAACCCAAGCACGGGAAACGATTGGTGCAAGGTCCAAAGAAATTGAGCGATGCAAAGGAAGGCGACGATGTACAGCGTGGGCTTGCGGCCCGTCCGATTGAACCGTGCCGACAATGAGCGCGAGGGACGAGGCTTCGGGTGCGTCAAAATGACGCAGCCCTCGAATGCGTCCCCTGGACACACAGTAATGCCACTGGTAGTGCAACGAGTTTTGCGCTCTTTCGGGTCGGTGGCTCGATCTGGTTCTGTCTTCATCCGCGTCTCACGGCAAAGCCGAAGTGCAGTCTGACCGGCCGAAGGCCGGGCAGAAGTGCCGGCTTCATGCTGCTGCCTCCTGCTTTGCTGGGTTGAGCAACGGCTCCATCACGAGGTAACGCCGCTTTCCCCATTTGGTCGAGGCGATGTGTCTGAGTCTCGCCGCGGCCAGCATCAATGCCGAGTGGCCATCCGGGAAGGCTCCGACCACCCGGGTCCGCCGTCTGATCTCGCGGATGATCCGTTCGAGTGGATTGTTAGTCCGGATTTGCCTCCAATGTGTTGAGGGGTAGGCATAGTAGGTCAGAGTTTCCCCGCCCCTTTGCTCGACGAGCTCCGCGGCGGCTTTCAGCTTCATCGCTTTCAGTCGCGTGATGATCTCTGCCGCCTTCGTCTGTGCGGCTTTGCGATCCTCTTGGGCATGGATCGCCTTGAGCATCCGCGCCACCTCGGCGACCTTGCCGTTCGGCACGTGGCTGAAGACGTTCCGGTAGAAATGGACAACACAGCGCTGCCAGTCGGTTTTAGGAAAAACCTCCTCAGCAGCCTCTACGAGCCCTCTGCAGGCGTCGGAGATGATCAGGCGCACTCCGCTGAGGCCCCGGTCCTTGAGGTGTCGCAGAAAGCCTCTCCAGCCCTCCAGGTCTTCCTTTTCCCCCTCAGCAACGCCGAGGATTTGCCGGAACCCGTCGCTCGCCACGCCGATTGCGATGAGGACGGAGATGTTGCGCACCTCGCCGGCCCAACTCCTCTTGAGGATCACGCCATCGAGGTACACGTACGGAAACTCTCCGGTGATTTCCCGGTTGCGCCAGGCCTCGATGTGCTTGTAGATCTTCTGGTTCAGCCGCGAGACCGTCCCGGAGCTCACCCGCGTGCCCCAGAGCGCCTCAGTAATGTCTTCGACTCGCCGCACGGAGACTCCCGCCAGGTACATCTCGACCAACGCTTCCTCGACGGAGGACTCCCGTCTCTTGTAGCGCTCGATGATCGCCGTTTCAAAGGGCAGCTTCCGCAGCTTCGGCACCCTCAGCGTCACCTCGCCGGCCTTCGTCTCGAGCTTGCGCTCGTAATGCCCGGCTCGGCTATCGGTCCGCTCCGGTGATCGCTCGTACCGCTGGGCCTGGCAAATATGATCCGCCTCGGCATCCAGCAGCCCGTTCAGCGTCTCCTCGACGCTCGAGCGGACGACCTCTTCCACGTGATTCCTTAGCTTCCCTTCATCAACGCGCAGCGCTCCCAGCGCTGCCGGTGTATCGTCGTTCATCGGTGGTGGCCTCATTCATGGTCTGGTCGTGGCTGTGTGGTAACTTCCATTTGACCAGATCGAGGCCACCGCCTCGAATTTGCGCAAAATACGGTACGTCATCGGCCGTCAGGTCCCGATACGCATCTGACGGCGATTCGCGCGGGGTACCAACGTACCATTTTTCAGAGGCTTGAATCAGGTTTCACTCACGATCTTGATGTCGGGGCTCTCCGTCAGGATCGAGCGGAGATCGCTCTGCAGCCGCGATACAGCCGCACCCGTGTTTGGCCGTCGAAACGGATGGAACGCTCGCTTCCAGAATGGAATCTCGGCGGCGACGAAGCAATGCCAGACGCTGGCTGGACGCCGGGAGTCGATGACGAGGGGGTCCTTCTTTTGGTACCACACCGGCCCGGATTCACCAGCCGGTGTGCGCGCCGGCATGCATTCAGGTTATCAGAGTCATGCCTGCGAACTTCGCCGCGCCACTATCGAAGGTCATAGTTTTTCCGCAGCCCGTCGCAGCCGATGTACGCTCGATAAGGCAGTCGGCGAAATCCGCGCTGGTCGTGCCGAATATGCGCAGCGCCTGCGAAACCTGTTCAGCGCGCTCGAGGACGATCTCCTTTGCCCGCAGGAGCCCATCGAGTGCCTGGGCGACCTGCTCGCGAGTGAGGTCGTAGCAGGACGTAAGCACCCAGACCAGCTCAATGAGAGCAATCAGAGGCACAAAACCGGGCGCCTCCGGCGTCAATGACTCCATGAGTTTCGACGCCTTTTGAGACTGTTTTGGATCGTCCTGCATTACGTACCGGACGAGAACATTGGTGTCGAGACCAATCATCGGATCGCTTCTCGGAGAACGTTAACGCGCCGCAGCGCCGCGCTTGGCTATTGCGGCATTCATTTCATCAATGGAAACGATCCGACTCGGCTTGCCGAACATCCCCTTGAGGGCAGTCACGGAACGTGTCGCCGGCACAATCTCAAATCGACCCGGCTCGACTTCGACGAATTCCACTCGATCGCCGGTGTCGAGCCGCAGCGCCTGTCGCACTTCGACGGGAATTGTGATTTGGCCTTTGCCAGTGAGCGTGGCGGTTGCCATTTTGGCCTCCTTACTTATAGGTAAGGATATCATATGTGCGTCTTGGCCGCGACCAGAAGCGCAAGCAGCGTGAAAGCGTCGCGAATCGATTTTCTCGACTGGGCCGGTGGGTAGAATTGCGGGTAACTCAGATGTCGGAACCACCCAAGTCACTGTCTCTAAAGGGTTTTCGGTCCAAGTCCGGCGCCTCTTCAGGGCACCAAGAATTCCTTATTTTCCAATAGGAGGCCTGCAGCAGAACTACGTCCGTCAAAGGATAATCGCGGCCGGATCATTTGATTTTCGGTCACAATTTGGCCATGGCTCGACAACCGATTGCCTCCGGAACGGTGCACGCGATGCCGGCCGATTTTCGCAGGGCCATCCAATCCGACGCAATGGTCATGGATGTATGGGCGAGCATCACGCCACTGGCACGCAATGAGTGGATATGCTGGATCACCTCCGCCAAGAAAGACGAGACCCGGAACCGCCGCATAGAAGTCGGTCTCGACAAAATGCGAAAAGGGATGCGCCGCCCGTGCTGTTGGCCGGGATGTCCTCATCGGTGAAATGGGCACATTTGGCTGACGGTCAGGCAGTCACGAGCCTTTGAGATCGTGATTGGAATCGCTGCGAGTCTGCCCGGCGCTGCTTCGGGCTGTCTCGAGGCCGGCCGGCCGCAGCGCCTCGCGCAGCGCAGCGAGCTGCGCCTTCGTTTTCTCCCCTATCGTACCATCCTGGAAAATCCCGACATTCAGCGTCACGGCCTCATGATGCGCGTGCATGGCGCGCACATACTCGATCAGCTCGCTGGTTGAAAACCTGGGCGGTTCCATCTCTGAGTTCGGGGTGGAGTGCACCCACGGCGCGTCGAGAATGATCAGGTTGTGATCCTGCAGGCCGGCGCCAGGCCCCGATCTGATGAAGCGCGATCCGGCCGGCGTGACGGGCCCGGCGACCTCCCCCGCCCAGTAGTCCTGCCACGGCGTTTCCACGGGATAGATCCAGAAGTTGTATGCCACCAGCCTGTTCGGGTTCCCCGCCCTGATGTATGGCTGGAGCTTCCGGGTCGAGATGCCAGGGTAAGCCTCCATCGTCTGATACCAGCCGTCCAGCCAGTACCCCGCGATCCGGGTGCCATACCGCTTGCCCAGCTCGCTGAATACGTCCTCGTGTATCTGGATGTATTTCGCGGCGCTCGATTTGTACAGTCCACCGAGAGTGTGCGAGGCAATGTACAGGATCAGTCGGATGTGACGCTTCCCCAAAGCGTCGGCGATCTCTCCAATCAGATCGCGTCGGGTGGTCCAGCCCGGATGGTAGTGCTCCCAGGACACGATCGGAGCCGGGCATGTCGGGTCGGCGTGATTGACCGTGAAAATCACGTAGGCTGCACCGGTGCCCGCAACCATCTTCGCAAACTTCGGGACGTTGAAATCAGCCACCGCTTGCGCGTAGCTCTTCGCAGGACCGTGCCGGGGCTGTGACTGGTCGGTCCAATGGAACATCACTCCATACGGCCCATCAGCGAGCCAGTCCGTATCCGCACGGCTGCGCTCAGCCGCGGCCCGTTCCGCCCGTCGCTCCGCCGTGACCGGCTCGATCTCGACCGAGCGCAAATAGACCTTGGCGTTCGATGACTGCAGGCGGATTTGGACGACCTGCCGCCCACCCGCTATGGAAGTCTCTGCGACCTGCATCCGCGTAAAATTTTGCAGGGGATCGGCAAAGATCCCGGACTGCGACCGCAGAGTGCCATCGAACCTGTGCGCTCCGATGCTCAAGCGGTAGGGATGCCCCGGATCATCGGCTGCGTAGACGATCGAAATCCGATATTCACCGGACCGTCTCACCTCGATCGGCCAGGAAATCCCCGCACCGCCAACCGCAGCCAGCCAGCGCGGACCGGAATCGAATTTGACTTGCCCGCTCAATTTCGCGGTTGCGCCATAGAGCCTCAGCACTCGCGCGGACCCGAGCTCGGGAGCCGCAAATGACGGGCGGCTCACGCAGAGGGACATCACGCTTGCCAAGACCAGCAGGAAGGCCGATCGCATGTAACGCTTCTCCCGACGAGATCTCAGTCCAATCAATTTGCCGCCCATGACCCCTCTCTCATAACGACCTACGCCGCGGTGGTTCGCCAAACACGGCCTTCGGGGAACAGGTGGTCTTCCAGCGACTTGGCATGCATCTCGGCGGAGAATCCCGCGGCGGAAGGCGCCAGGTACCGCCCCCTCTCGATGCGTACGGGATCGACGAAGTGCTCGTGCAGGTGATCGACGAATTCTATGGCACGATCTTCCATCAAACCGCTGATGGCCACGTAATCGGCCATTGCCAGGTGCTGAACGAGCTCGCACAAGCCAACACCACCGGCGTGCGGAAACACGCGCACGCCGAATTTGGCGGCCATCAGCAGGATCGCAAGATTTTCGTTGACGCCGCCCACGCGCGCCGCGTCGATCTGGATCAGGTCGACCGCCCCGGCCTGGAAGAATTGCTTGAACATCACCCGATTGTGCGCATGTTCCCCGGTCGAGATGCGCATGGGACTGACGGCTTTGCGTATCGCCGCATGACCGAGCACGTCATCGGGGCTGGTGGGTTCCTCGACCCACGCGATATCCAGATCCGCCAGCGGCTTCAGCCATTCAATGGCCTCGGCGACGTCCCAACGCTGATTGGCGTCGATCGCCAGTCCGATATCCGGGCCGATTGCGTGGCGTGCAATGCGGCAGCGGCGCAGGTCGGCTGCCGGATCGGCACCGACCTTGAGCTTGATGGTGCGAAATCCGTCGCGGACAGCCTGCCGTGCCAGTCGCTCGAGCTTCTCATCGGAATACCCCAGCCAGCCGGGAGAAGTCGTATAGGCCGGATACCCCCTGGCGGTCAACTCTTGGGCCCGCCCCGCCCTGCCCGCGTCCGCCGCATCCAGAATATCCAACGCTTCCGTTGAAGTCAGGGCATCCGTTATGTGTCTGAAATCGATGCAGGCCACGATTTCTTCCGGGCGCATGTCCGCTATGAACCGCCACAGCGGCTTGCCGGCATACCGCGCGGCCATATCCCACGCTGCGTTGATGACCGCGCCGATTGCCATGTGCATGACGCCCTTCTCAGGGCCCAGCCAGCGCAATTGCGAGTCATTGGTGAGCCGGCGCGCGAATCCGCCGAGGTCCGATATCACGTCCTCGACGTCGCGCCCGACAACGGCCTGGTGCAGCGCGCGCACCGCCTCCGTCTGCACATCGTTTCCCCGCCCGATGGTGAAGACGAAGCTGCGACCCCAAAAGCGCTCGTCCGCATCCGTCTGTAAGATGAGATACGCGGCGGAATAATCCGGGTCCGGATTCATCGCGTCCGAGCCGTCGAACTGCCGCGAAGTCGGGAAGCGAACGTCGAGTGTCCGCAGATTTCTGATCCTTGTCACGTCGACAGACTCCAATCAAGGGTGATTTGCCGAAGACTGCATTGCATGAGACGGAAGCGGAGCTCCGGCACTCAAGACCGCGGCTTTCCGCAGAGCATTCCAAGCCGAAGCAGGTATCGTCTCACTCGAGCCCGCCAGCGCGCCGGCCACCTCGTGCGGTGTCCTCAATCCGGCGACCACCGAGGCTACCGCCGGGTGAGCGAGCACGAATTGCAGTGCCACGGCGCGCACATCCACGTTCTCCTCCCTGCACACTTCGTAGATCAGGCGCGCCCGCTCCACCATCCGCCGATCGGCCGGCTTATAGTCATAGGTAGAGCCGGGAGCCCGGGGGTCGGCCAGTAATCCCGAATTGAACGGGCCGCCGATGATGATGCTGACTCCCCGCCGGGCCGCCTCCGCCATCACGCCATCCAGTGCCCCCTGTTCCAGCAGCGTGTAGCGGCCTGCCAGCAATATGCAGTCGAGCCCGAAGCGGGGCATGATGTCGAGGCACACGTCTTCCTCGTTGACACCAATGCCGATGGCGCGACATACCCCCGCGGCCTTGAGCTCCGCCATCGCAGGCAATGCCTCATCGAGCGCTTGCGTCAACATACGCTCGTGATTTCTTCCGTGGGTTGCACGGCCAACGTCGTGCAACAGGAGAATGTCGATCCGATCCCGGCGCAGCCGCTGCAGACTGCCATCGACCGACCGCAGCACTCCCGAGCGCGAGTAATCGAATACGGCACGGCGCCCGTCCACCGCGAAGCCATCGGCGGCGCCCGTGGCCTTTGCGTCGAGCTCGATCACCCGGCCCACCTTGGATGAAACGACGGCCGATTCAGCGGGGAACCGAGCGAGCACGGAACCCAGCCTGCTCTCGCTCAGGCCATATCCGTAAAAAGGCGCCGTATCGAAGTAGCGAACGCCCTGCAGATAGGCCTCCGCGATAGCCTCCTCAGCTTCCCTGTCGCTCACCGCCTCGTACAGATTGCCTACCGCCGCACCACCAAATCCCAATTCGGTAACGCTAACACCGGTATCGGCGATGATTCTCGAGCGAACCGCCATATGCGACGTCCAAAGACTCTCAGAAGGTCACCCGGACGCCCGCGCCCAGGCGACGATCCCCGCTGATCCAGGTCTGCGGATAGGAGCTCGACTCGTTGCCGGTGATCGACGACATCGTGAATTTTTCCGGCGTCGCCAGCAGATTATTCCCTTCCACGAACAGACTGACGTTGCTGGTCAGGACGACGCTCGCCTGAAAGTCGAGGGTGGAGAACGGCTCCCCGTAGGAGGCGGTGATCCCCAATCCTCTGACGTTGGGGTCGAAGAGGTATCGGCTGCGATAGTTGTAGTCGAGACGGGCGCTGAAGAGCCTGTTCTGATAGAAGACCGACTCGTTCGTCGTCCATTTCGACAGGTTCTGGAACGCGTGCGCCGGAATCTGGTCCGTCGGATCGGCGTCTTCGATACCCGCGGCGTAAGTCCCGTTGAGCTGCACTCCGAAGCCCGACCAGATGGACGGCAGGAAGCTGAAGACCTGCGTGTAGTTGAACTCCATTCCATCGACATACCCGCCCTGGCTGTTGACGGGCAGCTGCTGGTCGAACGTCACGCCATCGAGAACCACGTTCTGGTGCGAGGTCTGAATGAACGACTTCACGTCCTTATAGAAGAACGCGCCGGAAAGCAATGAGCTGGGCGCGAAATAGTATTCCAGGGAGATGTCGTATTGCCAGGCGCGGAACGGGTCGAGCGCCGGATTGCCGCCGACGATCGTGTTGGTGGTACCCGCGGAGACCGAGTACCGGGGAACCAGATCATCGAGCGTCGGACGGGACATCACCTTGGCAACGGCGAGGCGCAATAGCAGGTCCCGCCGCAGGTCAGCCACCAGATTGACGCTCGGCAGCACGTCGGAATAACTGCGCGAAAGCGTGTAAAGGGAGCCGGCAGGCACGATGACCGACGGCGCGGGCGGCGGCGGCGGCGGCGTTATGATCGTGATGTCATTGAGATTGACGGCCGTGTCAGTGACGAATTGCTGCGTTCTCACTGCGCGCAGCCCCAGATTTCCAGCGATGGGAATCCCCCCATCCCAGCCGTAGTCCGCCATCACATAGACGGCGCTGTCCCTTTCCGTAATCGAGTATTGATCACTGGGATTCACCGAGGGTTGCGTCGTCGAGGCGTTCAACCAATTGCCGTACGACCCGCCGAAGAACTTATCGAGATACAGCTGGGGATTGATGTACGCATAGTCCAGCGGGACGTTCGCGCTGCCGTCATACCCGTTGAGTGAGGGCAATCCCAGCGGAGAGCCGGAAACGTAAGGCGCCACGCTGTTGTGGCCTTGGGAAAAGTCGCCCTCGAAGACGGCCTGATTCTGGTTGGTCTCTTCCTGATACCGCGTACCGATGTGCAGTGCCCGTATGCCGTCGGCATGGAAACGGTAGATTCCGTCCAGGCGGGCGGATCGGACGATGTCGCTGCGCTCGAGCAGGTTACCGCCGATGTAGTTGAAGAAGTAGCTGTCCGGGCTGCTGGGATTGAAGTTCGGATCCAATACGAATGAGGCGATCGGGTCCCCCGGAATGACCTTGTAGCCGCCGCTGTAAGAGGGACCGATGCCGAAGGCGCCCGCCTCGAGCGTGTCGATGCCGATCTGGGACGATTCGCTCAAGGAACCGCTGTAATCGAGCGCGCTGTCCACTTCCCAGTTTCCCGGTTTCCACTCCTCCTTCAGCGTGAGGTTATCGAGCGTGTCGCCGTTCTCGGTCTCGAAATTCTGGGTTTCGTAGTAGATGCCATTGCCGATCTGCGTGGTCAGTACGTCGTTCGAGTCGGCAACGAGAGTCGAGTAGCCGGTGGCATATTGCGGCCGGATCGTGAAAGCCGGTTGCAGCTCGCCGTCGGTGGTTCTGGCGCGCATGCCGATCAGGCTGAACGTAAGGTCCTCCACGGGACGGAATTGCAGCGCGGCGTAGCCCGTCTTCGTGTCGTAGATATTCTGCGTTTGAGTGATACCGAGGCTGTCGAGAACGTAGTAATTGGTGCCGTTGATCGTTTGCGGATCGAGCTGCGCGTCGGTGACGGTGGTATTGAGGTACTTGCGCCGGTTCCACGCGAACCCAACCGTCGCACCCAGGGTGCCATCGGCGAATACGTTGCTGTAGATTGCGCTCAGGTCGGGCTCGGGCCGGTTCTCATCCGTGGAGGACTGACCCTCCAGACTCGCCTTGAACACCTGGTGTCCGATATCCAGGGGCAGCACGGTCTTGACGTTTATGGTGGCGGCCACACCGCCCTCCGTGAGGTCTGCCTTGGGGGATTTATAGACCTCGAGAGCGGAGATGAAATCCGGCGACAGGAAGCTGAAGTTGAAGTTCCGGTCCGCCGTCTGATTGATGAGGCTGTTGCTCGCGCTGGCGACGCCTTCGCCGTTCATGCTTACGTAGTTGAACTCGGTTGGGAGGCCGCGGACGCTGACATATTGACCCTCGTCGGCCGTCGTTCCATCGGCGCTCAGGCGCGTGATCTGGACACCAGTGATGCGCTGCAGCGACTCTGCGATGTTGATGTCCGGAAACTGGTCGATGTCCTCGGCGGAGATGGTATCGCTGACCACGTCCGCGAAGCGCTTCTCCTGGATCGAATCGGCGATGCTCTTTCTGTAGCCGGTGATGACCACTTCCTGGAGCGTGGAGGCGCTGGAAGCCGGGGCGCTGTCGGAGGTCGGCTGGTCCGGCGTGCCGGCGACCTGCGCCATCACGGTCTGCCCGCCGGTTGCGGCGATGATGACCGCGCCAAGGGTCGCGGCCGAGCCTGATCTGTTCATTTACCCCCCTTTGCCATTCGCGTCGATCTCACAAATGAAACGACGTTCTAGGTATAAAATACTCCCGCCGGACGGATTGTCAAGCCGGGACGGTAAGCGGAGGTCTTCAGATGTCGTAGACTCTGCGTTTCGTGACCGGCGGGGACTGAGCTTTCGCATTCATGGACAACTCGAGAACAAAACCTACTGCGCGCTATCGCGCCCCTGCCCTGGAAAAGGGACTGGCCATCCTCGAGCTGTTGGCCAAAGCGGCGGTTCCCATGACGCTCTCGGCGATATCCGAGAACATGGGGCGCTCCAAGAATGAGCTTTTCCGGATGCTCCAGGTATTGGAGGGTCATGGCTACCTGACCCGTGCGGACGGCACGGATGCCTATCTGCTGACGAACCGGCTGTTCATGTTGGGCATGGAGCGTCCGCCGGTGAAAGGGCTGATGGAAGTCGCGCTGCCGGTGATGCATCAGCTGGCGGAGGATACCGTGCAGCCCTGCCAGCTCGTCGTGCCCTGCGACGAGTTCATAGTGGTCATTGCGCGGGTCGACTCTCCCGGAGACGTTGGATTCGTGGTCCGCCTCGGGCATCGCAGACCGCTTCCGCATGCCACATCAGGTCTCGTGTTGATGGCCTTTCAGACCGAGCACGTGCGGGACAGCTGGATCGCGATGCTCGACGCCAAGTCCGTCCGTTATGACCGCAAGCAGGTGATGGCACGGCTCGAGACGATCCGGGGCCAGGGACACGCCAGCATCCCCAGCGAATTGGTGTCCGGTATCACCGACCTGTCCGCACCCATTCTGCAGAATGGAGTCGCCATCGCGGCATTGACCGTCCCATTCGCCGAACGGCGCGCGCCCAAAGTCGGGCAGAAGGAATCGGTCAGATTCCTGGTGAAAGCCGCCGGCCGCATTTCCGGCGCTTTGAGCTACGGCCCGGGGTGACTGCCGGCGGGCACTTGACGCCGCAATCGGGGAGTGGTTTCATTGGCAACGCAGCGTTTTACCAGTGACTCGTACATTTGGGGGACTCGGTCCGTCCGCAAGAGGACTCCGAGCTCGAGGGGCCATGCCGACTACGCCGAGCGTCTCCGTTGCACCCAAAGCCTCTTCCCGGGCGGCGGCACAGGGCTCGGCCCTGGCGCTCGTGCAGGTGGTGAGTCTCTTCTTCCTCTGGGGCGTTGCCAATAACCTCAATGACATCCTGATCAAGCAATTCAAGAATGCCTTCGAGCTCACCGACTTTCAGTCGGGGCTGGTTCAGTCCGCGTTCTATCTCGGCTATTTCCTCTTTGCCTTGCCCGCCGGGCTCTTCATGCGCCGGTATGGCTATAAGGGCGGCATCGTCTTCGGGCTCTTCCTCTACGCGGCCGGCACGTTTCTCTTCTACCCCGCTGCGAACGCCCGTACTTACAGCTTCTTCCTGATCGCGCTGTTCGTGATCGCCAGCGGCCTGGCCTTTCTCGAGACCTCGGCCAATCCCTTCATCACCGTTCTCGGCCCGCCTGAAGGCGCCGAGCGCCGGCTGAATCTCGCCCAGGCCTTCAATCCTCTGGGCTCGATCACAGGCGTTCTCATCGGCCGTTTCTTCATATTCTCGGGTATCGAATACACCCCGCAGCAGCTGGCCGCATTGTCGCCGACCGCCAGAAACGCCTATCTTGCGGCCGAGTCGGCCGCGGTACGCACTCCCTATCTGACCCTGGGCGTCCTGGTGGCCCTGCTGGGCGTGGCGATCTTCTTCACGAGATTTCCGTCACTCCCCGCGGATGCGCCGCCGCGCAATGCGGAGCGCGGCGCGTGGCGCGGACTGCTCCATCGACGGCGGTTTCTTTTTGCCGTCGTTGCGCAATTTTTCTATGTGGGCGCGCAGGTCGGCATTTGGAGCTACCTCATCCGCTACACGCAGGCGGCAGTGCCCGGGGTATCCGAGAAGAGCGCCGCAGACCTGCTGGTTCTGTCATTGGTCCTGTTCATGCTGGGCCGCTTCGCCGGCGCGGGCCTGATGCGATTCATTGCTCCTGCGAAGCTGCTCGCGGCCTGCGCCGTGGTGAATGCGGCGCTGCTGGCGATCGCGGTCATGAGGCCGGCGCCGCTCGGCATAGCCGCGCTGATCGGCAGCAGCTTCTTCATGTCGCTGATGTACCCCACGATCTTCGCACTGGGAATTCATGGACTGGGAGAGCTGCGCAAACTGGCCTCCTCCATGTTGGTCATGGCGATCATCGGCGGCGCCGTATTGACGCCTGTCATGGGCGGACTGTCCGCAATCGGGGGGATTCATTGGTCCATGGCGGTGCCGCTCTGTTGCTTCGGCATCATCTTTGCCTTCGCAGCCTATGCGCGCCGCGCGGATCCCGGCCGTCTGCCGCACGGCGACGCGGCCCACTGATACCGTAGGACAGAAGTGGGTTCCCATGGAAATGATCTTCTCCCTCACCAAGGTTCTCGGCCAATGATGCAACGCACGCCTCCGGGACGCGCGGCTCGGCGCCTGTCGGGCCAGCTCATCGCGGCTCTCGCGGTTCTGCTCACGCTTCATGTCAACACGAGCGCAGCCCAGACGCCGGCGTCGGCTCCGCCGCAAGCAGCGTACGTGCCATCTGAGGCAAATCGACAGGCACGGGCGTGGTTCGAGAAGGCCCGCTTCGGCATGTTCATTCACTGGGGCGTATACAGTGTTCCGGCGCGCGGCGAATGGGTGATGGAGAACTCGAGGATTCCGATCGCCGAATACGAGAAATTCGCCCCGCAATTCGACCCGACGCACTTCGATGCGGCGCGCGTCGTTCGCCTCGCCAGGATGGCAGGGATGAAATACATCACGATCACCGCCAAGCATCACGATGGCTTCGCGATGTTCGCGACCCGGCAGAGCTCGTGGAACATCGTCGATGCAACTCCATACAAGCGCGACCCTTTGAAGCAATTGGCCGACGAGGCCCATCGGCAGGGAATCAAGCTGTTTTTCTACTATTCGCTCATGGATTGGCATCATCCCGACTACTATCCACTGGGCACGTACGGCCACTTCACGGGCCGCGCCGCCGCGGGCAACTTCGATCGCTACGTGAAATTCATGGACGCGCAGCTCACCGAGCTGCTCACGAACTATGGGCCGATCGCGGGCATCTGGTTCGATGGCATGTGGGACAAGCCGAACGCGGACTGGCACATGCGTGAGACCTATGCGCTCATTCACAGGCTGCAGCCCGCCGCGCTGATCATCAACAACAGCCATCTGTCCCCGATCCCGGGAGAGGACGTCCAGGAATTCGAGAAGGACCTCCCCGGCTCCAATACCGCGGGGTTCAATCAGACCCAGGTGAGCGCCCTGCCGCTCGAGATGTGCGACACCATGAACGATTCATGGGGCTATACGGCGAGCGACAAGAACTACAAGAGCGTCCCGGACCTGATCCACCGTCTGGTGCGCGCCGCGGGTTCGGATGCGAACCTGCTGCTCAATATCGGCCTCATGCCCACGGGGGATATACCGCCACAAGCAAGCGAGCGATTGGCACGCGTCGGACAGTGGCTTTCTCACTATGGCGATTCGATTTACGGCACGCGCGCCGGACCCATCTCTCCGCGGCCCTGGGGCGTGAGTACTCAGAAGAATGGGAAGATCTATGTCCATGTTCTGGACTGGAACGAGCACCACCTGGTATTGCCCGACGTCGACGGACTCAAGCGGATACGCTCCTTCGACGGGGGTGAGGTCAGGTTCCAGCGCATCGGCAACGAGTTACTGGTCGACCTTCCAGAGGCTTCGACCCACCCGATCGATCGGATTCTGGTACTGGAGCGCTGATACTGAGACCCTTTCACGGTTCCGGGCATGAGCGGCAATTACAATCGCCGCTTTGCTGCCTGTGGCCGTAAGGATGATCAGACACAAACTGCGGATTGCGCTTCTGCTCAGAGTGATGGGCACAGTCGCATTAGTCGTCGCGATGACGGCTTGCGCGACGTTACCAGCCGATGCTCCGCAATACAGTCGGGCGCCCGAGCCCGCTGCGGGTCGCACCAATGTCTACATTTACCGCATAGGCGCGTACCCGACGCTGCGAACACCCAAGATCAGCATCGACGGCGCTCATATTTTTGACCCGCCGGAACGATCCTATACGGTCGTCACCCTGACCCCGGGAGATCATGAAGTCAGGGTCAAATGGTCATGGGACACCGGCTGGCCCAGCCTCAGATTCAACATCCGGGTAGGGAGTGAGCCTCTCTATTTGAAGATCAGTGGAAGCTTCGTGCAACATCCAGGTCTCTCCTTCGAAGACGCGGGGTCGTTCGCGCGCGTCGTGCCGCAGGTGTACGCAGAGCCGGAGATCGCCAGCTGCTGTCGCTACACCGCGCCGGTCACCCCGAATCCGTAGCCCATTTCGGCTCGAACGAGCCTCTTCAGCGCCTGACCCAGCCGATCTCCCGGGCCGTCGCAGGCCCGACGCGCTCGTCCTGGAGCCCGTCGGGCATGCTCGCTTCCGTAGGGCTGAGCGGCGTCTTTACGGCCATGATCTCGGCCAGCCGCTGCGGATAAAGAGGCGAGAGCTGCGGGTCGGCGAAACCATCCGGATACTTCGGCAGGCCGGTGTCCAGGTCGTAGTGATCTCTCGCACCGAAGGTATGCAGCAGCTCATGGGCCATCACGATGCGGTTCTGCGACTCCTGCGAGCGGCTGGCGAACACGTGGACCACACCGGTCAACCCGCGCTGCAGCCCGGCCGAGTGCGGGAGACTGGGGGCCAGTGCCGGGTCGTGGTAAACCAGGAACAGGGCAATCTGAGGGCGGGGCGAAATCCCGGCAAGCATGCGGTGGCGGTAGTAGCGCAATCGCAGGCTCCAGACGATGCGGGTGAGTACGCCCGCACCCGGCTCGAGCGCCGGGGGCGCCGATGCGATGGTCGGGTAGAGGCGCAGCTCGATCGGGTCATCGACATTTACTCCGTAACGCCTGGCCTCCGACGTCACGAAATCGCTGACCTCATCGATCTTTCCCTGATCGAGCCGTGCCAGGTAATCCCGGGTCACGGGACTCCCATCGGCACTGACTGGGAATGCGCCCACGTAGACGGTGCGCTTCCAGCTGGTCGTCGTAAACCGATCAATCAGCGCCTGGCCGGCAACGACCACGAGCACCAGCGTAAGGAAAGTGATTCGCAAAGCTCGCCACATCGTTCAATCTCGCACGATTGATCCAGTCGGTAAGATACTCTCAGCCGGCATCGCGAAGCAGCCACAACAGAGCGGCCAGGGGTACGACGGGCAGAGCGGCGCAGAGCAGCAGCGCGCCGTCTCCGAACTGGTCGAGTACCAGGCCGAAGACGAACGGAGCGGCAACGTTGATCAGGTTACTCATCGCTTGGAAGCCCGCGTTCGCTCGCGACAGATCCTCGATGGGAACCGCGTCCGACACGAGCCCGAGGGCGAGCGGATAAGTGAGCCCGTGCGGCGCTCCGAGAACCGCGAGCGCCACCATGAAAAGACCCGTGCCATGGCCGAGTGCCAGGAGACCGATACCGAGCAGCGTGGCAACGGCACACAGGGCGAACAACTCGACGCGATGGCCGACCGCCGGCCATCGAGTGAGAGCGGCACGGCAGAGGAAAGAGACGATAAAAAAGAGTGCGATGCCAATCTCGGTCGTCGACGCGGAGGCGTGATACCGGGACTTTCCGAGCAAACCCGCGAACACGATGACCAGTGCGAAGGGAACCATGTAGATGGCCTGGCCGCACACACCGAGGCTCCACTTGCGATTGCGGAACAATGAGCCCAGACCCGCCATCGACTCCCAGAAAGAGCCCGACCCTGCTCGTACCGACGCGGCCGTTCGCCGTCGTCCACCGGCCACGACGGTACCGAGGAGAACTACCGGTAGAAACGCCAGGTAGGCGGCTTGCAGCTGCTCATGCGTTACGCTCAGCACGAGGGATTCATAGAGGGGACCGAGCGCGAGGCTGATCGAAAGGACGAGCGCCAACATGGCGAGGGCACGCCCTCGAGCAGCGCGTGATGGGTCTCCGCCGCCCGAGGTGAGGTCGCCGATCGCCGTGGCCGCCGATGGCAGTACGAGGCCGCCCGCGATGCCGAGAAGCAGCGAGCCGACCAGCAGCATGATCGGAAAGGGCGCGAGGAAGCTCGCGAGCGAAGCGGTCATGAAGAGCAGGCCTACGAAGACCGCCCGTCGCGCGGAACGGGTCGCGAGATGTGCCGTGAACAGCAGCATCGTGAGGACGGAGACGAGGTTGGAGGCAGCCGCGACCGCGCCGATGGCGGCGCCGCTGAACCCGAGTGACACACCCAGCAGCGAGAGGGTCGTTTGCGCCATGTTCTGCGTGGAGCGAAACGATCCCGTGGCGATGAGCAGACCGGCGGTGCCGGAGCCTCTCATCCGGGATCTTCTCTCGGCCGATTGCATATGTCCCAGGCACCGCTCCGGAGCGTCAGCTGTCACGCAAGAGCCGGAAAGGCTCCTTGACGATCTGCCACAACCCGTAGCTGAGTAGCCCAGCCGCCATCGTACCCAGGGCCCACCCACCGTAAGGCTGCTGCCTGAGCGAGGCGAGCGCGCCTGCGACTCCGACCGCATATTCGGCGTGCAGGCGCCAGGCAGCCCGGATGAGATATACCCCGATCAGTGAGAACATCGCTCCGCGGGAGAGCAAGCCAAAGATACCGAGTGCGTCCAGAACCGGCTTGAGCCGTGTCCGCGTGAGGTTCACCCTGTTGTCTCTATTTCGAGTCACGGCACGATAACATTGATATATCCCGTAAATGAGGATGCCTGCTCCTACGATGCCCACCGCGTAACGGCCGAGAGGCACGCCGAAAGCCCGGGCAATCCATGCCTTTTGCGTACGCTCGCTGCTGGTGTGGCCGCCGAAGCCAAACAGAATTTTCGTAGCCTCGATTACGAGGACAGCGTGCAGTACACCGCTGAACAAGTGTTCCGCTCGAATGAGAGCGCGGAAGCGGCGGCCGCGATCACGGCGGTGCTCCGGGTCACGAATGGCGACGAGCAGTTGCCAAGTCACGAATGAAGCCAGCCCGAGAGCAACGGCTGCCAGCAGCAACTCCCTGGGAGCCGTGCGGCTGAGTCGGATGAGGACGCCCTGAGTCCCATTCGGGCGCTGCGTAGTATCGATGGTGGCGAGCAGAGCAAAGGTGCCGATCAGCAGATAAAGCAGTCCTTCGCCCATATATCCTGCGTGGGCAACCCAGCGCTCCCATGCCCTAAGATCAGCGACGTCCCGGGCGTCTGCGGTCATGGCCGGCAGTGTAGGGGATCGACATCCTCGGCGCGACTCGCACCCGGAATCCGCATTTCTCACGGCGGGAACTTCAGCTGCCGCTCGATCGCCTGGAAGCGCGGCTCCTGGCGCAATGGATCCAGGAGCGGATCGGCCTTGAGGGCAACCAGTCCCGAGTCACGCACGCGCATCGCCGCGGCAAGCGATGCGAGCGCCCTCGCGCGATCACCCCACTGTGCGTAAACCTCGGCATACTGGTAAGCGGCGGCGTCGCCATACGTGGACTCGGTTTTCGCGAGCTGGACTTGCGCATCGGCGTGCCGACCGAGCTTGTCATAGACTATCGCCAGGCATATCTGACTCTCAGCGTCGTCTCGACGGGCCTCGCAGGTAGCCCGCGCCTTCTCGAGATCACCGGCCGCGTAGAAAGCCAACCCGAGCTCGCCGTATCCGGGCTCGTAGTTGGGGGCGACGCCGATGGATTCGGTGAAGGCCTTGATGGCTTCCTGATATCGCCTGGCACCGAAGAAGGCGTTGCCAAGACCCTGATAGGTGAGGTAGTCGAGCGGGTCCAGAACCACCGCGCGGCGCCCTGCGGCAATTCCCGCGTCGAACCGCCCCATGTAGGAGGTGAATCCACTGCTCCCTGCAAGGATTTCCGCGCTGCCCGGCGCGAGGGCCAACGCCCGCGCGAGTTCCGTATTCGCTTGCGCAAAATCGAGGTTTGAGGACAAGACGAATGCGAGTGCCAGATGCGCCTCAGCCAGGTCGGGAGCAAGCGCGATGGCACGGCGTGCGTCCGCTTCGGCCTCCTTGATCCCCGCGCTCACCGCAGCTCCTCTCTCGGCGCGCCCCGCGAACTCGACGCGAGCCAGCGACCTGCCCGCATAGGCCAGTGCGTAGCCAGGGTCCAGACGGATTGCCTCCGTGTACCCGGCGATCGCCACGGGCAACTCCTTTTCCTCGTGCATCGAATGAAATGAAATGGACGCTCGCAGATATGCATCGAACGCTGCGGCGTTGTGCGTGCCACCGAGCTCGATCTTGGTCGAGACATCGCGCAGCAGCGTGACTTTGAGTGCATCGGCGACCGCGGTCGCGATGTCGGTTTGCAGCTTGAGCACGTCCCCGAGGTCCCGGTCATAACTCCGCGACCACTCGTCGAATCCGGTGACCGCGTCGATGAGTTGCGCGGTGATGCGGACCGTATGGCCGGACCGGCGCACGCTCCCTTCGAGGATGGCACCGACATTCAGCTCACGGGCGATCGTGGCAAGGTCAGTGTCCTTGCCCTGGAAGGAAAATGCCGATGTCCGCCCGGAGACCTGCAGCCCGTTGATCTCCGTGAGTGAATTGAGAATCTCTTCGGTGAGCCCCTCGGAGAAGTACTCCTGATCCTTGTCCCCGCTCAGGTTCACGAACGGCAATACCGCAATCGAATGCGCCGGTGGCGTGAATGCGGGCGGTGCAGCCTTGACGGCGACGGGCACTGATGGCGCCGGCGGCTTCGAGTTCCAGGGCTCGTCCATGACCAGGTAGATCGCGACGCCCAGGATGGCAGCGGCGGCAACGACCGTCAGGCCGGGCTTGGACCAGGAAGTTCGGGCGAGCGCCTTTTTCGGGACGGCGGCTGGCGGTGGACCTCCTGCATCGATGCGAGGTGCCGACGCAGCGTTGGCCGAGACGAGGAGTCGCTGGACACGCTCGACAAAGGCCGGCGGGGTCTCACCTCGCGGCAATCGCGTCCACTGCACGTCCCGGAAGCGATCCGGAACCTGGTCGTCATCCTCACGTGTCTCGTCAATCACCACCGGCATCAGGAATGCACGGTTGGCCGACATCAGGTCCGATCGGTCAACCGCGAGTTTCCACTCGAGGCGGAAATACCCTTCGTCGCGATCGTGGGTGTTCCGGGAGATGATCGGGATGAAAAGAGCGCAATTCCGGATTTGCCGGCGGATGGAGCGGTCCCAGGCATCCCCGCCTCGCAGCTCGCTCTGGTCGAACCAGACCTCGATGCCCGCTGCGCGCAGAGCCTCGCAAATGGCTTGGGCGGCCTGCGCATCCTGCGAGGCGTAGCTCAGAAACACCGCACGCGACGACTCGGTCACCCGGCGACCTCCCCCGGACCTGATTTAACGGGAGGTCTCTCCGGCACCTCCCAATCCAGGAGGATAACCGAACCCCCTCAATTTGGGATGGTGCAGTCATTGCGCCAGTGGCATGCACCATGCGAGTCCTATGATGCCGGAGCCACCGCAGGTCTGCGATATTGTCTGAAGGCCGTAATGCCGATCACCACGAAAACTGCGAGAGTCACCAGTTGTACGATCACAAATGGGTGTTCCTTCCCCGTCGGCGCCAGCGCGTGCAGGAAGCCGATCTTCAGAAACGCCTGAATGACCGCGACGAAGGCGTTGAGATACACGATCAGTACGGTACTCGTGACATAAATGGCGCGCCATGCGTGCGCAAGGCGACCACTATAGAGCGCGACCGCCGCGATCACCACTAACACGAGCTCAACGACGCCCAGAATCCTGGCTGGATCGGGCTTAGGGGTTCCAGGAGGGGAAGCTAACGCAAAACCCGTGAGGCTGATGACCGCGGTACTCGACAGCAGCACTGCGTCCCAGGTCGACTGGCGTTGCCCGCGGCACAGAGCGATGAGAACGACGGCGCCGGCCAACAAAGCGATAAAGCAGATAGTGACGTGCAGCGTAAGCATTGTCGGTTCTCCTCTTCACGGAAGTTTCGCCGGCGCTGCCTGTGTCAGGTCATCGCGGCCTTTACTCGCCCGGGGCGGAACGGCGTCTGGCGCAACCGCACGCCGATCGCATCGTAAACAGCGTTGCCGATGACCGCTGCAGTCGGACACGTCGACGGCTCGCCGCCCCCGGTGGACGGCTGATCGGGCTTGTTGTTGACGAGCACGATGTCGATACGGTCGGGAATCTCCTCGAAGCGCAGGATCGGATAGCCGACCCAGTCGCGGCTGGTGACATGCGCCGTATCGAACGTGACTTCCTCGTGCAGCGTGCGGCTGAGCGACTGGATCACGTTGCCTTCGATCTGATTCACCAGCCCGTCGGGATTGATCACCAGGCCGCAGTCATGAGCCACGACGACGCGGCCCACCTTGATGACGCCGGTGTTGGGATCGACCGTCACATCCGCTATCGTGGCGACCCGCGTATCGTCGCGGTTGACCCAGGCGATACCCCGTCCATGAGCGGGCTTCCCATCGTGGCCGCCCTTGCCGCGGGCCGGCCTGGAATCCCAGCCATAGGCCTCTGCGGCAGCTTTCAATACGGCAATCGCCCGCGGATCCTGCAGAGAGGCAAGCCGGAACTCGAGCGGGTCCCGCCCCGCCGCCGCGGCCAATTCGTCGATGAACGACTCCATCGCGAAGGTCGTCTCGAACTGCGCCGGTGAGCGCAGCCAGGAAGTCATCAGTCCGACCCGCCCTTCACCGTGGAAGCCGACATCGGCGTTAGGGAAAGTGTAGGCATACGTGACGGCTGGCTCTCCAGTGCCGGTCGTACCGGTGACGTCTGGCCGTCCGATCAACGCCGCAGCGACCAGGTGCGTGTCTTCGCAAGTGGGAAGCCACACATGATGCTGCCACGCAGTCACCCTTCCCTGCTCATCCAGCGCGCCTCGAAGATCCTGCACCAAAGGGGGGCCCTTGGGCTCCCAACCATGCTCGTCCCAGCGCATCCACTGAACCCGTACCGGCCGGCGAACGGCCTGGGACATGATCGCGGCGTCGGCGACAACCTGCTCGAGACCGTTGCGGCCATAAGCGCCCGACCCTTCGGCCCACCGGACTTCGACATTGTCTCGCGGGATACCGAGCAGCGTAGCCATATCGGTCCGTGCATCGTGCGGCATCTGTGTGCCCGACCAGAATGTCGCGCGATTGCCCCTCACGTCGGCGATGGCACAGGAAGGACCGATCGATCCGTGCATCTGAAAGGGTGTGAGGTAGGTGGCCTGCAACGTCCGGCCGGCCTGCGCGAACGCCTTCGCCGTCGATCCCAGGTTGCTGACTGAATAATCTTTAGCCGTGGTCCCGCGCAGCGTCTCCCACAGCCCGTCCATCGTGGGCAGGCCATGCCAGTCCGACCACTTGGCCTGGCCGGCTTGCGGGCCGGCAGGGTCGAGATTGGATCCCAGAGTCGCCGCCGCCTGGATCGCGGCCCATTCGGTCTCGGCCACCACCCCCAGGAAGTTCTCGCGCCGTACCAACTGTACGAAGCCCGGGATCTCCTCGAGACCCTTCTCATCCACGCTCTGCAGGGTGGCCTCGACGCCATAAGGGCGGACGACGCGGCCATGCAGCATGCCCTCGACCCGGACATCCTGCACGTAGGTGAATGTCGCCATGACTTTGGCGGGAATGTCCTTGCGAGCCAGCGGGCGGCCCACGACCCGATACGTTGCCGGGTCCTTGGTGCGCGCGTGGGGCGCGACCTTGAGGTCGAAGCCCTTGCCGCTGGCGCCGATCTCGACTTTGATCCGCTTCCCGTCGACCAGCTTTCCATAGGTGATCACGCGATCGGGGGAGCCCGCCACAGAGATCGTCCCCTGGTCGACCACCAGCCGATCAGCCGCAACGCCGAAATGCCGTGAGGCAAGATCGAGCAGCGCCTGCCGGCCGGCGGCGGCGGCGTGGCGGATCTGCGGGCCCGCATACCGGATGGTCATGCTGCCGTAGGTCGGGCCCTGATCGACGGTCAGCGAAGTCGTGCCCATCACCACGTCGAGGCGCTCGAAAGGAAAATCGAGCTCCTCCGCGGCAAACTGCGCAAGCGCCGTCTGGACACCCGTCCCCGTTTCGATCTTGCCGGTGAAAAGCGTCGCCGTATTGTCCGGGCGAACCGCCAGCCACGCGTCGAGCCGGCCCGCGTCGGGGCCTACCGCAGATCCGTCGGCAGCCGCTGCCGGCCCCGAGCGGCCCAGCAGATTGAAGGCGACGACGAGGCCACCCATCGACTGCAGGAAGCTGCGCCGGCTGAGTGCCGGATCGAAATCGCCGTCGATGGAGGCGTTCATTCGTGCATGCTCCCGGCGGCCCGCTCGATGGCGCGCGCGATCCGCATGTGCGTGCCGCAGCGACAGAGATTGTCGTTGAGTGCGCTCTTGATGTCCTCGCGACTGGGACGCGGGTTGTGTTTGAGAAGCGACGCGGCCTGCATGATCATTCCGTTGATGCAGTACCCGCACTGCGCGGCCTGTTCGGCGATGAAGGCGGTTTGCAGCGGATGAGGCTTCTCCGGCGTGCCGAGTCCCTCGAGCGTGACGATCCGCGCCTTGCCTATGGCCGACACCGGCGTGACGCAGGATCGGATCGCCGTACCGTCCATGAGCACCGTGCAGGCGCCGCACTCTCCCAGCCCGCATCCGAATTTCGGGCCGCGTAGCCTCAGGTCATCCCGTAACGCATATAACAGCGGACTGTCAGGTTGCGCATCGACGACGTGGTCCACGCCGTTTACGTTCAGAGTAGTTCGGGTCATGGCACCTTCTCGAAATTCCCCGGCGCCATTCTAGCTGACCGGACCCGATGCCTCGGCCTTTGGACCTAAGTCGTTGATAAATATGATGGCATCCGGGCTATCCATCCATTATAATGGATTCACTATAACGGAAACCGCCCCCATGCCCCCCGACTTCGAGACAGTGCACGCATTGCGAAGTGACGTCGCGCTTCAGATTGCGCGCTACACGGAGCGGCTCGGCATCAGTCAGCTGGCCGCCGCAAAGCAGCTGGACGTGCCGCAGCCTACTCTCAGCAAGATCGTCAATGGGCATACGTCCGATCTGTCGCTCGAGCTGCTGCTGCGGATTGCGGTGCGCGCTGGATTGCGCATTACGCTCCAGACCGGAGTCGTCCCGCAGGAGGCCGGAGCTTTCGTTTCTGCCAGCCGGACTTCCCCGGGCCGCGCGGTCCCGTCAGGAATCGCTGCCCGCACCAATGCCTCGCCGAAGGAATCCCTCCGCGGGCTGACTCCCGCGCAGCGACTCGAGATCTTCGTCGAGCACAATCAGCTGGCGAGCGAGCTCCGTGAGACGGGTCGCGCCGCTCGAGCAGCGCCGTCGCGTCAACTGGCCTTCAGACGGTGAGAACCAGTAAAGGCGGCCAATCCGCCCTCCTGCTCCTCGATGTAGTCCAGATTCTGCGGCGCGAGAAGGTCGACTACGCGGTCATCGGCGCCTTCGCTCTCACAGTACACGGAGTGGTACGCGCCACCACCGATGTCGATGCTTTGCTCTTCACGACCCCCGGTCGGCTGGCGAAGCTCGAAACGCCATTCAGACGGGCCGGGTTCAATGTGGAGGTTCGTATCGCAGAGGCAGACGACCCCGTCTCGGGCATGCTCGTCCTGCGGGACGACCTCCACAATCGCGTCGACCTCTTGGGTGGACTTCGCCACCTGGATCCGGGAGTCCTCTCCCGGACCCTCGAAGTCGAGTTCCGTGACGAGACCCTGCGCATCATCGGACGGGAGGACTTCATTGCCATGAAGTGCTTTGCAGGGAGCCCGCAGGACCTGCTCGACGCCCGGTCCGCCTATCACGCGGCTCCGGGTCCCATTGACCTCGATCTGCTGCGGACCGTGAGCCGTCGATTCGGGCGCACGGCCGCGGACAGACTCGAAGAAGTCCTGGCCGGCTGATCCGATAGCGCGCGGTTCCGAGCGCTATGGGCGGCGCGCCCTTGCCGATTGGTGCGCAGCCGAATGGATCTACCCGCGGTGCCGCGAAGCGCCCGCCTGATGATTCAACCGCCGCCTTTCTTCCAGTCCTCGAGCTCGTCCAGGGAGAACAGTGGACGAATGTCGATGTCCGAGTCCCTGGGCATGGGATTGGGGCATTTCTTCACCCACTCGACCGCTTCCTCGATGGATTTGACCTCCCACAGCCAGAAACCGGCGACCAGCTCCTTGGTCTCGGTGAACGGGCCGTCGGTCACGGTGCGGTTCTTACCCGCGAAATGAACGCGCTTGGCAAAGCGGGTCGGCTTCAGTCCGCCGAGTACGTGATCCTTGAGGATGCCGGCAGCGATGAGCGCCTCGTTGTACCTGCCCATGGCGGCCATCATCTCCGGACTGGGCGGCGCGGCATTCTCGGACTCCTGGGTCGCCTTGACGAATACCATGACTTTCATGGGAAACCTCCGATATGAGCTGGGGGATTTGGCTTCAAGGACGCCCGGGAAGCCCTGATACCGACACGGCCGGCAAAAATAAATCTATACCCGTTACGTGGCCCCTGGAAGCGCTACCATCGGGCGCTTCGGGGGAGGGTCACGACATGTCTCGATCGCCGCTCCGGGGTCTCGTCTGCCCCGCGCTCTGCGCGCTCATTCTCCTGGCCGGCAGCGCGCCGGTCCGGTCCCAGCAGCCGCAGCCCGTCCAGCACGAATTCCGCATTCGCCATTTCACAACGGAAAGCGGCGTCGTTCTGCCGGAGGCGCGGATCGTCTACGGCACCTACGGCCACCTGGACGCGGCGGGCGACAACGCCATTCTCCTGCCTTCGCACTACATGGCCGACATGCACGGCTATGGGTGGCTGATCGGGCCGGGCAAAGCGCTAGATCCGGGCAAGTACTTCCTGATCGCCAGTGAGCTTTTCGGAAACGGACGTTCCTCCTCTCCCAGCAACACACCGGAGCCATTCCATGGTCCCCGCTTCCCGGTCATGACCATCCGCGACAACGTGCGGGCGGTACACGAGCTGCTCACTGACAAGCTGCACGTCCATCATCTGCGCGCAGTCATCGGCTTCTCGATGGGGGCCCAGCAGGCTTTTCAATGGGCGGTCAGCTATCCGGATTTCATGGATCGCATCGTCGCCACCTCGGGGACGGCAAAAACCTATGGTCATGGGATCGTCCGTCTCGAAAGCCAGATCACCGCCCTGACGACCGACCCGGCGTTTGCCGGCGGCGACTACAAGGCCGAGCCTGAGAAGGGGATCCAGGCATTCTCCTTCGTCTGGACGGCGTGGCTCTTCTCACAGGAATGGTGGCGGCGCGAGCTGTGGCGCTCCGATCCTGCCCTGGGGAGCACCCTGCCCCAGGTCATCGAGCACTTCAGGACGCACTTCATACCCGGCGCGGACGCCAACAATCTCATCCTGCAGATGCGTACCTGGGAGAGCAACGACGTCGGCAACACTCCGCCGTTCGGCGGCAATGTCGAGGCCGCGCTGCGCTCCATCAGGGTGCCGGTCCTATATATGCCCTCGGCCACCGACCTGTACTTTCCGGTGACCGACGCACGCTACGAAGCCGCCTTCATTCCCCATTGTCAGCTGGTACCGATTCCCTCATTGTGGGGACACCCTGCGGGAGCGGGCGCATCGCCGGAAGACGGGAAGTTCATCAACCGGCATGTAGCGCAGTTCCTGGAGTAAGTCAGGTCGCGGGCTTCGACGCCGTGCCATTGGGCGACGACGCCGGACCCGCAGGCAGTCTCTCGAGCTGTTGCAACACCGCGCTGCGGAATTGCAGCGGATGCGCGATCTTGTGGAATGGCTCGGAGGTGCCGCCCGTGCCGACTATCGTGATGCTGCCATAGCCCAGCATCCTGCCCATCATGGGCTCGCCGACCTCGATCGTCTCGATCTTGTTCAGCAGCATTTCGATCGTCTTACGGCTCATGAGGCCCTGCTTGACGATGACGCGGCGGGTGGTGACAGCCATCTCCGTCGCGTTTCGACGCACCGCACCCGCCAGGATCGCCACGAAACCGAATGCCAGGAGCGCGGCCACGCCGCCCTCCATGACATGTTTGCCGCCGATGCCGGATGGCGGGTGATGGAGGAAGTAGTACAGCAGCCCACCGCCGGCGGCAAACAGCAGCAAGCCGAGAAGAATGTGCCGCAGCATCACGACCCAATGAAGACGCGTGTGGTAGATGACGCTCTCCCCGGGAACCAGGCTCGCTTTGATGTATCTCATACGCGGTTCACCTGTGTCATGCCCTTCATCATGCCATGCGCAATGCCCTGGGGTCGATCTTCAAAGCTCCTTCATCATCTGGGCACAGGAGATCAGGGCGAACAGCGCCGTACCGTCGGCGACGTTGCCGAGAAACACGGGTACGGTGAATCCGCCCAGCAGGTGGCCCAGGCCGAGCTGGCTCCTATGCGCCGGTCGAAGCGGCCGTGAAAACCGCCAGTTGAGCGGCGAAGGCGCGCTTGTAGGCGGGCCGTGCTTCGCCACGGGCTACGTAGGCGGAGAGCGACGGGAATTCGTCCAGGATGCCGGATGCCTTCAACCGGAGCAGCACCGCCACCATCATCAAATCACCGGCGCTGAAGTCGCCCTCCAGCCAGTCCGCATCGCCGAGCCGACGGGAAAGTTGGGCCAGGCACCTGCGAATGCGGTCCTTGACGAGAGGCAGGCGCTGCTCTGCCCAGCTCTTGTCGCCCTCCTGGAACTTGGCGACGCTGAGGTCGAGGATCGGCGGCTCTACCGTGCTGAGCGCGGCGAACATCCATGTGATCGCGCGCGCCCGGGCATTCGGATCGCGCGGCAACAGGCCCGCATGGCGTTCCGCGATGTGGAATATGATCGAGCCCGACTCGAACAAGGTGAGATCACCTTCTTCATACGTCGGAATCTGCCCGAAAGGATGCAGCGCGAGGTGCGCGGGTTCCTTCATGGCTTCGAACGCAAGAAGCCGAACCTCGTAAGGCTGGCCCACCTCTTCGAGCGCCCAGCGAACGCGCATGTCACGCGCCAGCCCCCTGCCCCGATCGGGCGACGTCGCAAAGGCCGTGATGGTGGGGTTCATGCGCGGGCTCCAGGTGGGTGCGTGTGCGTTCAATATGAAGACGAACGGCCGGCCCGGCTTTCGACAGGGGGCTGCAATTCATGCGGATTCAACCCGGCCTTTCAGCGTCGGCCGCGCGAATCGCGCACGGGCACCGGCACGGCGCAGATATCGACCTTGCCGGGAGGCGTGACATAGAACGCGTCGTGACGGTCGCGCGCGGCCTCCAGCAGCCTTTGGAAGGTAGGGCTGTCCGACCGGAGGATCTCGATGTTGGGCCGTTGTGCCGCCGGCAGGTCGGCGGCGACTCGCACATCCAGGATGGGTATGCGCTCCTGCGCGCGGGCGTAAAACCCCATCGGACCGTCTCCGCGGGGGAGCGCGGAGAGCTTGTCCATGCCTTCGAGGACACGCCCTACCACGGCCAGGTTCCGGTCGAGCCGCCGGGGCGCCTCGCCTATGGCGACATAGAGATCGCTGCCGTTGCCCGAGTCCGTCGGATTGTCCCGGCCGACCGCCAGCGTGCCATAGCAGTGGACCAGCCACGTCTCGCTCCGGGACGGATCGCGTGCGGCGGGGAGGTCGTCGGAGAATCCGACTTCCGGAGCGTAGACATCGCCGTCGGGCAGCTTCTCCCAGGGAAGGGAGCTCGCAATCGGGCGCGTGAATTCGGGAGGCAGAGTCGCCTGCGCC
>Ga0335075_10002767_pt1 | contig 28007 bp, 26 predicted proteins | sample Lox_Sample_24_FD_206723 | JGI IMG/M metagenome (GOLD analysis project Ga0335075, IMG submission 206723) | Soil microbial communities from Loxahatchee National Wildlife Refuge, Florida, United States - Lox_Sample_2.4 | ecosystem: Environmental > Terrestrial > Soil > Wetlands | place: USA...
ACGCCGCGGGCGGCGTTGCCCGACCCGACCACCAGGACCGTTCCCGGAGCGCCACTCATGGCCGGCAGCCTACCGCCCCGGGGCGCGCCGCCAGGCGGCCACCGGCCCGGCCGATTGTGAACAAAGGGATGATCCGTTCACGTGGTTCCCGGAACGCGACTGTTTCGTCGGCCATTTGAGACTCAGGGGACGCCTGTTTTCCGTCGGCGGGTAACGTCCCGTTCATCTTGACTAGCCACCATATGACTTGTCTAGCCAAGATGAAGAGGTATGCCCCAGGCTGTCCGGCCGGGGGCTGCACATGGAGGATATTTTGCGCGCAACCAAGGCGATCGTCGCGGCGGGCGCCGCGATCGGGGCCGTCCTGCTCGCCGCCGGCTGCAGCAGCAGTTCCAGCACCGCCAGCGGCTCCGGCTCCGGCTCCGGCTCCGGCTCCAGCAGCGTGAGCTGGGCCACCGTCACCTCGGCCCAGGCCGGCGGGGGCATGAGCGCCCTCGTCGCGGAGGCGAAGAAGGAAGGGCAGCTGAACGTCATCACGCTGCCGTCCAACTGGGCCAACTACGGCAACATCATGAAGGCGTTCACCGCCAAGTACGGCATCAAGATCACCGACGCCAACCCCGAGGGCTCCAGCCAGGACGAGATCAACGCGATCAACTCAGAGAAGGGGACCAGCCGTGCCCCCGACGTCGTCGACGTGGGCACCTCGTTCGCCGTCTCCGGCGCCTCCGAGGGCCTGTGGGCCCCGTACGAGGTCTCGACCTGGAGCGACATCCCGGCGTCGGCCAAGGACGCCAGCGGCGACTACTACGCCGACTACGGCGGCCTCGTCGCGATCGGCTACGACTCCTCCAAGGTGAAGGTCGCACCGACCTCCTTCAAGTCGCTGCTGAACCCGATCTACAAGAACGAGATCGGCATCAACGGCAACCCGACCCAGGCCGGCGCCGCGTTCGCGGCCGTGTACGCCGCCGCGATCGCCAACGGCGGCTCGCTGAGCAACATCGCCCCCGGCGTCTCCTACTTCAAGCAGCTGCACCAGGCCGGCAACTTCGTCCCGGTCACGGCCAGCGCGTCCACCGTCGAGAGCGGCCAGACCCCGATCCTCATCTGGTGGGACTACCTGCTGGCCTCTGAGGTCCAGGCGCAGGACAAGAACTTCAAGGTCGTCATCCCGTCCGACGGCACCTACGCCGGCTACTACGACCAGGCGATCTCCAAGACCGCCCCGGACCCCGCCGCCGCCCGGCTGTGGGAGGAGTTCCTGTACTCGCAGGAGGGCCAGAACCTGTTCCTGGCGGGCCCGGCCCGGCCGATCGAGCTGCCGTCGCTGCAGGCGGCGGGCACCGTCAACAAGACCGCGCTCGCGGCCCTTCCCGCGGTCCCGTCGAACGTGTCGACCACGCTGCCGACCACGTCGCAGCTGAGCGCGGCGCAGACCATCGTCTCCCAGCAGTGGCCGTCCGTCACCAGCTGAGTCCCGTGACCGAGACCACCACCGTGGCAGCCCCGGGGCCTGTGCCAGGCCCCGGGGCTCGCCCCTTGCCCGCCGCGCGCCGCCGCCCCTCCGGGCGGCTGCGTGCCGCAGCCCCGTACGCCGGCGTCGCGCCGTTCGCCGTCTACGTCGTGCTCGGCCTGGTCATCCCGATGATCGAGGTCATCAGGGGTGCCTTCCAGGCCCCCGCCTCTGGCGCGCTCACCACGAGCAACGTCAGCACCGCCGTCCACGGCGCGTACCTGAGCGGGTTCGAGAACTCGCTGCTGCTGTCGCTGATCTGCTCCGTCATCCCCGGGATCCTCGGCTTCCTCATCGCCTACGCGATCTTCACCGCGAAGAGGGCATCGCTGCTGCGCCAGGTGGTGATCACCATGTCGGGCGTGTTCGCCAACTTCGGCGGCGTCCCGCTGGCGTTCCTGTTCGTGTCCTCCCTCGGCTCAAGCGGCCTGCTCACCGGATGGCTGTCCGCCCTGGGGCTGAACATCTACAACATGGGCTTCACCCTGTACACGATGTCCGGCGTCGCGGTGGTCTACATGTACTTCCAGGTCCCGCTCATGGTGCTGGTCATCCTGCCCGCGCTGGAGGGGCTGCGCCCGTCGTGGCGGGAGGCCGCGGAGAACCTCGGCGCCCGGTCCTGGCAGTACTGGCGGCACGTCGGCGGCCCGGTCCTGGCCCCGTCCTTCCTGGGCTGCGTGCTGCTGCTGTTCGGCAGCGCGATGTCGGCGTACGCGACCGCCGAGGCGCTGACCAGCGGCACGATCGCGCTGACCTCGATCCAGATCGGCTCCTTCCTCAACGGCAACGTGCTGGCCGGGCAGGAGAACGTCGGCAAGGCCCTGGGCGTCGGCATGGTCGTGATCATCGCCGTGGTCATGGTCCTGTACGCCCTGCTGCAAAGGAGGGCCGCCAAGTGGCTCCGCTGACGCGACCCCGGCGCCCGCGCCGGGAGTCCGGGATCTGGCGGTGGGTGATCCTGCTCATCGCCGGGGTGTACTTCATCTTGCCGCTGGCGACCGCGCAGCGGTTCGCCGGCTTCTCCTCCTTCTCCAGCGTCTTCACCCAGCCGGGCTTCGGCGCCGCGCTGTGGCTGTCGGCGCAGCTCGCCATCGCGACGACCCTGATCACGCTGGCCATCATGGTGCCGACGACGATCTACGTGCACCTGCGGCTGCCCCGGCTGCGGCGGCTGCTCGAGGGCATCACGATCCTGCCGATCGTCTTCCCGCCGATCGTGCTCATCCTGGGCGTCCTGCAGGCCGCGCCGCCCTGGCTGAAGTCCTCCCAGTGGCTGCTTGGCCTGGAGTACGTCATCCTCGCGATGCCGTTCGCCTACCGGGCCATCGACGCCGGGCTGCGCGCCATCGACCTCAAGACCCTCACCGAGGCGGCCAGCTCGCTGGGCGCCGGCTGGGCCACCACCTTGTGGCGGGTGCTGCTGCCCAACCTCGGCACCGCCCTGATGTCGGCGACCATCCTCATCGTCGCGCTGGTGCTGGGCGAGTTCACCATGGCCAGCCTGGACCTGTTCGTGACCTTCCCGGTGTGGATCGTCCAGTTCGACCAGCTCAACGCGCAGATGTCCGTCGGGGCCTCGCTGTTCGCCCTGTACGTGACCTGGGTCATCCTGATGGCGATCACGCTGGCCGGCACCCGGCAGGCGCGCCGCACCGGCCGCGGCGAGGTCAGCCTGTTCACCGTTACCACTTCCAACACGACAGTAGGCGAGAGCTGATGGCAACGAGCGTGATGGCTCAGGCGGGCAAGCCCGCCGGGACGAGCGTGTCGCTGCGCGACGTCACCCGGGCGTTCGGCGCGGTGCGGGCGCTTGACAGCATGTCGCTGGACATCGCACCGGGCGAGCTGGTCGCCCTGCTCGGCCCGTCCGGCTGCGGCAAGACGACCGCGCTGCGGATCGTGGCCGGCTTCGAGCACGCCGACTCCGGCGAGATCCTCATCAACGGCCAGGACTTCACCGGCGTGCCCGCGGCGCGGCGGGACATGGGCATGGTCTTCCAGTCCTACAGCCTGTTCCCCAACATGTCCGCCCTGGACAACGTCGGGTTCGGGCTGCGGATGCGGAAGGCGGGCCCGGCCGCCCGCCGCACGCGGGCCGGGGAGCTGCTGGACATGGTCGGCCTGTCGGACCGGGCACGCCAGTTCCCGCACCAGCTGTCGGGCGGCCAGCAGCAGCGCGTCGCCCTCGCCCGGGCGCTGGCCATCGAGCCGCGCGTGCTGCTGCTCGACGAGCCGCTGTCCGCCCTTGACGCCAAGGTCCGGGTGCAGCTGCGGGAGCAGATCCGCTCCCTGCAGCAGCGGCTGGGCACCACCACCTTGTTCGTCACCCACGACCAGGAGGAGGCGCTGTCGATGGCCGACCGGGTCGGCGTCATGCGGGCCGGGCGGCTGGAGCAGGTCGCCACGCCGACCGAGCTGTACTCCCGGCCGGCCACCGCGTTCGTCGCCGAGTTCGTCGGCACGATGAACCGGGTTCCGGGCGAGCTGTCCGCCGACGGCACGGTCGCGGTCCTGGGCGGCGGCGTCCCCGTGGCCGACGCCCGCGACGCGGTGCCCGGCCCGGTCGACGTCCTCATCCGCCCCGAGCAGCTGGCCCTGGCGGCCGCCGCGGACGGCAACGGGATCGTGACCAGCCGCACCTTCCTCGGCCCTGTGACCCGGCTCACGGTCCTGCTCGACGGCGACACCGAGGTCCGGGTGGACGTCCCCAGCAGCCAGGCCGCCGCGCTGGAGGCCGGCGGCGCCGTCCGGGTGACCCTGCCTGCCGTCCCCGTCCTCGTCACGCCCCGCCGCCGGGCGGGCGAGGCCGCCGAGGAGGCGGCCGCCGTCGGGTAGCCCGCGGCGGCTTCCCGTGGCCACGCGGGTGCCGGGGCGGCCTGGCGCCCCGGCACCCGCCCCGACGGCCGCCTGCCCGACGGCCGCTGACCGGTTCCTCCCGTTTCCTGCCGTTAACCCGCTGCCCGTACCATCCTGGGCATGATCAACGCACCTGCCGACGCCATCGCCGGACTGCTCGCCACCGCCGGGGCGCGCGACTACCTGGGGGAGCCGGTGACCGTCCTTGACCACCTGCTGCAGGCCGCGGCGCTGGCCGAGGCGGCCGGGGCGCCGCCGGCGCTGGTCGCCGCGGCGCTGCTGCACGACGCCGGGCAGCTGCTCGAGGCCGACGGGACGGCCGGGCTGTCCGGCGCGGCGCTGATGGCCGGGCAGGACAACGATCACGGCGAGCGGGGCGCCGCCTGGCTGGCGTCCTGGTTCGGCCCGGAGGTCACCGAGCCAGTCCGGCTGCACGTCACCGCCAAGCGGTACCTGTGCGGGACCGACCCGACCTACCACGGCCTGCTGTCGCCGGCCTCCCGCTACACGCTGTCGGTCCAGGGCGGGCCGCTGGGCGAGGCGGCGGCCCGCGCCTTCGAGGCCAGCGACCACCACCGCGCGGCGATCGCCGTCCGCCGGTGGGATGACCAGGCCAAGGACCCGGCGGCGCGGGTGCCTGGCCTTGGCCACTACCGCCCGCTGCTTGACGGGCTGGCCCGCACCGGGGCATAACGGGCCCTTGTGGTTAGTTGTAGAAAGCAATTAATTACCTGAAGGGGCTGACCCGTGCCTGAGCTCACTCGCAAGCGCCGCTACCTGGTGCTGGTCATCTGCTGCCTGTCGCTGTTCCTGGTCGGGATGGACGCCACGATCACCAACGTGGCGCTGCCGTCCATCAGCAAGGACCTGCACGCGCCCGTGTCCGGCCTGCAGTGGACGATCGACGCCTACACGCTGGTGGTCGCGAGCCTGCTGATGCTGTCGGGATCCACCGGCGACCGCCTGGGGCGGCGGCGCGTCTTCCAGGCCGGGCTGGTGATCTTCGGCCTCGGGTCGCTGGCCTGCAGCCTGGCGCCCAGCCTGGGCTGGCTGATCACGTTCCGTGCGATGCAGGCGGTCGGCGGGTCGATGCTGAACCCGGTGGCGATGTCCATCGTGACGAACACGTTCACCGACCCCAGGGAGCGGGCCAAGGCCATCGGCGTCTGGGGCAGCGTGTTCGGGCTGTCGATGGCGCTGGGGCCGGTGATCGGCGGGGCGCTGGTCGACTCGGTCGGCTGGCGCGGCGTGTTCTGGGTCAACGTGCCGGTCTGCATCGCCGCGATCTTCCTGACCGCCGCGTTCGTGCCCGAGTCACGGGCCGGCGCCTACCGGCGGCCCGACCCGCTCGGCCAGGGACTGGTCATGGCACTGCTGGTGACCCTCAGCTACGGCATCATCGAGGGCCCGGCGTACGGCTGGGGGTCGGCGCGGATCGTGGCCTGCTTCGCCGTGGCCGCCGGGTCGGTGGCGGCGTTCTGCTGGCACGAGCGGCGCACCCCGCAGCCCCTGGTCGACCTGCGGTTCTTCCGCAGCCTGCCGTTCTCAGGCGCGGCGCTGACCGCCATCGCAGGGATGGGCGCGCTGGGCGGCTTCCTGTTCATCATCACGCTGTACCTGCAGGACGTGCGCGGCTACCGGCCGCTGGACGCGGGCCTGTGCCTCGTCCCGATGGCGGCGGTCATGGCCTGCTCGGCGCCGCTGGCGGGCCGGATGATCGCCGTGCGCGGCACCCGCCCGCCGCTGCTCATCGCCGGGGTCGCCCTGACCGTCGGCGGGGTGCTGCTCGCCTTCATCACCGCGTCGACTCCCGTGTGGTACGCGATCGTCGCCTGCATGGTCTTCGGCCTGGGCATGGGCTGGGTGAACGCGCCGATCACCAACAACGCCGTCTCCGGCATGCCCAGGGCGCAGGCAGGCGTGGCGGCCGGCATCGCCTCGACCAGCCGGCAGGTCGGGTCGTCCCTCGGCGTCGCCGTCGTCGGCTCCGTCCTGGCCGGGGGGCTGCACGGGGTGCTGCCCGGAATGACCGCCGGGCCAGGCGCGGCCTTCACCGCCGCCGCCCGGCCCGCCTGGTGGATCATCGCCGCCCTGGGACTGGCGGTGCTGCTGCTGTCCCTGGCCACCACCGGCACGCGCGGCCGCGCCAGCGCGGAGCGGGCCGCTGCCCTCATCACCCGGCACGAGGAGGGGACCGCGGCGGGCATCCCGGCCCGCACGGCCTGACCGGCCGCCGGGCTAGGCTGCCATGGCGCGCCGTCCCGCACCGGGCCGCCAGCGGACACGTCAACGCCGCCTGCACGCTGCTGCCGCACCGGTGGTACTGGCGGGGCGGCCCGGGCATGATCGGGACATGGCACAGATCACCGTGGTGCAGGGCGACATCACGCGGCAGGCGGCGGACGCGATCGTGACCGCGGCCAACACGTCGCTGCGCGGCGGCAGCGGGGTCGACGGGGCGATCCACCGCGCGGCGGGGCCACAGCTGGCCCTGGCGGGGGCACGGCTGGCCCCGTGCGAGCCGGGCGACGCGAAGGCGACGCCGGCGTTCGGCCTCCAGCCGCGAGTGCGGTTCGTGATCCACACGGTCGGCCCGGTGTGGCACGGCGGCGGCCAGGGCGAGGCGGAGCTGCTGGCGTCCTGCTACCGCCGCTCGCTGCAGGTGGCCGATGACCTGGGCGCGGCCAGCGTCGCGTTCCCTGCGATCTCCACCGGGATCTACGGCTACCCGCCCGAGCGGGCGGCCAGGGTCGCGGTCGCCACGCTGGGCGCCACCCCGACGAGGGTCGCCGAGATCACGCTCGTCGCCTTCGACGAGGCCACCCGCGACCTGCTTGCGGCGGAGCTGGCGGTCGCGCCGCCGAGCGTCACGGCCGGCGGCGACACTGCTGGTCCCGGCCGGGCGCGCCACGGCGCCGCGCCCTCAGGCGTCCGCCCGGCCGGCGGGGCGGACGCGGGCGCCGTGCGGGTCGAGTCGCGGGTGGAGGGCGTCGTCCAGGGCGTCGGGTTCCGGGCGTCCGTGCGCCGCCAGGCCGCCCGGCTCGGGCGGGGGGGCTGGGCGGCGAACCTGCCCGACGGGTCGGTGGAGGTGGTGGCCGAGGGGCCAGAGCCGCGGTGCCGTGAGCTGCTGGCGTGGCTGGAGGGCGAGGACGCTCCCGGCCAGGTGCGGCAGGTCACTTCCCGCTGGGCCGCGGCCGGGGGCGAGGCCGCCGGGTTCGCCATCCGCTAGGCCCGGGGCCGCCGGGCCTGCTCGGCTAGCCAGCCGGCAGGTAGGCAGGGCGGGCGTTGAGCGCGGCGACGTCCTGCAGGCTGGTGGCCCGGTAGGCGTCACGCAAGGCGGCCAGCTCGGCGGCGGACATCACGTCCTCAATCCGGGCGAAGCCCTGCGGCGCGCGGCGGGCGACCTCGCTCAGCACCCGGTCGCCGGGCATGTCCCTGTTGGCGAGCACGAGCGCGCTCGTCGGCGCGAGCCGCGCCTTCTCATAGCCAGCCAGCGCGGCGGGCACGTCGCCCGCGCAGGCGGCGAGGCAGGCCGCCAGCACGCGGGCGTCGATGATCGCCTGGGAGCCGCCGTTGGACCCGATCGGGTACATCGGGTGGGCCGCGTCGCCGATGACGGTGACCCGGCCGCGGCCCCACCAGGGCAGCGGGTCCCGGTCGACCATCGGGTACTCAAGCACCTGCGGTGAGCTGGTGATGAGGCCGGGCACGTCGAGCCAGCCGAGCTCCCAGTCCGCGAACCAGGCCATGACGTCGGCCTGCAGCCCCGAGCGGGTCCAGTCGGGCCGGGAGGGCGGCTGCTGGCCGCCAACGGTGGCCTCGGCGACCCAGTTGACCAGCTGCGCCCCGCCGCCAGCCCGGGCGACGGGGTAGGCGACGAACTTGGCGGCGGCGTTGGAGCCGCAGATCGCGACGGTGGCGCCGGACAGGAAGGGCGGCGCCTCGGCGATGCCGCGCCACATCATCACGCCGCTCCAGCGGGGCGGTGCCTGCCCGGGGTGCAGGGCCGCGCGGACGGCGGAGTACAGGCCGTCGGCCCCGATGAGGGCGTCGGCGTCCAGGGCGAGCGGCTCGCCGTCATCGCGGGCGGTCGCGTGCACCCGCACCGAGCCGTCCTGCCCGGTGAACCCGGTGACGGTAGCCGCGGTGCGGATGGCCTGCCCGCCCAGCCGGTCGCGGACGGCATCGAGCAAGATCATCTGCAGCTGGCCGCGGTGCACTGAGTACTGCGGCCAGCGGTAGCCGAGCGCGGTGCCGCGCGGCTCGCGCCAGATGAGGTTGCCGTGCCGGTCGAAGTGGGCCTGCTCGGCGGTCTCGATGCCGGCGGCGGCCAGCGGGCCGGCCAGGCCCAGCTCGGCGAGCTCCCGGACCGCGTGCGGCAGCAGGTTGATGCCGACCCCGAGAGGGCGCAGCTCGCGGACGCTGTCAAGGACAAGAGGCTCGATGCCGGCGGCGTGCAGGCTGAGCGCGGCCGTCAGTCCCGCGATGCCTGCCCCGGCGATGATCACGCGCACAGCCCCAGACCTTACACGCGCCCAATCCTGGGCATGGCTGGCATCGCGCGCGCCGCCGGGCGCGAGGTGTGAACCATGCCCGGATGGATACAGGCATATCCGGGGGGAGCGGATGATCGTGACGATCGTGGGGGCCGGGCGGCTGGCGGAGGGGATCGCCGTGCGGGCGCTGTCCGGCGGGTGCACGGTCCGGCTGGCCGACGGCGAGCCGGGCAACGCCCTCGCCCTGGCCACGCTGCTCGCGGCCGCGCCCGGGGCCGGGGCGGCGGGCTGGGGGCGGGTCGAGCCGGACGCGGGCGGCGCGGGGCTGGCCGGGCTGCTGCCCGGCTCCGACGTCGTGATCCTCGCCCTGCCCTACCCGGCGGGCAGGCGGGTCGCCGCGGAGCAGGGGGCGGCGCTGGCCGGGCTGATCGTGGTGGACACCTGCAGCCCGGTCGACTTCACGACGCTCGACGCGCTGCTGACCAGTCCGGGCGTGTCGGCGGCGGAGGAGATCGCCCGCGAGGTCGCCGGCGTGATCCCGCCGCCGCGGGTGGTCAAGGCGTTCAGCACGACGCTGCCCGCCACGCTGATGGCCGGGCGGGCCGGCGGCCTGCCGCTTGACGTGTTCCTGGCCGGCGATGACGCCGCCGCCAAGGCCACCGTCGCCGCGCTGGTGACGGCGGGCGGCATGCGGCCCGTCGACGCCGGCCCGCTGCGCCGCGCCCGCGAGCTTGAGGCCCTGCAGCTGCTGCACGTGGCCCTGCAGGGGCCGCGGAGCCTGGACTGGGGCAGCGCGATCAAGCTGCTGCCCTGACGCCGCGCCGCCGGCTACTGGTACTCGGCCAGCCGGGGCCGCGCGCCCAGCAGCACGAGGGCGGCGATCAGCAGCGCCCCGCCCGCGGGGATGAGGCCGTTCCAGCTGGCGGCGCCGCCCTGGCCCGCCGCGATGGCGGCGGTGAAGGCCCGCTGGTTGATGCCGATCAGCGTCTTCAGCGCGGCGTCGTACTGGTAGAACGACCAGTCGGACTGGCCGGGTGCCATGCTGGTGTCGAAGGTGGCCGCGGCCTGCGGGCTGGCCTGGTCCAAGGTGCGCAGCTCGTGGTCGTCCTTCTCGTAGACGAGGTAGGCCTTCAGCGTCGCGACGGCGGCGGCCTGCTCGCCGGGGAAGGTGATGTTGCGGAACTCAGTGCCCAGGTACCCGCCGAACCGCACGTCGGCGTGGCTGGCCTGCCAGGCGCTGAAGTCCGCGGCCAGCGCCGGCTCATACCCGCCGGGCGGGACGGTGCCGACGGAGGCCAGCTGCTGTGACTCGCGCAGGAACGACTGCTGGTACATGGCGGCCCGGCCCGGGTCGGCCAGGAAGCGGCTCTCGTCGGCGTTGGCGCCGTAGCTGACCGCCCGCGCCTGCGACAGCGCCACGATCGAGTCGAAGGCGTCCTGCTTGGCCACCCGCAGGTGGCTGGACTCGGCTCCCAGCCGGGCCGCGGCGGTGGCCGTGAGGGCGAGGGCGATCACGGTCGCGGCGGCCAGCGCCGGGTTGACCAGGCGCCGGAACCGCCGGGCGAGGAACAGCTGGAACGCCAGGAGGGCGGCGATGGCCACCAGCCCGGCGGCGACCGCCGCGGCCGCCCCGGTGCCCGCGTCCGAGCGGCCCGCCGCGTAGGAGGCGTCCAGCTTGCCGTTGCTGACGCTGGTCAGGGAGTTGACCCGCGGCAAGATGGCGGTGCGCATCAGGTCGGTCGCCTGCCGGTAGTAGCTGACCGCCGTGCCGCGGCCGGCCGGGCCGTCGGGGCGCTGCTGGCTGGCGAGCAGTGCGTCGGCGGCCAGCGCCTCGTACTGGCCCACGTCGTTGAGGACCTGGTGCAGCTGCTGCTCGGCGGCCGGGTTCCCCGCCGCGGTGACGGCCGCCTGCTGCAGGTCGGCGTAGGCGCTGGCCCGGTCGGAGTCGTAGCTGGCCAGGTACTGCGGCCGGTCGCTGGCCAGCGCCGGGTCGGTGGTGGCCAGCAGCATGTTCGCGGCCTGGGCGTCCATGTCGTTGAGCGAGAAGTACAGCCCGGTGGACGCGGTGACCTCCGGGGCGTCGGTGCCGCCGATGGCCGAAGCCCCGCTGGCGACCCCGCTGAACGCCATGGCGATCACCGCGGCGAGCAGCGCCGCCCCGGCCACCGAGCCGGCGGCGAGCAGCCTGATCTTCCCCGGGGTGGTGCGCAGCCGGGTGCGGCGCCCGCCGGCGGCCGCGGGCGGTGCGGCCGGCTGCCCGGGCGTCATCTGGAGGTGATCGGCGGGGCCGCCAGGCGGGGGACTGGCGGCGGGGCCTTCGGTCGCGGGAGGGCTGGGGGGTGCCCCAGCGTCGGCAACGGGGCTGGCGAGCCCGGTCATGGCGACCTCATCACAAAGCCTGCGCGGCGCCGGTGCCGCGCGTCCTGGGTACGACGTTATGCCCGCCTCGCCGGCCTCACGGGGCGCCCGGCGTTAGGAGGCTGTTAGCGTTGTCATGGTCATGGCCCCGGGCCGTCGCCCGGCTCGCGCCGCCGGCGGGCACCGGCGCCACCCGGTTACCGCCCGCGCCCGGCCGCTGGGGCATCATGGAGGTAATGACTGAGCGCAAGCCCCAGGGAATGTCGTTCCGGTCGTGGGTCGACCAGCAGGTCGCCGACGCCGAGGAGCGCGGCGTGTTCCGCGACCTGCCGGGCGCGGGCAAGCCGCTTGACCTGTCCGATGACGGGGACTTCACCCAGCGGTGGGTGCGGGACTACGTCCAGCGGGAGGGCGCCTCGTTCGAGGACGCGCTGCCGCTTCCGCTGCGGCTGCGCAAGGAGTCGGAGCGGCTGGCGGAGTCAGCCGGCCAGTTCCCCTCGGAGGCCGCCGTCCGTGCCGCGGCCGCGGACCTGAACCGGCGCATCATGGACTGGCGGCGGATCCCCGTTGGCCCGCCCGTGTACGTGCGGCTGTGCGACGCGGAGGCGCTGGCCGCCGCGTGGCGCGAGGCCAGGGCGCAGCGGCTGGTCGAGGCCGAGCTGGCGGCGCGGGCGGCCAGCCCGCCCGGCGCGGGCCCGCGCCGGGCGGGCTGGCTCCGCCGCCTGCGCAAGGGCCGGCCGGCGGGGGACTAGCACGCCGCCGGCCGGCCGCGCTCACGCCAGTGGCCCGGTCACCGCCTCGGCCGCACGGACGGCCTCGCCCCGGGCCACCAGGCTCACCGCGGCCTCGATCTCGGGGGCCAGGAACCGGTCCGTCCCCGGTCCGTCGGCCGACTGGCGCAGCGCGCCGAGCACCGCCCCCGTCGCGGCCGCGGGCTGCAGCGGGCGGCGCAGGTCCAGGGCGCGGGCGGCGGTGAGGACCTCGATGGCCAGCACCCGCTGCAGCCCGTCGACGGCCCGGCGCAGCTTGCGCGCGGCCGACCAGCCCATCGACACGTGGTCCTCCTGCATGGCGCTGGAGGGGATCGAGTCGACCGAGGCCGGGGCGGCGAGCCGCTTCATCTCGCTGACGATGGCCGCCTGGGTGTACTGGGCGATCATGTGCCCGGAGTCGACCCCCGGGTCGCCGGCCAGGAACGCGGGCAGCCCGTGGCTGCGGGCGACGTCAAGGAACCGGTCGGTGCGCCGCTCCGACACCGACGCCAGGTCGGCGACCGCGATCGCCAGGAAGTCCAGCACGTACGCCACCGGGGCGCCGTGGAAGTTGCCGTTGCTGACCACCCGCCCGTCGGTGGTGACGACCGGGTTGTCGACCGCCGAGGCCAGCTCCCGCCCGGCCACCATCTCCGCGTGCGCGAGGGTGTCCCGCACGGCCCCGTGCACCTGCGGGGAGCAGCGCAGCGAGTACGCGTCCTGGACCCGGGTGTCCTGCGGTCCGCGGTGACTGGCGACGACGGCGGACCCGGCCAGCAGCGCCCGCAGGTTAGCGGCGCTGGCGGCCTGGCCGGGATGGGGCCGCAGCGCCTGCAGGTCGGCGGCGAACGGCGCGTCGGTGCCGAGCAGCGCCTCCACGCTCATCGCCGCCGCGATGTCCGCCACCCGCACGAGCCGGCGCAGGTCAGCGCAGGCCATCACGAGCATGCCGAGCATCCCGTCGGTCCCGTTGATGAGTGCCAGGCCCTCCTTCTCCGCCAGCACGACCGGCTCGATGCCCGCTGACAGCAGGGCGTCGGCCGCGGGGACCAGCTCCCCGGAGGGGACTCGCACGGTGCCCTCGCCCATCGCGGCCAGCGCGCAGTGCGCCAGCGGTGCGAGGTCGCCAGAGCAGCCCAGCGACCCGTACTCGCGCACCACCGGGGTGATGCCGGCCGACAGCATGGCCGCGTACGCGCGGGCCGTCGCCAGCCGCACCCCGGTCCGCCCGGTCGCCAGGGTCGACAGCCGCAGCAGCATCATGGCCCTGACCACCTCGGGCTCTACCTCCGGCCCTGACCCGGCGGCGTGCGAGCGGATCAGCGACCGCTGCAGCTGCGCCCGCAGCTCCGGCGGGATGTGCCGGGTGGCCAGCGCACCGAAGCCGGTCGACACCCCGTAGTGCGGTACGGGGTCGGTGGCGAGGGCGTCGATGACCGTGCGGCTGGCCTCGATCGCGGCCTCGGCCTCGGCCGACAGGGCGACGGCCGCGCCGCCCCTGGCCACGGCGATCACCTCGGCCGGGTCCAGCGGGCCGGTGCCCACCGTGACCAGCGTCGTGTCTTCCTGCTCGCTCATCAAGGTCGCGACGTGGGGGTCCCGGCCGTCAGGCCGGGGATGAGACGCCGCTCCCTCCCTTCAGATCTTGATGCATTCGAATGTGCCTGCACGGGCCGGGCAGGCGCGTGCGCCACCCGGCCCGCGGCCTCCGTCCGCAGGCGGGCGGAGGATGTCAGGTCTCGCCCCTGTTCATTGCGATGAGGCGGCCCAGCACCGCGCCGTCGCTGACCCGCAGCCCGTCGTGCTCCCACTCGCTGGTCACCCAGGCCCGGAGGCCGCCGATGGCGGCGGCGGTCGCCTCCGACAGCTGGCGGGGCACGTACATGTCGTCGTAGTAGATGGCGGCAGAGACGGGCACCGGGCAGGCCGCGAGCCGGGCCGGGTCATAAAGCGGCGGCCAGTCCTGCGTGCGGGCCAGCAGCTCAGCCGCCTCCCGCAGCGGCGCGAGCGCGGGGTCCTGGGCCACCATCCACGGGTAGATCATCTCCCCGGTGAAGGGCAGCGGCTCGCCGGCGTCCACCGCCGCCAGGCCGTCGAGGCCGCCGAGCTCGTCGCGGACCCGTTGTGCCGCCCACCCGGTCGCGGCCCGCTGGGCGTAGCTGGCCTCATGCAAGATCGCGTACAGCGGGCTGGGGCCGAGCGACAGCCGCGCCCAGGCGGCGTGCAGGAAGGCGTCGGTCAGCTCCCCGTCGCCGTCGAGGGCGTCCTCCAGCAGGAAGTGCAGCTCGTGGCTGCCGGCCCCGGGGCCGAGCAGCTGCCCCAGCGCCTGCAGCGCCGCCACGGTGAACGGCCGCCCGTCCGGCAGCCGCACGTCGTCGCGGGCGAGCACCCGGGCGATGTCGCTGGCCCGCTGCACGTCACCGGGGTAGCGGGCGTAGTGCGCGGCGGCCTTGCGGGCCACGGCCGGGTAGGTGAGCCGGTAGACGTCCTCGGCCCGTGCCGACAGCCCCGGCAGGCCGCCGGTGATCATCGCCTCCCGCACCCCGCCGGGGAACAAGGACAGGTAGCTGACAGCGCAGAAGCCGCCGAAGCTCTGGCCCAGCACGGCCCACGGCTCGTCCCCGCACAGCCGGCGGCGGATCACCTCGGCGTCCGCGACGATCGAGTCCGCGCGGAACAGCGACAGGTACCGTGCCTGCGCGGCCGGGTCGGCCAGGCCCCGGCGGGCCAGCGACCGGGCGCCGACCGGGGTGGAGCGGCCGGTGCCGCGCTGGTCGAGCAGCAGCACCCGGTAATCCCGCAGTGCCCGGTCCAGCCACGACTGCCTGCCCACCATGCGCTGGGCGGCGAATCCCGGCCCGCCCTGCAGGAACAGCAGCCACGGCAGGCCCTGCCCTTCGGTGCCGGCGGCGGCGACCTCGCGGGCGAACACCTCGATCCGCTCCCCGCCGGGGCAGGAGTGGTCGAGCGGGACGCTGATGACGTGCTCGGTGACGACGGTGCCCGGGTGACGGTAGGTGCCCACGGGGGCAACGTTACCGGTCAGCGACGGTGACCTGAGAAACCCCCGAAGTGGCATCGATGTCCAGCCGGCCGCCGCCCGCCGCCCAGCCGGGCTGGGCGAGCACCGTGCCGGGCGCGACGCCACTGAAGGCGGCGCCGCCGAGGGCGACCCGGGACGCCCCGGCGGCGGCGGTAACCCGGGCGGGCACCCCGGCGGGCACGGACACGGAAAGCTGGCTCGCGCCGCCCTCCAGCCGCAGCGCGACCGTGCCGTCCAGCGCGGGCAGCGCGGCCTGCACGCTGGCGGACCCCATCCCGAACGCCAGGCCCGCGACGTGCCCGCCGGTCATGCTCACCGTGGTCCGGCTGGTGCCGCCGCCGAAGTCCGGCTGCCAGGTCACCGCGCTGCTCACCGTCAGCGCCAGTGCGGCCCGGCCGGCCGGGCCGCCCGCCGCGCCGGCCGGGGCCAGCGACACCCCGATCGTCGTGGCCGGGCCCTCGCCCGCGCCGGGACTTCCTGTGGCCGGCCCGCGTACCACGCCGAGGACCGGCCGGGCACCGTAGCCGCCGCCGGTGACGGCCCGCACCAGCGTCGCGCCCAGCGGCGCCGCGGTCACCGAGACCGACGGGGCGCCGCTGACGATCACCAGCGTCACCACCTGCCTGCCCGGCCCGCCGCCAGGCACCACGGACGCCGGCACCGAGGCGACGTACCCGGTCCCGGCCACCAGCTGGCCCTGCTCCTGACCGCCGGCCGTCCCAGCCGGCGGCCCGCCCGTGGACGGGCGGCCTGGCCCTGGCGCTGCCGGCGGCGTGGTCACGGCGGCGGGCGCCCCGCGCGAGGCGGCGGCCACCGGGCGGTGCGCGCCCGCGCCGGCCCAGGTGGCGACCGACACGATGGCCGAGGCAAGGACGACCACCGCCGCGACGGCGACCGCGAGCGCCTCGGGCCGCGACGGCCGGGGCACGCGGCTCATCCCGCCTGCCGCGGCCGCACGGTCCCGGTCCGTGCGGCCGCGGGCCGGGCCGCCTGGCGTGCCGCTGGCAAGGTCACGATCGACACGATAGTGCCGCTACCCGCCCGCAGGCGGCACATGCCGCGCACCGAGGCGCCGCCGCTGTCGCCGGGCTGCCTATCTCTTGCTGTTATCAGGCGACGGGAGTAGGCTGGTCGCATGCCAGCACCTGACGGGAGCACGCCAGCCGCCGAGGCGATCGAGGAGTTCGGCTGGCACCTGACCGCCCGCGGGCTGTCGGCCACCACCAGGCGGATCCGCGTCCACTTCCTGCGCGAGTACCTGCGGCACGTGCTCACCGCCGCCGATGCCGCCGCGGCGGGCGGGGAGGGGGAGGCCGGCCTGGCCGCGCGGGGCGCCCCCGGGCTCACGGCCGGGGAGCTGATGGACCCCGGCCGCGCCGCCGCCTGGCTGGCTGATGCCGCCGCGGGCAAGACCCGCACCCGGGGCACCGCGCGCGGCCGGGAGGCGGCGGCCTACCCGAATTCGATGCGGGCCCGCGCCGACACCTGGAACGGCTTCGCCGAGTTCCTCGGCCTGCCTGCCCGGCTGCCCGCGGCCAAGCCCGCCGACGGGTTCCGGCTGCCGCCGGCGGAGGCGGAGCAGCTGGTGCACGACCTGGCCGTCCGCAGGCCCGTCACGGCCAATGCCGTCACCGCGCTGCGCACGGCGGCCGTCGCCGCGCTCGTCGCCGACACCGGCCGGGGCGTGCCCGAGCTGGCCGGCCTCACCGTGGGTGCCCTGCACCTGTCCGGCGGGTCGCCGTCGGTGCGGCTGGGGGAGGACTCGTTCCGCCTGGATGGCCAGACCGTGCAGGTCGTGTCCCGCTGGCTGTCGGCCCGGGCCGCGATCATCGCCGAGCTCGAGGGCAGCGACCCTGGCTTCCTGTGGATTCCCGTGAAGCCAGGCCGGCCGCGCGGCGGCGACCCGCCGGTCAAGCCGGGCCTGGTCCCGGCCGCCGTCAGGACCCTGCACCACGCCCACCGCCTGTACGTGTCGCAGATGCTCGGCGCGCCGCTGCGGCCCGGCACGCTGCGGGCCCTGCACGACGACGCCGAGCCCGCAGCGGAAGCCCCGCAGGCCTGAGCCCGCCGCACGCGGCGGCCCGCCCGGTGAGTTCGCCCGCGCCTCCGGCGTTCCCGGCAAGGCTTGCCCGGCGGCGCCGCACCGCGCCATCTGTCGCCGAGTCCCGGGCGGGCCAGCCGGGCCACGCGTGAGCCGCTCGGCCGATGTGATGTAGCTCACGTCACCCGGGTAAGTCCGGGGATATTTCAAGAGAAAGCTCTTGAGGCAAATCTCTCGAGAGATTACTCTCAAAACATGTCTAGCGATGACGTGCGGCGGGAACCGTCCGCCAATCCTGAGCTACGGGAGGTCACCGACGCCCGGACGCTGCGGGCACTGGCCCACCCGGTGCGGATCAAGCTGGTCGAGGAGCTGACGCTGCGCGGCCCGATGACCGCCACCGAGGTCGGCGAGCGGATCGGCGAGTCGCCCACCACCTGTTCCTTCCACCTGCGCCAGCTCGCACGGTACGGGTTCGTCGAGGAGGCCGGCGGTGGCCGTGGCCGGGCCAGGCCCTGGCGGATGCGGCACGTCGGCGTGACCATCCCCGGCCCGCGCAGGCTCGACCCGGCGGCGCAGCTGGCGGCCGACACGCTTGCCCGGCTGGTGCGCGAGCGCTGGTTCTCCCGGTACCAGGCCTGGCAGGAGACCAAGGCCGCCTACCCCCCGCAATGGCGGGACGCCGCCGACAACAGCGAGTTCCTCCTGTACCTGACAGCGGAGGAGTTGCGACAGCTCAACAATGAGCTGCTCAACCTGCTGCTGCCCCGATTCCGGGAGCGGCTCGCCAACCCCGCAGCCCGCCCGCCCGGGGCCGTCCCCGTGGAGCTGCTGCTGCTGTCCTACCCGATCGATGCACCGCCGCCCGGCGGCGACGACGTCCCTGGCCCGCCCCCCGCGCAGGAGGACACCTGATGCCCGCGTCCCGCCTGAGAGTGCCGCGTGCCCTGGCACCACTGCGGCACGGCCCATTCCGCCTGCTGGTGGCCGGGCAGGTCACCTCGAACCTGGGGGACGCCTGCTACGCGGTCGCGCTGCCCTGGTACGTGCTGGCCGGCCATGGCGGAGCCGTGCTGCTCGGCACGGTGCTCGCCGCCTACGGCATCCCGCGCACGATCTTGATCCCGGCCGGCGGGTACCTGTGCGACCGATGGGGCGCCCAGGCGGTGATGCTGGCCACCGATGCCCTGCGGGCGGGCGCGGTCGGTGCCCTGGCTGTCACGGCCGCGGCCGGCCCGGCCCGCGCGGCCGAGCTGGTGCCCATCGCGGTCGTGCTGGGGGCGGGGGAGGGGTTGTTCCTGCCCGCCTCCTTCTCGATCATCCCCGCCTTGCTGCCCACCGGTGACCTGCAGGCGGGCAACGCGCTCGCATCCGGCGGAACGCAGCTGGCGACCATGCTCGGCCCCGCGGCCGGCGGGGCGGCAGTCGCCCTCGGCAGCCCGGCGGTCGCGTTCGGCCTCGACGCCGCCTCCTTCGCCATCTCGGCGGCCACCCTGGCGGGACTGGCCCGCCTTCGGCCCGCCCCCGGTGGCTCGGCGCCGCCGGGGCCGGATACCTCCGGCCAGCGGCCTGTCCGCGTGGGCACGCTGCTGCGGACCGAGCGAGTGCTGCTTGTCATCATGATCGTGAGCATCGCCGCCAACCTCGGCTCGGGCGGGCTGGACGGCGTGGCGATCCCGGCGCTGGCCCACGGCCCGCTGCGGGCCAGCGCGGCCGGGTACGGGGCGATCCTCGCCGCGTTCGGCGGTGGCGCCCTGATCGGGACCATCGCCGCGGGCCAGGCTGGCCGGGCCCGGCGGCCGGCCGTGGTGGGGTCGGCCGCCTTCATCGCCGAGGCGGCCTTCATCATGGCCGTCCCGTTCGCTGGCGGAGTCACCGCGACCGCCGGCGTGGTGGCGTTGGTCGGGGTGTGCAACGGGTTCGGCAACGTGCTGACCGTCACCGCCTTCCAGCAGTGGGCGCCGCCTGGGCTGCTCGGAAGGCTCATGGGCCTGCTCCTGATCACCAGCTTCGGGGTGTACCCGGTGTCGGTCGCGCTGGCCGCCTTCTGTGACCGCGCCCTGGGCACCTCCGCGTTCTTCTCGTTCGCCGCGGGCGTGCTGGCGCTCGCCGTCGTTGGCGGCCTCACCCAGCGGTCGTGGCGTGACTTCGGCACCGGCGGCCCGGCCGCGCCAGCCACCCACGTCGCGGGACCGGCGGCGGGCCAGCAGGCGCCGGCCAGCTGACCGGCGCCTGCGACTAGCTGGCGGCCGCCGCTACCCAGCGTGAGCGGTTCACCGTCAGGTCCTGACCTCCCGCGGCACCCGCTGGGGGTGCCAGTCCGTCTCATCGAGGGCCAGGGCGATGGCACCGAGCGCGGTCTGCCGGTCGCCCAGTGCCCCGGTGACGAGCTCCGGGGCCTCGCTGGGAGTCCTCGCCGTGGGCCTTGCCGGCGACGGGCCCTGGAGCGCACGGTTCGCGACCGGCACGAGGCTGGGCACAGTCACCGCGTGATAGGTCGTGACCTGAACATCGATCGTCAGCTTGTGCGTATGAGGGGCGGCGCCCGCACCGCGGCGTGCCCGGGAACGGCCGTTGCCACTAGAACCTGCGGCGGTCGCTGGGCGACAATGAGACTGGCCGACGGGCGGCCAGTTCTAGAGCTTTCGAGGGCAACTCATGCGCCTGCGCGTCATGCTCGTGGTGGCTGGAACGTCACTTGCCTGCGCCTGCGGGCACCCCGCGGCGGCGCATCTTCCCGCCGGCTATCACGGCGTCCCTGTCACGCCGGCGCCCACCACTTACTCGGCGCCGCCGACCGTCCCGTACGACCCCGACGCCGCGCCCGCCGTGGCTATAGGGAGCCAGATGGAGGTGGCCCTGCTCAACCAGGTGGGGGGTGCCGAGACGATCAAGCCGGACTGCGGCAAGTCACTGGTGTTCAACGGCAAGACCAAGACCATTCGCTGCTACGCCCGCTATGGCGGCGTGGCGGTCCCGTTCAGCGTGACGATCGGCGGTGACGCCAACCCGACGTACACGCTTCAGGTGACCCAGCTCCAGGCGCTCGTGACGAGCATCGGGGTCCGGCAGGCCTGGGCACAGCAGAACTCCGGGACCGCTGGCACGTTCAGCTGCGACCGGACCCTGCCCCAGGCGGCGCTGGTCCCGTTCGGCAAGCCCACCACGTACACGTGCGCGGACGGAGCGAACCTGTACGCCGTGGAGATAGACAGCGACCCCACCGGCGGCGCCGCTGACATCAGCTTCGACTACGTCGGCCCCTAGCAGGACAGCAGCGGACGGTGACTTCAGGCTCAGATTTCGATCTAGGGATCGGACAACATGACAGCTTAGTCACGGGTTCTCATCCCACAGCCAGCCCCCTGAGTGCGCCAGCTAAGCAAGAGCGGGCAACGGGAATCGAGTCCGCGTGACCAGCTTGGAAGATCGGTTCCCCGGGTCTGGCTCCCAACAGAGGTGCGCTGAGCTGCAACTCTGTCAGACGATGCGCCGTGAGTGACTGTGATTGACCGTCAGACACCTTCGTGTATGGCACGTGTGGCACGGGCCGCCAGGAATCGAACGACTTCTGGCGGCCCGTGAGCGCTGAGAGCGTCGATCAGTTATTCGGGCCCGCGGTTCCCGGCGATCACTGGCAGAGTTACTGAATACGGTTCGCTTCCTTCTGGGTAACGACGACAACAACTCGACCGCGGTCACGCTGAAGGACTCCCAGGGCGGGCAGCACAACGACGCCAACCAGCTCGCCGGCCAGCCGCTGGAGACCACCGTCTACAACGGCGCCGAGGGGCCGGTCGACCACTCCACTATCTACTCCTACTGGGTGTCGGCGGCGACAGCGACCGAGAGCCGCACCGGCCTGCCCGCGCTGACCGCCAACATGGTCGAGCCTGCCGAGACCTGGACCAGGCAGGCGATCACCGACGGCGGCACCACCGGCTGGGGGAACCGAGACCGACGACACCTACGACGCCGCCACCAGCGACGCCGACTTCGGGCTGCTCCAGTACGCATACGCGCACACCGTGCCGGTGACCACCGCCTACGACCGGTGCACCACAACCACGTACGCGCTGGTCCTCGATGGGCTAGGAGCCGCAACACATGGGCTAATAGGCCATGATTACGCGGATAGCTTCACTGGCAGCTACTCCGAAGGCTGGAAGGCTGTGTACACGTCTTCGCACACTGCCGAGGTATACTTCGCCGCCGGCAACGTTACGAACCTCAACTCGGCTGCGCACCCGGAGGTGATCACGCGGGTCCCGGTTCTTAAAGCCAACCCTGTGTCTGTACTCCTGTTTGCTGCTGTCGGCGTGTTTTACCTCTAGGCCGACGATGCAACAACCTGGCCTGGACGCTGTGGGGTTGCACGGAACGTGGAGCGGTAGTGACGGCTCGTCGATCACCTTTACGGGCGTCAACTCTTTCACGGCATCCCGGGTTGATTACGGGAAATACGGCGCCCCGAATTGCGGACTAGTGTCCGGTTCAGGTACATGGGAATTCATCAATTAAGGCGGCCAGTCCGTGACGTCAGCCACGGCTGACACGAACCGGATAGGCCTCTTCTTCGCAACGGTCTCGCCATCTGGCAGCTGCAATCCGACGTTGCAGCTCACCTCGTGGGACACTGGTTCGGATTCTGGCCTCTGCCTACAGAAAGATCGGGATACTCCCTGCACGGGCTACGCTTTCAACAAGCGTTAGCCTTGATTCTCCGCGGAGTCGGCGATTCTAGGCTCGGCCATCCCTGGTGCGAGAAGCGGTCTTACAGACATAACAAACAGTGGTGAGCCTCCATAAACTCGATGATGTCCCAAGTTCCTCAGGTCAGGGCGTAGAGGAGTTTTGGGATGCGGGAGTCACGGTTCCTTAGAGCCGAATGCGCCAGTCCGCTTGGCCGATACTATGGCTGATGGTAGCGCAGTGGTCTGGTATAAGGAGGGGGCATGCCCGATCCGCTGAGACGACGGGGTGTGTCCATTCACGGGGCCGAGTAAGTCCGGGTGATCGCGGTGGTTCAGAGTCCTGGCGCGCTGGCGTCTTTGGCGGAGATCTGGGCGGGGTCGGTTGCGTCGACGGGCAGCGGCCAGGCGATGGCCGCGGCGGGGTCGAGCGGGCTGACCGATAGTCCGGCCATGCCGGGGCGCCATTCCTGGTCGAAGCAGTAGAGGTACTGGGTGACGCCGGGGCTGAGGGACTGGAACCCGTTGCACACGCCTTTGGGCACTAGGACCTGGGTGCCCTTGGCCAGGCGGACGGTGACGGTCTTTCCCCGGGAGGGGGAGCCGGGGCGGGCGTCGAGGTAGGCGCCGAACGCCTCGCCCTCGACGATGGCGACCAGCTTGTACATCTCTTCCCCGTGCAGGCCGCGCAGTGCTCCCTGGCGGGTCTCGGTGATGTTGACCTGCAGCCAGGGGCCGAGCGAGGGCAGCCCGGCGGCGAGGAAGCTGGATTCGCGGTAGAACTCGCGGACGGTTCCGCGCTCGTCGATAACCTGCTTCATCTGCAGGATCTTGAGGCCCTCGATCTGGGTGTGCTGCACGGCGAAGGGGGTGATGCTGGTCGGCATGGGGACCAGTATGGCGGTTCGCCGGCTGTCTATTTGATCCGTGGCGGCGGGTGCGGGAGCCTGCGGCGCGTGCCCGATGAGTCCATGCCCGGTGACGCTGCCGGGCTGCGTGCTGCAAAGGCGCGGCTGCGGGAGCTGCTGGCAGAACGGGACGCGGAGGTCGCGGCGCTGCGGGCCGGGCAGGACGCCGATCGTGAGGTGATCCGCCGTCCCGGGCTGCGGCTGGCGGAGCTGGAGCGCCAGCTGGACATGGACAGCAGCGACTCGGGGACTCCTTCCTCGAAGGAGCGGATCGGGGCGAAGGAGGCCAGGCGGGCGCGGCAGCAGTCCGAGCGGGAGCGCAGCAAGGACCGCAGGCGGGGCGGCCAGCCCGGTCACCAGGGCAAGGGCCTGGAACGGGATCCCAGCCCAGGCGAGAAGAGGGACGCGCCGCCGCCGGCGGAGTGCCGTTCCTGCCGGGCGCCGCTGGACGGCGCGGAGGCGGCGGAGCCGCGGTGGGCGCAGGTGATCGACGTGGCGCTCGCCCGGACGGTGACCGAGTGGGCGCTGCCGGGCCTGTCGTGCCCGTGCTGCGGGGCGGTCACGTTCGCGGAGCCGCCGCCAGGCGCCCATCAGGGCTCGGTGTGCTACGGCCCGCGCCGAACGCCGCCGCGGTGCTGCTGTCGTGTTACGGGAACGTACCGCCGGAACGGTCCGCGCAGGTCATCGGCTTCTCTCACGGCTGGCCGGCATCCAGCAAGTGCGCGCGCCCAGCACGTCATCCGCCGCTGCCGGGCGGTCACGAAACTCGGCCCCGGCGGCGTCCAGGACTGGGCCGGCGACATCATCGCCGTCCTGTGCGGCGCTCACGCCGCCGTCGAGGCCGCCCGCGCACGGGGAGACACCGCCCTGGACCCGGAAGCCCTCGATGACCTGCGCGAACGCTACGACACCGCCGTGCGCTCCGGAATCATCCACAGCCGAACGGCCTGGTGGCGCTTTGCGACCTTGGCGCCGCGCTCGGAGACGTTGTTGGTCGCTCCCGGGCTGAACAACGACCTCCCGGGATACCAGTGGGGCGCCGGGCACGCGATGGAGCTGGCCTACCTGTGGCCCAGCTTCAACAACGGCTACTCCCTGTACGACCTGCTCACCCCGGCCCAGCTGGGGCTATCGCGGCAGATGGTGCGCTACTGGGGAGCGTTCGCCGCCACCGGGGCGCCGCGGGTGCCCGGCCAGCCCGCCTGGCCAGGGTATGCCTCCGGCCAGCTGCTGTCGCTGCGCCCAGGCGGCCAGACCCAGGCGATCAGCGCGGCCACCTTCGGGGCCGAGCACCAGTGCTCGTTCTGGAACGCCAGCTAGCGGCAGCGCCTGCTGGCGGGCAGGTCAGGCACCGACGTAGGCGGCCAGGTGCTCACCGGTGAGGGTGGAGCGGGCGGCGACGAGGTCGGCGGGCGTGCCCTCGAACACGACCCGGCCACCGTCATGGCCGGCCCCGGGACCGAGGTCGATGATCCAGTCGGCGTGGGCCATGACCGCCAGGTGATGCTCGATGACGATCACCGACTTGCCCGCGTCGACCAGCCGGTCCAGCAGGACCAGCAGCTGCCCGACGTCGGCCAGGTGCAGGCCGGCGGTCGGCTCGTCGAGCACGTAGACGCCGCCCTTGTCGGCCATGTGGGTGGCCAGCTTGAGCCGCTGCCGCTCGCCGCCGGACAAGGTGGTCAGCGGCTGGCCGATCGTCAGGTAGCCCAGGCCGACGTCAGCCAGGCGCGACGCGATCGCGTGGGCGGCGGGTACCTTCGACTCCCCGGCGGCGAAGAACTCGCTGGCCTCCTCGGCGGGCAGGGCGAGCACCTCGGCGATGTCCCGGCCGCCGAGCTTGTACTTGAGGACCTCGGCGCCGAACCGCCTGCCGCCGCACTCCTCGCAGGTCGTCTCGGCCCCGGCCATCACCCCCAGGTCGGTGTAGATGACGCCGATGCCGTTGCAGTTCGGGCAGGCGCCCTCGGAGTTGGCGCTGAACAAGGCGGGCTTGACCCCGCTGGCCTTGGCGAAGGCGGTGCGGACCGGGTCGAGCAGCCCGGTGTAGGTGGCCGGGTTGCTGCGCCGCGACCCGCGGATGGCCCCCTGGTCAACGAAGATGACCCCCGCACCCCGGGGGACGGAGTCGTGGATGAGCGAGCTCTTGCCGGACCCGGCGACCCCGGTGACCACGCACAGCACGCCCAGCGGCACGTCGACGCTCACGTCGCGCAGGTTGTGCCGGCTCGCGTGCCTGATCTCGATCGCGCCGGCCGGCTGGCGGAACGCCGGCTTGAGCGCGGCCCGGTAGCCCAGGTGACGGCCGGTCAGCGTGCCGCTGGCCCGCAGGCCATCGACGCTGCCCTCGAAGCAGATGCTGCCGCCGGCCGTGCCAGCCCCGGGACCGAGGTCCACGACGTGGTCGGCGATCGCGATCACCTCGGGCTTGTGCTCGATGACCAGGACGGTGTTGCCCTTGTCCCGCAGCCGCAGCAGCAGCTCGTTCATCCGCGCGACGTCATGCGGGTGCAGCCCGATGGTGGGCTCGTCGAACACGTAGGTGACGTCGGTGAGCGACGAGCCAAGGTGGCGGATCATCTTGACGCGCTGCGCCTCGCCACCCGACAGCGTGCCCGAGGGCCGGTCCAGCGACAGGTACCCCAGGCCTATTTCCCCGAACGAGCCCAGCACCTGCCGCAGTGAGCCAAGCAGCGGCGACATCGACGGCTCGTCCAGCCCGGCGATCCACTCGGCCAGGTCGCTGACCTGCATCGCGCACGCATCGGCGATGCTGATCCCGGCGATCTCGACCGACCTGGCCGCCTGCGACAGCCGGCTGCCACCGCACTCGGGGCAGGGCGCGAAGCTGGCCGCCCGCTCGACGAACGCCCGGATGTGCGGCTGGAGCGAGTCATGGTCCTTCGAGAACATCGATCTCTGCAGCCGCAGGATCAGCCCCTCGTAGGTCTGGTTGATGCCGGCGATCTTCATCCGGACCGGCTCGTGGTACAGCAGGTCATGCAACTCGGCCGGGGTGAAGTCGCGGACCGGCTTGCCGGCGTCGAAGAAGCCGGACTCGGTGTACAGCCGGGCGTTCCAGCCGCCGCCGGTATAGCCGGGGACGGTGATCGCACCGTCATCGAGTGACCTGGACTCGTCGTACACCTCGGTCAGGTCAACGTCGGGGACGGTGCCCAGGCCCTCGCAGCGCGGGCACATGCCGCCGATGCGGGTGAAGGTCGCCTTGACCGCCTTGGCCGCCCCCTTCTCAACCGTAATCGCGCCACTGGCCCGGACGGTGGCGACGTTGAAGGAGAAGGCGTTCGGCCCGCCGATGTGCGGCTGCCCGAGCCGGCTGAACAAGATCCGCAGCATCGCGCTGGCATCGGTGGCGGTGCCCACCGTGGAGCGGGCGTCGCCGCCCATCCGCTGCTGGTCCACGATGATCGCGGTCGTGAGCCCCTCAAGGACGTCGACCTCGGGACGGGCCAGCGACGGCATGAACCCCTGCACGAACGTGGAGTACGTCTCGTTGATCAGCCGCCGCGACTCGGCGGCGATCGTGCCGAACACCAGCGAGCTCTTGCCCGACCCGGACACGCCGGTGAACACTGTCAGCCGCCGCTTGGGAATCTCGATGCTGACGTCCTTGAGGTTGTGCTCGCGGGCACCGTGCACCGTGATCAGGCCGTGGCTGTCCGCAGCGTGCGGCGCGGGCGTCCTCGTCGCCATGATCATCTGCCTCCATCGGTAAAGGGCGGGACCGCCTTCGTGGCCGGCGTCGCTGTCGCCTGGCTGGGCGCCAGCCTCCCCGGCCGGGAGCGCTCAGCGTCGTGGCCGCCCGACGGTGACGACCCTGCGGCCATGCTAGCCGCGAGCCGCTGACCAGTGCTTCTCCATTCCTGACCGATCCGCCTGCATCCGGCCGCACCGTAGGCCCGCGCGGCGTCGGCCTGCCGTCCCAGGCGGCGCAGCAGGTCGGCGCGGGCGGCGCGCCGGGAGTCGTGCAGCAGCATCAGCGGCAGGCACCCGGTAGGGGATCGCGGCGTTGCGGATCTTGCGCTTGGCCCGGACGATCCGCTGCGCCATCGTCGCCTCGCTGACCAGCAGGGCACGGGCGATCTCGGCGGTGGTCAGGCCCGCCAGCGTCCGCAGCGTCAGGGCGACCCCCGCCTCCAGGCGCAGCACGTCGATCGCCCGGTTACGGGCGGCGGTCGTCAGCCAGGCACCGGGCCGGGCGGGCACCCCGTCCCGCTCCCAGGCCGACAGCGCGCGGGTGAAGGCGTCCCTGCATGCACTCCTCGGCCAGGTCCCAGTCGCCGGTCACGGCGATCAGCGTGGCCAGGACACGGCCCCACTCGGCCCGGAACGCGGCACTGACCGCCGACTGGACCCGCGGGCTGGCGTCCTGCGTCATGCGGCTAGGGTACGCGGGGTGTCGATCGGCCGGATTCCCGTTCGTCGCTGAGGCAAGGGAACAAGCCCGGCCACCGCAGGAGGCAACTGTGAAGTACATGATGATCGTCTGCTTCGACCCCACCATCGACCCGGCCGACGCCGAGGGCGGCCTGGACATCGACGCCTGGGTCGCGGAGATGGACGGCCGGGGCGTGCGCCTGGACGGGCGGCCGCTGGAGCCAGCCGACGCCACCACCGTCCGCGTGCGCGGCGGCCAGACACTGATCTCCGACGGCCCGTTCGCCGAGACCAAGGAGCTCATGGTCGGCTACGACATGCTGGACTGCAAGGACCTCGACGAGGCCATCGAGGTCGCGTCCAAGCACCCGCTGGCCCGCCGCGGCGCCATGGAGCTGCGGCCGTTCGGCGCGAGCTGACCGTCCCGCGGGGCTGGCCGGGCGCGTGAGACTGGGAGGGTGAAGGTCTCGATCAGGATGGCCCGGCCCGGGGACGTGCCCGCGCTGGTGCGGCTGCGGATGGCCAACGGCGAGCGGCACGCGGCGCTTGACCCCGCGGGCCACCGGGTACCGGAGGAAGGCCCGGTCAGGCGGCACTTCGAGGAGCTGCTCCGCGCGCCGGAGCCCGCTGGCGTCGTGGTACTGGTGGCCGAGGTGGAGGGCGCCGTAGCGGGCATGACCGAGCTGGTCATCCGGCCCGGTCCGCCACCCGGCCACCAGATCCTCCTGCCTCTCCGGGGGCCGACGTCCACACCGTGGTGCTTGAGCGTTACCGGGGTAAGGGCATCGGGGGGCGCTGGTCGCGGCGGCCGAGCAGCAGCCCGCCGAGCGGGGGGGTGTCCCCATGTTCCTTGTCAAGGGTTTCGAGCTAAGCGGGCTTGCCCGCTTTCCTTTGCCGTGGACTTAGGGTGCCGGGGATTTGTGAGTTTCGTGGCTGTCTGGGGCGCTC
>Ga0335075_10002768_pt1 | contig 28004 bp, 28 predicted proteins | sample Lox_Sample_24_FD_206723 | JGI IMG/M metagenome (GOLD analysis project Ga0335075, IMG submission 206723) | Soil microbial communities from Loxahatchee National Wildlife Refuge, Florida, United States - Lox_Sample_2.4 | ecosystem: Environmental > Terrestrial > Soil > Wetlands | place: USA...
TCCGCTCGCCGATCAGCAGGTTATATTTCCGCTTCAGGTAGTTCATGATGGACTCATCCATCTGGTTGCCGGCCATCCGCACCGATCGCGAATAGACGATGCCCGACAGGGAAATCACTGCAATATCCGTCGTCCCGCCGCCGATATCCACCACCATGTTGCCACTCGGTTCAGTGATCGGCAGCCCGGCGCCGATCGCCGCCACCATGGCCTGCTCCACCAGAAAGACCTCGCTCGCCTTGGCGCGGTAAGCCGAATCCTCGACCGCCCGCTTTTCCACCTGCGTGATCTCCGAAGGCACGCCGATCACGATCCGCGGATGCACCATCATCTTGCGGTTGTGCGCCTTCTGGATGAAGTAGTTCAGCATCTTCTCGGTGATCTTGAAATCGGCGATCACCCCGTCCTTCATGGGCTTGATGGCGACAATGTTGCCCGGCGTGCGCCCGAGCATCTCCTTGGCTTCCTTGCCGACAGCCTCCACTTCGCCGGTGTTCTTGTTAATCGCCACAATCGAAGGCTCGTTGACGACAATGCCCTTGCCCGCGGCATAAACCAGCGTGTTGGCCGTTCCTAAATCGATCGCCAGATCGCTCGAAAACACACTAAACAGCGAGCGCAGGCCGTGCGATCGCGAAGGACGCGAATGATAACCGTTCGATGACATGAAATAGACGACTTTTCTTTTTGGGACTCGTGCCTATTGTAAGGCCACAGGGGTAATGCACGCAGTTTTGACCGCACATTTCCACAGTGCTTCCCGAAATAATCCACCGATGTCAAAACGGGATTTATTTACTCGTAAGGATGTCGTCGGCTGGTTCGTCCCATTGCCCGTGCAACGTTCCCGGCCGAACTATGTCCCCAACTGCTCGTTTATCTGAATGACAGGTTGCACATTCGAGAAGCGCGGCACATCACCAATAATCTCTGCGCCGTGAGCCGCCATGGCCGCCTGCAGTTTCTCCGCCGACGAGAACGTCAGCAGTCCGATAAGCTCCCATTCAGCGCTCCCGCCACCTACCACGGACTGCCCGCGCAGAAGCACTACCTCCTCCAAGCCCATGCCGCTCCAGCGGGCCTTCACCAAAGGAATGTGCTTCGTCAGGTAGTAATCGTAGTCAAAACGCAGCTCGCTGGTCTTTGGGTACAAAACTGAGACAGTCACCATGGCGGCGTTCATAATAGCGCACAGACCGGCAGCGCGCTCGGGCACAATGAGACTATCTGCTTCGTCACCGCGGACCAATTACCTCGTCCGGCTTTTCGGCCCGCTTCTCGGGGACACCAATCATGACTGCGCAATCGACTGCGCCACAACCGGCCGCCGCAGTTCCGCTGACTCAGCACCGCACGCCATTGCCCGCGCTGACCGGGGTTCGATTCCTCGCGGCGATGCAAGTCGTGCTCTTCCACTTCGGCTCCGGGTTCGCGCAAAGGCATAATCTGCCGCGCCCCGTTACCAACTTTCTGACAAACGGCTGGACCGCCGTTACTCTGTTTTTCATCCTCTCTGGCTTCATCCTCAGCTATACCTACTCCGGCCAAATTACCCGGCCCGGTGGCAAATTGCGCTTTTGGGAGGCGCGCTTTGCCCGCATCTATCCCGTATATCTTCTTGCCCTTCTCTTATCGTGGCCGTTCCGTGGCAACCCTGGCTTGGGACTCTCGATAGCCGTCTTCACCATGGTGCAGGCGTGGAATCCTTTTCACCCCAACTACGGGGGCGCATGGAACTCGCCTGCGTGGACGCTCTCCACAGAGGCTTTCTTCTACCTTCTGTTTCCGCTTTTTCTCCCGCAGCTCGAAAAGTATTCGATAAGGACGCTGAAATGCCTCGCCGCGGCCGCCATCCTGGTCGTCCTTCTCGGCCACACCATGACACCCTCCGTTGACCCCCTCACCCGCCTCACCGGCCTGCCCTTTCCCGTATTTCGCTTTCCCGAGTTCCTTGCGGGAATGGCCCTGGGACTCATCCTTCTCCGCACTCCCCGTCGGCAGCGTCGTTTACCGCTCGGCTACGCTGCGACCCTGGCGACCATGGTTATCCTGATGTTCGTGAAGGGACCTTGGCTGTCACTTCTGGCCATCCCGCTCTCTATCCTCATCTACGAGCTGGCGGCTGGAGATACACTCCTGGTCCGCTTGCTGGGCTCGAAGCCCTTTCTCTTACTCGGTGGGGCGAGCTATGCCATCTACCTTCTCCAGGAACCTGTGCGGTCGTGGACGCACTTCGGCGTCACCGGCTCAACCGATCGGGGTGTCGCAACGGGTGGAATCGATACGTTTCTCAGCCCCGTGATTCTCGTCGCATTTTCCATCGGCGTGTTCCTCTTCTGGGAGGAGCCAATGCGGAAGCGGCTCCGTTCGTGGTTCAAACAACACTCCGCGAGCGGACTTCCCGCCGTCTGAACATCCCCGAAGCTGCCGGACGTCAACCGAGCCAGGCAGCCGCCATGCAGTATTCTTGAATGTTTGACGATCGCATCCACGAAAGCAGATCCCATGCCTCAAGATTCCGTGTCCCACAAGCTCTACAAAAATCTCATCGGCGGTGAGTGGGTCGCCTCCCGCACCGGTAAGACCTTCCTCAACATCAATCCCGCCAATTCCGATGACATCGTCGGCGAATTCCAGTCCTCCGCCGCCGACGACATCGATGCTGCTGTTGCCGCCGCCGCCGAGGCCTGGAAGAGCTGGCGCCTCGTTCCCGCTCCCAAGCGCGCCGAAATCCTCTACAAGACCGGAGAGCTCCTGACCCAGCGCAAAGAGCAATATGCCCGCGACATGACCCGCGAGATGGGCAAGGTCCTTGCCGAAACCCGCGGAGACGTGCAGGAAGCCATCGACACCGCCTACTACATGGCAGGCGAAGGCCGCCGTCTCTTTGGCCAGACCACCCCGTCGGAATTGAAATCGAAGTTCGCCATGTCCGTCCGCATGCCGGTGGGCGTCTGCGGCATGATCGCGCCGTGGAACTTCCCCATGGCCATCCCTTCGTGGAAACTCTTCCCCGCGCTCGTCTGCGGCAACACGTGCGTCATCAAGCCTGCCGAGGATACCCCACTCTCGACCTACAACCTCGTCCAGTGCCTCATCGACGCCGGGCTTCCCGCCGAAGTCGTCAACATCGTCACCGGCTTCGGACCCGACGCTGGCGCACCCATCGTCTCCCATCCCGGCATCCGCGCCGTCTCCTTCACTGGGTCGTCCGAGGTCGGCCGCATCGTCGGACAGACGGCCGCCGCAAACTTCAAACCCTGCTCGCTCGAAATGGGCGGCAAGAACGCGATGATCGTCCTCGATGACGCCAACCTCGACCTCGCCGTCGAAGGCGCGCTCTGGGGAGCCTTCGGAACCACCGGCCAGCGCTGCACCGCTACCAGCCGCATCATCCTGCACAAGAAGATCGCCGATGCCTTCACCGAAAAGCTCGTTGCTCGCGCCGACGCTCTCAAAGTAGGAGACGGCCTCGACGAATCCGTCCAGATGGGCCCGCAGGTCAACCAGCAGCAGATCGAGACCTCGACCCGCTACTGCGAGATCGCGTTGAAAGAAGGCGCAAAGCTCCTCACCGGCGGATCAGTGCTCGAAGACGGCCTCTACGATAAAGGACACTTTTTCGCGCCCACTGTCTTTGCCGGAGTCAAGCCCGGCATGCGCATAGCTCAGGAAGAAGTGTTTGGCCCGGTCGTCAGCCTCATCGAATGCAAAGACTTCGACGAAGCCCTCGACATCGCCAACGGCATCGACTACGGCCTCTCGACCGCCCTCTACTCCCGCGACGTGAACCTCGCCTTCCGCGCCATGCGCGACCTCGAAGCCGGAATTACCTACATCAACGCCCCGACCATCGGAGCCGAGGTCCATCTTCCCTTCGGCGGCGTTAAGCACACCGGCAACGGACACCGCGAAGGCGGCACCGGGGCGCTGGATTTCTACACGACGTGGAAGTCCGTCTATATCGACTACTCCAACACCCTGCAGCGCGCCCAGATCGACACGGGAGAGTGAGTCTAAGACGGCGTTTATGAACTCTGATCATTTTCTTTCGGAACATGCTCCAACATCATCTTGAATTGGGATGCGCGAAATAACGGCCGACTAGTCTTGCTATTCTGTCCCGGTGGACAAACAGATCGAGCCGAAACGCGAGCTATTAGCCGACCTGTGCCCGCTATCGCGTCGCACGCCTCGGTGTCTTCGGCTCAGCCGTGCGTGACGACTTCGACTCGCAAAGCAGCGACTTGGACTTTCTGGTCGAATTCCAACCGCTGAAACCGGGCACCTACGCCGATGCTTATTTCGGCTTGAAAGAAGGGCTGGAGAGACTCTTCCAGCGGCCAATCGATCTTGTCATCGAGTCCGCCATCAAAAACCCGTACTTCCTGAAGAAGGTTGAGCAAACCAAGCACGGACTCTATGCAGCTTGAGACCAAGAAATACGTTTACGACATCCAGCAGGCCGCCAGCCTGATCGTTCAGTTCACGGAGGCCAAAACTTTCGCTGACTATCAGCAGGATTCATGCGTACGCCGAAACGACGACCGCATCGTTTGGGATGTGATTGAACAAAAGTTGCCTGCGCTTCACCTAGAGGCCACACGCCTTATCGACCAATCGCCGATTTGACGCCCCCGCTCGTCACATAACCCTCCCGTCTCTGCCCAATGCGCTCATCCAACAACGAAGGAGCGTGCCCACATGGAATTTCGCACCATCAACCCGAAAATCCTTTATTTCGGGACTCCCGTCGCCCTCGTCACCTCTCCCAGCGAAGACGGAACCACCATCTCGCCCCGTATCTCCTCATTCAGGGCGATATTTCGGAGGTCGTGATAATAAATGTTGCGGCTAATAGTCCCTTAATGGTTTTATCGGCGCAGTTCCCGGCACGAATCCAGAAGTAAAGCATTTTCCCGGCATATTTCTTATCTCCGTTGCTGTTATCGTCATTCCACTCAAAGAAAATGCGGGTGGCAGTTGTTCCCTCCCGCATGGTGGTGAAGGTTATGACGAATCGCAGGGATTTTCTTCACACATCACCTCTGATGGTTGCTGGATCCGCCGCGACCGGTAATCCGGCAAAACCTTCCGCGCCGAACGCTGAAAACCCGTATGCATAGCCGGACAAAACCAACGCACAGCGCAGGCCCAAGTGGGGCCGCAGACCGGAGCCTATCCTCCGGCGACCCCTAACCTCCCTGCCTCCCACTAAATAGCTCCCAAAATCGAAATTCGCATATATGATGTTCGCCAGCGGCAAAGTCGACCCACAGCTCTGCCCGAAGCAAGTCAGTAGGGAGGCACATTGAATATCCTTCTGCTCTCGATGCCCGACTCCTTCGAGCACATGCCTACCGTCGCCATCCGCATGCCCAACGGGGCGCTCACCTCGCTCGCCGGCAATCTTGACGAGCACCACAAGGTCGCCGTCGCCGACCTGATCCTGTGTCAAAAGAGCGTCAACAAGACGGTCACGGACCTCGTCCGCGAACACGACCCCGACATCGTCGGCATGTCCGTCATGACCTTCCAGCGGCGTAGCGCCGAGCGCCTCATGCATCTCATCCGCGCGCTCAAGCCCAGCGTAAAAATTGTCGTGGGCGGCTACGATCCCAGCCTCGACACCGCTGCATACCTCGATATGCCCCTCGACTTCGTCGTCCGCGGCGAGGGAGAAGTCACCTTCCGCGAACTCGTCCGCGCTCTCGAAGGCCAGGGCAGCATGCACTTCATCTCCGGCCTCTCGCACAAACAACCCAGCAGTTCGGATCAAGCCAAGTGGATTCACAACCCGGCGCGCGCCCCGCACCGCCTCGAAGACAATGACATCCGTCTGCCCAATCGCGACGCCCGCGTGCTCAAGGGATACACACTCCTGGGCCGCCAGGTCGACGTCATCGAGACCTCGCGCGGCTGCACCTTCGACTGCAGCTTCTGCTCGATCATTGAGATGCGGGGCCGCAACTTCTTCGCCTACTCCTTCGATCGCGTCCTTGATGACATCCGCGACGCGTACAACCACGGTGCCCGCACCATCTTTCTGGTTGACGACAACATCACGCTCAACATCCACCGCTTCGAGGCCCTCTGCAACGCCATCATCGACGCCGGCCTCAACAAAATCGACTACTTCGTCCAGGGCATGACGTCGGCGATTGCAAATCACGGCGAGACGCTGGCGCCGCTGATGCGCAAGGCAGGATTCCGTTACGTTTTCTTAGGCATCGAGAACATCCTCGAGAGTGACCTCGTCTTTCTGCAAGCCTCGGCTAAAAACACCGCCCGCAAAGACGGCAAGAAGACCGGCAATGCCACCTTGCAGGCCATCCAGTACCTGCACGACAACGGCATGTACGTAGTCGGAGGCCTCATCGTCGGCAGTCCTGGCGATACGGCCGAATCCATCGAGACCAATCTTGAATTCGCCCGCAAATACGTCGACTGGCCTTACATCCAGCACCCGACGCCCTATCCCAAGACGCCCATGACCGCCGACTTCCGCCGCCTCGGCCTCATCGAAAACGAGCGCCTCCATGAGTACGACGGCACCACGCCGATCGTGCACAACGAGAACCTTTCTCTGGATGAGATGGAATATCTGCGCTGGAAGGCCGAGCGCGGCATGAAGACCAAGCACATCCCGGCCGTCTTCCGTCATGACCCATGGTTCGTTCTGCGCAACGCTCCGAAGATGGCCGCGCACACCTACCGCGGCTCAACGCTGCGCACTTTCCTTGGGCTCGAAAGCGACCGTGCCGCCTTTGCTCGCTACAAGGAGATTCGCCGCCAGGAACGCGAATACGTCGAGCCCCCACAGACTTTTTGCGACTCCGGTCGTTCCTCTAACTCTAAAGACAAGAGTCAGGAGCAAACGATATGGGCAAACTCGATGGCAAAGTAGCCGTCATTACCGCAGCCACCTCCGGGATGGCGTTCGCCACCGCAAAGCTCTTCGTTGAAGAGGGCGCCTATGTCTTCATCACCGGACGACGCCAGGACAAGCTTGACGAAGCAGTGAAGTCCATCGGCAAAAATGTCACCGGCATTCAGGGAGACGCCGGCAGTCTCGCCGACCTCGAGCGGCTCTTTGACGCCGTCAAATCCGAAAAGGGTCACATCGACATCCTCTTCGCCAGCGCCGGCTATGGCGAATTCAACGTCCCCGTCGGGTCGATCACCGAAGACAACTACGACAAGACCTTCGCCACCAACGTCAAAGGCACGCTCTTCGCCGTGCAGAAGGCACTGCCGCTGCTGCGCGACGGCGCATCCGTCATCATGAACGGCTCCATCGCCGGCTCAAAGGGCTTTGAAGGCTTCAGCGTGTATAACGCCAGCAAGGCTGCCGTCCGCTCTTTCGCCCGCACATGGACAAACGATTTGAAGTCGCGAAAGATCCGCGTCAATGTCCTCAGCCCCGGCCCCATCGATACAGCTGTCTTTGATGGCATCGCCCAGGAAGTCAAAGACGGTTTCGCCTCCATGGTCCCCATGGGCCGCTTGGGCCGCCCTGAAGAAATTGCCACCGCCGCGCTCTTTCTTGCTTCCGACGACTCCAGCTTCATCACCGGCATCGAGCTCTTCGTCGACGGCGGCACCGCCCAGATTTGACCGGATTCCGGAATTTCTTTTCAACTTTCCGGCTGAATCCGTCCCACCTGACGATCATCTATTGGGACACAGGAGATTGCATTCATGGCACCAGCAAAGAAGGTTGCGCTCATTACCGGAGCGAACCGCGGAATCGGGCTCGAAACCGCTAAGCAACTAGGAGAAAAGGGCGTCACGGTTGTTCTCGGATCGCGCAAGCTGAGCGACGCCGAAGCCGCAGCCACCAAGCTCAAGTCCGCGGGTATTGACGCCTACGGCATTCAACTTGATGTGACGAAAACCGCCGACCGCACCGCCGCTTACAAATATCTCGAAGACAAGTTCGGCAAGCTCGACATCCTGATCAACAATGCCGGAGTCGCTTCCGGTCACAGCTTCGGAACCAACTCGACCACGAAGACCACCGATGAGGAGCTGCGCAGCGTCTACGAGACTAATGTCTTTTCCGTCGTCTCACTTACCCAGAAGCTGCTCCCGCTGATCAAGAAGAGCGATGCCGGCCGCATTGTCAACCTCTCGAGCATCCTCGGATCTCTCGCGCTGCACGCCGACCCGAACAGTCCGATCTACGCCTCCAAGACTTTTTCGTATAACTCGTCGAAGGCAGCGCTCAACGCCTTTACCATTCACCTTGCCCACGAGTTGAAGGACACTACCATCAAGGTGAACTCCGTCCATCCCGGCTGGGTCAAGACCGACATGGGCACCGACGCAGCTCCTATGGAGATCCCCGATGGCGCGAAGACCAGCGTCGAAGCCGCACTGCTCGGCCCCGACGGCCCTAACGGACGCTTCATCCATCTCGGGCAGGAATTGCCCTGGTAACGACAGCATCTCCCAAACTGCATAACCCCCAGTAAAGGCCGGTAACAGTACCGGCTTTTGCTGTCTCTATCGCCTTTTCTGGCCCTCGTGCACAAATTTTCTTGCTCCCATGTGTACTACGTGTTATAGAACACATGTGATTCCATTCCGGGTCCAGTTCCGTCCCGGCGTCTCGCTCTTTGAGCAGATCGTCTACGCCGCGAAGAAGGCGATGATCTCCGGAAAGCTTCGCCCCGGCGACCCTTTCCCCTCCGTGCGCACTCTCAGCCGCGAGCTCAAGATCAATCCCAACACTGCTCACAAAATCGTCGCCCACCTGGTGGGCGAGAGCCTGCTCGAGCCCCGTCCGGGCATCGGCACGGTCGTCGCCGCTTTGCCCGATTCCACAAGGAAGGAACGCATGCAACTCCTCGGTCATGAAATCGAAGAGCTGGTCGTCGAAGCCAAACATCTCGGCATCGAGCAGGAAGAGATGCTTGCGTCGGTCGCCGCGCACTGGCAGCGCCTCAGCCCCGGCAAGCCGGAGATTGACAAATCCGCGGCCGCGCCCAAATCCAAAGATGGAGGCAGCGGAGAACGATGAGCCACGCCATCCACACCGACGGACTCGCGAAGACCTATGGCAAAACCCATGCCCTCAGCAGTCTCAGCCTATCCGTGCCCGAGGGAGCCATCTACGCTCTGGTCGGCGCTAACGGTGCGGGCAAGACCACGCTCATCAAGCTCCTGATGAACATCATCCGCCCCACCACCGGCCACGCCAGCATTCTCGGCGTCGGCTCCCACGCTCTCGGCGGCAGGCATTTCGAACGCATCGGCTACGTCTCGGAAAACCAGGAGCTGCCCGAGTGGATGACCGTCGCCTTCATGCTCGACTATCTTCGCCCTTTTTATCCGCAATGGGACCGCGTCCTCGAACGGCAGCTCATCCGCCAGTTCGATCTCCCCCTCAGCCGCAAGCTCAAGCAGCTTTCGCGCGGCATGCGCATGAAGGCTGCCTTCGCCAGCGCGCTCGCTTATCGTCCCTCGCTCATCGTTCTCGACGAGCCGTTTTCCGGCCTCGATCCTCTTGTTCGCGATGAGCTCATCGAAGGGCTCCTCGACCGCGCTCCGGAGACCACCATTTTCCTTTCCTCGCACGACCTGGCTGAGATCGAGAGCTTCGCCAGCCACGTTGGCTTTCTCGAACAGGGTCGGCTGCTCTTCTCCGAAGAGATGTCCGTGCTTTCTGCGCGCTTTCGCGAAATCACCCTTACGCTCGATGCCCCAGCCGCGCTTCCCTCGCCTACTCCCTCGCATTGGCTGCAACCGGAAATCTCCGGGTCCGTCATCCGCTTTGTCGATAGCAATTTCCAGGAAGAAGCCACTTCTGCCGAACTCGCGCGGCTTTTTCCTGCCGTGCGCGATATATCCCTCGAGCCTCTGTCCCTGCGCTCCATCTTTCTCGCCATCGCCAGGACCGACCGTTCCACCTCAGAAACCGCTCAGGCCGATCACCAAAGGACTTCAGCATGAAGCAGGTCCTGCACATCTTCGCCAAAGACTCGCGCCGCTTCTGGCCCGAGATTCTCATCTCGCTCGCCATTACCGCAGCTTTCACCTGGACCTACCCGGGCCAGTGGATGCACAGCTCTTCGAGCTACGGCTTCAACGCCGTCGCTGGGGGTGCCTTCTATGTTCTCCGCGCGATGGTCGCCGCCACCTTCCTCGTCCTTGTCCCCGTAAGCTGGTGGCTGCTCATCACCCGGGTTATCCACGCCGAAAGCCTCGTCGGCGACCGCCAGTTCTGGCTCACCCGTCCCTACGACTGGCGGAATCTGTTCGCGGCAAAGGTGCTGTTTCTTCTTGTCTACGTCGGCCTGCCCTTGTTCGCCTCCCAATCTCTGCTGCTCCTGCTGGCCGGTTTTCATCCACTCTCCTGGCTGGGCGGCCTGCTCTTCAACCTGCTGCTCGTCGCCGGAATCCTCATCATCCCGCTCTTTGCTCTTGCCTCCGTCACCAGCAACTTCGCGCGGATGACGCTGACCCTTCTCGGCACGCTGATTGCGCTGCTGGCATTTGCCCTCCTCGCTTCTTACATTTCCCGCGGCAGCGCCTCCACGCCCTATGAAGACCGCATTTCGCTTCCGCTTCTCGTCTGTTTCTGCGTCGCAGCCATCGTTGTCCAATACGCCGCCCGCCAGACCTGGCTCTCGCGCCTGCTCCTCATCGCATTTCCGGCTCTGCTCGTAGTCATTGGCCTTATCACGCCGTCCGACACCGCCCTCATACGGCGCGCCTACCCGCGCCCCTCCGGCCCGCAGGACCAGATCGTCCAGATATCCTTCAACTCCGATTCGCAGCGCCTGGCCTCCGCTTCAGCCGAGCCGAAAGCGAAGAACGTCTTGCTCAACCTTCCCCTGCGCGTCTCCGGTGTGGCCGACGGCTATGCCGTCACACCCAACGACGTCATGGTTTCGATCGAGGCCCCCAACGGCGCGCACTGGATATCGCCCTGGCAGGCGATTTACGCCCAGAACTATCTCGCCGGCTCGCAGGACTCATATGTTGCCGTCAGCATCAGCCGCGCCTTCTACGACCAGGTGCGTTCGCTCCCCGTCACTCTGCATCTCACCTTTGCGCTCACCCAGACGCATGCCGGCAAAGTCACTCGCGTCGCCATGCCCGCGCACAGATTTTCCGTACCTGAATTCGGCGTCTGCACACCAGAGATGGCGTGGGATCGCTCCGGCTTCACCGGGATCAGCTGTCTTGCTGCTCTCCGCCGGCCGCGCCTCACCTACGTCAGTGTTCTCTGGTCGAATGACCAACCTTCCGACTCATCGGGGCCGCCCGATCCCAACACCAGCGTTCAGGGAGCGGGATGGGCCGGCAACCTTGCCTCCGATCCCGCCGCGTTCGGCATCACCTCGGTCTGGAACATCCCCCTCGCCATCTCCAACAACATCAATCGAGCGGATCAGGGCCAGCCCTGGCAGCCCCGCTACCTCTGGCCGGGCACTCCCCTCACGTTTACTCAATACAATCTCGTCCGCCGCGCGCAGGCCGACCTCTCCATCCCCGCCTTCACTCTCCCCGCCTATAACCGGATGAGAGGGCATGTCTCCGTGGCCGTAATCCCTCACGCAGTTGGGCGGTGAAACTTCTGCGCGCTGATCGCGTCCCGCCGCTTCACACGGCCATCACTTCCACGCCCTTCTTCTGCAGCTCGGCCACCACGTCAGGGGAGACGCCGGTATCGGTGATCACCATCTGCACCTCATTCGCGGGACAGATCAGACCTGGGCTTACCATCCCCATCTTGCTCGAATCAGCGACCACCACAACCTGCCGGGCCTGCCGCGCCATCGCGCGAAATACGACTGCCTCATCCATCTCGATGGTGCTCGCGCCGCGCTTCGCATCCATGCCGCACACGCCGATGAACGCGCGGTCCACGTTGATCTCGCCCAACGACTGAATCGCCGCCGGACCGATCAGCGAAAACGATCCCGCCCACTGCACCACTCCGCCGGTGAGCGATGTCTTCAGCCCCGGCTGATTGCAGAGCTCCATGCCGATATTCACCGCATTCGTGACGATGCGGAGGTTGCTGCGGTGGCGGATACTGCGCGCAATCTGCGTCGTCGTCGTGCCCGCGGTAAAGGCGATCGTCTCGTGTTCCTGAATCAGGTCGGCAGCCGCCAGCGCGATCCGACGCTTCTCTTTTACGAAGCGCTCCTCGCGCGTCTGGAATTCCGCGTCAAAGCGAAACGGCATGTAGATCTGCGGTCCGAAAAGCTCCGCTCCGCCATGGGTGCGGCACACCAGCCCGCGCCGCTCCAGCTTCGCCAGATCGCGCCGGATGTTTGGCGCCGAAGTCTCAAGCTCGCGAATGAGGTCCTCGATGGACGCCCTGCCATGGCGCAGCAGCACGTGGAGAATCTGGTTGGCCCGGTCGTCAGTCTTAAGAGACATTCGCAATCACATTAAAGTGAGGGCCCGCTGCGCGGCAACTATCGATCGCGCACAGGCTGCTGTTCCACCGCTGCGCGCTCGCCCGCGACAACATCGAGCTCTTCGCGCAGAGCCCGCACATCCTCTTCACGCACGACGTATCGCGTGTAGTCGCGTTCCAGATCCGCCCCCAGGAAGAGCGCCTCGTTATGCCTGCGCACCGGGCTCTCCACGCTGGTGTTGAGGCTCGCGTGGAACTCCTGCGCGCCCGTCTCCTCGGCGACCATTCGGATGTTCTCCGGATTCAGGCCTCCTCCGGCCATGATCGTCAGCCGTCCCCGCGTCCGCGCAATGGCATTCGAGATATCCCGGGTGCTGTCAGCAACACGCCGCTTCCTGCCTGAGGTCAGCACGCGCTTCGCGCCGCTGGCGATGATCCTCTCCAGCGAGTCGGTAAAGTCCGCCGACACATCCACCGCGCGATGAAAGGTCACCGGGAGCGGCTTCGCCAGTTCGACCAGCTCGCGGGTGCGCTCGACATCGACATATCCTTCGGCATCCAGAATCCCCAGCACCACACCATCGGCGCCGAGCTTCTTTGCGTAGCCAATGTCGTCCTTCATCACCGCAATTTCTTCTTCGGTGTAGTAGAAGTCGCCGCCCCTTGGCCGGATCATCGAGAAAACGTCGATCTGTAACCGCTTACGCACGTGCTCCAGCAACCCCGGGCTTGGAGTGATACCGCCTTCGAGCAGATCGCTGCACAGCTCCACGCGCTGCGCCCCGCCCCGCTCCGCGGCCACCGCCGACTCCACCGAATCGATACAGATTTCAAGAACAGCCATCGACCTCACCTGATACGTCCAAGACCCAGGTCTGTAGTTGAGATCACAGAACCGGTCGGAAATCGGAGAATACAGCACTCAAAGCTTCCGGCTGCCTCAGGAATCTGCGGCAGCCGGATTTTGTAAGCGTAACCCTGCCGGATGAATCTTCCATCGCGGCAGGTAGTGCCGGCTAGAACCGGTAGTTCGCCGAGAATTGCATATGCCGCTCCACCGAGCGGACAGCTCCGGTTCCCGGTCCACTCGATCCCAGATTTGAGATATTGCCAAAGTTAGTATCGGTGATTCCCGTATCCGGGTTCCCGTAGCTGGCGATATTGAACGCATTGAAGGTATCGAAGCGGAAGCCCACCGTCTGTCTCTCGGTAATGTGGAAGTCCTTGAAGGCCGAAAGATCGACGTTGAGATAACCGGGGCCGCGCACGTTGCCGTTCCGTGCAGTGCCAAAGGTGTTGGGTGCCGGAACGCCATACGCACACACTCCGTTGTCTACGCCAGGAGTGGTACACGGAATTGCCGAAGGATCGGTGCCGAACCAGTTATCGATTGTCTGGTGCACAATCTTCAGCTGGCGATACTGATTCGGCCGCGCCTGGCCATAGCTGTTTGAGTTGTTGCCATTCGGTGCGGTGAACGTCTCCGGGAAGCCGCTGTAGCCGACGCCAACGGCCGCAAACCTCCAGCCGCCGATCGCCTCATCAACCGCGCGGTTCACGCCGGAGAAGAACTGCTGCCCGCGCCCGAAGGGAAGCGCATAGACCAGCGTGCCGCTCACGTTGTGCCGCACGTCGTATCCGGCCGGACCCCAGTCCGCCGCGCTGTCATAGTAGTTCTGGAAGGCGCCGCTGTAGCCGTTGACGTTGAGCGCATAGTTGCCCAGGCTGTTGGTCAGCGCCTTGGAATAGGTGTAGTTCAAGGTGAACTCAAGCCCATGGCTCGCGTGCTTGCGCAGCACAGCCTGCAGGGCGTTGTAGTTACTTGCTGCGCGCGATTCAGTGATCAGCAGCGGGCTGTTGCCGATGGCGCCAATGGGAGCGTTCTGTCCGATGTAGGGGTTGTTGTAGAAGGGAGCGGAAGTGCCATCGCCGTTGACCACCCACTGGTTGACGTTTCCGTAGTCTTCGATGTGCTGGCCCTGCTGACCCAGATAGCCAACCTGCAGAGACATGGTATTGGTCAGGGCGTATTCCGCCGTCAGGTTCCACGTCTGCACGTATGCCGGCTTGATGTCCTTGGGGTAGACGTTATAGGTGCCGCCGAGACTCACCGAGCTCCCTGTGAATCCATCCTGGGCTGTCCGGGGGACGTTATTCGGAGCTGCATTCGTCGGGGAAGCGGTGGGCGTCTGGATGGCCTGAATGAAGGGTGTGATCGAGGTGAGACGCTGGTTGGAAGAGTTGCCCTCGAAGAAGCTGGTCGCTCCGTAACCGCCGCGAAGGACGAAGCGGTTCGAGAATTGATAAGCAAAACCCAGGCGCGGCATCACTTCGTTCTGCGCGTTGTAGCAGCCACGATTGCTGCACAGCCCCGAGCCAACTGGAGCTCCCGCCGGGACCGCGTGTGCGTAGATCACCTGACCGGTAGTGAGGTCGATGTTGCCCGTCTTGTTGTTCTCCTCCGACCACGGCTCGTCGAATTCATAGCGCAGCCCGTAGGTGAGGGTAAGATTCGGCAGAATCTTGTAGGAATCGTTCGCGTAGCCGGCAATGCGCCACTGCCGCTGGCCCACGTTCACGCTGGCCAGCGTCCCCTGGACCTGGCTTACGTAGTCGAGTACGAAATCTGCGCCGCCGTATCCGCCGGCATTCGCGAACGCAGGATTGGTGGTGAAGTTGCCGGTGTAGTTCAGGCTTCCCAGGTATCCGTAGTTGTTGGCCGTCGGATAGTTGTTCTGGTAGCGAAGCGCCTGAATACCAAAGTCCAGAGTGTGCTTGCCGCGCTGCCAGGTCAGGTCGTCGATGTAGCTGAAGGTATTGTCGATCAGGCCTCCGCCGTAAACCGGGTTGCCCACGCCGGTAATCCCGCCGCTGATGCTCTGGAAAGAGAAGCCCTGATATGCCTGGTTCGGAAAGGGAATGCCGACCTTGGCATTACCCGAAGTACCGAACTGCCCTGTCGTATCCGTAGGAAAGTTCTGATTCCAGACCGTACGGGTAAAGCCTATGCGCGCCGAGTTCACGATCTCGGGCGAGAAAATGTGTACCCAGTTCGCTCCGGCGACCTTGGTCGGATAGTTATTCGGGCCGGGGAAGGTAATGGCCAGCACCGCGGTCCTGCCGTCGTAGGCCGTCGACATCCCGTAGAAGCCGGTAATCTTGTCCGCGGGGCGCGGGTCGTATTCGATCTTGACGTCTCCCTGGTTATTCGTCTTGAACTGGCGTACCGGCCCCTGCAGGTTGTTGGCTGCAATCCCGTCAGAGGGCGCTGCATTCGGCAGGGGATAGAGGGTTGGATTCGCAAACAGGAAGGTCGCAACCGGATTGTTGATGGGAAGACCCTTGTCGCCAACGAAGGGCGCAAAACCGTGCTGCGAATCGTAGAGCTGGACCGGGCTGCAGCCGGCCTGCTGTGCCGGACAGAGAAGCGCGGAGAAATCACCGTTGCGCATCGCCTGCGTAAAGACGCTGGCCTGCCCGAGGCCGCCTGTGTGATAGCGCGATCCAAGGTAATCGACAAAGAAGAACAACTTGTCGCGCTTGATCGGGCCGCCGAAGGTGCCGCCGAACTGCGACTGCGAATACGGATTCACCGGGATAATTGGACTGGCATGGTTGTTGGTCCATGAATTGGCGTTGATCTTGTAGTCCTGCACATAGCCGTAGGCCGAGCCGTGAAACTGATTGGTGCCGCTCTTCAGGACCGCGACAATCCCGCCGCCGTTCACGTTGCCGTAGTCTGCCGGAGAGTTCGCCGTAATCACCGTCAGTTCCTGCAGCGCTTCCGGCGCCGGGCTGTAGGAGATCAGGTTGTTGAAGGTCTCGTTGATGTCGATGCCGTCCAGCGTGTAGTTATTCGCCTGCGCGCGATTGCCGTTCACATTCACCGAATCGGTGTAGTAGGTGCTGCGCTCAATCTGGGTGGTGCCCGAGGTGCCTGCCGTGCTCACCGCGCCCGGCACATACAGCGTCAGGGCCGAAAAATCGAGGCCGTTCAGCGGAAAGTTCTGGATCGTATTTGCCGTGAAGGTCCCGCTCAGCGTGGGATTCTCTGTATTCAGAATCGGCTGTGTCGACGCATTCACATTCACCGTCTGCGCCGAGCTGCCCACCGTCAGCTTCACATCGAATTTCGCTGTCTGATCGATCTCCAGCGTAAAGGCCGGAATCGTCTGCGTGGCAAAGCCGCTGGCGCCGATCGTCAATTCGTATTGACCGATGGGGAGAAAGCGGATGTTGTAGACGCCGGCGGAATTAGTCGTCGCCTGCGACTCCACCCCGGTGCGGACATTGCGCGCCGTCACCGTCGCTCCCGGCACCACTGCGCCGCTCGGATCGTTCACCGTTCCGGTGATGTTGCCTGTAACCGTCTGTGCCTGCCCCAACCGCGCATTCAGGCTAAGTACAAAAAGAAGCGCGGTGGATAGAACCACCGCGCAGCGGGAGAGCCGTCTAGGGGAAAACTTCTTAGGGGAAAGCATTTTTTCTAATTCCTCCTGAATCCTTTGCTGCAAACCTGGCCTCGCAATCATCTGGGCGCGCTCGCTGAAAACACCGCGCATAGCCGGAACGACGCTAATGGGCCGAAGTATAACCCGCAGGAAACACGGTTGAACAGAAAAAATGTTTATTTCTTGGCAGAATGAACAATTTTTATGGCCGATCCTCGCAAAATCGGCTCGTCCTCTCTACCGCGCATCTGGCAGCACATCCCAGATGGCCGGATCCTCTTCGCCCAGCACCCACGAGCAGAAGCCCTCCAACCCTCGCTCCTGCGTCAGCTTGTACCGCTCCTCGAAGGTCCGCTTGTCCGTGAAGAAGACCCACTCCCGCATCTGGTCGCGATTGATGTAAAACCACGCCGTGCGGTCATCGGGATCCCACTGGATCGTGCCTTTGTATTCCTTCGCCAGCAATTCCGCATTGGGCGCACCGATATAGTCCCCCGTCGCATTGGGAGACTCGACCACCCGCTTCGTTTCCGGATCCACCCGCCGGATCGGAGCCCCCGCATACCAGTGATATCCGTAGACCGGAATCCCCAGCGACAGCTTGTCTTTGGGAACGTACTTCAGCGCGTAGTCCAGGTTCTCGACCGTCCAGTTCCATCCCGCCACCGGACCGGGCATCGTCCAGCGCGTGTTCTGGTCGTAGGTCATCAGGCAAACCAGATCTACCGCCTTGCCGATCGCCTCCAGGTCGTATGCCCCGCGCCAGTCTTCATAGATCCACTTCGCAAAGCCGCCCTGGCCCGGGTATCCCGGCCAGTTCGGCACCGTCGCGATCGAGAGCTTCAGCCCTTCGCCGTGCAGCGCATCCGCCGTCGCCTTCACCAGCGCCGAAAGCGCATCGCGATCCGTCCACGAGATGTCCTCGAAGTCGAACTGGAACCCTGTATAGCCGTGGCCCTTCGCCTCCCGGATCAGCGCCGCAATCATCGCCTTCTGCGCTGTCACATCGCCGAGCAGCTTGTGAAAGTCCTCCTTGCCCGAGCTGCCGATAATCGGCATCACCGGCACATGCTCTTTCTTCGCCGTATCCAGCACCAGCGGATTCGGACCGCCCGACACCAGCCCGTTCGCATCGACCGAATACCACGTCGGCACCAGCAGCCCGATCTTCTTCGTATGCGCCAGGAATGACCGCACCGAATCAGGATTCTCAGTCATGTAAAACAACGCATCCGGATGCGTCTGCGCACGCACCGGAACCGCCACGAGCGCAACCGCCAGCAACCCAAACATCCACTTCATCGAAATGCCTCTCTGTGTAGAACGCATGTTTGTATACATAACATCCGCCGCCTCTCGGCGCCGTGCCGCTCCCCCGTGCTCTGGTAGGCTTGTATCGTTTCCCGGCGCGTCTTTTCCCGCGTTTTCTCAAACACAGGAGGCAGTTATGCGTTTGTGTCGAATCACCGCTTGTTGTCTGCTCGGAATAGGCTCTCTCACCGCCATGGCCCAGATGGGAACCGCCAGCACCGCAGCCCCCGCCATCGGAAGCATCGCCACTCCCGCTGCAGCCTTTGATTCCCAGCTCAGCCTCATCGAAGGCGAGATGATGGGCGCCGTCAAAGCCATGCCCGCCGACAAATATTCCTTCGCCCCCGGCACCGCCATCTTCATCCCCGGACAGAAGACCGAATTCGCCAAGGTCCGCACCTTCGCCCAGCAAGCCACCCACGTCGCCGAAGCCAATTACTTCTTCTACAGCATCATCAGCGGACTCAAGCCCGGCGTCGACACCAAGAACATCGAGAAGCTCACCAGCAAAGACGATGTTGTCGCCGCCCTCGCCGGTTCCTTTGCCTTCGCGCACAAGGCCATCGCCACACTTACCGCGGCCAATGCTTTCGAAGTGATCAAGTCCCCCGAGCCCGGCTTCCAGACCCGCGCGACCCTTGCCTCATTCGGCATTTCTCACTGCTGGGATCACTACGGACAGATGGTCGAATATCTCCGCATGAACGGCATCGTCCCGCCCGCCAGCGCAAAGTGATCCTCATGACCCGAGACGACATCGCAGAGTTCTACGCCTACGACCGCTGGGCAAACACCCGCGTCCTCAACGCCGCAGCGACCCTCACCCCCGAGCAGTTCACGCGCGACCTGGGAGGCAGCTTCCCCTCCGTGCGCGACACCCTCGTGCACATCCTCTCCGGCGAGTGGATCTGGCTCAGCTACTGGACCGCCCCATCCCTCGACGCGGCGGCCATCGCCGAGATGCGCACCCGCCGCGACGCCCTCTTCCATCCCCGGCTCTTCCCCGGCCTCGCCTCGGTCGAATCAAAATGGCGGGAGATCGAGCACGAACAGACCGCCTTCCTCGATCGCCTCACGAACGAGGATCTGCCCCGACTCATCCCCACCCGCGCCGGAGAGATGAGCCTCGCGCACCTCATGCAGCACATGTCCAATCACTCCACCTACCACCGCGGACAGATCTCCCTCATGATGCGCCAGCTTCACGCCGTGCCCGTCGCCACCGATTTTCTGATCTTTCTCATGGAGACAGGCCGCTCCTGACGAACCCCGAGCGTCACCTGTGCGCAAAGCAAAACCGGAGTACCACGCCACCCCTTCGGCCCTTGCGCACAGGGGCTATACTTTCCGCATGGAACTCGGCCTCAACAATAAAATTTTCCGGTTGCCCAATGCTCGCCGCATGATTGTTGAGCCATTCGGGGTTCGCATCACCGACAAAGCCGGCAACACCATCCTCGAGTCGGGTCGCAGGCGGGAGCTCTGCTTTGACCGCTCGCTGAGCGAGGACGACCGCCGTCTCCTCTCCGAGCTCAAGATCCGCCGCTAAGCTATCCCTGCGGCACGCTCGCCCGCCGCATCGGCATCACTCCCGATCCCCTTCGCGATCTCCACGCCGTCGCCACCAGGTACCACGCCGGAAGCACCAGCGCCCAGTTGAGCGCCCACAGCGCCTGGTTCGTCCACGCCGAGATCATCAGCACCGTAACCGTCAGCGCAAGAAGCATCGCCGCGCGCAATGGAATCGCCGCACTCTGCAGCCCCCGATAGACGCCAAAGATCGCCGGAAGAACAAAGAGGAAAACGCAGGGCCTAGCCGGAAAGACATGCCCATCCCAGCACAGGCAGAACATCGACGGAATCACCGACAGCGCCGCGCTCATCCACACCGTCCGTCGCGACACCGATCCGACGATATACCCGCCCGACCACGACCACGCGGCCAGCAGCAGAATGTGGCACAGCAGCAGCGGAAAGCCCTCATGCCCCGTATGCCAGCAGGCATACACCCGGTGATTCACCAGCCGCTCATACGTGCAGGTCACCGAGATCGAAACATGCGTCAGCAGATAACTGCACGGCAGCGCCACCACAAATCCCGCCAGCCACGGCCGGGGATCCCTCCACAGCGCCGCCTGCCTGCGCAGGATCAGGCCGGAGACATCCTCGAAGCCGCGCCACGCGCTCTGCCCCGTTTCCCGCAGATCGCCCAGCACCGCCTCGCGCTCTTCCCCGTCGAGCAGCCTCGAAAGCAGATCCACCAGCGTCCAAGCAACTCGGCTCATCGCATCGTTCCCTACCGGCTCTCCGCCTCGGCTTTTGTTCCCGATCTCGCCCCCGACTTCGCCCACGACGCGCCCCGGCTCACGCGCATCACCGCGTCGTAGAACTCCTTCGCCGCATGCACACCCTGGCTGGTCACCTGCACCATGCGCTTCGCCCTTCCGCCCCGCTGCGGAGTAGCCTCACCCATCCACGTTTTCAGCAGACCCTTCTTCTCCAGCCGGTCGATCGTCGTGTACAGCGCGCCCAGCGAACACCTTCGCTCCGTAGTCGCTTCAATCTCCTCCCGGATCGCGGCGCCATACGCATTCTCCCCGAGCCCCGAGGCGACCGTGATCAGCAGGTATTCAAATTCCCCAAGCATGATTAAGAGCACAATGTAGTACTAATCTGCGGTGCAGTCAAGGCCCTCGCTGCGCGGGCTAGTTTGAACTCCATCGAAGGGAACTTATTCGATGAATGGACTTATCGCTCGAGTGCGCGGAAGCACGCCTGGCACCTATCCAAGTTCGGACGCTAAGCCGGGTTCAATGAGCACATTCGCTTGTTGGCGATAGTTGAGCTTGGAGCTCTTCGCAGATCTCTGGGCATTCGCCGACATATCAATACTAATGGGTTGCACACGGCGGCGTGACCCGGAGGAGGGAATTGATAAAATTGCGCCCAAGACCTATGAACAGACTGAGTCCAACAGAGATGACGATGTGGTCAAACATCCGCGATGAGATCGCGGAGAAGCTTAACGACGACCAGATCAACGCGAAATATCTCAAACGTGAGTTGCGAATCATCACCGAGGTTAACCGCGAGCAGTTGCCGAATTTTGTTGCTGCACTTGAGCGTCCCGGATGGATGGATGTCAAGCCGTTCTACCAGCGTCGTCCGCGGTGGGATGAGGAAAGGCAGTCACGGCTGATCGAATCCTTCATTATGAATATTCCCATCCCGCCTCTATTCGTTTACGAGTCCGATCTGGCCAAATACGAAGTCATGGATGGGCAGCAACGGATCTCGGCTATAAAGGATTTTTATTCCAACAAGCTGAAGCTGAAGGGGCTGGAGCAATGGCCAGAGCTCAACGGACGCATCTACGAAACGCTGCCATCCTCGATCAAAAAGGGTATAGATCGGCGTTCTATATCCTATTTCGTACTCCTGAAGGAATCCGCTGCTTCAACGGAGGACGAGATCCTCTTAAGGCAGCAGGTGTTTGAGCGGCTTAACACCGGAGGCATCACGCTCGAAAATCAGGAGATTCGAAATTCCATCTATCATGGCAAGTTCACGGAGATGCTTCTGGAGGCAGCCAAGAATCCCCGGTTCCGCACCGCTTGGGGAGTTCCGCTCTTTACGATCGAGGAGGAAGTCAGACCCCCGCAGGCCCTACTTAATAACAAGTTCTGGTCTCAGATGCGAGATCTGGAAGTCATTCTTCGTTTCTTTGCTCTTCGCCATGCAGAACATTACCGCCGGGGGATGGCGGGATTTCTCGACCTGTATTCGGTCCGTGCTAGGCAGTTTACGGACGAAGATGTCAAGATCCTTCTGACCTTGTTTGAGATGACCATTGACTTGGCCGCGGATGTGTTTGGCGAACAGCTCTTCCACCCGTGGGAAAAGGAGACTGGATCGTGGTCACCCCGGCCGCAAGTCGCTTTCGCAGATGCTGTCATGGTGAGCTTCAGCAGACACGTTGACCAGATGGAGAAAGTTCGGGCCAGAGGCCCCGAACTTGTCGCAGCTACAAAAGAGCTTTTTGCCAATCACGAAGACGGGACATTCACCGGCAGAGGCAACACCAAGGCCGACGTTCAGCAAAGGATCTTGCTTTTAGATGACATGATTGCACGAGTGCTAGGGGCATAGATGTTCTGGACTACGGTTGAAGAGGCTCATGCCAACCTCGGAGACTTGCGGAGCGTTGTCGTCACCAATGAGGCCCTTCACGATCTTCTGTTCCCAACGAATGTCGCGGCAGAAGATCCAGCGGTCGAAGTGGCCTTGAAATCCTTCCGGGATACTGCGCCAGCGAGAACTGTTTGGGCACTTCACGACTATTGTGCCGCGGTCACGAGGCTCTATTCGATTCTTGAGGAATTCGTTGACTCGATCCTGAAGGAATATTTGACATTGCTGCCCGAGATATTCCCGAATTACAATAACCTGCCCCAACCGACACTCACCCAGCATCGAATGGGAGTATCTCAGATACTTGCCAAGTTGGGAGACAAGGGGCTATTCAGGCACCTTACGGAAATGGAGACTCTGCGCGGAATCACTGATGGTTACTCGGGGCAGAAGTACGCGCTGTTGAGCGACGCATTTCTCACAGATACGCAAAACTACCGGGCAGAACAGATAAACATACTTTTCACCTATTTGGGGATTTCGAACATTTGGGCCGGAGTCGAGAAGCACTCGAGAGTCGCCGAGTACATGAAGACCCGGGACCCAAATGACACTCCAAAGACACTCCTGAAGAAAATAGTAGACGACCGCAACTTGGCTTCGCACAGCGGGATCACGACCGTCCTTGCACCTGACGAGATCCTGTCGCTCATCGGTTTTATTGAGGCGGTTGTTATGGCGATCGCGGAGATTGTCCGGAAGACTTGCGCCACGCTACAGTGTTCGGCCGGAATCCGAACCGAAATGTTCCATGTGCAACACGTTTTCAGCAATATGATCGTTGGAGTGCGGTTTCTAAAGGGAACCGTGCGCGTCGGGGACACTCTAATCGCGCTGGATCGCGATGGAGCTTTCAAAGTCAGGGTCCTGTCAATTCGACACAACCAAGACCTACTCGATTCCGCCGATTCAGGCTCGTTCGACGAACTCGGGCTCGGCTTAGACATCAAAGTGGGAAGTTCTGCTCGGCTAGTCGCGTATTAGGCGGATCCACTACCGAAAAACGGGCATGTTGCCAACGAGGAGTCCTCGGTCTACGCCAAATCGCCAAAGTCACTCATTGACCAGACTCATCGGACATGATTCAACCCAGAACGCGCGTTCCATCCCCGGGAATCACGTCAAGCAGGCTGATCAGGTCCAGCGTGTGCTTCCAGTGAACGATCAGAAAATCCCGATCATTCAGGTAGAGATCCTGGCGCAGCAGCCGCCACACCGCGGCGACCGGTTTCGTATCGCCATGGTCAGGGTCGTAGCCAAAGGCCTGAATGTCACTGGCCACATCCCGCTCCACCCTCAGCGCCCCTTCGAACGGGGGCCGCGGACTCATCCGCTCGTCCTGGTCGATCGTCACCACCCGCTCGCGAAGGTTGAGCGGCGCCGGCCCGCGATCCCGGAATCGATAGCTGGCAATCGCCATCGAGCCCACAAAGCGCTCCAGGCAATTCGTGTTCTCCTGCCCGCTCCCCGAAAGGCAAAAGACGCGGTTGCTGAAGCCATCCCGGAAGCGGAAGCTGTCGACCTCGGGATTCGCGAAGTACTGCACGCTCATCCGCACCTCGCCCTCCGCCGTCATGAAGCGATAGGCCGCCTCGGAGCGCTTCTCCGCCTTCAGCATCCCGGCCGTCACTCCGAAGCCCGCCGCAGCAGCCAGGAAAGATCGCCTGTCGACCCTCCGCAACGCCTCCGGTCCTCGAAGAGCTGCCACGACTTCTCCCGAAAGGCAGATGGCATTCGGCCCTTGGGCCGGCGGTACTGCCATTACCACTACAATGTAGTTCTAATGGCGGATCGGTGTCAATTGCCTCAGAGGAGAGACGTTGGCGGAGAATTTCCTCGAGGTAGCTACAATAGAAGTAGAGACAAATGAGAAAGCCCGGCTCAGTGGCCGGGCTTTCTCATTTTCTACAGTCTAACTGGCGGTTAAAGTCCTTAGAATCTATCAGGAACGTGTAAAGATTTTAGAATCTATTAATTAGAGCGAACACAGCAGCTAAACCCAAATGGAATGAATGGGTAACAAAATCGAGGGGGAGGGGGGGTACCCGCTAACCTTCTGCCGGAATCGGCTCGGTATTCCTCAGCAGGAAGATGTACCCGGCAATGCCGACCACCAGGTAAGCCGCCGCCACCCCGAAGGCTCCGGCGAAGGAGTGCCACGCCGTCACCACGTAGCCGGTGATGATGGGGGCGGCTATCCCCGAGAGCTGGTTCGAGAAATTAAGGATCCCGCCCAGCGTCCCCACACTGCCCCGCGGAGCGATGAGCGACGGCACCGACCACCCCACTGGCGCCGCCGCCGCCAGCCCTCCGATCGACACGCTGATCCAGAACAGGGCCTGGCCGGGGGTATGAGCGAAGGCCGCGCCAAAAATTCCTAACCCCAGCGCCGTCCCGACCACCAGCGCCGTCAGCCGGATACGGCTGGCATTCCAGCCGCGCTGGACCAGGACATCGACCAGCCATCCGCCCACGAAGAGGTCGGTCGCCGTCGCCACCAGCCACGGAGCGCCGGTGTAGAGGAACGAATCCATCAGGCTCACATGCAGCGCCGCCGACAGATAGCTGGGCAGCCAGGTGAGCAGCAGGTAGAAGACGTAGTTGTAAGAGCCGAATCCCAGGCAGAGGCCGATCACCTTCGGCTGCCGCAGCAGGTATCCCAGCGAGGCCCGCTCCGACGCCCCGGCGCCGGGGTGGCTCTGCGCCTGCTCGATATACTCCCGCTCAGTCGCCGTCAGACCGGGGTCGTCCTTCGGATCACGGTAGATCACATAAAAAAGCAGGAAGTAAAGCAGGCTGACTAGGCCGGTGACGGCAAAGCTCAGCCTCCATCCCACCCGCAGCAGCAGCATGCCGATCAGCGGAACGCCGATCGCGGGCGCGAATTTGGCGGCAGCGTCGAAGATGCTGGTGGCAAAGCTGCGCTCCTCCGGCGGGAACCAGTAGCCGACCGCCTTGGCATTCGCCGGGAAGGTCGGCGCCTCGCCGACACCGAGGACGAGCCGGGCAGCAAAGAATCCCCCGATGCTTGGAGTGAGGGCGGCGCCGAAGGAAGCGAGGCTCCAGATAAACGTGCTGATCCGGCCCACCCTCCGGATGCCGAAGCGGTCGAGAATCACGCCAATTGGGAGCTGGCAGAGGGCGTAGGTCCAGTTGTAAGCGGCCGAGAGATAGCCGAAAGTGACGTTCGAAATACCGAAGGCGACGTAGAGCGCCGTGTGCGAGACGGTCAGGTTGACGCGGTCGAAGTAATTGACCAGCACGCCGATGCCGAGGAGAAGCGCGATTCTCCATCGGCGGCGTGGAATCCGGTTGGGGGAAAGTTCGGCCCGGCTGGTCATCGCGCGCGAGTGGTCAGATCTCCCTCAACGCGATCCGGCCTTCTTTACCGTCGCGCGCATTGCTCCGGTGGAAATGCCACCGTCAACGAGCAGCGTTTGGCCGGTGATATATCTGCTGGATTCCGAGGCGAGGAAGACGACCGCGCCATCCAGATCGTTCGGCGCACCCGGCCGTTTGAGCGGGATGCGCTCCTTCAGGTACTCGACCCATTCGGCGTCCTCGTACATCACGCGGTTCTGCGCGGTCTTGAACCATCCGGGAGCGAGGCAGTTGACCGTGATGCCGTGGGGCCCCCAGTCATCGGCAAGGCTCATGGTGAGCTGGCGGATGCCTCCGCGGCTCGCCGTGTACGGGCCCAGCCCCGCGTATCCGAAGACGCTGGTGACTGACCCGATGTTGATGATCCGGCCGTATCCATGGGGAATCATCTGCTTCGCGATTGCCTGAGCCACAAAAAAGCTACCGCGCAGGTTGGTATCGACTACAAGATTCCAGTCATCCCAGGTCACATCCACTGCGGGTTTGCGGACATTGCAGCCGGCATTGTTGACGAGGATGTGGATCTGCCCGAATACGGACTGAGCGTCTGCGGCCATCTTCTGGATGCTTGCGTAATCGCGGACATCAAGCTCCAGAGAAACTGCTCGCCTGCCCAGCGACTGGACCTCTGCCTCGAAGTCCGCGAGATCGCTTCGCTTGCGGCTGGTAATGATGAGGTCCGCGCCTGCCTTCGCCAGCGCACGGCCGAAGTATTGTCCCAGTCCCCGGCTGGCGCCGGTGACGAGCGCTACCTGCCCCGTCAGGTCAAAGAGTTCACTCATGACGCAGCCGCTCCGGTCGTTGTGGGAGTCAGCACTACCTTCATCAGGTTCGGCTCGCCACGGTGCAGGCGCTCGAACCACCGGGGGCCATCCTCAAGAGGCGCCACCGCGGTGATCAGCGGCCCGACGCGAATTGCTCCGGTGCGCATGAGCTCGATGGCTTCGGGATATTCGCCAGAAGACGCTGCCGTACCCTGCAGCCGGATCTGCCGGGAAACGACCTTCTGCAGAGGCAGCTTCACCTCAGGAGTGATGTTGCCGATGAGCACGACCGTGCCGCCCTTGCGAACGCTGTCGATCGAGCCAGCGATGGTCTCATTGCGGCCAACTGCCTCAAGGACAACATCGACGCCCTTGCCGCCCGTCAGGCGATGCACTTCGGCAATCAATGCCTGCCCCGACGCATCCATCACCTCATCGGCCCCCATATCGCGCGCGAGTTTGAGCCGCGAAGGATCGATATCAGCAACGAAGACACGCGAGCAGCCGCGGGCACGCGCCGCCTGCAGCGTGAGCAGTCCAATCATCCCAGCACCGATCACCAGAGCGGTTTCACCACCACTCAGTGCCGCAACGCGCACGGCGTGCAGCGCCACTGAGACTGCCTCGAGCATTGCCGCCTCGGTAAAGGCGAGCTCATCGGGCAACCGGTAGACGATCCGCTCCGGCACCACGACATATTCGGCAAAGGCTCCATGCCGTCGATAATCGCCGCAGGATACGCCGACGACCTGCCGGTTGTCGCAGAGATTGACGTCACCGGTGCGACAGTACTCGCACTCCCCGCAGTAGACAGTAGAGTCGAACGTCACGCGATCACCAACCGCGAACCGCCGGACGCCATCCCCAACTTCAGCCACAATGCCTGCAGCCTCGTGCCCCATCACGAGAGGCGGAATGCGGCGGCCAGATGAGCCGTCGTATCCGTGGACGTCGCTGCCGCAGATGCCGCAGGCGGCGATGCGGATGAGTACTTCTCCGGGCCCGGGAAGAGGCCGCGGCATCTCATTCGTGACATCCAGCTTGTTGTACTCGGAGAGCAGGAGCGCCTTCATCGCTGACAAAACACCTCAGGCTTAAGGTTAACCCGAAGCGCGTCAGATCACGAGCGCTCTATCCGCGCTTGCTTCCGAGAACGAGCTTGCCGATCGTGGCCAGCTGCATATTCGAGGTGCCCTCGTAGATCTTCCCGATCTTCGCATCGCGGTAATACTTCTCGACGGGGTAATCCTTGACGAAGCCGTAGCCGCCGTAGATTTCGACGGCCTGACTTGCCACGCGCTCGGCCACCTGCGAGGCGAAATACTTCGCCATGGCCGCTTCGCGGACATAGTCGAGCTTTGCGTCCTTAAGGCGCGCGGCGTTGTAAACGAGCAGGCGGGTAGCCTCGATGTCGGTCGCCATCTCGGCGAGCGTAAACTGCACGGCCTGGAACTCGGCGATGGGCTTCCCAAACTGCTTGCGCTCCTGCGCATATTTCGCGGCGTGATTCCAAGCTCCCTGGGCAAG
>Ga0335075_10002769_pt1 | contig 28000 bp, 25 predicted proteins | sample Lox_Sample_24_FD_206723 | JGI IMG/M metagenome (GOLD analysis project Ga0335075, IMG submission 206723) | Soil microbial communities from Loxahatchee National Wildlife Refuge, Florida, United States - Lox_Sample_2.4 | ecosystem: Environmental > Terrestrial > Soil > Wetlands | place: USA...
CGACCCGGGCGGCCGTCCCGGCCGCGGCGGCCGGGACGGCGGGAGCGGGCGGGGATGCCGCGCTGGCGGGCACGGGGCGCCGTCGCAGGCTCCTGATGAGCCACCTGATCAGGAAGTACATTACTGGTACCGCAGCGCCGTGCCGGGGCGGATGCGGGTGGCGCGGCGTAGCGGGCCGCGGATGACGAGCAGCGTGAGCAGCACCACGCCGGCCAGGGTGATCGGGGGGATCGCCGGGAGGAACTCCTGCGGCAGGGTGTAGCTGAGATAGTGATGCACCAGCGCGATCAGGCCCTGGTAGATCAGCCAGCCGACGGCGATGCCGGCCACCCAGCCCGCGAACGCCAGCGTGACGGCCTCGGCGCTGAACACCCGCCGGATGTTCCGGGCCCGGGCGCCGACGCAGCGCAGGATGCCGACCTCGCGGGTGCGTTCCAGGACGCCCATGGACAGCGAGCTGGCCAGGCCGATGAGCATGATGACCACGATCAGCGCACCGAGGACCCCGAGGATCGCGAGGAGCGAGTTCTCGGTCGTGGTGGCCTGCTGCTGGATCATGTAGATCTCCTGCGTGCTCGCCGGGAACCCGGCCGCGGACAGCCGGTTGCCGACCGCGGCCGCGGCGGTGTTGATCGCGGCGTGGGAGGGGCTGGCGGTGCGGATCCAGATCGAGTCCGAGGCGCCAGGGTTGCCGTCGAGGCGTTCCAGCACCGGCAGCGGGAAGTAGACGACCGAGCCGCTGTCGATGTGGACGGTGTCGATCCCGATCACGCGCGCCCGGATGGGCCCTTGCGGCAGCGTGAACGTCAGCGTCTGGCCGACCCTGGCGCCGGAGGCGGTCGCGACCGTGGGGCCGAGCACCACCGGCGGGACGGCAACGCCGGCGGCGCTGGCGGCGGTTTGCGCGGCGGTGAACCAGCGGCCCGCGCTCAGCTGGTAGGAGTACAGCGGGTGGCTGTCCAGGCCGTCTGCGGCGTAGTACTGGCTGCCGTATTGCACCGCGCTGGTCTCCACCGGCCGGACCGCGGTCACGCCCGGTGTCGCCGCGGCGACGGCCAGGGCGTGGCTGGTGAAGGGGCGCGAGCCGGCGCCGGCCGCCTCGCCGGCGCCGACGCTGAAGTTCAGCTTGCCGATGGTCTGGTCGATGGTCGCGTACAGCGACTGGCCGAAAGCCAGCAGCCCGATCGCCAGCCCGGCGGCGACCGCGACCTGCGCGATCGTCGCCGCGCTGCGCCGCTTGGAGCGCAGCGCGTTCCGTACTCCCATCCGCAGGCTGCTCGGCAGCCATTCCCCCGACACGAGGCCGCCGCGGGCGGCCATCCGGTCGAGCCAGCCTGAGCCGTAGCTGGTGGTAGCCGCTCCCGCCAGGGTTTCAGCCACCGGCCTGCGCAGCGCCCGGCGCAGCGCGGGCAGCGACGCGGCGACTGCCAGCACCGGGCCGATCACCAGGCTGGCCACGACCACCGGCACCGAAATGCCGAAGCCGAACGCCACGTCGACGTACTTGACGGCGAAGTCGCTGGCCAGCAGGTAGGCGATCACGATGCCGAGCAGCGTGCCCGGGACCGTCCCCGCCGCGCCGAGCATCGCCGCCGTGCGCAGGGTGATCCCGGCGATCTGCCTGCGCCGGGCGCCGAGCGTCTTGAGGATCGCGATCTCGCTGGCCTGCTCGGCGATCAGCGTGTTCATGGTCGAGGAGATCAGGAACAGCGCCGAGATGAACGCCAGCACCGTGATGATGTACAGGAACCTGGAGATGGTGCCGAACGCTTCCTGCCCCGGGTAGGTTCCGGCGGCCCGGGTGGCGGGCAGCGAGGTGAACGGGTCGGTCCCGGTCACCCGGGTCAGGTACGAGCGGACCTCGGCGATGACGGTGTTCTGCTCCGCCGTGGTGTCGTCGGTGAGCCGGAACCCGAGATAGTCATAGCCGCGGACGCCGCGCAGCGACTCCACCGTGGCCAGGGCCGCGTAGAACACCGGGGTGGTCGAGCCGTTCGCGCCCGGCGTCGCGGCCAGGTTCAGCCCGGTGCCGCTGACCCGCAGCCGCACCCTCGCGCCGCTGGCGGCGCGCACGTCGATGGTGCTCCCGTCGGGGGTGGCGTACCCGGTGGCCCGGGCGTTGCCCGCGTCGGCCAGCACCTGACCGGGCCCGGGCAGCCGGCCGGACATCAGCGGGACGGTGTTCACCGCGGCGGACGCCAGGTCCCCGCCCGCGATCGCGACGTTCTGCGTGCCAGCCGCCGACGTCGCCGTGGTCGTGTAGCCAAGGACCGGGCTGACCGCGGCGACGCCGGGCAGGCGGCCGATCGCGGCGAGCTGGGCGGGATCCAGGTTCAGCACGGTTGTCGAGATCCCGACGTCGTTCAGGTGACTCGCGGCGACCTGGCGGTTCATCGCGGTGCCCAGCAGGCGCGGGACCGCGAGGAAGCCCAGGGTCGCGATCGCGATGCACAGCGTGGACGCGGCCAGCAGCGTCCGCGCGCGGTGCCGGGTCAGGTCACCCCAGGCCTTGCGGCTCAGCGTGGTCATGGCCGGCTCCCGGTGTCGCCGACGATCAGGCCGTCGCGGACGGACACGATCCGGGCGGCCATCGCGGCCAGGGCCGGGTCGTGGGTGACGTACACCACCGTCGTCCCCCCGGCGTTCAGCCGCCGGAGCAGCTCGAACATGTCCCGGGCCATGGCGGTGTCCAGGTTGCCGGTGGGCTCGTCGCCGAGCAGGATTTCCGGATTGCAGGCCAGGGCCCGGGCGATCGCCACACGCTGCTGCTCACCGCCGGACAGCTCGAACGGCAGCCGGTGGCCACGGTCGGCCAGCCCGACCGTGGCCAGGTTGCGGCCCGCCCGGGACCGGCGTTCCCGCTGCTGGCCGATGCGGGCCAGGTCCAGTGGGAGCGTGGCGTTCTCGATGGCGGTAAGGGTGGGCATGAGCTGGAAGAACTGGAACACGATGCCGATGGTGCGGCCGCGCCATACGGCCAGTTGCTCCTCGGTCATCCGGTCCAGGCGGCTGCCGCTGACCGTCACCGTGCCGGCGGTCGGCCGGTCGATGCCGGCGATCAGGTTAATGATCGTCGTCTTGCCGCTGCCCGACGGGCCGGTGATCGCGACCATCTCGCCCGCGGCGACGGACAGATTCACGCCGCCCAGCGCGGGGAACCCCACGCCCCCGCCCGCGTCGCCTTTGCCCCTTCTCCTGGCCCTGCCGCCGTAGATCTTTTCCACGCCGGCCAGGTCGATGATGGCCGGGGCGGCCGCCACGTCCCGCGGCTGCGTCTCCTGTGATCGTTGCTGTGTGTTCATGACCGTCACGATGGCGCGCCCGGGCCCCCGGCCGCATCGGCCATCGTGCCCGTTTTCCGGCCATCCCCGGGGCGCCGTTCCGGGTCTCGCGCGGGCCGGAATTCCACCCTGGGTAGGGGTCGCCGGGTCAGCCGCGCGAGGGATGGCCCGGGCCCGCGCCTGGCTTTACGATCGGCTGGTGAAGAGGCTGACCGCCTGGGTGACCGCGCTTCCGCCGCGCACGCAGGACCTTGCGCTGGCGCTGGCGCTGGCCGCCTACGGCGTCGGCTCGCTGATCCCGGTGACCAGTCAGCTGAACCTGCCGGCCGTGGCGTTCGTGCTGGTCGTGCTCCAGGCATTGCCGCTGACCTGGCGGCGGCGCTGGCCGGTGCCGGTGCTGTTCGCCGTCGGCATCCCCAGCCAGCTCTACAACTTCCTGGCCATCCCGTACGGTGGCGTGCCGTTCGGGCCCATGATCGCGTTTTACACGGTGATGGACCGCAGCTCGACCAGGGCCCGCTGGGTGATCTGCGTGCTCGCCGTGGTCGGCCTCGTCAATGTGCAATTTCTGCCTTACCACAATGGCGCTTACACCTTCCTCACCGGGCTGCTGGAGTTCGGCGTCGCCGGCGTCGCCGGGGTCCTCAGCCGTACCCACCGGGCCTACACACGCGAGGCTGAGGCGCGGGCCGAGCAGGCGGAGACCGAGCGCGACCGGCAGCTGGCGCTGGCCGCCGCGCAGGAGCGGACCAGGATCGCCAGGGAACTGCACGACGTGGTGGCGCATCACGTCAGCCTGATGGCGGTCCAGTCCGAGGCCGCCGCCTCGCTGCTGCCCGGCCGGCCCGACGAGGCGGGCAAGTCCGTGGAGATCATCGGCCACACCGCGCGCGAGGCCCTGGCCGAGCTGCGCCGGCTGCTCGGTGTCCTGCGCGGACCGTCCGACCCGTCCGGGCCGGACGGTCCCCGGCCCAGCACGTCACCGTCCCCGTCGATCGGCTCGCTTGACGAGGTGCTCGGGCAGGTGCGCCGGGCCGGGATCGCCGTGGACCTGCGGGTGGAGGGCAGTCCGAGCAAGCTGGCGCCCGGCGTGGACCTGACCGCCTACCGGATCGTGCAGGAGGCGCTGACCAACACGGTCAGGCACTCGGGCGCGGACGAGGCGGCGGTCACGCTCAGCTACGAGCCGGGATTCCTCACGGTGTCGGTGACCGACACCGGTCACGGGCCGCCCGCTGCGACGGCCGGCCCGCGGGCCAGTTCGCCCGGCGCCAACGGGCGGGAGGCGGCGAATGGCAGCAAGGCCCGCCCGGCCGTTTCGGGTGGGTTCGGCCTGGCCGGCATCGCCGAGCGGGTGGCGTCCTGCGGCGGCAGCCTGAGTATGGGCCCCGGCCGGACGGGCGGGTTCGCGGTCACGGCCCGGCTGCCGGCGCCATGACCGGCCCCGACCAGGATCGGCCGATCCGGGTGCTCGTCGCCGACGACCAGGAGCTGGTCAGGACCGGATTCTGCGTGATACTCGAGGCCGCGGACGGGATCACCGTGGTGGCCGAGGCGGCCAACGGGGCGCAGGCGGTCCGGGCGGCCGCCGACCACCAACCCGACGTGATCTTGATGGACGTGCGGATGCCGGAGATGGACGGCATCGAGGCCACCAGGCAGATCACCGGCGGGAACCGGTCCGCCTCGCCGCGGGTGGTCATGCTGACCACCTTCGACCTGGACGAGTACGTGTACGAGGCACTGCGGGCCGGGGCGAGCGGGTTCCTCCTGAAGGACGCGCCGCGGCATGACCTGATCATGGCGGTCCGGACCGCCGCCACGGGCAACGCGCTGCTGGCGCCGTCGGTGACGGTGCGGCTGATCGACGCGTTCGCTCGCCGGCCCGCGCAGACGCTGCCCGCGCCGTCCCGGCTGGCGTCGCTGACCGCCAGGGAGCACGAGATCCTGCTGCGGCTGGCCCGCGGCCTGACCAACGCTGAGATCGCCGCCGACCTGGTGGTCAGCGAGGCGACCGTGAAGTCGCACGTCGGCAACCTGCTGGCTAAGCTCGGGCTGCGCGACCGGGTGCAGGCGGTGATCCTGGCCTACGAGACCGGTACCGTCCGCCCCGGCGAGCCGGGGACCGCCGGCTAGCTAACCCGCGGCCGGAATGACCGGAGGGGTGGCGGCGCTCTAGTACGTAGCCATGACACTCACTGACCTGCTCCCGGAGACCGACGGGCCCGACGAGCTCTTCAACGCCTTTGACGGCTGGGCAAAGCAGCAGGGCCTGACCCTGTACCCGCACCAGGAAGAGGCGCTGATCGAGATCGTCTCCGGCGGGAACGTCGTGCTGTCCACGCCGACCGGGTCCGGCAAGAGCCTGGTGGCCGCCGGCGCGCATTTCGCCGCGCTGGCCCGCGGCGAGCGCACCTTCTACACGGCGCCGGTCAAGGCGCTGGTGTCGGAGAAGTTCTTCGCGCTGTGCGAGATGTTCGGGCCGGGCAGCGTCGGCATGATGACCGGCGATGCCAGCGTCAACGCCACGGCGCCGATCATCTGCTGCACCGCGGAGATCCTGGCCAATATCGCGCTGCGGGACGGCGCCGACGCCGACGTCGGCCAGGTCGTCATGGACGAGTTCCATTTCTACGCCGACCCGGACCGCGGCTGGGCGTGGCAGGTCCCGCTGGTCGAGCTGCCCCGGGCCCAGTTCCTGCTGATGTCGGCGACGCTGGGCGACGTCACCAGGTTCGAGAAGGACCTGACCAGGCGCACCGGCCGGCCGACCGCCGTGGTCCGCTCGGCGGCACGCCCGGTCCCGCTGCTGTTCTCCTATGCCGAGACCGCGCTGCACGAGACGCTGCAGGAGCTGCTCGCCACCCGGCAGGCCCCGGTCTACATCGTCCACTTCACCCAGGCCGCGGCGATCGAGCAGGCACAGGCGCTGATGAGCGTCAACGTCGCCGTCCGCGGGGAGAAGGACGCGATCGCGGAGACGATCGGCAACTTCCGGTTCACCGCCGGCTTCGGCAAGACCCTGTCCCGGCTGGTGAGGCACGGCATCGGGGTGCACCACGCGGGCATGCTGCCGCGATACCGGCGGCTGGTTGAGACGCTGGCCCAGGCCGGCCTGCTGAAGGTCATCTGCGGCACCGACACCCTCGGCGTCGGCATCAACGTGCCGATCCGGACCGTGGTGTTCACCGCGCTGTCCAAGTACGACGGCAGCCGCAGCCGGCTGCTGCAGGCGCGCGAGTTCCACCAGATAGCCGGCCGGGCCGGCCGGGCCGGCTTCGACACCACCGGCTACGTGGTGGTGCAGGCGCCCGAGCACGTGATCGAGACCGAGCGCGCCCTGGCCAAGGCCGGGGACGACCCGAAGAAACGGCGCAAGGTGGTGCGCAAGAAGCCGCCGCCCGGGTTCGTGTCCTGGGGCAGGCCCACGTTCGAGCGGCTGGTGGCGGCCGAGCCCGAGCTGCTGCAGTCCAGTTTCGCGGTGAGCCACGCCATGCTGCTGAACGTCATCGGCCGGCCGGGCGACGCGTTCCAGGCAATGCGCCACCTGCTCACGGACAATGACGAGGACCCCGCGGCGCAGCGGCGGCACATCAGGCGGGCCTTCGCCGTCTACCGCGCGCTGCTGGCCGGGGGAGTGGTGGAACGGCTCGCCGAGCCCGACGAGCAGGGGCGCAGGTGGCGGCTGACCGTTGACCTGCAGGACGACTTCGCCCTCAACCAGCCGCTCTCGCCCCTCGCCCTCGCGGCCATCGAATTGCTTGAACGTGACGACCCGGGGTACCCGCTCGACGTTCTGTCGGTCATCGAGGCAACGCTCGACGACCCGCGGCAGGTGCTGGCCGCGCAGCAGTTCCGGGCGCGGGGCGAGGCCGTGGCGCAGATGAAGGCCGACGGCATCTCCTACGACGAGCGGATGGAACTGCTGGAGGACGTCAGCTACCCCAAGCCGCTGGAAGACCTGCTCGAGGGCGCCTACGAGATCTACCGGCGGGGCCATCCCTGGGTTGCCGACCATCAGCTCTCGCCGAAGTCGGTGGTGCGCGACATGTACGAGCGCGCGCTGACGTTCACCGAGTACATCGGGTTCTACGGGCTGTCCCGCTGCGAGGGCATGGTGCTGCGCTACCTCGCCGAGGCGTACCGGGCGCTGCGCCAGACCGTGCCCGAGGAAGCACGGACCTCCGAGCTCACCGACCTCATCGAGTGGCTCGGCGAGCTGGTGCGGCAGACCGACTCGAGCCTGATCGATGAGTGGGAGCGGCTGCGCAACCCGCTCGACGTGGCCGAGGCGCCGATCGATGAGCGGCCGCCCGCGGTGACCGGCAACCCGCGGGCCTTCACGGTGCTGGTGCGGAACGCGCTGTTCCGCCGCGTGGAGCTTGCCGCGCTGCGCCGCTACTCTGACCTCGGCGAGCTGGACGCCGGCGCGGGCTGGGACGCCGGTGCCTGGGCCGAGGCGCTGGAGCCGTACTTCGATGCCCACGGCGACATCGGCACTGGCCCGGACGCGCGAGGGCCGGCCATGCTGGTCATCGACAGGCAGCGGGACCACTGGTTTGTGCGCCAGATCTTCGACGACCCGGCGGACGACCACGACTGGGGGATCAGCGCGGTCGTCGACCTGGACGCGTCGGACGAGGCTGGCGCGGCCGTGCTCCGGGTGACCGACGTCGGCCAGCTCTAGGGTGCCTGCCGGAAGGACAGCCATGCCGGATGAGTCGCGCTCGCTTCCGCCGCGGCCGGGCCTGCGGTTCCTGAAGCTGGAGGCCCGGCGCTGGCGCAGGTGCGCTGGCTGATTTCCCGGTTCAGCGGCGCGGACGGCACCGGGTGGGAGCAGCCCGGCGACGCCGAGCTGCGCGAGCATTTCGAGGAACGGTTCCTGGCCAGGGTCCAGCGGTGACGCGGCGTGGGTGACCGCGCGGGGCTGGGCGGACCTGGACCGGCCCGAGGCGCTGCATCCCGGGCACCGGTTCCCGGCTCCCGGCGTGACGAAGCTGATCACCGCGGTCGCCGCGCTGCGGCTGGTCGCGGACGGCCGCGCGGGCCTGGACGACCCGGCGAACGTCCACCTGCGCACGGTCCGCCTCGCCGACGACGCGGTCACGGTCCGCGAACTGCTGACGCACACCGGCGGCGTGGAGACCCGCGTCGAGCTGTTCGGATACCGTGCCCGGCCTGGCGTCACTGACCGGGCCGGTGCTGGCCTGCGGCGAACGGGGGACGTTCAACTACTCCAACGTCGGCTACGCGGCGCTGGGACAGCTGATCGCTGACATCACCCGGTTGCCCTATGCCGAGGCCGCCGGCGGCCTGGTGCTGGTACCGCTCGGGATGAGCAGCTCGTCGTTCCCTGCGTCCTGGCCCGGTTCGCCGCGGGGTGGTCGTCACTGCTGCCCGATTCCCTCGCGCGGGAGGCGCTCACGCCACACGCCGACCTCGCGGCGCCCGCCGTGGGGCAGATCGGCCTTGGCTGGATGCTGGACCGGGACAAGGACCTGGCACGTCATCAGGGCGGCAGCCCGGGCGTCTCCGTGTCGCTGATCATCCACGCCGGCAGCGGGCAGGCGTGCGCCGCGCTGACGAACCGGCAGGTGCCCATCGAGCCCGTCTGCGCGCGCGTGATCCGCGCCCTGACGGGTGCTGGTGAATGACGCGCTAGCGGCGGCGCTCGTCCTCGTCGTGCTGGATCCGGTCCAGTGCCACGGCCACCGCGAGCATCAGGATGTCGTCCTCGCCCGGGGCCACGTCCACGCCGTAGGTGTCCCTGACGGTGAACCACGCCCGCGAGATCCGAGCGAGCGTCCGCCCGCCGCCCTGGATCTCGAACTCCTTGTCCAGGAGGTTGCCGACCGCCTCCAGCCGGCCGCCGTCGGCCAGGTCAACGTCCGACCTGTGGCGCAGCGGCGAGACCAGCGCCTTGTGCACGGTAGCGGCCGGGACGCCGTCGCGCTCGATCTCCATGGTCTCGCGAACGGACAGCAGCTTCTTCCTGATGACCGCGACCACCGCACCGGAGCCGTCCTTCAGCTCGACCGTCTGCCGCAGCGACATGGCCTTTCCGTCGGCGAGGAACGCATGGTTCCCGTACTCGTCGGTGATCCAGAAATCCTCGCCGATCGAGAACAGTTTCTCCCGCACCGCGTACCGCATACGCGTCCCCTTTTCCTCAGGAGGCACCCTGACCGGTACACGGTATAAGAGGGAAATGGTGCCGGGCGGCTACAGGGGGGCTACAGAGGGGCTACAGAGGGGCTACAGAGGGGCTACAGAGGATAGCCCCACCTCCGGTAGCCGGCATTGGCCCAGTGCCGGCGTATCCGCCGCCGGAACCTGGCCGCCTGCACGACCGCGAACGCGAGCGCCAGCAGCGCCAGCACCAGGAAGAACTGGAGCACCGCGAAGACGACCAGCCCGCTGCGCGGGAAAAGCACCGATATGAACGCGACCATGATCAGCAGCGGCAGCAGCCTTGGCCCGCGCGGGACCAGGACCACGCGGCCCCCCGCAGCCTGCGGCTGCGCGCGGGCCGGGTCCTGCAGCAGCTCGGACTCCGGCAGATCGGACTCCGGCAGATCGGTCATGAGGTCGCGCAGGTCCCCGAGGGTTTTGGCGTTAAGCGCGGCGGTGACCCGCTCGTCCAGTTCGTCCTGGGTCAGCCGCCCTTCGGCGAAATGATCACGCAGCCGGGTGGTCACCCGCTCCCGGTCAGCGTCAGAGGCCCGGATCCGGTCATTCGTTGCCATGGTCGCCCCCATCCGGCTCGTCGGGTTCTTCTGAGTCGCTCTCGTCGGCCAGGATCTGGTACAGCCTGCGCCTGGTCTGCTCGAGCAGCCGCTCGGCGGCCCGGATCTGCTCCGGCGTCCCTGCCTGCGCCACCTGCACGATCCCGCCGGCGAGCCGGGCGGCCTCGGCGAACAGGCCGGGCGGCTGCCAGGCTTCCCGCTGTGAGCGCGATTCCCATGCCCCGCGTGCCATACCCGGGTTCTGCTCGACGTAGTCCCGGCCCGCGTCGGTCAGCCGGTAGGTGCGCCGGCCGGCGGACTCATCACCCACGATCAGGCCCTCGTCGGCCAGCTGGGCGAGCGCCGGGTAAACCGCCCCCGGGCTGGGCCGCCAGGCGCCACCGCTGCGCTCCCCGATGTCGGACATGATCTGGTACCCGGTGCGCGGGCCTTCCCGCAGCAGGGCCAGGATGGCGGCCCGCACGTCACCCCGGGCGGCCTTGGCGCCACGCGGCGCCCATGGCGGGCCCGGCGGCCCGGGCCACCAGGCGTTCCACGGCCCGCCCGAGCCGCCCCACGGCCCGAAGCTCTTGGACCACACAAAGCCCTTGCCCGAGGAACGGCCGTGGCACCCGCCAGGGCCGGCCATACCGGACAAAGCGTCGCGTAGCTGGCCGGCCATCCCGGCGAGGCCGCTGAGGACTTCCATCAGGCCGGGGTCGATGTCCCAGGCCCGCCATCGTGGTGCCGGCATCCCGCACCCCCGGGCAGTCTCTAGATACGATCACGATATATCGACAGCATAGGCCTGAGTCCCCGCGACGGCAAGATATGACTCGATGGCCGGCGCTGGGGACGACGGACCGGTGCTCAGCACGAATATTGATCTTGTCGTCCCAGCCACTCGCATGATCGTGGTAGCTGAACCCCGCTATGGGGCGTGTCGCAAAAGTATGCGGGCTGGTTGACCTGGAATAATGGTTCATATGGGTAGAAAGTACCTGCCGGTGAACCGGGATCAGCCGATGATGCTGCCTGAGGACATGCGTCGTTGGGTGGGCCGGGATCATTTCGTCTGGTTCGTTATCGACGTGATCGGCGGGGTGGACATGACGGCGCTGCAGGCGCTGGGCAAGCCGGGGAAGGGCCGGCCGGGGTATGACCCGCGGATGCTGGCGGTGCTGCTGATCTACGCCTACTGCCAGGGGGTGCGGTCGTCGCGGAAGATCGAGCAGCGGTGCCGGACGGACGCGGCGTTCCGGGTCGCGACCGGGAACGCCGTCCCGGACCATGCGACGATCTGCCGGTTCCGGGCCGTGGCGGCGCAGGCGGGCGGGCCGCTAGAGGATCTGTTCACGCAGGTGCTGTTCGTGCTGGCGGCCGCGGGGCTGGGCCGGCTGGGCGTGATTTCGGTGGACGGGCCGAAGATCTGGGCGGACGCGTCGAAGCAGGCGAACCGGACCGGGGAAGGGCTGCGGAAGCTGGCCCGCAAGATCCTCGGCGAGGCCGCCCGCGCCGACGGCGACGGCTGCGGTTGCCGGGGGCACCAGCACGGCGAGGCCGCCGGCCTGCCCGGCGGCGATGGCTGCGGCTGCTGCGATGGGGGGACGCTGCCGGGGCTGGGCCTGGACGGCCCCGCGGTGCCGCGGGCCGGGTGGGGCGGCGTGAGCCGCGCGGCACCGATCGCGGCCGGCCTGGCGGACCTGCAGGCCGCCCGCGCTGCGCGGGAGGCGGAGCGGCGGGCAGCCGCGGAAGCGTACCTGGCCGCGGCGCGGGCCGGGCAGGCACCGCTGGGCCGGGTCCCGCCCGGTATCGAGGTCGAGGTCGCTGAGCTGCGGCTGGAACAGGCCATCGCCGCCCGGCAGGCGCAGCTGGCCGCCCGCGAGCGGGCCGCCGCGGCCGGGACGCCACCGCCGGATGCCCGCCCGGCCGGGGAGGGCAAGCAGGTCCGCTCGGCCCGCGAGCGGCTCGCCGCCGCCAGGGCCCGCCAGGCCGCGCGGGAACAAACCGCGCGGGAAGAACGCGAAACCGGGAAGAAGAAGAAGGAGCCGCGGCCGGTGCGGAACATCACCGACCCCGGCTCCCGTGTCATGCACTGCACCCTGCGCGGCGCCGTGCAGGCCTATAACTGCCAGGTCCCCCGGACCGGCGACGGGGTGTTCCTGCTGCCCCGCGCCACCCAGGACCCCAACGACGCCGCCCAGCTCACCCCCGCCGTGGATGCCATCGCCCGCTCGCAGGAGATCATCGCCGCCGGGCACGCCGCCGCCGGCCGCCCCGCCATCTGGTCCCGCATCGGCACCATCTTGTTCGATCCGGGCTACTTCAGCCAGAACAACTGCCAGACGCCCGGCCCAGACCGGCTCATCGGCACCGGCGCCTGGAAAGACCCCGGCCCGCACGGCCCCGGCTGCGACCACGACGACCCCCGCGACCAGATGCACCACAACCTCGCCACCCGGCAAGGCCGTGACCTCTACCGCCGCCGCGCCCCCGTCTCCGAGGGCGGCTTCGCCGAGCTTAAAGACACCATCGGGCTGCGCCGCTTCGCCCTGCGCGGCCTGCGCAAGGCAACCGGCGAACTCCTCCTCGCCTGCACCGCCGCCAGCACCTGCCTGCTCTACCGCCGCACCCGCCTGGCATAACAACCCGCGCCCGGACACAACGCGGGCCGCTGCCACGGCCCGCGCCCCGCCACGCCCGCAAAGATCACAAAGACCAGGAAAACCGGATAGGCGGGCAGCCCGCAGGCCGGCCGCACGCACACCACCCCCAGCGCCCCAACAACCCGCAAGGCTTTTGCAACAAGCCCTATATAGGGCGTTGCTCCAAGGGGCAAAAGATCAGTCCTTCTGAGCCCGGGCGCCGTCTGGTCATCGAGTGGACCGCACAGTTGTGACACCCCCACCGGACCCCCATTCAGGAGGCTAGCAACCCCAGACACCACCCGCCAGGCCGCGCGGGCGAGCCAGGCACCCGGCAAAGTCATGAATTGAGGCTGTGACCTGCTATCTCGTAACGGCGGGTGATGCGCCCGGCGTGTCCTCGGGTGACGGGCAGGGCCCGGACGCACGGCTCCGCTCCTTCAGGGATGACAACTTAACTGCATCGGATGTCTTCCTTCCCCTCCCGGTCCGCCCGACGCGGCACCACGCCTGCCCACTCCAGCCGATGAGGAACACGACGCCCGCACTCGACCGGCAATCCCTGCGCGGCAGGTCGGCAGGTCATAGGGACAGCCGCCACGAAGGACCTGAGCGAGACAGCGCCTCACGCCACCGCGCAGGCATATCAGCACGTAGCCCAACGTCCAGACCACACCGAATCTAGAGCGCTCCGAGCACTCGCCACGCTCCGCGATCGGCCGAGATTGTACCCTCCGCCCCGGGTGTCAGGCGCAGAAGACATGCTTGAGTCTGCAAAACTATAGTTATGACCGAGGTCGAGGCTGACACCCGCAGAGGCTACACCCCAGCAGCCAGCCCTGCCCTCGTCGATTTCTTCTCTGGATGCGGGGGAACGAGCGCCGGCTTCCGTGCTGCCGGTATGCGAATTATTGCCGGCGTCGACAATGATCTTTCGAGTGGAGCTACGTTCGCCAAAAATTTTCCCGAGGCGAAATTTATAGGTGAAGACATACGCAAGCTAAATCCTGCTAAGCTACAGCCGATCATTGACAGCGCGGGCACCTCTCCGCTTGTCTTCTCCGCCTGCGCTCCCTGTCAGCCTTTCTCCAAACAACGGCGCGGGCCCAAGACAGCCGATGATAGAGTTCCTCTGCTCTTGGAGTTCTACGCCTTCGTCAAGCGTTACCTGCCAGTCTGCATATTTATTGAGAACGTTCCAGGAATGCAGCGCGGAGCAGATTCCGAGTTCCCTTTTCAAGAGTTCCAGAGAAAAATCAAGAGACTCAAGTACTACACATCTGCAGCAGTCGTATCCTCAGCATCCTACGGAGTTCCGCAGCAGCGTCAGCGTCTGGTAGCTCTGGCTAGTCGGCTAGGACCAATTGAACTTCCACCCGCTACACACGGACCTGGCACCGAGAACCCGAGATACTCTACCGTCAGGGAATGGATAGGCGACCTGCCGCCAATAGCTGCAGGTGAGGCCCACCCTTTCATTCCCAATCATCGCGCAAGCAATCTATCCGACGCAAACCTTCGCCGCATTCGAGCCACACCCGAAGGTGGTGGCCGAGAAGATTGGCCGGTAGAGCTACTTCCGCGATGCCATTCCAACGGCTACGATGGCCATACAGACGTCTACGGGCGAATGTCGTGGGACCAACTAGCAACAGGTCTCACAACACGCTGCATTAGCTATTCCAACGGCCGCTTCGGCCATCCTTCGCAAGATCGCGCAATCAGTGTGCGGGAAGCCGCCTCTATCCAGACATTCCCACGTGATTTTGTCTTCACAGGATACTGGGACTCTATGAGCCGCCAAATAGGGAATGCGGTTCCAGTCCTCATGGCGAGGCATTTTGGTGCGCAGATTATCTCCCATATTGCTAGGTATGGTTGCTGAAGATGAGTTTCTTTAAGGCTAGGGCTCGGACTGTGGAGATGCTGGGACGCCAGCAGATCGCAGGTATACCAACAGCCATAAGCGAAATCTTTAAGAATGCCCACGACGCATACGCCGATCATGTCGAGGCCGATTACCTGCCCGCCCAACGACTTCTAGTCATACGTGATGACGGCTTCGGGATGACGCCTGAGGAATTCGATTCACGGTGGCTCACTCTCGGAACCGACAGCAAGGTTCCGGGCGGCATAGGGTTTCCCGCCCCTCCACCCGGGAAACCCCGCAGGGTAATGCTAGGCGAAAAGGGCATAGGCCGCCTTGCAGTTGCCATCATTGGACCTCAAGTCCTTATTCTGACGCGTGCGCAACGTCATGGAGTCGCCGACGACCTAATTGCCGCCTTTGTAAATTGGGCAGCCTTCGATCTTCCCGGGATCAATCTGGACGAGGTGTTGGTGCCGGTACGACGGTTCAAAGGCGGCTACATTCCGTCGGCTTACGATATTCAGGAACTCGTCCAGCAGTCACTCACAAACGTCGAATCGTTTGCAACACGAACTGACACCGCTAAGCTGAATGCGGCAACAGTCGACCTCGTTGAGTTTGGTGTCGATATCGCAGAAACCGTCGGAGAACTGTCAGGCCTGAGCCTTGCCAACACGGGGCACGGCACCCAGTTTTTCATTTCGCCCGCTGACGAAGCTCTGCAGTCCGACCTCGAACCGCCTACATCACGTACTGAGCCATCCCAACTCTTCCAGAACCTCATCGGTTTTTCCAATACAATGACTCCTGGCTATGACCGCCCAAGCTTGGAAGTCGTCTTTCGCAATCATCGACGAAACGGGAGCGTCGAAGACATCATTTCGTCTGGCTCCTTCTTTACCCCTGAGGATTTGGACAACGCAGATCATAGCTTCCGCGGCCAGTTCGACGCTCGTGGACAGTTTACAGGCATTGCGTCTATATACGGCAAACTCTCTGAATATGTAATACCTTGGATGCAAGGTGGAAGCAGACCGCTGGCATGCGGCCCATTCAAAATCACTCTCGGCATAATTCAGGCTCGCCCCTACGAGAGCCGGCTAAGTCCAGCTAGTTACTCTGAAATGCAATCAAAGCTAGAGGCCATAGGTGGTCTGTATGTTTACAAAGATGATGTGCGAGTGCTTCCATACGGCAAGCAGGATTACGATTATCTAGACATAGAAAGGAATCGCTCCAAGGGAGCCTCATATTACTACTACTCATACAGGAACATCTTTGGAGCGGTAGAACTCACGCAAGCCGCCAATCCAGGCCTCAAGGAGAAGGCTGGCCGTGAGGGTTTCCAAGACAATGCGGCGTGGCGTGATTTCAGAAACGTGCTTAAGAATTTCTTTCTCCAGACTGCGGCTGACTTCTTCCGCGCAGGTGGATTGAATACGGCCATATTCGAAGAACAGCGGCAAGAATACCAACGGCTGGATAGGGCCAATAAAGAGCGCGAGCGGCGGGCGCGCGCTAGAAGATCAGACTTTGCGGCCAGCCTGGCGGAGGCATTTTCAAAGATATCCTCTGGTGAAGTGGAGATTAGAGTTCTTAGAATCCTTCAATTGCTTGAAGACAGGTTGTCCGTTCTTCCGGAAGCGCAGTCTCAAGCCCTGCTTAATGCAGAACGTTCTGCGCGGCACGAGCTTGCTGCAGAACGTTCGGCAGTTACTATCTCGCTCCCGCGAGGATTGTCATTGTCGCCAGCTATGCGCCGCGACTGGACAGCATATCAAGCGGAGCTTCAGCGACTGGAGGAAACCGTCTTCGGTCCCGCCAGCGTACGTATTGCTCAGATTCTCAGCGCCGCAGTGGCTTTGGCCGGAAGACACGTTGTTGTGCGTCAGTGGTTGGACCGTGATGTTGCGGACGCCGCCGCTCAGGGCCAAGCTATCGTACGCGCAGCAGCCCGAGACCTGACTGAGTCGACGCATGAACTGACGACACGTTTGACGTCTGTAAGAGAGACTCTGGTCGGCCATGTAACGCAGGCAATAGAAAAGGCTCGCTACAAGCTCGATTCTCTGGACATTGAGAAACTTTCCGAGGACGAACTTGTGGCTCTTGACCTGGAGCTAGATGAGACTATCCGTTTGACGGCGGATAGATCTAGTTCAGCGTTGCTTTCAATAATTGCACAGTTGAGGGAGATAGTTTGGTTTGAGGACGAAAAGGGTGCGATCGTCACGGCGGCGGACATGAGAGCTTCGATCGAAGAAGAAATTATGGCGCTGAGAGAGCAAGCTGAGCAGGACCTGGAGCTGACTCAGCTCGGAATGGCTGTGTCGGTCATTGACCACGAGTTCCAATCAACTATCCGTACTATTCGAGCTGCCCTCCGTAGGCTAAAGGCATGGTCAGATCTGAATCCAAGCATGTCTTCGGTTTACTCTGAGCTAAGGACAAGCTTCGATCATCTGGACGGCTACCTCACACTTTTTACTCCGCTGCAGCGGCGCCTTCATCGCACTCAGACGAATATTCGCTGTTCTGAGATTTTTGCATTTCTTCAAAACCTATTCGCCGATCGCATACATAAAGAGGGCGTAGTTCTCAACGCTACGGCTCCTTTTAGGGCGATCTATTATCTTCGGATTTCCCTCTACTTTCTATCCAGTCTTTGTTAATCTCGTGGATAATGCCTTGTTTTGGTTGTCTGATCGACAGGCCGAACGGCTTATTCTTCTTGATATGGATGGCGCCGACCTGCTGGTGTCTGACAACGGTCCAGGTGTTTCGCTCAATGACAGAGCAGCGATTTTCGATCCAGGCTTTACGAGAAAGCCAGGTGGCAGAGGTCTTGGCTTGAGTATTTCGCGCGATGCGCTCAAAGCAGCTGGATATGACCTTAGTATCGATCGGAGCGGTAAGCTCGGGGGGGCGACGTTTCGTCTGACAAGACAAGAGGACGACTGATCATGTCTAACCCAGCTGCAGTGTCACGCGAGATCGCAAGGAATTTCCTACAGACCGTGGTGATAGTTGATGACCGTGCCGATCTCAGGTTTGGCGACCCCCCTGGCCCAGTTGTCATCACGCCGAGGAGGGAGGACGCGGCTCCTGCCGTCGCAGATATGGGCGACGCGGATCTAGATGTCGATTCACCGAGCGAAGTTACGGGCGCCGCGCCGCGTGCCGGACTTACAGTTCCCAGCGACGATGAGCTGTCTGTTGCTGAGCATGGCGATCTTGATGCTAAGGCCATCATCGATCACTTTGCTAGCCTGGGTTTGGTGTGCGGAGTTATACGGCCAGAGCAGTCTGAGGACGTCGGCCCGATCGTCGATCCTGCGGCCCAGCGCGCAGATGTGCTGGTGCTTGACTGGTGGATGCACGGAGACGGCGGTGCTGCGTCTAAAGAGATCATCTCCGATATCGCGCGTTCGGATGGTCAACAGAACCGGATCCGTCTCGTGATCATTTATACTGCGGTTACAGACCTCCGTAATGTAGCCGCAGACGTTGCGAGCGTACTGGAGGGAGCGACTCTCGTAGCTGCAAATCGGGTATTCGCGGGCTCTCTTCGCGTCGTTGTCCTTGCGAAGCCTGACACGCAGGTGGAAGCGACGTTTGCGGGGGACGTTGTCCCGTTCGGCGAGTTCGCTGATCGTGTGGTGGCAGAGTTTGCGAGCGTCGTCGAAGGTCTTCTGTCGAATGTAGCGTTTGCTGCACTTGCTGCCATTCGTGGCAATACTTATAGGATTTTGACACGTTTTGACCGCGCCCTGGATCCGGCATATCTCGGTCATCGGATGCTGCTACCTAATCCAGAGGATTCTGAGGAACACCTAGTCGAACTGGTACTGCAGGAACTTTCTGCAGTGATGGAAAGCGCCGAAGTCGGCAGACGGGCCGATTTCGGTGCCATTAGTGGCTTCGTGGACGACGCAGTTCTGGTTATTGACGATGTTGAGAATCTTGCGTTGGCTGCGGCACGTCATGGCGTATCTGTTTCGGACTTGGCAATGCACTTGGTTAAGGAAGGCGTTTGGTCGCCCAAGTATGAGTTGAGCAGAAGCGAGCGCAAAGGACTGCGAGACTGGATCTCGAAGGTGTTCTCCCTATCTAATGACCTCCCTTCTCGTGTTTCTGATGATATTAACGAGCAGTGGTCCATGCTCATGTCGAGCAAGATGCAGTATGGAGCCATTCCTCCCCGGCTGCGCCTAGGCGTGCTGGTCCGGAATAGCTCAACGGATCAGTTTCTCCTTTGTATGCAACCTGTGTGCGACAGCGTCCGGCTTACGGAACAAACGTCATTCCCCTTTCTTCCGTTGGACGAGACTCCGAGCAATTGGGATCTCGCATTGGCATATTCGGGTGGCTACCATTTGTTGAAGTTGCGGTTTAGAATTCGTGATCTTTTTATGGCCGCATTTACTCCTAGTGCCGACTCTAGTGGCGTCGTAAGGGCTGAGCGTTCGGGCGACGGCCAGCACTGGGTATTTATCGCTAACGATGGCCAGGAATCCTTTGAATGGGTAGGCGAGCTGCGCGATAACTTTGCGCAGAAGTTTGCGAACAGATTCGCCGAGTCGGTATCTCGTGTTGGCGTTAATGAGTCAGAATGGCTACGGCTCGCCAAATGATGGCTGACGAGTGCTGCCTTCCAGATTGCACACTTGGTGCCCTGATCCAAGACGATGTCGCGTATGGATCGCTATCAGCTAATCGCCTTGACAGCATCCGCACAGTAGCGGCACAGTGCAAGAATTCGACGTGCGGCCAGTGTGCACCTGCGCTGCGCGCGGGTGCCCTGCTGGCCTGCCCGGACGCGCAAGGGGCGCTGCTCAACCCGTTCCTGACCTCACCCCCCATCATGGAACCGGCGAGGTGAGGTCAGGAACCCCAGCAAAGCGCGTCCGGTCAGTCCAGCAGGACAAAACCAAAAATCAGGTCAAGGTCAAGCCCGAGTATCGTCGGCCTGCGGCCTCCATCTGCCACGCTGGGCGCGGCACACGACAGCATTGGCGAAGACTGCTCTCAGGAGGAAAACAGGCTCTGAACGTGAAGAGCCCGGGCAGGCCATGCCCGTCAGGATCGCTGGCCGTCGTGTTCCTCGTAGCCGCGCTCCCCTTGCGGGCCGGGCTTGGCGCGTAGCACGCGCCTTACCGGCACCAGGACCCCATTCTGCCCGCGGGCGCCGTGATAGACGATCTTCGACGGCCGGCCGCTGTCGCGCGGCGGCGGAAGCGCGGCCAGGCCATCGCCGCGCAGAACGTTCGACCGGGTCGGCACGACATCACTCCAGGGCAGCTCACGCAGCAGCGCGACGCGCTCTGGCACCTCGCCTGCCGGCACCTGCTAGCTGAATCCCGGCATTCCCGCAGTCCCCGCAACGGCACGGCGGCACCCGTGTGACGGCCAGGCCGGTGCCCGCAAGCTCGATCACCGCGACGCCATCGCTGGACTCTCCCGGTTCTCCCGCCCAGGCCTCGATCAGCGGATCGGGCACCTCGCCATCGCCGGTCAGCAAGAGCTTCAGCCCGCGGCGGACCCCCAGTACCGCGGTCCATCCATCCCCGGCGCCGAAAGGGCCAGGCCGTTCAGGCCGCGCGACCGGCCGCTCAGGGGCCAGCCGCCAGCCGGGTCCGGCAACCTCCCGGGGCCCGGTAACAGCCCTGATCAGACTTGTCACGGCCACAGCATAGGCCGCCAGATGCCCGCGAGACCGCCCCGCCGGGTCAGGCCGTTTAGGAGTTGTCTGCGACGAAGGTTCCCCGTCCCCGGACGCTGTAGATCAGTCCTTCGCCGCGCAGCACGCCGAGTGCCCGCTTGACGGTTGCTGGTGAGACGTCGTATTCCTCGGCCAGCGCGGTGACGGGTGGCAGCCGTCCGGTCTTCCCCTGCTCGATCTGGGTGCGCAGGATGCCCGCTAGCTGCACGTATGGGTGCTCGGGGGAATCCTCGCTGATCATCTGGCAAGACTATGAAGGCAGGTCAGCCTAAAGCGAGACCAGGTGGGGTGATGTGAGTGCTGGTTGTGTTAGGTGAGCTGAGCTAGGCTGAGGCCCATGCCTGAGTACGACCTCAACGTGGGCCGCTGGATCGCGGACCATCCCGATTACTGCTTACGGGCTGGCTTTGAGGGGCTCGGCTTCGAAGCCAAGAAGCGCGGCGCGAACGGCCGCCCGGCGGGCGAGCGGTACACGGCGCTGACACTGGATGAGCTCGCGGTGATGCTCGCCAACGCGGACACGGGCACATGACCGGATCCGGGTTCGGTGATCCCATCTGCCGCTACTGCGGCGTGGAGATCATGTACGTCGGCGTTCTGTGGCTCATGCGCCGGGCCGCTGACGTCAACGGCTTCTGCCCCAGCAGCCCCGACGACCTGCATCACCCTGCCTCCGAGACCCAGCCGCCGACGCTGGACAGTTAACGCCGGCGCGCCAGGCAGCAAGGAAAACCGATCGGGCCCTGGCGGAGCTTGCGGGGACCAGCGCGGCTGGCTTGCGGGGGAGGGAATCAGCGCGGCTGGCTTGCGGCATGTTCAGTCTTGGCTTGCGGCATCAGGGCGGTCAGCGGTGCTTCGCGCCGGCCGAGAGCGCCTGAAAGGCCTCGATCACGCTCTGCAGGTGCTCGTGCATTGCGCGCTCTGCAGCCGCTGGGTCGCCGGCCGTCACCGCGGCGACGATCGCCTCGTGCTGCGGGAGCGAGACGGACGGCCGCCCCGGGACCAGGGCCAGCGAGAACTGGTGCCGCACGGTCTGGTCGCGCAGCTGCCGGAGCAGCCGGGCCGAGGTCTCGTGCGCGGCGATGTCCCGGATCGACGCGTGCAGGCGGGCATTGAGATCGCGGTAGCCGAGCAGCTCCGACTTGGCCACGGCGGCGTGCATGTCCCTGACGATTCCGCGCAGCGCAGCCGCTTCCGTTTTGCTGATGCGCTCCGCGGCGCGCGCGGCGAGCAGGCCTTCGAGCAGCTTGCGGACCTCAGTGATCTCGATGGCCTCGCCGAGCGATATCTCGCGTACCCGCGCGCCGCGGTTGCGCTGGAACTCGACCAGCCCCTGGCCGGACAGCTCCTGCAGCGCGGAGCGGACGATGAACCTGGAGGTGCCGTAGCGCTCGCACAGCTCGGTCTCGATCAGGCGCTGCCTCGGCGCGTACTCGCCCTGCACGATCGCGCTCCGCATCGCCTCGACGACGGCGAGCTTGGGACTGTCAGGCGCCGGGCTGGCGGGCATAGTCCCCTCCGAGACGCGCAGGGGCGTCTGTTCTCGCATTGGCTCGTGGTGGTTAGGGTAGCTAGGGCCAAGCCTGCCGCGCGACCTCGGTGACGAGCTCCAGCTTGCATTGCTGCTGCAACTCGTCGAGCGGGTACGCGCCAATCGCGGAGGAGAACCCGCACTGCGGTGAGAGGCCGAGCTGGTCACGCGGATAATAGCGGGACGCCTCGTCGATCCGGCTCAGCAGCAGGCAGGGATCCTCGAGCGCGGGCCGTTTCGTTGACACCAGGCCGAGGAAAACGAAACGGTCCCGGGGCAGGTCGGCGAGCGGCCCGAAGCCGCCCGAGCGCTCATCGTCGAACTCGAGGAAGAACGTGTCGAAATTGGTCGCGCCCCGGAACACCCGCCGGGAGATCGTGTCGTAACCTCCCGCGGCCATCCAGTGCCCGTCCCGGTTGCCGCGGCATAGGTGCAGCGCGTAGCGCAGGCCCGGCGCCCTGGCAACGTCGTTGAGAATGTCGACGCCCTCGGCGAGCAGCCGCTCCGGGTCGATGCCCCGCGCGGAAAATCCCGCCCGGACGGACCCGTCGACCAGCGTCGCCAGCTCCGGCGCGTCGATCTGGACGTACTCACAGCCCAGCGCGGCGAGGTCGGCGATCTCGGCGGACAGCAGCGCGGCCGCGTCGGCGAACATCTCGAACGGGTCGCGGTACGCGGCGGCCGAGTGCCTCTGCGACCAGAACGTCTGCATCATCAGCGGGCTGGGCAGCGTGATCTTCACGGGCGTCATGGCGGACGCCCGGAGGTACACGAACTCCTCCTGGGCCAGCGAGCGCGTGCGGCGGAGCTTGCCGGTCACGGCGCGCCGGTGCGCGTGGGTCATGTCGTCCGCTGCCGCCGAGCCGTGCCAGTCGATCGTGTCCGCCGGGACCTCGCTGAGGCCGTCGATGACGTCGGACAGCGGGCCGGTGAAGTGCGAGCGGCGCTGCTCGCCGTCCGTCACCACGTCGAGCCCGGCTTCTTCCTGCAGCGAGACCACGCGGTCGACCTCGGCGTCCTCGATGCGCTTGAAGTCAGCGGGCGTGAGCTTGCCCGCCTCGTATTCCCGCCGCGCCTCGAGCAGCACCGCCGACCGCAGCAGGGAGCCGACCGGTTCGGCCCGCGTTACCTCTCGCCCGCCCACGCTGCCCTCCGGCCCGCCGGTTTGCGCCGCCGCGCGCCGGCGCCCGCTTGGCCGGGCCGCCGCGGCGGACGTTGCCTGCCGTGAAGCTAGACCTTGTCGTAATAATTGTCAACAATCTCGTCGCCATATAGTGTCAACTATTGCCCACGGCGGCCGTCGCCCGGCATCCGGGCCCTCAGGGGCGCCGCAGCCGTGGGGGCGGGCGTGCTCCGCGGTCTGCTGGACGCCGCGGCCTTTGCGGCGGGCGGTCACTGCTCGCTGGCGAGCGCGGCGCCGATGCGGCGCAGCTGCGCCGTGGCGCCGCCGAGCTCGAACTCGGCGCGCTTGGCAGCAACGAAATACCGGTGCAGCGGGTAATCGGTGTCGATTCCCACGCCGCCGTGGACGTGCACGCACGCGTGCGCGACGCGGTGACCGGCGTCCGCGGCCCAGAACTTGGCGGTGGCCAGCTCGGTCTGGAAGGGCAGGTCCTCGGCGATCCGCCAGGCGGCCTGCCACATCGTCAGCCGCACCGCCTCGACGTCGATGTAGGCATCGGCGAGACGCTGCGCCACCGCCTGGAAGCTGCCGATCGGCCGGCCGAACTGCACGCGGGTCTTGGCGTATTCCGACGTCAGCTCCAGCGCCCGGGCGAGCACGCCAAGCTGCAGCGCGCACAGCCCGGCCGTGCCGCGGGAGACCAGCCAGTCGGTGATCTCCGCTCCGGCCGCGGGGCTGCCGAGCACCCGGTCGTCCGGGACCTTCGCGCCGCTCAGCTCGAGGCGGCAGGCGACGTCGCCGTCGACGAGCCGCTGCGGCTGCACCACGACCTTGCCGGGGCTGTCCGGGGCGACCAGGAACACCGCGGTGCCGGACGCGGTCGTAGCGGGCACCAGGTAGAGGGCGGCCCGGTGGCCCGCGGGCACCGCGGTCTTGGTGCCGGTCACCAGCCACCCGCCGGCCGTGCGCTCGGCGGTCGCCGCCGGCCTGCGGGGGTCGTCGCCGTCCTCCTCGGCCAGGGCGGCGGTGAGGATGAGCTCGCCCCGGCCCGCGGGTGCGGCCCACCGGTGCTGCTGCTCAGGCGTGCCGAACGCGGCGATCGCGGCGGCGCCCAGCACGACCGAGGCCAGGTAGGGCACCGGGGCTACCGCCCGGCCGATCTCTTCGAGCACCGAGCACTGCTCGAGCAGGCCGAGCCCGGCTCCGCCCAGCGCCTCGGGCAGCGCCGCGGCCAGGATCCCGGCGCGTGCGAGGTCGGCCCATGCCTCGGGGTCGAACCGGTCACCGGCCGCCTCCACCTCGCGCTGGCGCTGCGGGGTGGCCTTGTCGGCGAGGATCTGCCGGGCGAGCGCGGCCAGCTCGGTCTGCGTCTCGTTCAGGATGAAATCCATCGGCGCGGGGCGGCCTCTCTCATCGGCGGATGGGCAGGCCGAGGCCTGCCGCGGCTCTCATCGGCGGATGGGCAGGCCGAGGCCTGCCGCGGCGACGATGTCACGCTGCACCTCGTTGGTGCCGCCGCCGAACGTCAGGATCAGCGCGGCGCGGTGCATCCGCTCGATGCGCCCGGACAGGACCGCCCCGGGGGAGCCCCCGCGGACGTGCGCGTTCGCGCCCAGCACCTCCATCAGCAGCCGGTACGCCTCGGTCGCGAGCTCGGTGCCGAACACCTTGGTCGCCGAGGCCGCGGCGGGGCCGAGCCCGTGGCCGGCGCCGGCCGCGCCGTCGGCCTCGGCCGCGATCCGCCAGTTCACGAGCTTGAGAAACTCGGCCTTGGCGTGCACCCGTGCCAGGTTGAGCTGCACCCACTCCTGGTCGATGACGCGCTGGCCGCCGGCCAGCTTCGTGGCCCTGGCCCAGTCGCATACCTCGCGCAGCGCGCCGCGGACCGGCGCCGGCGAGGTGAGCGCGACCCGCTCGTGGTTGAGCTGGTTGGTGATCAGCGGCCAGCCCTGGTTCTCCTCGCCGACCAGGGCCGAGGCGGGCACCCGCACATCGGAGTAGTAGGTGGCGCTGGTGGTCGGGCCGGCGACCGTGTGCACCGGCGTCCACGAGAACCCGGGGGCGCCGGTCGGCACGATGAGCACGGACAGGCCCTTGTGCCGCGGCGCGCCGGGATCGGTCCGGCAGGCCAGCCATACGTAGTCGGCGTACTGGATCAGGCTGGTCCACATCTTCTGGCCGTTGATGACGTAACCGTCCCCGTCCCGTACCGCCCTGGTGCGCAGCGCCGCGAGGTCGGTGCCCGCCTCGGGCTCGGAGTAGCCGATCGAGAAGTGGATCTGCCCGGCCGCGATCCGCGGCAGAAAGCGCCTCTTCTGCTCCCCGGTGCCGAACCGCATGATCGTCGGGCCGACGGTGTTGATGGTCAGGAACGGCACCGGCACGCCGGCGACCGCCGCCTCGTCGGTGAAGATGAGCTGGTCGAGCGCGGACCCGTCGCGCCCGCCGTACTCCGCTGGCCAGCCCAGGGCCAGCCAGCCGTCGCGGCCAAGCTGGCGGACGACAGCCCGGTACGCCTGCCCGTCACCGTAGTCGCCGCCGGTCTCTGCGAGGCCGCGGCGCACGTCGGGCGTCATCAGGCGGGCGAAGTACTCCCGGAGTTCCTGGCGGAGCCGTTCCTGCTCCGGCGTGTAGGCCAGGTGCATCCGCCCTCCGCTGCCGGTATAAATAGAACATGTTCTAGCGAGTGTAGTCGGGGAGCGAACGCGATGGCAGAGGCGTTCCTGGTCGATGCCGTGCGGACCCCGGTGGGGCGCCGTGGCGGCGGGCTGGCTTCCGCGCACCCGGCCGACCTTGGCGCGCACGTGATCCGGGCGCTGCTGGAGCGCACCGGGCTGGACCCGCTGGCCGTCGACGACGTGGTGTTCGGCTGCGTGGACACCCTCGGCCCGCAGGCGGGGGACATCGCGCGGACCGCGTGGCTGGCGGCCGGGCTGCCCGAGGCGGTGCCCGGCGTCACCGTCGACCGCCAGTGCGGCTCCTCGCAGCAGGCGGTGCACTTCGCCGCGCAGGCCGTGCTGAGCGGGACCGCGGACCTGGTGGTCGCCGGCGGCGTGCAGAACATGAGCCAGATCCCGATCGCCGCGGCGATGCTCGCAGGGCAGGCGTTCGGCTTCGGCGACCCGTTCAGCGGCTCGGCGGGGTGGCGGGCCCGGTACGGCGCCGAGGAGATCTCGCAGTTCCGGGCGGCCGACATGATCGCCGCCAAGTGGGCGATCGGCCGGGAGGAGATGGAACGTTACGCGCTGGGCAGCCACCAGCGAGCGGTCGCGGCCACCGCCGCCGGGGCGTTCGGGGCTGAGATCGTTCCGTACGCCGCGGTGACCGCCGACGAGTGCCCCCGCCCGGACACCTCGGCGGCGAAGATGGCCGCGCTGGCCCCGCTCCGCGAGGGCGGGCTGATCACCGCCGCGCTCGCCAGCCAGATCGCGGACGCGGCAGCCGCGCTGCTGGTCGCATCGGACCGGGCGGTGCGCCGGCACGGGCTGCGCCCGCTCGCCAGGATCTGCCACCTGTCCGCGCGCGGTGACGACCCGGTCCTGATGCTCACCGCCCCGATCGCGGCCACCGGGCACGCCCTGCGCCGGGCCGGGATGACGCTGGATCAGATCGGACTGATAGAGGTCAACGAGGCGTTCGCCAGCGTGATCCTGGCCTGGCAGCGGGAGACCGGGGCCGACCTGGACCGGGTCAACACCTGCGGCGGCGCGATCGCGCTCGGCCATCCGCTTGGGGCCACTGGCGCCCGGCTGCTGACGACACTGGTGCACGCGCTGCAGCGCACCGGCGCCCGCTACGGCCTGGTGACGATGTGCGAGGGCGGCGGCCAGGCGAACGTGACCATCATCGAACGCGTGTGAGGTTCGCCGCGGGCCGGCTGCGCCGCGGGCGCCGTCGCTAGCGGCGGGCCTCGCCCAGGCGGGTGAGGCACTGCTCGGCCTCGGTCATGATCCGGGCGATCAGCTCGGCGCAGGACGGCAGGTCGCTGATCAGGCCGGCCACCTGCCCGGAGGACATCAGGCCGAGGTCGGGGCGGCCGTCCACCATCGCCGCGCGCAGCAGCACCGGGGTGTTGCCCGCCATCAGCACCTGCGCCCAGGTCAGCCCGGTGCCGCGGCGCATCTGGCGGCCCTGGCGGATCAGCTGCGGCCAGCTCAGCCCGGACAGCCCGCGGAACGCCGCGGCGCTGCGGGCCGAGCGGGCGAGGGCCCGCACCGGCCCGGCGCGGTCCAGGCGGTCGGTCAGCGGGGTGCGGAGCACCCGGTGCGCCGTGCCGTCCACCCGGGTGGTGACCACGGTGCCGGTGACGTCGCTGGCCAGGTAGACCTGCTTGACCGCGTCGGGCACCGGGCTGTCGCTGGTGAGCAGGAACCGGGTGCCCATCGCGATCCCGGCCGCGCCGTAGGCGAGCGCCGCCACCAGGCCGCGGCCGTCGAAGTAGCCGCCGGCCGCGATCACCGGGATGTCCACCGCGTCCACCACCTGCGGCACCAGCAGGCTGGTGGGAACCGCGCCGGTGTGGCCGCCGGCCTCGGCCCCGGCCGCGATCACCGCGTCCGCGCCCCACGCCGCCACCTTCTCGGCGTGCCTGCGGGCGCCGATCGAGGGGATCACGACCACGCCGGCGTCCTTGAGCCGGGCGATCAGGTCCTGTCGCGGCGCCAGCGCGAACGAGGCGACGCGCACGCCCTCCGCAATGATCATTTCGGCCCGCTCCGCCGCGTCGGGGGCGTCGGAGCGCAGGTTGACGCCGAACGGCGCGGCGGTGCGCTCCTTGACCTCCCTGATCGCGGTGCGCAGCTGGTCCGGGCTCATCGTGGCGGACGCGATGATGCCCAGCCCGCCCGCGCGTGACGCGGCCGCGGTCAGCCTCGCCCCCGCCACGAACCCCATCGGCGTCTGCACGATCGGGTGCTCGATGCCCAGCAGGCTGGTCAGGGCCGTGCGGATCACGCCAGCTCCCGCTCGCGCCGCCCGCCCGGGTCGAGCCGGCCGCGGATCAGGCCGAGCTCAGCCGCGGTCGGCGGCCGGGTCACCGGGACGTACTCGGGAATGGCCAGCGGGAACGCGGTGGCCGCCGCGACGTCCGCCACGCCGACCCCA
>Ga0335075_10002770_pt1 | contig 27999 bp, 21 predicted proteins | sample Lox_Sample_24_FD_206723 | JGI IMG/M metagenome (GOLD analysis project Ga0335075, IMG submission 206723) | Soil microbial communities from Loxahatchee National Wildlife Refuge, Florida, United States - Lox_Sample_2.4 | ecosystem: Environmental > Terrestrial > Soil > Wetlands | place: USA...
GTTCTCGCTGTCGGCGTCGGCTCGCTCGTCCGCCGCGGCGGCTCGCTCGTCATCGGCCTGGGCGGTTACCTCCGCGATCTCGGCCAGCAGGCGCTCGACGCCTGCCCGCTCCTCCGCCCGGCCGTCTTCGCGACCGGCCTCGGCCAGCTGCTCGTGCGCGGCGGCCCGATGCTCGGCGGCCCGGGCGCGCTCGCGGGCGGCCAGCTCACGGAAGTGCCGCGCGACGGTGCGCTGCGGGCCCGGCTGGGGCTGCTCCCCAGCCGCACCTGAGCCGTTCTCTTCCGCGGGCTGCTCACTGGACCCGGGGCCGGCCGCCTCGGCGCCGGCGGCCGTCTGGGGCCTGGCGACGTCCTCGAGCTGCTGTCCGGCGGCCCGGACCCCGAACAGCAGCTCGGCGGCTCCGCCGAGAGCCATGACGGCGGCGCCGATCAGGAATCCAATCGCCACCTCGCTCTTGGCGCCGCTGGCGATCAGGGAGCCGAACAGCAGCGGGCCGCTGATACCGCCGACGGCGGTGCCGATGGCGTAAAAGAAGGCAATCGCCAGCGCCCGGGTCTCCATCGGGAAGATCTCCGAGGCGGTCAGGTAGGCGGCACTGGCCCCGGCCGAGGCCAGGAAGAACACCGCCACCACCACGATGATGAACGTCACGCTGGTCAAGCTGCCGGACACGAACAGGCCAGCCAGCACCACGCCCAGCAGCGCCGAGCCCAGATAGGTGCCGCTGATCATGGGCTTGCGCCCGATGGTGTCAAACAGGCGGCCCAGGACCAGCGGGCCCGCCAGGTTCCCGGCGGCGTAGATGATGATGAACACCGGCACCAGAGACGAGCTGATCTTGTAGAACCCGGTCATCAGTGTGCCCAGGTTGAACGTGATGCCGTTGTAGAGGAACGCCTGGCCCACGAACAGGGCCAGGCACAAGATCGCCCGCCGCGGGTACAGCTTCCAGGCGACCCGGGCGATCTCCCGGAACGGGATGGTGGTCCGCTGCCGGACCGTGATGGCCTTGTCGACCTCATCCAGTTCCTGACCCGTCTCGGCCGCAGTATCCTCCTCGACGCCGGCCACGATGGCCTCGGCCTCGTCTTCGCGGCCGTGAATGAACAGCCAGCGAGGGCTCTCGGGCACCTTGCGACGCACGAACAGGACCGCCAGCCCGATCACCGCGCCGACCCCGAAGGCCAGCCGCCAGCCAAAGAACACCGGGAAGATCCCGCTGAGGAAGAACAACGCAGCCGCCGAGCCGAGGATCGACCCGAACCAGTACGACCCATTGATCACCAGGTCGACCCGCCCCCGGGCGCGAGCCGGGATCAGCTCATCGATGGCCGAGTTGATCGCCGAGTACTCCCCGCCGATCCCGGCCCCTGTCAGGAACCGGGCCGCGAAGAAGAACCACGGCGCGAACGAGAACGCGGTGGCTACCGTGGAGACGATGTACAGGCCCAGGGTGATCAAGAACAGCTTCTTGCGCCCGAACCGGTCGCACAGCTGGCCGAAGAAAAGCGCCCCCAGGCACGCCCCGGTGATGTAGATGGCACCCGCGAGCCCGACTCCGCTCACGCTCAGCCCCAGGCCCGCGCCGTGCTCGGTGAGCCGGGACCCGACCGAGGCCACCATGGTCACCTCGAGCCCGTCCAGGACCCAGGCGGTGCCCAGCCCGAACACAATCCGCCAGTGGAAGCCCGACCACGGCAGCCGGTCCAGCCGGGACGGGATCCTGGTCTCGATCGTGCCCGTCTGGACGCGCGTCACCGCAGCTCACCGCCCACCGCGGGGATCACCCGCGGATTACGGCCTGTGGCGTGGCCGGCTGTCGGCCGGCGGCTGTCCGCCGGTTCCGGCGGCGGGGCAGCCGACCGCCGGACGAAGAGCATGAGCACGGCCGACGCGAACAGAGCCGCGGCCATGAAAATAAAGGCCGCACCCGAGCTGGTCCCGCCGCCCAGCGCTCCGACCGCGTAGGCTCCGGCGAAGCCGCCGAGAGCCCCGAACGCGTTGATCGCGCCCATGGCCGGCCCAGCCATGCGGACCGGCAGGAGCTCGGGCACCAGCGCGAAGTACGGGCCATAGGGCGCGTACATCGCCCCGGCGGCGATGATCAGCAGCGCGTAGGACAGCCCGAAGTCGCCCCGGCCGACCGCGTAAGATGCGTAGAACGCCCCGGTGGCCGCGAGCAGGAACGGCCACACGAACAGTCGGCGCCGGGCCGTCCGGTCTGATATCCAGGACACGGCGATCATCAGGATGACCGCCAGCGCGTAGGGCCCGGCCGACAGCAGCCCGGTGGTGCCGATGCCGTGGCCCGAGCCCGCCTTGATGATGGTCGGCAGCCAGAACACAAACCCGTACACGCCGATGCTCCACAGCGCGTACTGGACCGCCAGGATGATCACGTTGCAGGACGTCAGGGCCTCGCGGTAGCCGGCCACCTCGGGCAGCCCGGCCTGCTCATCGGCCAGCCGCGCCTCGATGGCATCCCGCTGCGCGGGTTCCAGCCAGGCCGCGTCGCGCGGCCGGTCCGCGGCCAGCGCCCGGAAGATGAACGCCCAGGCGATGGCCGGCAGTCCCTCGATGATGAACATCCACCGGTAGCTGGTCGCCGCGATGATGTAGCCGGAGACGACCGACATCCATAGCAGGGTCACCGGGTTGCCCAGGATCAGGAAAGTGTCCGCACGGCCACGCTCGGTTTTGCTGAACCAGTGGGTCAGGAAGATCAGCATGGCCGGGATGGCCGCGGCCTCGACCACGCCCAGCAGGAACCGGTCGATCAGCAGCAGCCAGTACCAGGGGATGAGGCCCTGGGCGGCGGCGAAGATCCCCCAGCAGATCAGCGACCAGAACATCAGCGTCCGCACGCTGCGCCGCTCGGCGAACCCGGCCGCGGGCACCTGGAAGATGAAATAGCCGATGAAGAACAACCCGCCCAGCAGACCCGCCTGCCCGGAGCTGATGTGCAGCGCGTGCACCAGGCCGCCGGCCGCGCCCAGCGAGTAGTTGGACCGGTCCACGTAGGCGAAGCTGTACGTCACGAACGCCAGCGGGATCAGCCGCCGCCAGCGAGCGGGGGCCAGGACCGCCGAAGCCCTCTCCGCCGGATCCAGGATGCGGTGATCGTCTTTCATCCCTGCCTCCGATCGTCCGCACGGCGGCCGCGCCCGGGCTTTATGTCGTCTTACGATATGGTGTTCCTGGCTCCCCGGCCCGGCGCGGCCTAAACATGACCCGCCCGCCGTGTAGCCGCCGTTCGCGTCGACGTACAGCTCGACCTCCGGGCCGATCACCTGGCGGGCAAACGCGACCCGCTCCAGGTCACGGCCAGGCCGGCAGCCCCAGGACTCGCCGATCTTGATCTTGACCCGGGGAATGCGCTATTCGTCGGTCCAGCGCTCCAGCTGCGCCCGGGCGGTGGCCTGGTCATAAGTGGTGAACCCGCCGCTCCTGTAGACCGGCACCTCCTGGCGCACGGCGCCGAGCAGGCGGCATACCGGCGGGCCCAGCGGTGCGGGTTAGCCGGTACCCACCGCGGTGCGGAACTTACTTCGTGACGCGACCGACCAGGTCCAGCCGTGACGCGTCCCGGCGAGAGCCTCCATAACGATGTGCCCGGGGCGCTCTGCATCCCGCGTTGCCTCGCCCCTGACCGGTGGCTGGAATCGCTGCTTGGCGAGGCCTGGCTACGCACCGCTCAAAGGCTGGCCGCCTCCACCTGATCCTGACCTGAGCCTGCACTAGGGCGCGCAGCCAGGAGCTGGCGTTCCTCTTCGGTCAGGCCGCCCCAGATGCCATGTAGCTGCTGGGTAGCGAGGGCGTAATGCAGGCACTGGGTACAGACGGGGCAGCGTTCGCACACCGCCTTGGCTCGGGCCGCATCGAGCTGTGATCGGCCTTTCGCCGAGACAGGAAAGAACAGGTCGGCCTCAGCAGACCTGCAGGCAGCGCGCTGCCACCAGTCTCCGGGTCTCACGGATTGTCACCTCTTGTTACTGGAAGTAGACACCGAATTCGGTGGCCGGACGGCGGATAGCTGACCCGACGTGTCTGCACACCAGGCGTCCGTCCCATGGTGGGAACCCAGAGAGTTCCGAGCCGCGGTGAACCGACCAGTGCAGCCAAACCGTCAGAGCATCCATGCTGCGCACTACCCAGCTGAACAAGCTCTATCGTAAAGCGAGGTAAAACTCCATAGCGGATCTGGGTGCCCTCCCGGAGTACGGAGCTCCTGCGGCTCGCCACAGGCCACCCCCCCAACCCAGAGAACCCCTATGCCCGCGGGTGGGCCTTGCTTGGCTCCGACTTCCTCTCCAGGTGCAACGGTGACAAGCACTGCCGAAAGGCATCTGGCGTCCTGCCCAGGCGCCGCAGTCGGCTTGCCGCGCCCTGCCCGGCCACTGCTATCGGGGAGCTTGCGCGCCGGATCAGTTACGGCGGCCCGACGGCTGAAGCGAAATCAGAATTTTTGTCGTGTCACGATATTAGATGCCGAACTGGTGGGTAGACCGAGCGTAAGGCCCGCCACCGGCTGGCGGGCCGGTATCGCCGCCACGCGATATGTGGCTGGCAGACACGGAAAAGGAGGATGTTATGGCGGCAAACGTGACCCAGCGGACGGTCCCGAACGGGACAGCTGACACTGTGGCCGGCCTCCAATCGAGGGAGTACGTGGCGCCAGTGACGGCGCGCAGCATGTCCGCGCAGGTCGCGGCCATGCTGGCCGCCCTGGCTGGTGTCTGGGTGGCCATCTCGCCGTGGTTCCTGTCACTGGGGCCGCGGGAGAGGGCCAGTGACCTGGTTGTGGGCCTGGTAGTGGCGGCTCTGGGCCTGTTCGGCATGGCGGGCGGCCGCGGGTTCCTCGGGATGCAGGCGGGCAGCGCACTGCTCGGCGTGTGGCTGATCATCTCGCCGTTCATCCTGGCCGCGACGTTCGCGGTGCGCGCGCCGATGTACTGGAGCAATGGGTTCGCCGGAGCGGCGGTCATCCTGTTCGCCCTGGCCGCCCTGGCCAGCATGCGGCGGGCGCCGGTCCGCTAGCACCTGACTCCCGCGACCCGGCGGCCCGCCATGACGGCGGGCCGCCGCGTGTCTGGCCGAATCATTTCGAGCCACGATTCACCGGCCAGGGGTAAAGAGCCGCGACCTTTCAGTTGCCGGAGCGCTCCCCGGCCAGACCGAAAACTTAAGTAGTCGTTCAGCAGCGTTTGGGACGCGTTCCGCAGGAAACCCGCGTCCTCGCGAACCCGGGTGGCCAGTCCGGGAGGAGGTACCCGGCGTTGTGAATGCCAGCGTGGTGCTGGTGGCGGCATTCGTGGCCGCAGCGGCCGAGACGGTCGAGATGGTGACGATCGTGGCGGGCGCCGGCGATGTGGCCGGCCCGGCGTGCCGGGCGCGGTCACCAGGCCGCGGATCGGCTGACACCACGCACTCCCATCCGGCGGGCCCACACACTAGCCGACCACATGGCCAGCGACGCTTGTGCCACCTCTTCCCGCTGGATCGCTAGACCACTCGGTTTCACCCGCCTGGTCAGCCCCGCGCGGTGTTATGCGGAGTGGCGCTCCCGCCCTGCGCAGTACGCTGGCCGGACGGACCGGACGGACCGGACGGGCTCGGGTTCGCCCGCTCGGTGCACACCAGCGCAAACGAGTTCCGGCAGGGCCGGATGGCCTCGTGGCTAATGGCCAGCCCGATGCCGCTCGCCGCGATCACTGCCACGGCCAGCGCGAGCCACAGCACCAGCGGGGTGGCCCGGTTATGCTGCCAGTGGACGCGATGCTGGGGAGTCATGACATGCGGCTGGCGTGCGCTGACGCTCTCGTGTCCTGGCATCGCCTCGTCCACGGCCAGGCGGGTGAACGTCGTCAGCTTCGCGGCCAGGCCCGGGTAGGACTTGGCCAAGGCGCTCTCGATGGTGTGCAGAGCCTGCCGTTCACCGACGCTGAGGCTCATTACCGCTACCTCCGTGGCCTCACCCGGCTCGCCCGGCCAGAGCGGTCCGCTCGTCACGTACTCCACGCACCGCCAGCCGGCCTGCCGTGAGGGCGGCCAGCACGCTGATCACCGCACCCAGGCCAAGGAAATATCCCATGTACTGGGCGACCTGATGACCCACGACGCCGGTGACGTCGTCCGCCGCGCTGCTCCCGCTGCCCGTCCATAGCCTGCTTATCTGCAGTCCCACGACGAACCAGATGCCCCCGGCCAGGGCCAGCGCCGCCGCCAGCCAGGCGACCGCACGGTTCCGGCTCGCGGCCAGCAGCGCGCCGCCGAGCAGCACCGCGACCCCGGGCAGGACGTCCGGCCACAGCCGCCCCAGAGTGAAGTACCAGGGACCGGTGTGGCCAAGCCCGTAGCCGAAGTACGGCCCGACGAATGGCACGATGGCGCCCCACAGGCCCAGCAAGGCCAGCAGCAGGCCAGCCAGCAGGCCCGTTGACGGGGCGATCCGCAGCAGCGGGGGCCGCCCGTACCCGGGCGCAGCCACATCTGGGGTCACCGGGGCTCCGGCCCGGGTGGCCTGGGAATCGTTGTTGTGCACGCTATCCCTCTCCTCCCATGTCGGGAACGCCGACTCGCCTTTGCCGCTACCCACCAAGCGAGCTTCTATCGGGTTACGATACAAAAGGCCCGGGAGCGCTCAGCCCGCGGCCCGGCTGTCCGGCGGGTAACCGGGCCCCGGGTAGGCCCAGTTGGTGGCCGACTCACGGGCGGCCCGCCGCGTCCGGGCCGGCTGGTCGGACCCGGCGGTAGGGTCGAGAAAGATCTGCTGCACCTGCGGGAACGACTGGTGGATCCGTTGCTCGATCCTGGCGCTGAGCAACTCGATCTCGTCGGATGACAGCCGCCGCCCAAAGTCCAGGCGGGCCGCGACGAGCAGCTGCGAAGTGCCGATGCGCATCGTCAGCAGATCGATCACGCCGTCGACTTCGGGGAAAGCGCGCAATTCCGCCAGCAGGCCCTGACGCACGGCCGGCGCGGCCGACTCGCCGATCAGCAGCCCCATGTTGTCCCGGCCCAGCGCTACCGCCACTCCGCCCAGCAGCACACCGATGAGCAGCGAGGCGATCCCCTCGAACAACCCGTTTCCGGTGAGCTGGTGCAGCAGGACGCCGCTGACCGCGATCAGCACCCCAGCCAGCGCAGCGCTGTCCTCGCTGGCGACCGTCTTGACGGTCGGGTCGTCACTGATCCGGATGTGCTCGATTATGCCGTGGCGCTGCGCCCGCGCTTCGCGACGCAGCTGCCGCACAGCGCGCAGCCAGGACGTGCCCTCCAGCCCTCCGGCGATGCCCAGCACCACATAGGGCCCAATGAAGCTGGTCTCGCCGCCGGATGACCCGGACAATGTCCGGTAGCCTTCGAAAAAGGAGAACATGGCGCCTGCGACGAAGATCCCGACGGCGGCCAGCAGCGACCAGAAGAAGCGCTCTTTGCCGTAACCGAACGGGTGCTGGTCGTCGGCCGGCCGGCCACTTCGCTGCAGCGCAATGAACAGGAAGCCCTCGTTCAAAGTGTCCGCTACTGAATGAGCGGCCTCCGAGAGCAGCACCCCGGATCCGCTGATGACGCCAACCGCACCCTTGGCGACCGCGACGACGAGGTTGACACCCAGGGCGATCGCGACCGTGCGCTTGCTGCCGCCTGTGGCCCGCTTCATCGGCGCCGTCCGCGCGGGGTCCCGGCGCGGACCGCACCAGGTCCCGGCCATCGCGTGCTGCGATTCATATCGAGCCACGATACGGTTGGGGTAGCGGCGATCGCGGCCGGGGGCGGGATCTCGCGGCCAAAGGCAACGAGTCCAAAAAGTATCGTAGTACTCCAAAAAGTACCGTAGTACAGCGCATGTGACTGGGCCGCTGGTAGCGCGCGCGATGCGTACTCGCCGTCTGCTCCTGGCAGTCGGCGCTCAGGGCGTAGGCAACCGCTGTCTGCCCGCCACAGCGCGCGCCCGCGAGTCGGCCGGCCCGTCCTGGGGCTGGACCACGCGGCCCGGCACAGTCGGGCGGTCGTTAATGCCATCCGCTTCGCGATGCGGATGGGGATGCCGGTATGACCGGCCTCCCACCGCGAAAACAATGATCTCCATTGCGGCGAGCGACGCGATGATAAGGATGGCCATCACGGCGATCGCGAGTCCTGACATTTCGGGCATTATCATCCACCTCTTCCCAGTAGGGCCGCTTAGCTCGCGGCTCGGCCATCGTCAGGCCGGGCGCTGACGGTGCTATTTATATCGTACAACGACGTAACTATACCTTCGACGGGGGGCCGCAGACGCAGCCTGGCGCGCTCGCTGGTGTCCGACGCCACTGGAGCCATGTGACGTCGGCACCGCGCCAGATGACTCTGTGCTGCGCCAGGCCGGTGAGTTATTTCGCCTCATGACGTTCGGATGCCTGAGCTGGCGGCTGGGGTGATAGGCAGCTAACGCTGCCGTCCAAGAATCACGGCGGCTGGATGTTTATATCGTAGAGCGATGGTGACTGGAGTACTCGCAGGCTCATGAGCCAGCAACCGCCACGCTCACCAGGCCCCATCGCTCATCAGGCCCATCGACGAAAGCGATGTCCATGACACAGACCAACCGCGCCCGCAACGACAGCCTCCGTGCTGGCTCGGGCCCGCGGAGCCGCCCGGCCGCCCGTCCCGTCATCGACATCGCAGGCCTGGAACGCGGCCTGCGCGAGGCCGTCCACGGCGAAGTGCGCTTCGATGCCGCGTCGCGGGCCATGTACGCCAACGATGGCTCGAACTTCCGGCAGGTGCCGATCGGCGTGGTCATCCCCAGGACAGTGGACGACATCGTGGCCACTCACCGGGTCTGCGCGGCCCACGGCGCGCCGATCGTCAACCGCGGCGGCGGCACCAGCTTGTCCGGGGAGACCGTCAACTACGCGGTGGTGATCGACAATTCCAAGTACTTGACCGGCATCGGTGACACGGACACCGGCCGGCGGCTGGTGACGGCCGAGCCCGGCGTCATCAATGAGGAGCTGAACCGCGCGACCGGCCGGTCCGGCCTGGTCTTCGGGCCGGATCCGTCGTCCCACTCGCGCTGCACCATTGGCGGCAACGTTGGCAACAACTCCTGCGGGGTCCACTCGGTGCAGTCCCAGCTGTACGGTCCGGGCCCGCGCACCAGCGACAACACGCACGCGCTGGAAGTGGTTACCTACGATGGCGAGCGGTTCTGGGTCGGAAACGGCGAGGAAGAGCGGCTCGGCGAGATCGTCGCGGAGGGTGGCCGCAAGGGGGAGATCTACGCCCGGTTGCGGGACCTGCGGGACCGCTACGCTGACGCGATCAGGCACGGCTATCCCTCTGTCGACGAGCTGCCCCGCCGGGTGTCCGGCTACAACCTGGACGAGTTGCTGCCGGAAAAGGGCTTCAACGTGGCCCGCGCGCTGGTCGGCACGGAGAGCACCTGCGTGACCGTGCTGCGGGCCACGCTGATGCTCACTCCGGCCATGCTGGAGCGGGTCACCGTGGTAGTGCACTACGAGGACATCGCCGTCGCGGGTGACCACGTGACTGAGATCGTCGACCGGTTCCGGCCTATCGGGCTTGAGGCGATCGACCAGCAGCTCATCGACGACCTGCGGCTGACCCACCGGGACGTGGCCGAGATCCGGGAACTGCCCCATCCCGGCCAGGGCGCGTGGCTGCTGGTGCAGTTCGGGGCGGACGATCCGGCGACATCGGCGGCTGCCGCGCGCGACTTCACCGCCTGGCTGACCGGAGAGCAGGGCTACGCGCCGGACCGGGTGGTGACGGCCAAGAGCAAGCAGGACGGCGGAAATAGCGAGGACCTGTGGGCGATCCGCGAGGCCGGCCTGGCCGCGACCGCGTTCCCGCCGGACGGCCAGGACCACTGGCCGGGCTGGGAGGACTCAGCGGTGCCACCCGGGCGCTGCGGTGACTACCTTCGCGACCTCCGGGGTCTGCTGGCCCGGCACGACCTGGCCGGGCAGTTCTACGGGCACCTCGGCCAGGGCTGCATCCACGGCCGGTACAGCTTTGACCTGCGCACCGCCCAGGGCATTGCCAACTACCGGGCGTTCATGGAAGAAGCGGCCGATCTGGTCGTGTCGTACGGCGGGTCGCTGTCCGGCGAGCACGGCGACGGGCAGCAGCGGGCCGAGCTGCTGGTCCGGCAGTACGGCCCGGAGCTGATGGCGGCCATGCGCGAGTTCAAGCTGATCTGGGACCCCGACGGGAAGATGAACCCGGGGAAGGTGGTCGACCCGTACCGGCTGGATGAGAACCTCAAGCTCGGCCCCGCCTACCGGCCAGCCCACCCTGCGACGAGGTTTGCCTATGCCGAGGACGGCGGTGACTTCGCGCACGCCGCGCTGCGCTGCGTGGGCGTGGGCAAGTGCCGGGTACCCCGGGCCGAGGAGACGATGTGCCCCTCCTACCAGGTCACCCGGGACGAGAAGTACACCACCCGCGGCCGGGCCCGGCTGCTGTTCGAGATGCTGCGCGGCGAGGTCATCACCGACGGCTGGGCTTCGCGGGAGGTCTACGACGCTCTCGACCTGTGCCTGTCCTGCAAGGGCTGCAGCAACGACTGCCCGGTCAACGTGGATATGCCCACCTACAAGGCCGAGTTCCTGTACCACCACTACCAGTCGCCGGGGCGCTGGCGCCCGCGCTACGCCTACGCGTTCGGCTTCATCGACCAGGCCGCGCGGCTGGCCGCGCTGATGCCCGAGGTGACCAACTTCGTCCTGCACACCCCCGGGCTGTCCCGGCTGGCCAAGCTGGCCGCCGGGGTGGACCGGCGCCGCCCGCTGCCGTCGTTCGCGCCGATGACGCTGCAGCAGTGGTTCCGCCGCCGTGGCGGCACGGCCAACCCGGCCGGGCGCCCGGTGGTGCTGTTCCCGGACACGTTCAACAACCACCTGCACACCCAGGTCGGCGTGGCCTGCGTCGAAGCCATTGAGGCGGCCGGCTGGCAGGTGATCATCCCGGACGGGCACGTGTGCTGCGGCCGCCCGCTCTATGACTACGGGTTCCTTGACGCGGCTGGCCGGTACCTGAACCACGTGCTTGACGAGTTGCGCGACTACGTCCGCAGCGGCGTCCCGGTGGTCGGCATGGAGCCGTCCTGCCTGGCGGTGTTCAAGGACGAGCTGGTCAAGATGATGCCGCATGACGAGGACGCCCGGCGGCTGGCCGCCAGCGCCTGTCACTTCGGGGAGTTCTTCACCCGCTACGGCATCCAGCCGCCCCACCTGGACGGGCAGGCCCTGCTGTGGGGTCACTGCCACCACCGGGCCACTGGCGGCATCGACCCGGAGCAGCAGGTCCTGGCGGGGATGGGCCTGGACGTGCGGCCGCTGTCCGGCGGCTGCTGCGGCCTCGCCGGGTCGTGGGGCTTCGAGCAAGGCAAGTACGGCATATCGCTGGACTGTGGCGAGCAGGCCCTGCTGCCAGCCGTGCGCGACGCCAGCCCGGACACGCTGGTCGTCGCCAACGGGTTCTCCTGCAAGACCCAGATCGAGCACGCCCGCACCGGCCGGCGCGCCCTGCACCTGGCCGAGGTCATGCAGCTCGCCCGGGACCCCGCGGCCGCCTCGCGGTCCGGCCAGGCCCGGGAGCCGGCCGAGCGCCGCGCGCCAGCCCGGCGGCCCAGCCCCCCGCTGTGGCGCCGCGCCGCCCGGGTCGCGGCCGCGGCTGCCGTGGCCGGCGCGGCGGCGGCCGCCGCCACCGCTGCCCGCACCGCGATCAGGGCCCGATGACGCGATCAAGGACTGATGCTCTGCTCTCGGCGAGCCGGGCAAGTGACTGAACGAGAACGAGGAGGAAGTAATGGCCGGACCGAACGTCGCCGACTACCTGCTGGAGCGGCTGCGGTCCTGGGGAGTCGAGAAGGTTTTCGGCTACCCCGGGGACGGGATCAACGGGCTGCTGGCCGCCTGGGGCCGGGCTGGCAACCAGCCGGAGTTCGTTCAGGCCCGGCACGAGGAGATGGCCGCGTTCGAGGCCGTGGGTTACGCCAAGTTCAGCGGTCGGCTCGGGGTGTGCGCCGCGACGTCCGGGCCGGGAGCGATCCACCTGCTGAACGGCCTGTACGACGCCAAGCTTGACCACGTGCCGGTGGTGGCCATCGTGGGCCAGACGAACCGGTCCGCGATGGGTGGCTCCTATCAGCAGGAAGTCGACCTGATCAGCCTGTACAAGGACGTGGCCAGCGAGTATGTGCAGATGGTCACGGTGCCCGAGCAGCTGCCCAACGTGCTGGACCGCGCGATCCGGGTGGCGCTGGCCGAACGGGCCCCGGCCGCGCTGATTATCCCCGCCGACGTCCAGGAGCTGGAGTACTCCGCCCCCAGCCACGCGTTCAAGATGGTGCCCTCCAGCGTGGGCATCGACTGGCCCACCCCCGCCCCCGGGGACGGCGCCATCGGCCGCGCCGCCGAGGTGCTGAACGCCGGGTCGAAGGTGGCGATCCTGGCCGGGCAGGGCGCCCGCGGCGCCCGGGCCGAGCTGGAGCAGGCCGCCGACCTGCTCGGCGCGGGGGTGGCCAAGGCCCTGCTGGGCAAGGACGTGCTGCCCGATGACCTGCCCTACGTCACCGGCTCGATCGGCCTGCTCGGCACCCGGCCTAGCTACGAGCTGATGCGCGACTGCGACACCCTGCTGACCGTCGGGTCCAGCTTCCCGTACACCCAGTTCCTGCCGGACTTCGGGCAGGCCCGTGCGGTGCAGATCGACATCGACGGCCGCTACGTGGGGATGCGCTACCCGTATGAGGTCAACCTGGTCGGCGATGCGGCCGCCACGCTGCGCGCCCTCATCCCGCAGCTGCGGCGCAAGGAGGACCGGTCCTGGCGGGAAACCGTCGAGGAGAACGTGTCCCGCTGGTGGCAGGTCATGGCGGCCGAGGCCGAGGTGGACGCCGACCCGGTCAACCCGCTGCGGCTGTTCTACGAGCTGTCCGGCCGGCTGCCAGATGACGCGATCGTGACCGCCGACTCGGGATCCTCGGCCAACTGGTACGCCCGCCAGCTGAGATTCCGCGGCGACATGCGCGGCTCGCTGTCCGGGAACCTGGCCACCATGGGGCCGGGTGTGCCGTACGGCATCGGCGCCAAGTTCGCCTGCCCGGGCCGGCCAGTGATCGTCTTCGCGGGCGACGGCGCGATGCAGATGAACGGCCTGGCCGAGCTGATCACGATCAAGCGCTACTGGCCGGAGTGGGACGACCCCCGGCTGATCGTGGCCGTGCTGCACAACGACGACCTCAACCAGGTGACCTGGGAGATGCGGGCCATGGAAGGCGCACCCAAGTTCACCGAATCGCAGACGCTGCCCAGCGTCGACTACGCCGCCTTCGCGGAGAGCCTGGGCCTGCGGGCCATCCACGTGGACAAGCCAGCCGAGATCGGCCCCGCCTGGGAGGCGGCGCTGGCCGCCACCCGGCCCACGGTGCTGGACGTGCGCACCGACCCGGACGTGCCGCCGATCCCACCGCACGCCACGTTCGAGCAGGCCAAGGACGCGGCCGAAGCCATGCTCAAGGGCGACGAGGACCGGCGTGGCGTGATCGCCGAAGGCGTCAAGACCAAGGTCCAGGAGTTCCTACCGCACCGGGGGCAATAGCCCGGCTGGCCCCTGTCCGGGGCGGCCGCAGCGCGGCCCGGCGGCGCCCCGCCCGCCGCCGGGCCGCGCGCTCAACCGTACGGCCCGCGCGTCTCCTCTTACTTTGCCTAACGCCAGTTCCCGCGGAAAGGAGTAACGATGGCGACAGTGGTGCTGGCGGCTCACACGGCCGCCCACCTCACGGGGGCCGCCGCCTCAGCCGGGGCGGCCAAGGCGGTGGTGGCAGCCCGCACCCAGATGGCAGTGACGCTGAGCTTCCACATCATCCTGGCTTGCTTCGGCGTGGCCTTTCCGGCGATAGTGCTGGCGGCCCACTACCGGGGGCTGCGCCGCCATGACAAGGCCGCGCTGCTGCTGGCCCGCCGCTGGTCCAAGGTGATGGCCGTACTGATCGCGGTCGGTGCGGTGACCGGGACGGTGCTGTCCTTCGAGATGGGCCTGCTGTGGCCCGGCCTGATGCGGGTGTTCGGCCCGGCGTTCGGCATCCCGTTCGCGGTGGAGGCGGTGTTCTTCTTCCTGGAGGCCGTGTTCACCGCCGTCTACCTGTATGGCTGGGACCGGCTGCCGCGCTGGGCGCACTTCTGGACCGGCGTGCCGATCGTGGTCGCGGGCGCGGCCGGCACGCTGTCGGTGGTGTCGGCCAACTCGTGGATGAACCAGCCGGGCGGGTTCACCCTCTCCCACGGGAAGATCACGGCCGTGGACCCGTGGGCGGTGATCTTCAACCGCGCCGCCTACTACGAGGTGCCACACATGCTGCTGGCCGCGTACATGGTGGCCGGGTTCGGGGTGGCGGCGATCTACGCGGCTGGCTGGCTGCGCGGCCGGCGCAGCCGCTACCACCGCCTGGGCCTGCTCATCCCGTTCACCATCGCCGCGGTGGCCACCCCGCTGCAGATCTACGTGGGGGACACCGCGGCCCGGGCCATCGCCCACCAGCAGCCCATCAAGTTCGCCACGATGGAGTACGTCGTGCACACCCACCGCGGGGTGACCGAGTGGATCGGCGGCATCTACGCACACGGGCAGGTCTTCTTCGGGCTGCAGATCCCCGACTTCGACTCGGTCCTGGTCGGCCTGTCCCCGCAGACCAAGGTGACCGGGTGGGACAGCGTGCCGGCCCGGCTGCGCCCCCCGCTGCCCTGGCTGATTCACTCCGCCTTCGACCTGATGGTGGCCCTGGGATTTTTCCTGCTCCTCATCGGCGCGTGGCTGGGCGCGTACTGGTGGCGCCGCCGGCGGCTGCCCGGCACCCGGTGGTTCTTCGCCGCGGTGCTGGCGTCCGGGCCGGCCGCGGTGATCGCGATGGAGTGTGGCTGGATCGTCACCGAGGTGGGCCGCCAGCCGTGGGTCGTCTATGGCTACCTGACCACCAGCCAGGCGGCGACCACGGCTGGCGGCGTGCCGGGCAGCCTGGGCGGCATCCTGGCCATGTACGCGGCGCTCGGCGTGGTCACCTACGCGGTGATCCGGGTCATGACCCGGCGCTGGCGGCGGGCCGAGGTCAGCGAGCAGGATGTCCCATACGGCCCGGCTGCCCCGGGCCCCCAGGACAGCACGAAGGTGCCGTCATGATGGCCGATGCCAGCCTGGCCGTACTGTGGGTCAGCGTTACCGCGTATGCCGTGCTGGGCGGCGCCGACTTCGGCGGTGGCCTGTGGGACCTGCTAGCCGGGGGCACTGACCGGGGCCGCCGCCCACGCGCCTTGATCGATCACGCCATCGGGCCGGTGTGGGAGACCAACCATGTGTGGCTGATCTTTGACCTGGTCATCCTGTGGACGGCGTTCCCGGTGGCCTTCGCCGCCATCACCTCGACCTTGTTCGACCCGCTCATGCTGGCCGTGTTCGCCATCGTGCTGCGCGGCGCGGGCTTCGCGTTCCGCAAGAGCCTGCGCCGGCTGCCGCTGCAGGCGGCCACCGGAGGGATATTCGCCTTCTCCTCGCTTGCCGCTCCGTTCTTCCTCGGCACCGCGATCGGGGCCATCGCGGCCGGCCAGGTCCCGGCCAGCGGCGGCGGCGACCGGCTGGCCAGCTGGACCGGCCCCTTCCCGCTGCTCACCGGCGGCCTGTTCGCCGGCACGTGTGCCTGGCTGGCCGCGGCCTACCTCACCCAGGACGCCCGGCACAGCGGCCAGCCAGACATGATCACCTACTTCTCCCGGCGGACCCGGGTGGCTGGGATCGTCACCGGCGTGCTCGCCGCGGCCAGCCTGGCCGACCTGCACTTTGCCGCTTCCCGGGAGTTCACCCGCCTGCTGGCCGGCCCGGGGCTGGCCTTCGTGATCGTCTCGGCCGCCGCGGTGGCCGCCGTGTTCGTCCAGCTCATGCTGGGCCGCGCCCGCGCTCTCCGCCCGCTGGCCGCCCTCGCCGTCGCCGCCGTGATCTGGAGCTGGGGTGTGGTCCAGTACCCCTACCTGCTGCCCCGGTCGCTCACCGTGGCGGCCGGGAGCGCGCCGGACGCCAGCCTGGCCGCCATCCTGGCCGTAGCCGGCCTGGCCGTCGCCCTGGTCGGGCCGGGCATCGTGCTGCTGTTCACGCTGCGGCAGCGCGGCCGGCTCCACGAAGAGGACGAACGTGACCTGACCGAGGCTGACCTGCCCGATCTGCAGGCGGCCGGTGCCGCCCACCCGGCCGGGCCAGGCCTTTCGGCCACCGCGGGCCCGCCGCCAGCCGGCCCCCGGCTGCGCGAGCTGGCCATCGCCGCGGTCGCGTTCATGGCCGGGGCCAGCCTGGCCAGCCGACGGCGGACCGGCGACCGGCGGCGGCCGGACGGTGCCGGGCGCCAGCCGGGCTAGCCCCCCGCACGTCATCCCGCCGGCCGGCCTGGCCGGCCCGTCAGTGAGGAACATCGATGAGCAAGGACACCAGCTCTGGCGTGGCTACCCAGTTTCCGCCGCACGTGCTGCGGGAGTACGCGCTGATCGCGGACGGGGAACGCGGGGCCATGATCGGCCCGCGCGGCGACATCGCCTGGATGTGCGCGCCGCAATGGCACTCCGAGGCGGTCTTCGCCTCTTTGATCGGCGGGGAGGGCTGCTACGCGGTCACCCCTGCGGATTCGCGTTTCGTCTGGGGCGGTTATTACGAGGACGGCTCACTGATCTGGCGCAGCCGGTGGATCACCACCAGCGGCGAGATCGAATGCCGCGAGGCACTCGCGTATCCCGGCGACCCCACGACCGCGGTGCTGCTGCGGCGGGTCGAGGCCGTCAAGGCCCCGGCCCGGGTGCGGGTTCTGCTCGATGTGCGGGCCGGGTTCGGGCGGCACCGGATGACCGGCCTTCATCTCGGTGATGGCATCTGGACCGGCCGCACCGGGCCGCTGCGGCTGCGCTGGTCGGGCGCCGGGCAGGCCCGCGAGCACGGCGGCCGCTTGGAGCTCCTCCTGGAACTGACCCCCGGTGAGCAACACGACCTGGTGCTGGAAGCGTCCGCTCAGGATCTGGCCCGGGAGCCGGTACCGGCCGAGCAGGCGTGGGAGGGCACCGAGGCTGCGTGGCGGGCCACGCTCCCGCCCGCCTCCGTCAGCCTGGCCCCCCGGGCTTCCCGGCACAGCTACGGCGTGCTGGCCGGGCTGACCAGCCACGGCGGCGGCATGGTAGCCGCGGCGACCATGTCGCTGCCCGAGCGCGCTGAGGCCGGGCGGAACTACGACTACCGCTATGTGTGGATCCGCGACCAGTGCTACACGGGGCAGGCGGTGGCGGCCGATGGCCCGCACCGGCTGCTGGACGACGCGGTATCGTTCGTGGCCGCCCGGCTGCTGGACGACGGGCCCCAGCTCAAGCCGGCCTACCGGGTGGACGGCGGCCCCGTGCCCGACGAGCATCCGCTGCCTGGGCTGCCCGGGTATCCAGGGAGTTCCCCTAAGACCGGCAACTGGGTGAACCAGCAGTTCCAGCTGGACGCCCTGGGGGAGGCCCTGCTGCTGTTCGCCGCCGCCGCCCGGCACGATCATCTCGATAGCTGGCACTGGCGCGCGGTCGAGGCCGCGGTGGCGGCCATCAAGGCCCGGCAGGGTGACCCGGACGCCGGTGTCTGGGAGCTTGACGACAAGCGCTGGGCCCATTCCCGGCTGACCTGCGTGGCCGGGCTGCGGGCGATCGCCGCCGCCGGGGCGGCCGGCCGGCGGGCGGGCGAGTGCGAGGCCCTGGCCGACGCGCTGCTGGCCGACGCGGCCCACGACTGCCTGCACCCGGCCGGGCGATGGCAGCGTGCCCCCGGGGATGAGCGGGTGGACGCGGCCCTGCTGCTGCCCGCCATCCGCGGCGCCACCAGCGCGGGCGACTCCCGGGCCCTGGCCACGCTGCGGGCCGTTCGTGACGACTTGGTGCGCGACGGGTACCTGTACCGGTTCCGCCATGACCAGCGCCCGCTGCACGAAGCGGAGGGCGCGTTCCTGCTGTGCGGGTTCATCATGGCCCTGGCTCTGCAGCAGCAGGGCGCGGAGAAACAGGCCGTGGGCTGGTTCGAGCGCAACCGGGCGGCCTGCGGCCCGCCTGGCCTGCTCACCGAAGAGTTCGACGTCATCCAGCGCCAGCTGCGCGGCAACACCCCGCAGGCCTTCGTGCACGCGCTGCTGTTCGAATCCGCGGCCCGCCTGGCCCGGCCCTGGCAGCTGCCCTGAGCGCACCTGGCAGCCACTGAACCGGCTGCGCGGGTCGAGGAGGCACGGTGCGTGGCTAGGCCGCGGCAGCGACCCTAGCGGCCGCCACAGCTCAATCGTAATGACGAAGTTAATAAGGCGTCGCCGGAGGCGCTGCGGAGCGTGAATCGTCCAGAGTGAGTTCTACTACAAGTACGGCGATGTCGTCGTCTATGTGGTAGCGGGTGTGCGCGCGTAGCTGATCCAGCAGAGCGTCTACGGCTGCCTGCGGGCTGGGTGCGCGCAGAGCCTGGGTGTGCTGGTCGAGGCGGAAGAACCGGCCGGCCCGGTCGCGGGCTTCCAGCAGGCCGTCGGTGTAAAAGAGCAGCCGGTCTCCGCTGCGGGCCGAGAATGTTGACTGGTGCAGGCCAGGGTGCAGGCCAAGCGGGGTCGAGAACACGGATGGTGACATGGCCTCCAGGTCGCCATCCGCTGTCAGCCGCAACGGCGGGGGGTGCCCGCAGTTGACGAGCTGGACCCAGCCCCCGGGGTCCAGTTCGGCGAACACGGCGGTGACGAAGTCTTCCGGGCCGGCCGCTCGGGTCACCGACCGGTCGACGGCACGGGCGATCTCGGTCAAGGACAGGCCGGGCTCAGCGCAGGCGTCGCGGAAGCTGGTGGCGGCGACGCTGGCCAGCCGGACGGCGGGCAGCCCCTTGCCCCGGGTGTCTCCGACCAGCCACCGTACGCAGGGGCCGTCGGCCACCACTTCGAGCACGTCTCCACCGACCCGGGCCTCGGACGAGGCCGACAGGTAGCGGGAGGCCAGCCGGGCGGTGGCCACCGTATCGGGGACCTCGCGGAGCAGCGCGCTCTGTGCGACCCGGGCTACCGCGCGGGCCTGGGCGAGCCGGCGCTGCGCTGCGCTGCGCAGGACGGAGTTGACCACCGGCCACCAGGACCAGGATGGCCAGCCGGGACGCCAGCCGCCCCGGGGCGGTCCCGCTCAAGGCCAGCCCCAGACCGAGGAGGACCGTCCAGCCGGCCAGCAGTCCGGTAAGCCGCGGCGGCAGCACCAGCGAGGCCACCAGCGGGGCGATCGCCAGCCAGGCGAGCGTGGTGAACGGGCCGCCCGCCGCGAACTGCGCGGCGGCCAGCACGGTGACGGTCACCGCGAGCACGACCCCGGTGACTCGCGCACCTGGAATCCGGCCTGGCACCGGTCCAGCTGGTTCCAGCCAGATACCCGCGCCCGGGCGCAGCGGCCATCGCGGGACCATCCGCCAGGAACGACCCAGGCCTGGGCGGGACCCTGCAGCCTCGGACCCGTCCGGAACGGGCCCGGCATCCAGCGTAGGCTGATGCTCAGTGGGGCTGATCCGGCTCACCGGTCTCTCCTTCGGATATTGGCCCCGCAGGTGGATTCGTCCCATGGATAGCTGGCAGCTTCACCAGACTTGGTCCTGAAGACAGCCCGCCCGCACGGGGATCTCGCGTTCGCACCGTCGCATCCGGCCACCTGGGACCAGCGGTCCACCGCTGCCCGGAGCGGCGTCGGCCTTGGGGTAACCGGGTGGGTGTAGGTGTGATCTAGGTGTCTGGCGGCCATCCGGGTGAACCCTTGCAGCATCCAGACTCTCCGCAATCCTGTCCGTGAACTCTCTGCCCAATAACAAGTCTATCGGATACCGATACTTTTATCCGGTTCCTGATGTGGCCGGGGTCTCGCTGGGCCTGGTGCCGCATCACTATCCGCTGGTCTGCGCCGCGGCGGCCGGGGAGCGGTGCGCCAGCGCGGTGATCCCGGCGGTCATGACGGCCAGTGCGGCGGCCTCGCCGGCCAGGTCCGGGGGCGTGCTGCCGATTCTCTCGCCGAGCCCCAGGTGGGGGATGGCGATCGAGGTCAGTGGGTCCACGGTGGTGATGCGCCGTCGCGGGGTGCTGCTCGTCGCACTGCTTACCACCCTCGTGCTCCTCATTGCCGGGCTGCCCATCCCGGGCGCGATGATCCTGTCTGGCATACTGGCCATCTGTGTGCTGGGCGGCAGGATGCCCAGGCGCCGGTGACCGGGCATCAGCCACCAGGCGAGCGCAGGCCAGTGCGGGTGAGCAGTGGCCAGCGATGCGCGGCGGTCCGGTCGCGGACGGTCTTCCCGGCCGGATCTTCCGTGCACCTGCCCCGGTGTGACACAGGCCGGGAATGGTGCCGGTGCCGCATGGGCGGGTGGCAACTCCATCGTCCGGCTGTCCTGGACGGCAACCACGATGGCCAGGATCAGCAACGTCAGCAGCAAGGCGGCGGCCACGGGGCGGATGAACAGCCAGGCGACGGGCTCCCGGCCGGCCGGGACGCCGCCGGGCACGCTCGCACTGGTCCCTGAGCGCCGACTGAACTCGTCGTGCAGGGCAGCCAGGGCCGGGTCGGACCGCCGCAGCGGAGCCTCGATCCCGGCCAGGCTGCGCCGTTCGTCACTGCTGAGACTCATTGCGTTTCCCGCAGAGTGGTGGTCGCGGCATCCGTCTCCGCTGCTCACCACTGGCGCGACTGTTATCCGTCACGCCAGGCAAATTCTGGGTATTACCGGGGATTTGCGTATGCATGGTTTGCGCTGACGCCGCAGGGTAGGTCGTTGTGCGATATTTTTGGCGACGATCCGGGGGAGCGATGAGGGCTGGGCGGCGAGCACAATGCGAGACAGCGGCCATGAGCCACCCCGGCAACGTGGCCGCTGTCGCGGCCGGACAGCTGGCAGATCCCGGCCCGCAACCCGCCTCATTGCTGGCCGAACTGCGGCGGCGAGCGCGCTCGGGCCCCGCAGACAGCGGTGGCCGGGCCGCGCCATGGGCACCGGCCGGAGCCGCCGGTCCCAGCGCGCCCCGCGCGCCCGGAACCTGGTCCAGCACGGGCGGCGGACGGTATGCAAGCTGCTCGACGCAGGCCTGGCTGAACTGGCGGACAAGGGGTACCAGGCCCTGCGCGTCGATGACGTGGTCCGGCGGGTCAGTACCGCACACGGCACCTTCTACCTCTACTTCGCCAGTAAGGAAGATCTGTTCAGCGCGCTGGTGGGAGACGTGCTACGGGACATGCGGGTGATCGCGGGCAAGTTTCCCGTGGTCACCCCGGACGGCGCGGGACGGGCTGCCCTCCGCCGCTGGGTGGAGCGCTTCGGCGAGCTCTATATGGCCCATGCCACGATCATCCGCATCCTCACCCAGGCGGACGTCGCTGGCGAGACCATCTGGGCTGACGGCATGCGGGTGCTGTTCGGGCTCGGCCAGGCCATCGCGCAGGGCATGACGCCGGCGAAGCAGCCCCGCCCGGCCGCCGCCGCCGCTGGTATCGGCAGCCCATGCTCGCTGCTGGACGAGCTAACCGCGCTGGCCTGCCTGACGCTCCTCGAGCGGGTCAGCTACCTGTTCGCCGTGGGTGTGCGGCTACCCCGGGCCGATATGAATGCCCGGCTCAGTGACATCATCTACGCTGCGTTCTGGGATACGCACGCGCTCGCCCTCTTTTTTGGCTCCATCGACTACGGGCTGGCTCCCATTCAGCGGGTCCTGGCCGAACACGGGCCGTTGCCGCTGGCCGAGATCCTGCGCCTGGCGGGCGTCCGGCACGGGGGACCAGGAGTATTCAGCGGGTCCATGGCCGAGGTGGTCCGTAATGGGACAGTAGGCCAGGTGGGCCCGGACAGCTACGCCGACGGGCCCCCATGATCCACCTGCGCATCGTCGCGACCCCCGAGAAGGCAAGCCGGGCACGCACCCTGCTGGCGGCGACCCCGTCGGTGTCCAACCTGGTTCACCTGCCCGGGATGGTCGGCAAACCCGCGGGTGACCTGATCGTCTGCGATGTCACGGCCGGGGATGTCAGTCCGGTGGTGGCCAACCTGCGCGATCTCGGCGTACCTGGCAGCGGGTCGATCGCCATCCAGCCGATCGACAGTCACGTCTCCGGAGGCGCGGTGGCTACCGAGAGCGGCGCCAGCGCCTCGGATTCGGTGGTGTGGGAGGAGGTGGACACACGGACGGCGGGGATGACCGCTCTTTCCGGGAAGTTCCTGACCCTGATGGTGCTGGCCATATTCATTGCGATGGCCGGCATCCTGGAGGCCAATCCCATCCTGATCGTCGGCGCCATGATCGTGGGCCCGGACTTCGGGCCGGTAGCCGGAGCCTGCGTGGCCGCGGTGGAGCGGCGGCCCGGGCTGGCGGGCCGCTCGCTGACCGCGCTGGTCACCGGGTTCCTGTCCGGCGTCGTGGTCGGTGCCGCGACCGCCCTGGTGCTGCGCGAGGTAGGCCTGTTCCCAGCCCGGCTGGTCGAATCCGCCGCCCACGTGCCCCAGGCGGTTGCCCTGGTCACTGGCCCTCCGGGATTCTTCACTTTTTTTGTTGCCAGCTGCGCGGGCATCGCGGGCATGGTCTCGCTGGCCACCGCCCGGGCCGGTGCGTTGATAGGCGTGCTGGTTTCGGTCACCACGGTCCCGGCGGCGGCCAACGTCGCCCTGGCCCTCGCTTACGGCCGCTGGGCCACCGCGGCCGGCTCGGCGGGCCAGCTAGGCGCGAACATTCTCACCCTGCTGCTGGCGGGTACCGCATGGCTGGCCGTGCAGCGCGCCTTGTTCTCCCGGCGACGGAGGCGACGCCAGCCCGACCCGGCCCGGGTAGCTGCGGGCCTGCCGCCGCGGGCGGTTTAGCTTCCGGCAGGTGGGTAGCGCCTATGAAGAAGTAAATCGTGTCACGAAGTAACTGGAAAGGGGAGAAGTCATGCCGTCACGCCGGGTAGCCGTCATTACCGGGGCGTCCGCAGGGGTCGGCCGGTCGACTGTACGCGTATTCGCCGCGAACGGTTTCGACGTAGGGCTCCTGGCCCGCGGTGAGGCTGGCCTGCAGGCGGCCGCGCGGGAGGTGGAGCAGGCCGGGGGACGGGCCCTGGTGCTGCCGGCCGACGTCAGCCATTTCGCGGAGGTGGATGCTGCGGCGGCCCGGGCCGAGGCGGAACTCGGCCCGGTGGACGTCTGGGTCAACGACGCCATGACGACGGTGTTCGCCCCGGCCTGGGACGTCAAGCCGGCCGACTTCCAGCGGGCGGTGGAGGTGACCTTCCTGGGCCAGGTCTGGGGGACTATGGCCGCCCTGTCGCGGATGCGCCCGCGGGACCGCGGCTCGATCGTCAATGTGGGCTCGGCCCTGGGGATCATCGGTATCCCGCTGCAGTCGGCCTACTGCTCCTCGAAATTCGCCTGCCGCGGATTCTTCGAATCGGCCCGCGCCGAGCTCCTGCACGAGGGCAGCAACGTGCGGATGAGCATGGTCTACCTGCCCGCGGTGAATACCCCGCAGTTCGACTGGTGCAAGACCACGCTGCAGCACCATCCCCAGCCCGTGCCACCCATTTACCAGCCCGAGCTCATCGCCAAGTTCATTCTTGAGGCCGCCCTGACCGGCCGCCGGGAGAAGGTGATCGGATCGTGGAACAAGCTTCTGGTGCTGGCCGGCCGCCTGTTCCCCGGTCTGGGAAACCAGTACGCCGCACGGGGGGCGTGGAGCACCCAGCTAACCGACGAGCCCGTCGCGCCAGACCGCCCGGTCAATCTATACCATCCCGCCGACAGTGACCGCGACCATGGCGCGCACGGCCAGTTCGACCACCTGGCAGGCGGCTTCCTGGACCCGTCCTACCTGAAGACGCTCCCCGCCACCACCCGGACCTTCGTCACCGCGCTGGCCCAGGATGTCCTCGGCAAGCGGCGCCGGATCACCATCCCACCCCGGCCCCGGCCCAGCATCCCGCTAGCCCAGCGGGAGGTCACGTCCAGCACGGACAAATAGCGACAGGGCTGCCAGGTTCAGGCCGAGAGCCTGTTCGCTCCAGCGGGCGGCGGCCAGCAGTGCCGTCTCTTGGTAGGCGCCTGCGATGAACTGCATGGCCAGCGGCAGCCCGGCAGAGGTCAGGCCGGCCGGGATAGTGCCGGGAACCCGCATAGGGTCCAGGTGATCTGCAGCCTAGAGTCCCCGGTTGTTGCCGCGGCCGGCGCGACACGCCCGGCACTTCCAGATGGGCCGGGTGGTCAGGAACGAGTGCCGCAGGCCGCGACCGGCCGTTCCGCCTCGGTGACCGGTATGCGCTGCGGCTGCTGGGCATAGGGCAAGATCCACATCAACGGCATGGAGAACTTCTGGTGTCTGCTCAAGTGCGGCCTGAACGGCACCTACACCCACGCCGCGCCATTAACTTGGGCATCGCGCTTCTCCATAAGGCCGGGATCAGCGAGAACAAGGCGGACGTGAACGAGGCCATTGAGGTTCTTGACGAGACCCTTACAGCTATCGGCCTGGATCATCCCGGACGTGCACTGACGCTATATGCCCTTGGGGTTGCTCACGCTCGCGCCTTCGAGCTCGGCAAAACCGAGGCTCTCGACCCAGGGCTCGCCGCACTCCGCGATGTGGCCGACATAGACAGCGCGTCGGCCGTCGTGCGGATCAGGGCGGGCCGCGACCGGGGTCGTCTGGCTGCCTCCGGCAAGGTACTTGGCGATGAGCTGGACGGAATTGGTTCCGCCGTTCGCCTCATGGAGGAGGCAGCGTGGGCCGGCTTGGGCCGCGCTGACCAGCAGCTCTTGCTGACCGTGCTCCATCAGCTGGGCACGAGGGCACGCCCCACGCCCAGTATCAGCGAGCAGTACGGGCAGGTCGGCGGCGTCCGTGAGGCCGTCCGGGGCATCAGCCACACCGGGCGGTTCGCCACCGCTGGCGCGCTGATCCTCTGCCTGGCCCTCGTCGCGCTGGAGCGCGCGTGTCACCGACGTCAAGATCCTGTCCACAGGCTGGCCACCGGGATCATCATCGACGCCATCGTCGTCCGCAGGATCCTCGCCCTGGCCCTGGTCGCCCCGCCCGGTACGCGGACGTGAAGGCCCGCAGGCTCCGGAACTGTGCTTAAGCCTGACGGCCACTCCTGCTGGGCCTTGGGCGCGATCCAGATCGGTGGGCGCCTGACCATAACCGCCATCCTGCTGCCTGAATAGGGCAGCAGGCCTGGGTATGAGTGAGGCATGGACAGTCGGCGATTGATCTTCGCTGCCGGGCCGGTCGCGGCGGCTGCGGCGCTGGGTGGGCTGGGGGCGCGGAGCGCGCCGCAGACTTACAGCCGCCTGCGCAAGCCGCGCTGGGCGCCGCCCGCCGCGGTGTTCGGCCCGGTGTGGTCAGCTCTGTATGCCGGGATCGCTGCTGCGGGCTGGCGGGTGTCTGGCCGCCAATCCCGAGGAACTCAATCACTACACCTTGCGCAACTGGCGCTGAACGCGGCGTGGCCCATCGCCTTCTTCAAGGTCCGTAACAAGCGTGCCTCACTGGTGATCATCGCGCTGCTCGACGGTGTTATCGCCGCCGAGGTTCTCGCGTTGCGACGCGAGGATCCCGTCGCTGCTATCCTGCTGGTCCCCTACCTGAGCTGGAGCGGCTTCGCCACCGCGCTCAACGCCGCGGTGAGCGACCCCAGCGACCACGACTGACCCCGCGGGCCGCCGCTGTGACCGGCGGCTGAGAGCAGGCCGGCGGCTGAGAGCAGGCCGGCGGCTGAGAGCAGAACAGCCCGGCAAATGTTTGCCGGGTACTCCTGGGGTTCTGGCCTGGCGCAACAGCCGGGCAGGGAGCGCCGGCTCTGGGCAGGTGCGCGAAGGCATAGCCGTCTCGGTCCCGGGTGGCCGAGACGGGCGGTCAGGCCTCGCCGGCGCCGGGCCGGGAACCCTGCGGGACCGAGACGCTCATGGCTTCCAGCCCGCCGCGATCATGATCGCGATGACGACCCCGGCAATGCCGGCGAGAGCGCTGATTTACGGTGGCGAAGGCGACCACCGCCCCCCTTCCGCAGCCGCGCCCACCAGCCCTCCTTCCCGGGTTGCGCCGCGCCTCCGGGGAAGGCGGCGTCCTGCCTGCCGGTGACGGCGTCCCGGCCGGCCTGCCCGGCCTGGCCGCTGGCCACGCTGGAATTCGCCCCCGTCAGCGGCCGCCGAGGGCCGGCCAGTGCCCGGGCCGGCGGCGCCCACCGCGGCGGCCGCAGCGGCGACCATCTCCGCGTAGGCGAGCGGCGCCACGGCAGTGGTGTCGATGATCAGGTGGGACAGCCCTGGGTCGCCCGGATCGGCTCCGGACAGCTGCCGCAGGTAGGCGGTGTGGGCCTGATCGGTGCGCCGCAGCTGGTCGCGGGCCTGGTCTGGGCCGATGCCATGGGCGGTGGCCGGCCCGGACGGCTGGCACCGCGGCGGCCCAGGGTTCGCGTCCCGCTCATGCGGGGGCCGGGGCCGTCCTGGTCCGTCCTGCGGCAGCGATGAGCGGGCCCGCCCGCCCCGCCAGGCCAGCGCGCGGACCCGACCGGGCGAGGTTAGTGACCGTCTTTCCCGGGTAGCCGCGCGGCAAGGAGAAAATCTCGTTATGCGATATAACTCACACAAGAAGGCAGCGGGTGGGGATGCGGTGAGCAGCGGCGGGCAGGCCGGGGCTGGGGTTGAGCGCCCCCCGGAGCAGCGAGCTGGGGCCCGGGACGCCGATCCAGCGGGCAGCGGCGCGGTCCGCGACGCGGTGTATACGGCAGAACAGATAGCCGAGGAGACGGGCGGCCTCGGGCGGCCGGGGCGGCCGATGAACCGGCGGTCACCGTTCTTCATCGGGATGACGGCTACGGCCGGCGTGGCCATCACCGCCGGGGCGGTCGAGCTGCTGCTGAGGGCAGGCTCGATCCTCACCCTGATCGGCATGGCGCTGTTCATCGCGGTCGGGCTGGAGCCGATCGTGAGCTGGCTGACCCAGCGCCGGGTGCCGCGCTGGCTGGCCGTGGTCATCACGCTGCTGGGCGTCCTGGCCATCGTGGCAGCGTTCCTGGCCCTGGCCATCCCGCGGGTCACGGCGGAAGCGGCCACGCTGGTCCACCAGCTGCCTCACTACGCCAAGGAGCTGCAGAGCCACAATTCCGAGCTGGGCAAGCTGAACGCCAAGTACCACGTCGAATCGAAACTGTCCTCGCTAATCTCCAGCCACGGAACCGACCTGGCCGGCGGCCTGCTCAGCGTCGGCGAGGTGGTCATCAGCGCGGTGTCCTCCTTGCTGCTGGTGGCCGTGCTCAGCGTGTACTTCCTGGGCGGGCTGCCGCGGATGAAGCTCTTCGCTTACCGGCTGGTGCCCGCCTCCCGGCGGCCCCGGACGATCCTGCTGACTGACGAGATCTTCAGCCGGGTCGGCGGTTATGTCCTGGGCAATGCGCTGACGTCGATCATCATCGGAGTCGGCACGGCGGTATGGATGCTGGCCTGGGGCATCCCCTACCCGTTCCTGCTGGCCATGTTCGTCGCCCTGGCCGACCTCATTCCGGTCATCGGCTCCTACATCGGCGGGGCGGCCGTGGTGCTGACCGCGCTGGCCGTCTCGCTGCCGGTGGCCATCGCCACACTCGTTTTCATGATCGTATACAAGCTGGCCGAGGACTACTTCATCGTGCCCCGGGTGATGGGCCGCACGGTCCAGGTGCCGCCCACCGTCACCCTGGTCGCCGTGCTGATCGGCGGCGCCCTGCTCGGCATCATCGGTGCACTGGTGGCCATCCCCGTCGCGGCCGCGGCCCGGCTGCTCCTGCAGCAGATCGCCTTCCCCCGCCTCGACAACGGCTGAGCCGCAGATGCACCGCCCGTGGGGACTTATGCACGCCAGTACGCGCTCGCCCAGGCGCTCCAGTACGTGCTCTTCGCGGTCGCGGTGCCCGCACTGCTGGTGCTCGGCTCGCCGTGGCGCCTGGTACCGCT
>Ga0335075_10002771_pt1 | contig 27997 bp, 18 predicted proteins | sample Lox_Sample_24_FD_206723 | JGI IMG/M metagenome (GOLD analysis project Ga0335075, IMG submission 206723) | Soil microbial communities from Loxahatchee National Wildlife Refuge, Florida, United States - Lox_Sample_2.4 | ecosystem: Environmental > Terrestrial > Soil > Wetlands | place: USA...
TGGACGACGTCTACGGCGGCGAAGGGCTCATCAAGGCGGTCTACGAGGCCGTCCGCAACTCCCCGGTGTGGGACACCAGCCTGCTGATCATCACCTACGACGAGCACGGCGGCTTCTACGACTCGGTCCCGCCGCCCGCGGCCACCCCGCCCGACGACGGCAGCCCCGGCACCGACAACCAATGGGGCTTCACCTTCGCCCAGCTCGGGGTCCGGGTCCCGGCCGTGGTGGTCTCCCCGTGGATCCCGGCGCGCACCGTCGACCACACGGTCTACGACCACTCATCCGTCCCCGCCACCATCGAGCGGCTCTTCGCCCTGCCGCCCCTCACCGCCCGCGACGCGGCCGCCAACGACGTGACGCCGCTGTTCACCGAACCGCACCCGCGCGCCGACGCGCCCGCCCGTCTGAACTATCCGGCTCCACCGACGCTCCGCGCGGCGATCGACCCGCAAACAGCGCAAGCCCGCCTCGGCGAACCGATCCCGGAATCGGGCAGCCTCCCCGGTTTCCTGCAAATCCTGCTGAAGACCGACCTCGAACTGTCCACGACACCCCAAGAGCGAAACGAGGCGCAGGCCAGGCACGCGGCGGTAACCACCCGCGCCGACGCCCGCTCCTACATCAACTACGTCATGGCCAAAGCCCACGTGGCAAAAACCGGGTCTGCGTCGCCCCAGCGCCCTAAAGTCAAACCCGCAAATTCATCATCTCGAACGGTCCGTGCCTCCGCCTTCACCCTCGCCAGTCTCGGTCTGGGGGGCGAGCAGATGGACCCCGGGTTCACGCAATGAACCTGGGGATGATCCGGAAAGCGGCGAGCTGGGAGCTCTCATTGGGCAAGCACGCCGGCCAGGCGGCCGAGTTGCTCGAGGGCTTCCTGGAGTTGCACGTAAACCCGGGCTGAACCTGCTCCCGTAGTGGGAAGCTTGCCCAGCGTGCGTGCCGTGCGGGCGAGGGTGACCAGGACCTCGGGCACGGCCGCCTCGGGGATGCTGCTGACGTGAGCGCCCCGGTAGTTGGACAAGATCGCCTGGATCGCTTTGGGCAGCCGGGCCAGGTCCGGGGTGCCGTCCGCGCGAAGATAAGGAAGATGCCAGGTCTTCGGGTTCGTCGCGTCCCCGACGTAGGCGAAGCAGCAGGCGGGGAGCTGGTATTTCTGGTGCAGCAGGCCGGCTTCTGCCAGGTTCGCGACTGGGGACGCCACGGACGGAGCGGGCGGCAGTAGCCGCAGGCTGGCGCCAGAGGCGTCCTCGCGCGGCCGGTAGATCCCGTCAGTGCTGAGCCACCATAGGTCTGTCGGCGCCTCGGCCCGGTCCAGGCGGGCGAACACCCGGTCTCGTGAACCGCCGGGGACAAGGTCGCGGGCATAGAGCATGACGCCGTCGCTGACCGCGACGGCACGGACCTTCTGCTCGTCGGCGTATCGATGCGCCTGCGCGAGTGCCAGGTCGACCGCGCGCTCGTTCCACGCCAGCGCTCCGGGTCGCTTGACCTCAATGATCAGATATTTGACGCCAAGCCGGGTCAGCACCAGGTCCGCGTACCCGACCTGGTTGTTCACCTCGGAAACCCGCCAGTCCAGGACCGTCGTGAAAAGGTCTTCGAGGATGTTCTCAGCCACCTTCTCCGCGGCCGTGCCGAACCGCCGCTGCTGCGCAAGGCGCTCTTCCCGCATCTTCAGGAACCCCGGCCATTCCGCGGTCAGCCGTTCGCAGCAACGCCGGTGAGAAGCCAGCGACACCATTTCCATGCCCGGTCAGCCCCTTACTTCGCAGTGAGGCGCTTGACCTCAATCTCAGCCGGGTCTGTCTCGTTCGCCATGAGAATCCCTCCCCAAAAGTTAAAGCCGACAGTATCGCCGCCCGCTGCCGTTCTCAGCCCCGAATGATCAGATCTGTACCGTCCCAATGGCGCCACTATGCCCAGGCGCGGGTCTCGTTACGGGCTTCCTTGACACGGAAGGCTTCTTCGAGGTTGACGTCGCACCGGTTGACGTTCGAATTCAACGGCTGCATGTCGTCACCTTGCGGGCTCAGGTGGATCGCCTAGGCTAGGCGAGTGACTGTAGCGGACCATGAGTATCCCGGTGTGCCGGTTTACCTGATTGCGCTATTGCATCAAGCTGAGATCCGTTTCTGCTGCCCCCCGCGGAGCGCGTCGGCCAGCACTGCCGCACGTTCGCGAACCTGGCGGCGAACGGCGGGGTCGTCAGGCCGGCCGGTAGTCCTCGTGCGGGACTCCGCGTTCCCAAGCCGCGTCGAACGACGAAACGCAGAGCTTGGCAACCGCAGGGTCGTCGGCTCGTTCCTCGCCGACCCAGGAGCTGTCACCAGCGAAGTGGTTCCACAGCACGACCTGACCGTCGAAGACCCAAAAGTCCTCGGCCGGCAAGAGCAGACCGGACGCCGCGTGCCGGGCAAGCCAGCGGACGTCCTCGCCCGCCGCGACGTTGTGGCCCGCGGTCACGTCGTACTCGAACCGGATGTAGTCGTTGACGGGTTCCGACACGACCCGGAGGCGGCGGACCTCGACGCCACGGGCGGTCGTCGCGCGGATGAGCTCAAACCAGCTCGCCCACCGCTCGGCGGGGTCGAAGCGTCGGCCTGCCTGCCAGTCGAGCCAGTCGGGGTCATCGAGCATGTAGCCGTCGCGTAGCTCCAGGTGCCATGCGCTGCGCACAGCCGAGCGCAGCAGGCCGTACGCCAGTGGTTCCGCCACCACACGCCTCCATCAGGAACGACGCTATCCGCGCCGGGACGCGTACCACCGTCTCGTGATCCGCGACCGGCTTAGCGCATCGTACGTTCGTCAGTGATCTTCCAGCCCTGGATGACGATGCTGCCGTCCGCGTCGTCAAGCCAGACCGTCGGTGACCCGTTGTTGGGCGAATCGGGGCTGGCTCGCTCTGTCCGCCCCGACCGCCAGCACCGCTCCTACCGGGCCGGCCTGAGGGGCTAATCACCGCAGTCGTCCTCCGCCAGCTCACCGCTGTACAAGATCCCGGCGATAGCCCGCTGCCGCCACGGCCCGGTCGAGTCGTACAGCTCCTGCTCTGTATCCACGGCCGAGATCAGCACCCCAGGCACGTTGCGCTCCAGCCGCCCAATCGTGACCCCATCCGACCGGACAAAGAACGCAGGCCACAGACTCTCCGGCGCCGACCTATTCGGGCACGAGATCCACACGTTGTTGCAGGCAGCCGACGCGGTCATCACGGCCGGCATCGTGATCCCCGGGTAGGTGAACGTCGCCGCCGGGTTCAGCGCCGCGTACTCGTCCCCGATCGCAGCACCAATGGCCGCGACTCGCTCAGCCGAGGCGTTGCCCGCGTGGAACGAATGGAACATGACCTGCACCCCGAGCGTCACGTACTGCCGGTACAGCTCCGGAAACCGGTAGTCGTAGCAGATCAGCGCCCCGCACCGGATCCCGTCGATATCCCACGTACTGAAGTGATTGCCCGGGCTGTAATGATCGAGATCGGTCCCGCCCAGAAACCGCTTGTCATACCGCGCGACGACCTCACCGCCGTCCCCGATCACGAACAGACTGTTGTGTGGCGCGCTGACCCCACTAAACCGATGCGCCGACCCGGCCACCACCCAGATCCCCAGCTCGGCTGCCCGTCCGCGCACCCGCTCGGTCACCCGGTCAAGCGCACCCCAGTCGAACCCGCCGAACCCCTCGAAGTCCACCCCCGCGTACCCCGACAGCGCCCCCTCAGGAAAGTGCGCGACCCGAGCCCCGAGCCGCGCCGCCTCCTCCATCTGCGCGATCACCCACCCGGCGTTCCGCTGGACATCCGCACTCACAGGGAACTGGCAGGTAGCCACCCTCAAAACGGTCACCACCCGATTCTCCACGAACCCCCCACCCCATCCACAACTTTCCATCGAATATAGATACTGATAAAATAACTTGTACAGTCTAAAAATAGGCAGGCCGCCGAGGTGCTGCAACACCGTCGACGGCCCTAGATCCCACCAGAAGAACCCTGGAGAGACCATGTCCCCAATCATCACCCGCCCGTCCCCCGAAGCCCACCCCGACCGAGACGCCGCCGCCCGCCGCCGCGCCGCCCGCCTGGCCAAGGCCACCACCGCCCAGATGCAAGCCGCCCTCGCCTTCCTCAGCATGATCGACCCCGAAGCCTTCGAGATCGCCATGACCGCCGCCACCCCCGACCTGGCCGACGACCCCGAAGACGAAGACCCCATCCCCCTGTGCGCCACCTGCGGCGCCCCCGTCGCCCTCTTCCCCGACCAGGACCTCACCTGGCTCCACTACCGCGGCACCCCCAGCGCCTCCGGCCCCCACCACCCCTACAACCCCGGCCACACCCCCAACCCCGCCTGGTACCTCCCTCACGAGGCCGCGGAAGAGTTCTAGCCCGTCCGCAAGAGCTCTAGCCAGCCCACCGCTGCGCGTGTCCCGCCAGGAGCGGCGGGACACGCGCAATGCGTAGGATTGGTTCGAACAGAAGGTGGCGGTCAACTTGACCTCGTCGGCGTGCTCCAAGATCCTCCAAGTGCACTAAAGTTAAGCGGGTGACGAATCCGCCTAGCTGTGCGCATCCTCTGAGGGAGAGGACGCGGCCGGCGTTCGAGGTGGGGGAGTCAGTCGTCACCGCTGTCGACCTGTTCAGCGGGTGCGGCGGTCTCTCCCTTGGAATCGCACAAGCATGTCACGACCTTGGCGCCGCTCTCGACATTCGACTTGCGGTTGACCTTGACATTGCCGCTTTGAAAGTCTTCGAGACGAATTTCCCCAAGGCGAGCACAGCTAACATTGACCTCGGTCACATTTTTGCCGGTAAGCTCGGAGGGCGACCAACCTCAGAAGAAGATCGCCTGCGTGACGACGTGGGTCATATTCAACTTTTGGTGGCGGGGCCGCCTTGCCAGGGGCACAGCAACCTGAACAATCACACTCGACGAGACGACCCGAAAAATGGGCTCTACCTTAAAGTTGCTCGCGCCGCTGAGATTCTTAAACCAAAGATTACTTTGATTGAGAATGTGCCGTCAGTGAGGCATGACAGAGGCCGGGTAGTCACAAAAACCTCTGGCTGGCTGGAAGAAATTGGATACCGAGTCGCGGACAGCGTTATACCTCTTGAAGTGTTGGGAATTCCTCAGCTGCGAAGACGCCATGTACTGCTTGCCGTTGACGCAAAGCTAGGTATATCACCCGAGATGATTATTGCCCAAGTGGCAAGCGGTTCAGTTGAACGGCATGATCTTCGCTGGGCAATTGGAGACCTAGTAAAGCAAGGCGGAAACTTCGGAATCGATCGAGCCCCAGCCGCCAGTTCGACGAACATGGCTCGTATGCGTTGGCTGTTGGAGAACGACAAATACGACCTCCCTAACGCGCTTCGTCCAGTCTGTCACCAGAACGATCAGCATAGCTATAAGTCAATGTATGGCAGACTCAACTGGGATAGACCTGCTCAAACTATAACAAGTGGATTTGGGAGTATCGGACAAGGTCGCTATATGCATCCTGAGGTGCCTCGGGCGCTCACTGCGCACGAGGCAGCAAGGATACAAGGATTCCCCGATTATTTCGAGTTCTCTCCGCTGCCAATGCGTGGATCCCTTGCTACAATGATCGCCAATGCTGTACCACCGGCTCTCGCAAGAAAAGTCATCAGTGATGTGCTATGCGAAATTGGTCTCGGGAACTGATTAGAATCTCTGATTCAGGAATCCCAAAGACGAAGTTTAGAGAGACTAGATTTCACGAGCAGGACGTCACGTCGCAACGTACTCGCGCCGAGAAATTTCTTAGTCGACTCGTGACCGTATAGGCTGACCATCATCGCGACAAGCAGGCCGGGAGCGTCATCGGCCATCAACGGGAAAGCCGGATGAGATTCATTCAGCGGTCGGGCGACGGGCAATCGGCCACTCTCGTTATTGTCCCAAGATGAGATTGGTTGTGAATGGTAATAGCAATGTGCTCCCGTATCACCCTCTGGAGGTTCGTATCGCCAAGCGACGGCCTTATGTTTTTCCTCTTCTTCGGGGGATGGGTCAAAAAACAAGGCGAGTCTGATGCGAAAATTTGTAAACCTATATCCAGCAGAAAAGGCCATGACTGGCCACAAAGCTGGAGTATTGCGATCGATTAGCGGCCCATAAACGAAAGCTCTTGCTGAGTAGGTGTTGAATCCCCCTGGGTTTCGGAGAATACCGTCCAATTTTTCTTCGTCCGCTGGCGGATACTTCCACGACACTTGTTCAAGGACATCAGGCATGAATTCTTGAGCCACGTGCGGCCCAGCTGCGGCAAGCCTGCCTATGATCCGTGTGCAGGCCAGTTGTTCTATGGATGTGTTCATCTCGTCGAGTGATCACATTAGGAATCGGACTGCAGGTTCGTAGTTGACATCATCGAACTTCCTCACATGGCGACGAGAGAACTCCGATCGAACTTCTGCCACAAACTCCTTGGCTTCTTCACGTTCGCAGAAACGCGAAGAGTCTTCGCAGAAGACCAAGGAATCAGTTGGAGCTCCCCATGGATCCCTGACCTCGGCAATGTCCTCTTTTTGGGCAAGTGTTGGCCATATCCAAGTGGGTCTGCTCAACCATGCTGATGAAGAGAACTGTGCACTAACTATCTTTTCCGAGTCAAGTCCCAGCTCGCTTGCCTCTAGGCCCAAGTGACATGTACTATTCTTTCCACTAGTGTCCCCGTCAGATGTTAGGAGGCTGGGGAATCTATCTACGAGATGCGGTGCATCCACAAGAATATTCTGTCCTGGAAGGATCGATCGCTCAAGCCATTTCGAGATGCGTGCCGCACCTATCCTGGCGACCGCCTGAGGCTCCCACAGGGCGTCTTTCTTCTTCAGTCCCTGCCCAGAATCAACGACAAAACCGCGAAATGTTGTGGATTCGGGATGTTCACCAGGAGTGAGAAACTCGAGCTGTTCTCTAACGAGGGCGTTACGCACGGGCGCAGAAGTAAGCCCTAGCATATTCAAGATAGATGCATCCGCATTGCCGTCTTCTAGTTGCTTCCGGCACTCGTGCATCCTGGTAACAGCATGTGGAAGCAAGGGCCAATACCACGGCCGGAAATCGTCATATCCGCCGCCCCAGAGTCCAGGATGTGCCACGACATCATAAGAGATATTAAGATCTGCGAATGAGCGCAGGTTCCCGCGTAGCGTGAGATCGAATGTCTTTTTATAATAAAATTGATTATATCCGACAATTATCCCGCAACGCGAGTAACAGCGTGCGAGATAAGCAATGCGCTCACCGCTCTGGCTGCCAGCGACCGCTGCATCCTCATCTTCCAAGCGTACGAGATCATAGTCAAGGAAGATGATATCTCCTTGGTCAAAGAGATTAGGTGACATGTCGGGCCCGGTTACTGTACCACCTTCGTCGGCCCCGCGCTCACGGGCGTGCCTTCGTCGGCGCTCCAGGTCAACTATTGTGCTAGTGAATTCACTCGGCGGAACAGCGACACAGTTAAGATCGATCGACTTGAAGGACGCTTGATTGAGGAAATCACGAAGTCGCTTTGCCCGGTCAAACTCATCATCACAAATCAAAATGTTAAATGTCACGTCGCCTCTATTCGGTCCAACTGATCTGTACGGCAGTTGAGTGCGAGTCGTCTGGTGGGATAAATTCAACGGAGCAGTCTATCTCATCGGCTATCATGCGTACAATAGTAAGTCCGAGTCCGCCGCCGCCTAGTGTCATCGAGCCTCTTGTTCGATCGGGTTCAAGTTCACGGACAAATGGCTCGAAGAAGGCCTGCGCTTTGGCGAGATCTATGCCAACTCCAGTGTCTTGAATCGTGAGCCAAGAGCTGTTAGGCCCAGAGCCGCCTGCAATGTCAAGTCGGCGCGTTTGGGTGTGACGCATGGCATTGTATGCATTCAAGAAGATGTTTTGCAATATAGCACACCATTCAGCATAGGTTGCTTTCGGCAGTCGAAGTTCTCGCGGAACCCTGCTAGAATCGGTGATGATCGAGGGGTTGAGGAATCTGATTTGCTCTAGTACCTGATCAACAGTAGCTCTTGCTGCTAGACGTCCTTTTATCTCTCGATTCTCTGGGCGCAGCAAATAACTGAACAACTCGTGAGTACTGCGAGCACGTTGAATCCAGATTCTTAGCTTGGCCGCGGTCTCCGTTTGAACGTTTGATTTCTGACCGACTTGGTTTGATGGCCGCTCCAAGTCGTCTGCTATTTCTTGAAGGAGTTCGAATTGCTTGGATACCTCATGTTCGTATGCAAGCGCAGACATGCCTGCAGTCGCCAAAGACCCTAGGGTGCCCAGGTATGACTCATAACGTGCGTCTTGCTCCTGAGTTTCCTGAAGGGCTTCGTCTAGATGCTTTGAGATCTCGTCGAATGTCTCTTCGGGAATGTCTTGTTTGTGTTTATCGACCGCATCCCTGAGCGACTTCAGCCTTTCGTTTGGCCGTTCCTCTGGGTCAGGGCGAGGCCCTGGTCTGGGCTCATTCTTAGGTCTGCGCACTGCATTCATGGCGTAATAATCTAGAGCCCACCGCACCAAGAACACAAGGTCTCTATACGCGGCAGAATCCGCCGTCAACCTATCTCTACTTACCTGAATGGCAAGGGCCTCATTGGGGCCCCCGCCACGGGCTAGCGTTGCGCGTTGCTCATAGGCGGTGTTGACGTGGACTACGCCGAAAAGGCGAGAGTTTGTCGGCAGGTCATTCATTCCGTTTGGCCGTTGCAATTCCTTTGGCAGGAGCATTGATCGAGACAACCGATGTGAATGATCAATCTCAATATGTAGCCAGTCCGTATCTGGTCCATAATAAGGCAGATGGAAGCCGGAGTCGTAGATATGAACGCCGCCAAAGCGGCGTAGATATGCTCGGGCTTCCCCTACTTTTACACCTCTCGGTTGCCTGTACTGAAGATTGAAGACTCGTATTTCAAAGTTCAGGCTATCGATGTGGCATCGCTCAAGCTCATAGTCTATAATTTCCGTTTCGCCGTCTCTTCGCTCATGCGTCAACCGTAGCGTTCTACTCGGTGCGTTGCTTGAGTTCAAGTCTTGCTCGAAGTCGCGGGCCGTATCCCAGTCATCTTCATGGTCTGTTTGTGGGATGTAGTCAGTCAAAGCCGTGCGGAAGACTTTTATCGGTTCCCCTGCATCTTCGTTGACGGCAGGAAGAAGTTCACCTCTAAGTCTGGCTATCCACAGATCCAGAACAGCGAGCATCTGATCGTTAAAACGCTGTACTACCTCGCTGTTAGAACTTTCAAGTTTGACATTAAACGAATCAGCATCAGTACCTATTTCATCCGCGAATGGTGATTGCAGCGGCCATAGCTCTCTGGCCAGTTCCTCAAACTCACGTGCTGTCCAATTATTCTGCAGGTCGGTCAGAATTATTTTCGTGCCAGCCTCGGCCCCGCCTGCAAACCTGGTCGTTGGAGCCATGATCTCCACCGCAACCGGTGCGCTCGTAAGGTCGCCAGCATCAACTGCTTTTACCCAGTCGACATTCAGCTTAATTTCTGAACTTGCTCCATGGTCCGAAACTGTTCTGATCTCGAGTTTGCTCGCCAACAATTGAACGGAAAGTCTGCCAATGCCTTTCGATCCAGTCAACGGTCTTTCAAGACGAGAGCTAAACTCTTGGCGCTCTTTATGTGCAGAACCAATTCTCAACCACTTATCACGAATGTCGTTGTATGTCATTCCGTGCCCATCATCTTCGACTTCGATGCGATTATCGCTGAATCTGATGATCACCTGACTGGCATCGGCATCGTAGCTGTTCTTCACAAGTTCTGCCAGCGCGATGTGAGGTCGGCCAACGAGTCGTTCACCAAGTTCACGCAAGAGCTTGGAGTCAACTGTGAAGGAGAGCGTTTCCACAGATCCGTTTCCTCTACGTCTCGCTCAGATGGCCAGGCTGGCCCTACTTGATCAGTGTAGGTAGTTTCCGGGCAGAGTCTTCAACTATTCCTGCCCTCGTCGTAGCCGATGGAGGCGTCCGGTGGCGTACAGGTCGGTGATGTGGTCACGGATGGCCTGAGGTTGGGGGCCGCCGCGGATCAGGACGCCGCATTCAAGATTGGTCTCCATGGCGCGGTTGGTGAGGTTGGCGCTGCCGACCAGAGCGATCTCGTTGTCGACGACGACGATCTTCGCGTGCAAGGCAGCTCCCGGCTCGCGGTTGGCAGCCGGCCAGTACAGGCGGAGCGCGGTCAAGCCCGGGAACGGCGTGTCTGTGGCGGAGTATGACGGATTGTCGGCGTGCCGTTCGGCAAGCAGGATGATCTCGACCCCACGCCCGGCTGCGGCCTGTAGTGCCGCTGAGATAGCTTGTTCAGTGCGCGTCGCGAAGCTGACCAACAGGATGGTGGAGCGTGCCCGGGCGATAAGGTCAACGACCGTGGCGGCCGTCAGGCGGCTGTTGGTGACATGAGATGCGGGACCTGTCCAGACGACAGAAACCGACTGGCTGCGCCGGGTCTGGACCACGGCCTTGGCGGCGCCGATGAGCAAGCCCGCCAGGAAGGCAGGCTCCGCGCATAGCAGATGTCTGATGAGGTGGTCGCATGCTTGACGCAGGGCGGGCGAAGCCGCACTGGCGCGCAGCGCGCGGACCTCGGTCTGGCCCTTCGCCGCAGCATCCGCGAGGCGGCGGATGTCGGTACCCGGCAGACGCTCCGCGATATGACAGGCCCAGTCCGCTGGATCGTCGTGATCGGAAGCTGACCTGGTCCCACCGGTACCGCTCACCACGCCTCACTCGACCTGGAACGCGAGGCCGTCGCCGGTGATGTCCACCAGTACCGCACGGTCGAGCCAGCGGTTGCCTGACTCGCAGCTGGTCTCTGAGGCAAATAGGCAGGCATGACAGGCAGCGGCGTGCAATACCGCATGCTCTGCGGTTGGCAGGTGCTCCGCGCACAGCGGGTCCGACGAGCATTGTTCCGCCTCCTCGAAGGCCAGCCCCAGCAGTCGTTCAAGGTGCTGTGCAGTGCCAAGGGAGACCAGTCCGCCGAGTGTGCCCTCGCTGTCGGACGCGGCGGTAGAGATCAACACGCCTGCTGCTGGCGACGACGGAGAGCCGAGATAGATCCGTTCACGCAGCGACGCGGAAGAGTACCCGCACTCCAGCGCCATCTGGCGCATCAGCAGATGACTGAGCGTGTGGATAAGGGTGAGCCGTGCAATGGGAAAATCAGCGCGCGGCTGCATCGCCCGGTCAAATGACCACTGCCGGTAGGCATCGCGGAGGCGTTGGATGTGCTCAAGGCCGTCGGCCGACGCGACCCAGCGGGCCACGTGGTCCTCGCGGAGCTGCAGGAAGATTCCCTCGCCACGTTGCTCGACTGCGGGAACCCACTCTTCCGGGCCCCGACTCAGTCGTACTCGCTGAGCGGGCCGCAAGTCGTCGCGGTCGGGCGACGAGAGCCGGGTGAAGCCGGTCAATGCGCGAACCTCGCGCAGCCGGGTCACCAGGACAACCTGGTCCAGAAGCCGATCGTAGCCCCCAGGGGAGGGCGTGGGAACTGCACGGAAGTCCTCGTCCTGTCGCTCCGTGGTCGGGCGGGACAACAGTTGCCATTCGGCGTGGCGCAAGTCATCGGGGGCCTCCGGCTGGGTAGGACCGCCCGCACCACGGATCTTCTCGATGCATCCCCATACTTCCTCGATCGGGAAGACCCGAAGTGCCCGCAGCGCGTCCATCCCCTCGATGATCATCTGGGCTATCTGAGCGTTCGGCTGGGCACTGAGAATCTCCCAGTTCGCGGCAACCAGGTCGGTGAGGGTCTGCCCGCTGGGCAGGTGCAACGCGCTCGCCGCCACCGGGAACCAGAGATTGCTGGCGCCAAGGACCATCAGACGCAGGCGCTTGCCGCACTCGTAGTAGCGCTGTAGGTGTGGGTGGCGTCCCCGGCACCCGGGCAGGCTCTCCCAGCCGTCGGCGCCGGTCGCGTCTTGAATGGAGCGGCCGTGGTCGCAGGTGACGCATTTGATGGTGACGAGGGGGACGATGGTGGACGCTGCGTCGGACATGGTGAGCAGCGGCCCCGCGCACACCCCCTCGGCGCGGGTCGCATGGACGTATTCGACGTACGGGAAGTCGTCGAGGTGGCCGTCTTCGCAGACGACGACGAAGCGCGCAGGTATGCAGGCTCGCCGCATCGCCACGCGCGTCGTCCCCTGCCGTTGGCACTGGGCATGGACGTACTTCGCAAGGTCGGGCCGCTTGCCGTAGCGGTGGACGAGCTCAAACTGGCCAGACCGGGCGAGCGGGCCGAGACGGTGGCAGCGCGGGCATCGCATCCAACCGGGGAACGGGGTGACGGGTACGCCAGTCCGCGTGTACGCGTCATCTTGGTCGGCCGGATCCCATGGTGCGTGCCGCAGCGCGCGGACCTGCGCGCCGAGTGCCCCGCGCACCGTTTCGAGCAACCGCGGCTCGATGACCGCATCCTGATGCTCGGGGTTCCACGCGTCGAGACCGCGGACCAGGACGCTCATGCTCGGCAGGTCGAGCGTCGCGCCGACTCCGGCGGTAGTGATCAGGTGACTTGGTCTGATCTGCCCGATCCTGGTGGGATCGCGACGCTGGCCGGCGATGCCGGCGGCGGCTGGTCCCTGGGCTGCGCTTGAGGGAACGGTCACGGCTGCGCTCCTCTCGCCGAGCGGTCATAACTCCACGACGGTGCGTCGTCGCCGCCGCCATCCCCGCGGTCAAGCTGGAGCAGCACTTCGGCCTCGACCTCCCGCATCGACATCGGCACCGACCATAGCTCCCAACTGTCCTCGTCCGGCTCGCGCAGCAGTCCGGTCACGTCGACGCCGACCTTGTATCCCAACTGCCCGGTCTGCACTGACTGCCGCCGGAGGTACCAGCGGTCAAGCCGGTGCTGCAAGGCGTCGCGCACCATCGTCCCGCGTTCGGCATCGGCAGTGACCCGGGCTGCGCGTTCCTGGATCGACCGGATCAGCTCGTCTACCGCAGGCCCGGAGAGCGGAACCGTGTTCGCGGCCACGTTCGCCAGTGCGCCAACTCCGGAGTGCCGCATTGCAGTCACGAGCACTCCGGTCAGGCCGCGGTCCAGTGCGCGGTCGCTGAACGGCGTCGTGGTCAGCCCCTCGATCCGCAGGCCGAACGTCGCGTGGTCGTACCCGAACGCCTCATAATGCGCCAGGTCGCGTGGCCGGGACCACTGGTAGATCATCATCACCAGCCCGGGCTTGGCACGGTCTCGGCCGACGCGCGAAGTGGCCTGAATGTACTCGGCCGTGTTCTTCGGCTGGCCGGTCACCACCATCAGTCCGAGCCGCTGCACGTCCACGCCGACCTGCAGCATCGAAGTGGCGAGCAGTACGTCCGTCGGCCAGTTCCTGCCTGCCAGCCGCGCCCCGTAAGCCTCGCGGGACTCCGCGTCCCTGCGCGCCTCCTCAAGCGCAGCGGTGGTGTCAAGCGTCGGGTCGAAGGGGACGTCCAGTCGGGCAAGGCCCTCGGCGATCTTGCTGCTCGGAATCCGCCCGGTTAGCTCGTCCACCTGCGGTCGGCGTCGCCGGGTGCGAACCTTGCGGCTGCTTAGCCGGTCGGCGATGTCGTCTTCGACCAGCCGGCGCATTCCGGCGAGCTCGCGAGTAGAAGTGAAGTAGTCAACCACCGTCATATAGGGGTCGGCGGCCGCACCGTACCGGTCGAACAGGTACTGCGCGTGTTCCATGATCGTCGAGACGACGCGGATCTCGATGGCCTTGAGCCGTTCCCCGGGCGCGAGCACGCCGCGGTACCGACGGCCAGGCGATTCGGGTGAGGGTTTCTCCATGGCGGAGAAAAACGTTTCGTTGATATCCAGCACTGGCGGCGGGAAAACGGTTAGCTTCCGCGCGAATACCTGCTGCACCTGGTCGGCAGCGCGCCGCACGGTCGCTGTGGACGCGACCACAACCGGTCGGATGACCCGCCCGGATGACGGGCGCCTGGCCAGCCGGTCGATGACCGTCTCATACAGACCGACCATCGAGCCGAGCGCGTCACTGATCAGGTGTAGCTCATCCTGGATGATCAGGTCAGGGGGACGCAACCGCGTGGCCGACTGTGCCTCGACTGCGGGCAGCCCCTGGTCAGGCACTGCGTTATGCCTGGCCCGGCAGAACGACGCAAAATCGGGGCCTTGCCAGCCATGCCTGGGGCACTCCGTGTCGACTAGGCCGAACAGCGTGGCGGTTGCTGCCTTCCACGGCAGCTGCGCGAGCTTGTCCACGGTGGCGATCACCAGTGCGGGCGTGAGCCGGTAGATTTCCTCGTCCACCGTCAGCACGGGCAGTCCTTCGCCCGGCGAGTGGCGGCGGGTGAACTGGCAGTCGCCCTTCGGGTCGGAACAGTAGACGAGCACTCGTCGCCGCCACCGGTTAGTCGTCACGTCCTGCCCGGCGGACAGCCGGGAACCGCACCATGGGCAAGCAGGCAGCTGGAGGACGCCGCCAATATTCCGGTCGCCTCGCGACTCGTTGATCTGTCGCTCGGCGTCTTCGTACGAGTTTGGCGTGACCGCGGAGCCGACCCACAACCCGATGCGGAACGGGGTCTCACCCCATCGGGAGTCGCCCGCGGCGACGCGCTCACGGCGCAGCATCTCGCACGCGCAGATCAGCGCCGCAGCTCGCTGGAACTGCTGCGCGGTCAGCAGCCGCAGCGTGTAGCGCATCAGCACGGCGACGCCCCGTGTCCCATCCCGCGCGTCGGCCCCGGTCCCCACCACACCCTGCAGACGCCTGATCGCGAACGTGTAGGCGGCCAGCCCTAGATACGCCTCCGTCTTGCCGCCACCGGTCGGGAAGAACAGCAGCTGCACCTCGGCGTCATTTGGGTCGGCGAAGCCACGGCAGGCATCCTGATGCGACGGCGAAGTGAGACCGGGCAGGCACAGCAGCACGAAGGCAAGCTGGAATGGCCGCCACGACCGATTCTCCGGCGCATCCTTCTGCCGCAACAGCGTGGATGCGTCCAGATCAGGCGCCGCCATCCGAGCCCGGACGACCTCGCTGCGGACGCGCTGCATCGCCATCGCCTGGTTCGCGAAACGGAACGCCTCGCGTGCCACCCCGTCGGTGCGCAGCAGGTCGATCGCACGCTCGAGCCGGTCAGCGACCTCTCGCGCTCGCGAGACCGCGTGCTCGCCTGCGGGGGAGTACCGAGTGATCTCAGGGTCCGCCGCGACTAGATCTCCCTGCTCTTTAAGCCACTTCCGGTATTCGGCCACAAGCGGGCGCAATGCCCGGACCAGATCGGCGCCACCCAGCTCCGGCGAGCCGAGTCTGGCCATGTCAAGCACGAGCCCGGGCACTTTCCCTGGCACGACCAGTGGGATCTCCGCTGCGGGGAAGCAGGTTGTGGCCAGCCGCCATGCCCGCGTCTCCCCGTCTCGCACGTCGACGTCCACCGCGCACTGCCGCCCCGTCGCGTACTGGCGCCGATCCCGGTGAAGCAGCGCCAGGTGCAGCCGCTCATCGTCCGACGACGGCGGCAGCGCGGAGAAATCGGGGTCGTTGTGGCCAAGGAAGATCGCCGCGTTGCCGTCAAGCGCCGTCACGGTCAGCCTGGCCTGATAGAGCCGCGCGAGATCCGGCGACTCTCTGACCGCCCGCTGACCGTTGACCAGTCGCAGCTCCACCACCCGCCGCCTGCCCCGGTGCCTAACGGTGTAGTGCACGGTCACCTCGGGTTGCGCCTCATCCGGCACCAGGTAGTCCGACCCCTCGGCGTCGAGCGGTATCTCGACTTCGCCACCGGAAGGGATCCGGCGCCAGGTGAGGCGGGGCCGTCCCTGCTCGGTCTGGTGCACCTCCGACGGCTTCTTCTCGTACCGGCCCCAAGAGCCGACGGCGGTCACCCGGCTGATGTCGGCGGGCACTATGAACGCAAGCCCGATGGCCGAGGCCGCCATTGATCCGGAACGGACCGTGGCTTCGTCTTCCGGCTCATCGTCTTCGTCGTCCTCGGCACCGAGCGTGACCTCCCGGTCGATCAGGTCCGGATCGGTTTCCTCGGCGTCGATGGGGGATGCGTCCTCCCCGGCTGCACCACCACCGGTATCCGCGGGCCGGTCGCGGGGGACCAGCCGGCCGAGCATGTAGCGCTCGGCCGGCTGGACACCCGGCTCAAGCTCCTCGGTGTCGCCGTCGCGGGGGCCGAGCAGGTCGCGGGTAAGCAGGTCCTCAAGCTCGGCGCGAACCTCGTAGGAGGTGGCGGTCGGCGGAGTCGTCACGACGGGTTCTCCAGGGCGTAGCGGCGGTGGTTCTCCTCAAGGAGACGGTCGAGAAGCTCGAAACGGGCCTCCTTGGAGACCGTCCAGCGGACGCCGATCTTGGTGGGGTGATGGCCGATCTTCAGGTCGAGGTCGTCCCAGCCGTAGGCCCGCATGACTGCCTCGTCGATCGCCACGTGGATGTCGCGCAGCTCGACGATGGCGGGATCGTGGTTGTCGGGGTCGTGGACCTTGTTGTAGGTCTTCGTGAGGCCCCAGGAACGCGAGAGCATCAGGTCGCGGCGAGTGGTGTCGAGCTGCTGGCCGAGAGATCTCAACTCTAGAGTCGACTGGGACCTTGGCAGCGTTTGGAATACATCTGAGGGTGCGTACCTGATATCCGTTCGCATTGTTGACGTGTACCTGACGACCCAAGTGGAGTGGATGCTCGATGAGAGAATTGCCAAGTCTGCGAAATCATTCATGGCAAATACCGTGCATGCGTGCGAGAAGACCTGTCCCGCAGGAACTGCGGTCGGCATTATTGCATTACTCACAATCGAGATGGCTAGGACCCGGCCTAGGTTCTCGATTGCATCATAGAGTTCCGGGGCACGCTCAGCATAGAGCCACCAACGCTCGCGGCGTTGTGCACGATTGTTCCTCTCACGCTCGGGCCTCACGAGTCGACGCACTATGTCTATGCAATCTGAATACTGCTCGGCATGCTGCAATGTCCAGCTTCGGAAATTTATAATCCATCGACTGGCGCTACAGTCTGGTCGCTGGTTTAGATCCCTCCCTGTTACATACTCTTGGATTACCTCCTCATTTTGGAAGTCATGCCGGATAAGGGAGCGCCTCTCTTCGTTGGAGAGGATGAACCCTTGCCCGAGCACCTTGGAGCCGTTGAAGGCAATGCCCTTGTTCTCAACAAGTCGTTTTGGTCGTCCTCTGAACCGGCCGTAAGGCTCAAGATCAGGGCCGATAGCTGGAACCTCGTCGCCGTCAAGCCAGCGAATCGCGTCCCTGGCAAGCGGAGCGTGACTCGCCCAGAGCTCCACTATCTGCAGGTTAGCGCTTTTAGTTGGCCAAGGGTGGGGTGAACGCCCAGCACGGATCGTGAGCGAAACTTGTTCAAGTCCGACGCGTAGCGTGGCACCCTCGATGAGACTGTTTGTTGCAACATATCCGAGCTGTCCTCGTCCCGAAAGCAGACGATCAGCGCGAAGGACGAACCTGGCTCCAAGATCCGTGTTTCCCTTGATATCGTTGCCGTCCCAGCGCTGCAGCCATGCGAGGTAGTCGTCACCTATCGTCCCGGAGATCATGCTGCCACCCAAAAACGGCGGGTTGCCGATGACGGCGTCGAAACCGGGCGTGGTCGTATCTGTAAAGACCTCGGGAAACGCAAGGGGCCAGTGGAACGGTTCGCGTTCAACGGTGCCTGCCGGACGCGGGTCTTGGAGGTTTTCTTTGACGTAGGTGGTAAGGCGGTCGGTCTCGTCATTGACCAGCATGAAGTACAAAGCAAGAAATGCCTGGTCGAGTTGCTTGCCACGACTTTTTGCGGCTACGACTCCAGTGGCAGTGAGTGCGTTGGCCGCCAGCTGCAGCTCTCCTGACAGTTGCTCGGCTTGGGTGTTCAGACGGTCCTTGTGCTCGATGTCTCGGATGGTGATCGACGGGACATCGGTGATCCGTCGGCGGAGGTCGGCGGCTTGGGCGAGCTTGGATCGCCATGCTTCGGCGAAGTCCAAAGCGCCATGGTTAAGGCGACGGCCCGCCTTGGGGTCAAGGTGAAGCGTTTCTAGCTGCTCCACGCTGACCAGGCCGAGCAGGGAATCGCCTGCCTTGAGGCGGTCGTCGAGGAAGCCGAAGGGGCGTTCGGTGTCCATGGTGATGAGCCACAGCGACAGCTTGGCCATCTCGACGGCGAGGGGGTTGATGTCGACGCCGTACAGGCAGTGCTCGGTGATCTCGCGGCGAGCGCGCAACTGTAGTTCACTAGCCTCGGCGTCCGCGCCGACGCCGCGGGCCGCGCGGTGCAGGTCGACGGCGAGGGCTTCGTGGTCGCCGTGATCGATCCAGGCGTCGATGAGGCGATCGGCGAGGTAGCGGCAGGCGGCGACGAGAAAGGCGCCGGAGCCCATGGCGATGTCGGCGACTTTGAGCTTCTTGATCTCGCTGGCCGGCCGGATCTTCCATTTGGATTCGTCGGAGGTCTCAAGCGGGCCCGGGCGGTAGACGAGGGGCTGGAGCGCGCCTTCGGCTACCTCCTCGGCTAGCTGGCGCGGGGTGTAGTGGGTGCCGGTGGCGGCGCGGCGACGCGAGGTGGTCACGTAGCGGTCGCCGGGCTGGATGACGACCGGGGTTCCGTTCTCGTCGGTGCGGAGCAGTGACAGGAACGGCATGACTTCTGCCACCAGAATCGGGTCGCTGATGCTGCGGCGCAGCGCACGGGACCATTCCGTATCACCGTCAACGGGACCGAGGGCAGCCCGCACCTTCCCGACGGACCAGCCGGTGATGTCCTTGAGGTCTTTTTCCTTAAGGTCTTGCGCGGCGGCGAGGGTGACCTCGGCGTCGGCTTTGACCTTCTGCGGCCATTTCGACGGGCGGACAAGGCCGAGGACGGGCTCGGTTGCGGTGCGGACCTCAAGCTCAAGCAGGCCCTCGTAGACGTAGCCGATCTGCTCGACGTCCAGGGCGCGGAAGGTGAGGCGACGGCGCTCGCCGCCGATCTGGACGTACTGGACGGCGCGGAGCATGCGGAGCACCGTGCGGTCGTCGACTAGTGGCGGCCTTGCCGCGGCGACGGGGGTCTTCTCGTCAGGACGGCCTTCGAGCCAGGGGTAGCGATCGGGGTCGAACAGGCCGCCCCCATAGGCGGGGAGGCGGAGGTCTTCGTGGGCCACGCCGTTGTAGATGGCCCTGGTCGTGGCGAGGAGACGGTACCAGGCGGCGGTGCGCTGGCCGAGAACGGCACCAAGCGAGTCCTGCTGCTCCAGCTGCTCGACCAGGTGGCCGATGGAGTAGGCGGTGACATACACGTCGTCGTCGCTGGGGAGCAGGCGGCGCTCCTCGGCGAACAGCAGGAAGACGACGCGCATCATCACCGTCACCACGCCGGCGTAGAAATCGTCGTCGGAGACGCCGGTGAGCAGGGCGCCGCCCGCATCCCGGTCGAGCCGGTTCAGGGTGTTGACGAGGAGCTCGACGGCCTCGCGAACCTGGCGGCCGAGGGTCTCTGTGACCTCTTCCTGGCGTTCCAGTGATTCGCGGAAGAGGGCAGGGAGCTTGTCCTTCGCCTCGACGGCCAGGAAGCGGCTCGCGTGCAGTAGGGCGACGAAGGCGCGGAAGCTGTCGGCTTCCTCACCGAACAGGGAGGCGTCCCACACGGCGGCGCCGGTGGCGGCGTTCTTCGGCGCCCAGACCAGGGCCCACCAACGGCCGTCGGTGGTGAGGCCGACGGGGACGTCGCGTGCTCGCAGCAAGATCGCGAGGCGCTCGATCGCGCTGGCGGTCCAGGTGCCGGTCGTGGTCCTGGTTAGCGGGTGGGTGCCGTACGGGAGGTAGGTGCCGAGGAGCTTCCATGGACCGGAGCCGTGGTCGGCTGGCGCGGCGCTGGAGGCGGCGGACTCGTCGGGGCTGTCGTCCTCGTCGGCGTCTTCGTCATCCTCTTCTTGCGTATCGTCCTCTCCGTCTGGCTCTTCATCGTCGGTATCTTCCGCGTAGAAGCCAAAGTCGGGACGGACGGGGATGCCGTGCTCGGTGACGAGCTCGCTGAGCGTGGCGGGCAACTCGGCGTCGAGCCTCAGGTGTTCGTGCCAGCCGAGGACGTCGTCGAGCATGTACTGGATGACGCCGTGCCGGGTCGCGCCTCGGTCTTCGAGCATGCCCGCCACGAGAGCGCGGAGGCGGGCGCGCTGCTGGGGAGTCGCCTGCTCGACGCCGTTGGGGAAGTTGGGGAAGACCCGGTTGACCACGGGCAGGGTGAGGAATGGTCCGCTGGTCTGCAGCAGCTCCAGCCACTCATGACGGCGGCGGATCTGTTCGCTTACGCCGCCGGGTGCACGTCGGGCGCGCCTCACAGCGTCTCCCCTCGGACATCGTGACTGTGCTCTGTCTCCGGGACGCACAGCGCTACGGCGAATGGGAAGACCAGCTCTTTGACGGCGTCATAGCGACGCTCGATCGCGTCAAGCTCGCATTGCTTCTCCTCGTCGAGGCCGTCGCGTCGGCCGCGCCAGGCCTGACGATCGCGTTCGAGCTGGTGTTTCTCCTGCTGGTCTAGCTGCTCAAGCTCGTCGAAGGTGAGCTGGATCATGCCGGGACCGTCGATGGCGCTGTCGAGCGTGGTGCGAAGCTGAGTGAAGACAGTGTCGATGTTCCTCATCTCAGTCTCCTTGCGCTGGTCAAGGGTGCGGCGCAGGGCATTGAGGCGCTCCTTCGCGCGAACCTGGACGTCGTTGGCAAGCAGCGGCTCCAGATCTTCCCATCGTTGGACGAGCTGGGCCCTGGCAGCCTCTGGGGCCAGGCGGCACGCTGCGGGCTCAAGCGCATTCTCGACTGCCAGGCGGAGCTCGTCGTGACGGCGCTCCTCAAGCTCCACTCGGCGAGTTCGTCCGGTCTTCGGAATGACCCGCCCGGACAGGATGACCTCTTCATGCAGACGCCTGCCGTCAGCGCCGACGACAACCAAGCGGGCGAAGACGGCGACAAGCAGGCCGTCGGCAATGTCGGTACCCGACGGCGGGGTGAAACGGAAGGCAGCGACGCGATGCAGCGCGGCGCGGCCGCCCCAGATGGCACTGCGGAGCAGTCTCGTCGCCTGGGCGACGAGAGGATACTCAAGGTGCGCCAGGACCACGTCCCCCTTGTAGCGGGCGGCAATGTCCGGATCGAACGTGAGGGGACGGATCCGTCCGTCGAGCGGATCGGGCAGGCCAGTCATGGTGCGTTCCCAGCCTGCCGTTAGCGCGGGTGGGGCGATGAGACCCTTGCTGCCTGGCTGATCGGCGAGCGGAGGCTGGCCGGCGAGTTCGAGCGCGGTATCCACGACGCGGCGGACGTTGGCCGGGGCGATGTGCAGCTGGCGGACGCTGGTCTCAAGCTGCTCGTGCAGTCGGCGGATCTGCTCGCGCAAGTCACGCTCAGCGCTGAGCATGCTCGTGGCCGGCTTGGGCTGGACAGTGAGTGGGTCGATCATGACCGGACGCCCCAGCATGCGCTGTTCGACAGCGTGTGCGAGCACTGGGTTGACGGAGCCGAGATCCTGGCGTTCCGTCGCCACTTTCTCCGCTACCCGGGCCAGGTAGTCCAGGTCGCGTACGAAGTCGCCTGCGTTGGCGTTCTCCCAGCCTGCACCGACGAAGTGAGCGACATCGACCTCATGAGTCTGGCCGTGCCGATCGACGCGGCCAATCCGCTGCTCAAGCCGGTTGGGGTTGAACGGGATGTCGTAGTGAATCACCCGATGGCAGTGATTCTGCAGGTCGATGCCCTCGCTGGCGGCATCGGTAGCGAGCAGGATGCGGACCGGATCCCGGTCGAGGTCGGCCTGGAACGCGGCCTTGAGTCGTTCGCGTTTGCGCTCATCCAGTCCGCCGAAGAGCAGTCCAAGCCGGTCACCGCCGAGGCCGTGTGCTGTCAGCAGCTCGGCGAGCCAGTCCTGGGTGGCCTTGTACTCGGTGAAGACGATGACCCGCTCGTCTGCTTCGATGACCTGCTTCAGCTCGTCGATCAGGGCCTTCGCCTTGCTGTCAGCGGGCGCGGCGTGACGCGTGATCCAGGTCTCAAGCTGCATACGGAACGCGGCCTCCATGGGCGAACCATCGACGGCCTCCTGCGCTTCCTCATCACCTCCGCTGAGGCGCAGCTCCGCGATCCGGCCGAGGAGCTCACGCTCGCTGTCGCTGCCTGGGTCGTCGTCAGCGGGCTCATCGTCCCAGCCGAGCGCCTCGGTCATCCAGTCCGGCAGCGCGTCGTCCTCGCTGCTTACTGATGCTTTGCGGTGGTTGCAATTTCCCTCGCCCTCGCTGTCCACGTGGGCCTGGAAGGTCAGGGCAAATGCGGCCGGCGAGGAGAACAGCCGCTTCTTCAGGATCAGGGTGACCAAGTCTCCCGCGCGAGCCCGCATCATGTCCGGCCGGGCGCGGCGTGCGGCGGTGTACTGCTGCAGCAGGTCGTACGCGGCGGACTCGGCCTCCGTGTAGTGGACGTTGATCGCGCGGATGACGCGGCCGGGGAAGCGCTCGCTGCCGTCGGGGTTTCTGATCTCCGACTTGAGGCGGCGGATCATGACCTGATCGAGAACTCGCCGGTCTGGGTCTCGGCCGCGGAAGAACCGCTGCGGGTCGAGCATCTCAAGTAGTGCCTGCCAGGACCACGAGTAGCCGTTGTGCGGGGTGGCCGACAGGAACAGCCGGTGCTGGCTGTGCTCGGACAGGCGGCGCACGGCCTGGGTCTGCTTGGACTCAACGGGATAGCCGTGCCGCTTCGGCGGTTCGGCTGGCGCGCAGTGGTGGGCCTCATCCACGATGAGCAGGTCAAAGAAGCCGGGGAACCTAGTCTCCCCGCTCAGCACCTCGTCAAGGAGCCGCTGCACGCGCGGCGTCCGCAGCCACTGCAGGCTGATGATCAGCCGCGGGTAGACGTGGAACGGATTAGCCTCGAGGCCATGGGTCCGACGGAGCTCCCGCAGCTGGGCTGCGTCGAGGACCGTGAAGTCCAAGCCGAACTTCGTCTGCATCTCCTCCTGCCACTTCAGGGTCAGCGATGCAGGGCAGACGACCAGCACCCGTCTCGCGCGGTGCCGCAGCAGCATCTCCTGAACGACGAGCCCTGCCTCGATCGTCTTGCCGAGGCCCACGTCGTCGGCGATCAACAGGTTCACCCGTGGCATTCCAAGCGCACGTGCGACCGGCTCAAGCTGGTATTCCTCAATGGTGATGCCGGACCGGAACGGGGCTTGCAACGTCCGGGTATCGGCACTGGTCACCGTCCCCCACCGGACGGCATCAAGGAATGCGCCCAGGCGCTGAGGGCCGTCCCAGGACGAGCTGGTGACCTGCGGGAGCTTGGTGGCGGGGACGATCTCGCGACCCGGCTCGATTTCCCAGGCAACGGTGAGCTGTTCGCCCAGGTCGTCATCGCTGACGCTAGCGAGGGTAACGAGCGTCCGGCCGGGCAGCCTGGTCGCGGCGAGTTCGTCGGCGGGCTGGTTACTGGACTTGACGTTGCTGACAACCCACTGCTGTCCACGGACCTGCACAAGCTGCCCTGGTTCCGGGACATCTGAGCTGTCCGCACTGGTCACCTCGACCGAGACAGTAGTCATCAGTCAACCCCTCAATCCACTCGGCTCTGCTGGGCGCAAATGGTTGCAGCAACAAAATCATGCGCCTGTCGTAGTCAGGGCGCGTGGAAACGCCGCAACGTGGCATCCTCTCACGCGAGCTGCTGCCCCGATCCCATCGGGTGATGGAATCGCCAATCAGTCGAGATCGGAGTGATTCGCCCTTCTCCTGCAAGCCGTCGTTTTCTGTGTCCGTGACATCCGTGGCTGCTGGGCTGAACGTCCATGCCAAGACCGAGCGTTCACGTCACACTCAGCTGTAGGCGTTGTTCGCGCAGACGGGGGTGCTGGCCGGGTTCTCTCCCTTACTGATGCTGCTACCCAAGTGGCCTGCTGATGAGGTCCTGCGCCAGGACAGGCAGGCTGCGCCGCCAGGACTTCCGCTCCGACTCCGACGGCGACCATCTGGTCGTCGCCCGCAGGTGATCGGCGATGATCCCAGCCAGCTGTCGTTCCATGGCGAGCCAGCCAGACCAGCGGCCGAGACCCTGAGCGCCGTCACATTGTCCCCAGGCAGCACGAAGAACTCGTGCGGGTGGGGCATGTCCGCGTTCAAGAAAACCGCCGGAGGCCCGTCGGGCCGCAATCCCTAGCGGCAAGCAGATTACTCGAACCACCGACGCGGTCACGGCAATGACGGTCAAGACAACGGCGGAGCCTTCCGCGCGGACTCGCGGCAGGTCTCAACTTCGTACCGCCGCTCGCTGTCCGCGAGTTTCACCCGCGCCGCATCAACCAGATCAACCCCGAGCACATCGGCCAGCCGAACCAGGTAGATGGTGACGTCGCCCATCTCCGAGCGCATCCGCGCAGCCGCCTCAGGATCGGCCACCACCCGCTCCGCTTCCTCGGGCGTGAGCGACTGCAACTCCGCCAAGAGCTCGCCCACCTCGCCGCACAGTCATCGAGGTCCGCGTCCCCGGCGCCGCAGGCAAGGCCATGGCGTCCGGCGGCGGCCTGCCCGACCGCCCCGGCCTCCGCCTTCGGGAAAGAACGTAAGGTCCCGGACAGAGAGGGACGCACCCGATCTCGGGATCCTCCCCGCCAGCGAACGGTTCTCGCCGGTAATGCGCGGGTCATCGCCTCTTCGCTGGCAACGCCGTTGGCGGTGCCGAGCAGATCCCATGCCTCGGAGACTCGCAGCGGAGAGAACCCCGCGAAAAACCCGCCGCCCACGACTCTGTTGTCGGGAGCGTGGGTCTTGAAGAAGAACGGTTCGCCTGCCGCCACCGTATGAAAACCGCGTTCGCCGCCCGGCCGGCAGAAGTTAACCCCGCCCAGATCCTCCGAGCGATCCGCCAGAAAGCGGTACCAGTTCCCATCCGTGACGCGACGTAGCGGCGCATGAGTTAATTGTGCTCCATCGCAACCAGGTGCACCTGATGATCGGCACTCACGATCGGCTGGTGCGCGGACCACGTCTGCCTTGGGGCCGTACTCAAGCTCGAGTCCGTGGCCACCAGGGTTTTGGAGGCGGCCGACCCATCAAGACACGCCCAACACGCGAATTAGATCCAATAGGCTCACCTGACCATACCGGGAGGTATGGTTATTAGTACGCACGGTATGCCGTCGCAAGCGAGTACCGACAGTAAGAGGTCCTCGGCATCTGCCCGGACGCTGAGGACCCCTCACCCAAAGTGATGCTGTGTTTCTGTTGTGTGATCTTGCTGGGGCGTTGGTTGGCGCTAGTGCCCCAGCAAAGACCATCCGGCTAGCAAATGCTGAAGCAACTCAGCGAGGATCAGGAAGCTGCCGGTGACAGCGGCAGCCCAGATCTGATCGTGAGCCTCAGCCTTCGCTGGCAGGCGTCGGTGTGTTGGCTGTCTGCACATCGACGGCCTCCTCTCGCGATAGAACTATGTGAGGGTCGATCGACGGCACTTCGACCGACTCTCACAGGAGCGGTCGAAGCGTAGTCAAGTGGGGCAATCCCACCTCGTCTAGTAAAACCAACGAGTGTCGATCGGACGTGGCGGCGCGCCGGGTAGCGCCGTACTTTCTGGTCGGAAGTGTCCAAGATTCGCAGCCCTTGCCAGCATGCGGGATTTGGTTCTTTCTAGTGATACGTCGCCCTGGGCTGATCCTGGTTCCTCGCCGGTACTGCCATGCATCGGCTGTGACTCCTGCGGGCCATTCGTCTATGGATTCTGGGTGAGCTTGCCCTCGATTCCCGCACACCTGACCGAGGTGGCCTCGGCCGCCTGGAAGGATGTACTGAATGTTCAGCGCCTGACTTGGAAGTTGGTCGCGCGCAGCTCCAGGCGCCGGGCGCTGGTGGCGAGCCGGCCCTCAACGGTCACCTGCCTGGTATCCCGGTGGGCCTCGATCGCCTCATCGTATTGAGCCTGATTCAGAACTGCCCAGATCGTTCGGCGGGGAAGTTTCGTCTGATCAGCGGTCTGGATGTCGCCTTGGATCTTGACACGGGCCAGCCCGCTGCGCACGCGGGACGGGCCGCTCCGCTCGTCATGAAGCGTGGTGATGAAGCCGGTGATCCTGGCGTCACCAGTCCGCGCCAATGTAGCCAGCTCATCGCCTGCTCGCCCCAGGATGCTCGCCATGGCACCGGTGTAGGCGAGCTCTGGAACCGGCTCCGCTCCGCTCAGTCCGCGAGCCCAGGAAAATCCGATCTCGAACGGTTGGTTTCTCTTCTCGCCGCCGAGGTCGCGTAGGGCCCAGCACAAGTTGGCGGAGACACCTTCCTCGACGGACTCGTAGAACGCCTGAAGCTCACCGCGCTGCTGGAACGACGCCGCTGCGGCCTTCCGGGCGGCATCAAGCGCCGCATGGAGCTGCAGCATGACGGTGCGGCCGGAGATCTCACGACTGCCCTCGATGAAGTCGAGCTGCTGCGGTCCAACGTCTGCCGTCGGCACTCGCGCCGTCAGTACGTAACTCCCGGGGGCTGCGGACCCAAGCAGGATCGTGTGCAAGAAGGAATCGACTCGCGGGCTCCGGCGACCTTCGACCCTTAGCTGAGACCCTTGCTCGGCGACGCTCGCTGCTGACCTCATGAGCTCGAGAATGCCCTGCGTGGCCTTGACGCCCGCTGGGAGCTGGATAGACCCGGCCGGGGTGTCTGGATGGAGCCGGAAATACTGGGCATCCACCAGGGGCTCCGCTATATCCCGCCACACGTCACGCTCGGGTCGCGCCTCATACTCGGCGATCGTGGCTACCGCCGCTTGGACGAGCTGATCAGAATCCGCGTATTCGTGCGAGCCAGGGACGAGCAGCCGTACCTGCGGGCTCAGTTGCCAGATGCTCGCCCCACGCCAGTCTCCCTCAGGGCGCAGACCCTTACTCATGAGATAGCTGCTGACGTCTTGGCCGCGGACGGCAGGCTCTTGGGCGTTCACAGGCCGCTCGCCAGCTGGGAAGCGTCGGTGCTGGGGTGCGAAGCGGTGCCTGAGCAAAGGCGAATCAGCGTATCGACGGTCAGCATGTTGCTGAATGGAATCTCGAAGGTAGGAACCCTCCGGCGCGCGCTGGGGTTCTCGATCGGCGGCTTACCGGCAAACGACTTCCAGTAGGCAGCGTGGCAGAGCTCGAGCCGCTCTCGTTTCGCCTGTACGTAATCCCTTGCGTCTTCCGGCACGACAACGAGGACAAGGAAAGCGGGCACGAGCCGCTCACCTGCGAGGACGTTAAATTGATCTTCGGTCAGATCGCGATAGCGCCAGGAGTGGTCATTACGGTGCTGGCCAGACCACGACTTCACCTGGACGGCGGCGACCGGTACGCCACGCCGGACACCGTCGGTGCCCAGAATGACTAGGTCAATGCCCGCCACGTCGGGTAGCGGCTTGGCGACCAGGAATCCGGCGGCGGCAGCAATGACCTGCACGAAGGACTCGCCGTACGACCCTTGGCGGTGAAAGCGGTCCAGCAGATCCTCCTGCGGCGTGACCCCTGGCCGACAGTTACAGGACTAGTTATGCCACAGAAGGTAGCTGCTGATGCCTCATCCAGTGACCATTTTCTTACGGAATGTCTCGACAGGCCATCTGGCGCAACGTGGCTTGGAATAGCGCTGTGAGCGCGTTCGTCGGTGGCGCGATATTGTTAGGTGCCATCTGCTTGGGCCGACATCAGCTGCCCTCATACATCCGTTCAAGGCCGATGAGTTCCACGTCCCGGCGCCCCGCAGCCTCGTCCATCAGACCCCCCGTAAACCCAGTCCGGCTAAACAGCAGCAGCTTCGCCTGCTGCTCCACACGCTGACTCGGCAGCAGGCCGCGCACGTGCTCCAGCCGTCGAAGCTGGTCGAGTCCGACTGCCGCCGCCGTCGCCTCAGCCTCCCCGATTGCGCTGATGCGGCCGATCGGGCTCGGGTCATCGGCCACGACGATGTCGAGTTGGTGCCCGTGCTCATGCTCGCG
>Ga0335075_10002772_pt1 | contig 27990 bp, 29 predicted proteins | sample Lox_Sample_24_FD_206723 | JGI IMG/M metagenome (GOLD analysis project Ga0335075, IMG submission 206723) | Soil microbial communities from Loxahatchee National Wildlife Refuge, Florida, United States - Lox_Sample_2.4 | ecosystem: Environmental > Terrestrial > Soil > Wetlands | place: USA...
TTGCAACGCACGATGGGCGAGCGGCCGCTGGGCTGGTATTGCCGCAGCGGTCCGGGCGTGAACACGCGGCGGCTGCTGGTGGAGGAAGGCGGGTTCCTGTACGATTCCGATGCCTACGACGACGAGCTGCCGTATTGGACGACGGTGTCGGGGAGAGCGCATCTGGTGGTTCCCTACACGCTCTCCACCAACGATTCGAAATTCGGCCGCGGCACGTTCGCGACGGGGGACGATTTCTTCACCTACTGCCGCGACGCGTTCAATTTCCTGTATCGCGAGGGCCGCGTGCAGCCGCGCATGCTGTCGATCGGCCTGCACCAGCGGCTGATCGGCCACCCCGCCCGCGCCGCGGGACTGGAGCGTCTGCTGGATCATGTCGGCCGGTTCGCCGGCGTGTGGGTGACGCGGCGGCTGGATATCGCCCGGCATTGGATGGCCGGGCATCCGGCGCCCGGTGCCGGATCGGGCGGCACCCGATAGCGGGCGACGATGCCGCAGCGCAGCATCAGTACGTGACCACCCCTTCCCGCCGCACCTGGACCCAGCGTCGCCGCCTGGCCGCCGCGTGGCTCGCCGACCGCCGCCAGTTCGCCGAGCCTCGCCTGCCGCGCACCTGCCCGATCTGCGGCTACGCCGGCACCTTCATCGGCGCCGGCCACCCGCCGCGCTGGGATGTGCGCTGCCTCAACTGCGGCAGCCGCGAGCGCCACCGCTTGCTCTGGCTCTGGATCACCGAAGGCGGCGCCAACAAGCTGGCCGGCAAGCGTATCCTGCATTTCGCGCCGGAGAAGGTCGTCATGCGGCTGATGCGCGGCAATCCGCTCTACGAGACGGCGGACCTGCATCAGCCCGGCGTCACCCATAAGGTGGACATCACGCAGTTCGCGCTGCCGGATGCCGGCTATGACGTGGTGATCGCCAACCACGTGCTGGAACACATCCCGACGACGGCGCCGCAATGCGCGAGCTGCACCGCCTGCTGCGCCCGGGCGGCGTGGCGCTGCTGACGGTCCCGATCAATGCCTCGCGGCACGAGACCTATGAGAACCTCGCGATCACCGCACCCGCCGCCCGCCACGCCCATTTCAGTAATAAGGATCATGTGCGCTACTACGGCCTCGACTTCGCCGGCCGCCTGGCGAAGGCCGGCTTCACCGTCACCACATTCCGCCTGACCCCGGAGGAGGAAGTGCATTACGGCCTGCTGCGCGATGAATGGCTATATGTGGCCGCGAAGCAAACCTCTCGCGGGCCGGCCGCGAGAGACGTCAAGGCGTGTGAGTGTAGAGGGTGATCGGGTCGGTGCGCGGCAAAGCAGCCATGCCCCCCCCTCCCCTTGTGGGCTTGGGCCGCGAAGCGGACCAAGGTTACGGGGACGGGGCCAGCCCCGGACGCCAGTCGGCACGCGCTAGCCCTTCCTCCGCCCCTCTCCAGCAAGGGGAGGGCAAGTCTTCTTCCACCACGCCGCGCGAAAACGGCAACGCGGGGCGCATCCTGGTCCTCAAGCTTGGCGCATTCGGCAACATGGTGCTTTCGCTCAGCTCGTTTGCCGCTATCCGCCAGTTCCATTCCGGCGCCACGATCACCTTGCTCACGACCGCGCCTTACGCCGACTGGATGGCCGAATCGCCCTGGTTCGACCGCGTGCTGATCGATGCCCGCCCCGCCTGGTGGGACCTCGCCGGCGTGCTGCGCCTGCGCCATATGCTGATCGATGGCCGCTTCGATCGCGTCTACGACATGCAAACCTCCGGCCGGTCCGGCCACTATTTCCGCCTGTTCCCCCGCGCCAGGCGGCCGGAATGGTCCGGCATCGCCGCGGGTTGCTCGCACCCGGACCGCCGCACCGACCGCAACATCGTTCACGACATCGACCGCCAGCATGCGCAGTTGCGGCAGGCGGGTATCAGCGCCTTCCCTCCGCCCGACCTGTCCTGGAGCCACGGCGACGCCGCCCGTTTCGACCTGCCGCCGCGCTTCGCCTTGCTGGTTCCCGGCAGCTCGGCCCACCGCCCGGTGAAGCGGTGGCCGGCGGCGCGCTACCGCGCACTCGCCACCTGGCTGTCCGCGCGCGGCATTATGCCCGTCGTGATCGGCACCGCCGGCGAGCGCCCGTTGGCCGATACGATCTGCGCCGGCATGGCCGGCGAAAGCCCGGTGGCAGGCCCCGTCGCGCGCGATCTCACCGGCCAGACCGGGTTCGGCGACCTCGCGGACCTGGCGCGCGCGGCCGTCTGCGCCGTAGGGAACGACACCGGACCAATGCACCTGATCGCAACCGCCGGCTGCCCATCACTGGTACTGTTCTCGGGCGATTCGGACCCCGCGCGTTGCGCGCCGCGGGCGCCATCCGGCGCGCCGCCCGTCCGCATCCTGCGCCGTGACGACCTGGCAGAGTTGCCGGCAGAAGAGGTGACGGCGGCGTTGGCGGCAATGATACCGGAGGCGACGCCCGCCGCCCTGCCCGCCGCTTCCCCGAACGCCGAGACCTCCGCCTGATGGCAGCCCGCCGCATCACCCTGGCCACAGACCCCCGCGTGCCGGTTGCGGACGGCGTGCCGCTGCCGCAGCGCTACTGGGCGATCCTGACCATCGCACTGGGCCTGACTCTGGCCGTGCTGGATGGCGCCATCGCCAATGTCGCCCTGCCCACCATCGCGCATGACGTCAACGCGACGCCGTCGGCCTCGATCTGGGTGGTGAATGCTTACCAGCTTGCGGTGACGATCTCGCTGCTGCCGCTGGCATCGCTGGGCGAGATCTACGGGTATCGCCGCATCTATCAGGGCGGGCTGGTGGTGTTCACCATCGCCTCCTTGTGCTGCGCCCTGTCCAGTTCGCTGGCCACGCTGACCGCGGCGCGCATCATCCAGGGCTTCGGCGCCGCCGGGATCATGAGCGTGAACGGCGCCCTGGTGCGTTTCATCTATCCCCGCCGCTGGATCGGCCGCGGCGTGGGATTGAACGCAACCATCGGCTCGATCGCTTCGGCGTTGGGACCCACCGTCGCGTCCGGTATCCTGTCCGTGGCAACCTGGCCTTACCTGTTCGCGGTGAACATACCGCTGGGCCTGCTGGCGATCCCGATCGCGATCTGGCACCTTCCGGCCACGCCCATGTCGGGCGCAAAGTTCGACGTCGGCAGTGCGGCGCTGAGTGCCTTCACGTTTGGCCTGCTGATCACGGCCATCGCCGGCCTGGGCCACGGCGAAAGCCTGGGCGATGTCGGCGCCGAGCTGTTCGTCGTGGTGGGCATGGGCCTGGTGCTGGTGGCGCGGCAGATGGCACGCACGGCGCCGCTGCTGCCGATCGACCTGCTGCGCATTCCGGTCTTCGCGCTGTCAGTCGCCACGTCTGTCTGCGGCTTCGTGGCGCAGTCGATGGCCCTGGTGGCCCTTCCCTTCCTGTTCGAGAACCACCTGGGGTTCAACGCCGTGGAGACGGGCCTGCTGATGACGCCCTGGCCGTTGACCGTGGCGGTGATCGGGCCGATCTCCGGCCGGCTCGCGGACCGCTATCCGGTCGGCATCCTGAGCGGCTCGGGCCTCGCGGTGCTGTCGGTGGGATTGCTCTTGCTGGCCTTTCTGCCCGACCCTGCGACGCCGGGCGAAATCATCTGGCGCATGACGGTCTGCGGGCTGGGCTTCGGCTTTTTCAACACGCCGAACAATCGCGCGATCCTGACCACAGCGCCGCCGGCACGCACGGGCGGGGCCAGCGGCATGCAGGCCACCGCGCGGCTGTTGGGACAGACCCTGGGCGCAGCGCTGGTGGCGTTGGTGTTCGGCGTGTTCAGGTCGGCCGGACCCAACACCACCATGCTGTTCGCCGCGGTGGCGGCGGTTGGGGCGTCGGCAGTGAGCTTCTCCCGGCGGCTGGGCGGTGGATCGCGGCGGGAAAAGACGTAGCGCCTTTTCTGCGCACCGGCAGGGTTGACGCGGTTTTGTCCGCGCCCGCCGCGGCGTTGCCCTATTCGGCCGGCATCGCCCCGGCCATGCCGCTTCGTTATTCTCTCACCCGCCGCCGCCTTGTCGCGCTTGCCGCAGCGGCGCCCGTCGCCGCCTGCGCCACCCCGCCTTCGGTCAAGGACTATGTGGGCGGCGACGACGAGGGCCTGAAGCGCGCCATCCTTGGCAGCCGCAACCCGCTGAGCAGTACCGAACGAAGCGCGTTGCTCGCCACGCTGCGCCCGGATCAGAGCCAGGACGCGTTGCAGCGCCAAATGGTGCTGCAACAGGCGCTGTCGGAGGCGCCGCTGGTCGGCGGCAACGCAACGCGGATCCTGCAGGACGGCAGCCAGGTTTTCCCCGCGATGTTCGCCGCGATGGGACAGGCACGCGACCACATCAACCTGGAATACTTCATTTTCGAAGATGTCGTCTGGGGCGGCATGCCGCTGTCGGAGCTGCTGATCGACAAGCTGAACCACGGCGTCGCGGTGAATATCATCTATGACGCGTTCGGCTCCGCCGGTACGCCGGACGTTCTGTGGCAGCGGCTGCGCGCCGCCGGCGCACGGGTCGTCACGTTCAATCCGCTGGACCCGCTGCGTGCCACCGCATCGCCAAACCATCGCGACCACCGCAAGATCATGGTGGTGGACGGCCGTGTCGGCTTCACCGGCGGCATCAATCTGGACAAAGTGTATGAAAACCCGCCCTCGGCCGGCGTGCCGCCCGATGGCGACACGGCCCATGCCTATTGGCGCGACACCGCCGTGCGCATCGAAGGTCCCGCCGTTGCCGAGTTGCAAAAGGTGTTCTTCGGCACCTGGCACGGACAGAAAGGGCCGCCGATCGCGCCCGCGCGCTATTTTCCGACGCTGCCGCGGGCCGGGGACGAGACGGTGCGCATCATCGCCAGTGCGCCGGGCGACCAGCGTCCGCTGTATTTCATATCGTTGATGACGGCCGTGCTGAGCGCCATGCACCGCGTGTGGCTGTCCAGCGGCTATTTCGTGCCGCCGCATGAAGAACGCGAGGATCTCGCCCGCACCGCCCGCGCCGGCGTGGACGTGCGCATCGTGACGCCGAGCCATTCCGACGTGCCCGCCACGGTGTATGCCGCGCGCGCCGCCTATGGCGACCTGCTGGAAGCCGGCGCGCGCATCTACGAGGTGCACAACGCCATTCTGCATTCCAAGCTGGCAACCGTGGACAGCGTCTGGAGCACGGTCGGTTCGTCGAACCTCGACCGCCGCAGCGTGTTGTTCAACAACGAAGTGGATGCGATCATCCTCGGCCGCCCGACGGCCGCGCAATTGGAGGCGGTCCTGCGCCAGGACATGGCGATGGCGCACGAGATCACTCTCGCCAGATGGAGGCGCCGGTCGCTGGGTGAGCGGCTGGACGAACTGAAAGCGAGGCTTTGGCAATATTGGATGTGAGGCCACGTGCGCGCGGCTGCCTGTCCGTGCGCGTGGCTGTCCGTGCGCGCGGCTTGGCAACCGCCGGGCCGCATGGTAGTATCGTTTCGATGGCGACTTTGGAACTGCGCGAGCTTCGCAAGGCTTTCGGTCCCCTCGAAGTCGTGCACGGCATCGATCTCGAGGTTGCCGATGGCGAATTCGTGGTGCTTGTGGGGCCATCGGGCTGCGGCAAGAGCACCATCCTGCGTATGATCGCCGGCCTGGAGGACGCAACGTCGGGCGACATCCGCATCGGCGGCAAGCTGGTGAACGAACGCGAGCCGAAGGATCGCGACGTGGCCATGGTGTTCCAGGACTACGCGCTGTACCCGCACTTGACGGTTTTCAAGAATATCGCGATCGCCCTGGAATATCGCGGCGCCGGCAAAGCCGAGATCCGGCAGAAGGTGGAAGACACCGCGCGATTGCTCGACATCGCGGAACTGCTGGACCGGCTGCCGCGGCATCTTTCCGGCGGACAGCGCCAGCGCGTCGCGATGGGCCGCGCCATCGTCCGCAATCCGCAGCTTTTTCTGTTCGATGAACCGCTGTCTAATCTCGACGCCAAGCTGCGCGTGCAGATGCGCACCGAGATTCGCCGCCTGCGCGAGCGCGTCGCCACCACCGGCATCTATGTCACGCATGACCAGGTGGAGGCGATGACCTTGGCCGACCGGATCGTTGTGCTGGATCGCGGACGCATCGAGCAGATTGGCACGCCGGACGAAATCTATGAGACGCCGGCGACGACTTTCGTTGCCGGCTTCATCGGCGCGCCGCCGATGAACCTGCTGTCCGCTCGGCTTGAATCGCTTGGCGGGACATGGAGTGTCGCGATCGGCGACGGATTGCGGCTGCCGCTGCCGATGCGCAGCGGCGACGGGATGCCGGCGGACCTGTGGTGCGGCTTCCGTCCGGAGGACGTGCGGATCGCAACGCCGGCCGGCGATGGCGCGCCTGTCCTGCCGGGCACCGCTCTGGCGATCGAACCGCTGGGACCGGAGGCACTGGTAACCGTCGGACTGGCGGGGCAGGAGATTGCCTGTCGCCTGCCGCCGCGTGTCGTGCGCGCGCGCGGCGACGCGGTGCATCTGGCGATCGATCTCGCCCGCTTGCATTTCTTCGACAGAGCGACCGGGCGGAGGCTTCCGGCCGACTGAACGAAACAAAAACGGGAGGAACGGGTCATGCGACGCAGAACATTCGCCAAGGGACTTCTGGCAGCCAGTGCCGGCAGCGCTTTGGGCATGCCGATGATTGCCCGCGCCGCGTCGAAGACGATCAGCATCCTGACCTGGAACATCCCCGACGCGGCCGACGTGGTGAACGGCTGGATTGCCGCGTTCCAGGCAGTGCATCCGGGCACCGAAGTGCAATGGCTCGACAAGAAGGGGCCGGTGCTGCCGGCGTTCTACCAGACCCAGCTTGCCGCCGGCACGCCGCCCGACATCGTCGATATCCAGGGCGGCCTTTCGGTCGAATATGCGGCCGACGGCATCCTGCTGGACCTTACGCCGTACCTTGCCAAGCAGCCGGCGGTGAAGGCGCGCTTCAACCAGGACTACCTGGCGAACTGGGTGTATGACAGCCGCAATTACATGCTGCCATTCTACATTTCTAAATCCCTGCTGTTCTTTAACAAGCAGCGTTTCGCCGCGGCGGGGCTGTCGGCGCCGGCCGATACGTTCGACGGGCTGATGACGCAGGCGCAGAAGCTGGGCGGCAGCAGCAACAGCGGATTCCTGACGCTGAATTTCGACTGGCTGTACTGGCCGCTTTACAAGGTGAACGGCATCGATCCGTTCACGCCCGACCTGAAGCGCACGGCATTCGATACCGATGCGATGATCGCACTGACGGACCGGCTGGCCAAGGCGACGACCGGCGGCGCGATCGATCCGATCTCCTGGACCGGCCGCTGGGTGGAACCGCTGGGCGCGTTCGCGTCCGGCCGCATCGGCATGCTGCAGGCGCATTCGCCGGCTTACTATTTCATCAAGGGCCAGGCGAAATGGGTGAATGAGGACACGCTCGGCGTGGCGCAGTTCCCGGGGTATTGGGCGGTGCCGAACAGTCATGGGCTGGGGATTTCGAAGGGATCGCAGAATCCCGAGCTGGCGTGGGAGTTCATCAGCTTCATCACCGATCATGCGCAGGCGATGAAGTTCGCGACCGATCGCCGCGTGCTGACCGGCAATATCGGCGTGGACAAGGCGCTGGTCGCGCTGTTGGAGCAGCAGGACCCGCTGGGCGCGGCGGTGCTGCGCACGCAGGTGGAACATACCGACCGCATGACGGGGAACTGGCCGCTGGCGAACTACTCCCGCATCACCAACACGTTCTGGTCGGAGTTGCAGGGGGCGTTGCTCGGGCGGCGGAGCGCGAAGGACGCGATTGCGTCGGCGAACCGTCAGCTCACCCGCATCCTGAACGAGAGCTGAGCAGGGGCGTCTTCGTCCCATGACGCGGCATTGGGCGCGCGGATGATTCGCGGCGGGATGTGGCGCCGGCGGCGAACGCGGCAGGCGGCGGTTGCCGTCTGCTTCCTGGCGCCGTCGCTGGCGCTGTTCTTCCTGTACCGCATCCTGCCGTTGTTCTGGAACGTCGCATTGTCGGTGGAGCGCTGGTCGCCGCTGCGCCCCACACGCTGGGCGGGCCTGTACTATTACCAGGACATGCTGAGCAGTGACACTTTCTGGCTGACGCTGGAAAACACGATGATCTTCATCGCGTCGGCGATTCCCGCGATCGCACTGGCGTTGGTGATTGCGCTGCTGGTCAACAGCGACCTGCGCGGCGCGGCGGTTTATCGAACGATCTTCTTCCTGTCGTACCCGCTGATGTCGGTTGCGGTGGCGATCATCTGGCAATGGATGTTCGAGCAGAAGGCCGGGTTGATCAATTACGTTTTGCTGTCGCTGGGCGTGATCAGCCAGCCGATCCCGTTTCTCGGTTCGTTCGATTGGGCGCTGCCGGCGGTGATTATTGCCAACACCTGGCAGGTGCTGGGGTTCTATATGATCATCCTGCTGGCGGGATTGCAGAACATCCCGCCGCATCTGTACGAGGCTGCACGGATCGACGGTGTGCCCGCGCTGGCCCGGCTTTGGCGCATCACGCTGCCGCTGCTGAAGCCGTCGATCTTCCTGGCGGCCATCATCGGCATCCTCAATTCGTTTTCCTGCTTCGACCTGGTGTACGTGATGACGCACGGCGGTCCGGGCCATGCGACGGAGATCCTGATCACCTACATCTACAAGGCGGGCTTCGAGGAATCCCGCTTCGACTATGCCGCGGCGCTGACCGTGGTGCAATTCCTGGTGCTGATGGCGCTGACGATCCTGGCCAACCGCGCGGCGGGCGGCAACGCGGGGGCTGTCGAATGATCCGCGGCCGGAGGTCCGTGGTGCTGCTGCGGCATCTGGTGCTGGTGCTGCTGAGCGCGGCAATGCTGGTGCCGTTCTATTGGGTGCTGAAGACCAGCATCACGGATGAGAACATCTTCGCCTATCCGCCGCATCTTCTGCCGACGGATCCGAATTTGTTCAGCTATGTCGATGTCTGGTACCTGATACCGTTTCCCCGGTTCCTGTGGAACAGTGTGGTGGTGTCGCTGCTGGCGATTGCCGGGAACCTGGTGCTGAATGCGCTCGCCGGCTACGCTCTGACGCGCAACTTTCCCGGTCAGCGGTTCGCGACGCTGCTGCTGCTGTCCTGCATGATGATCCCGTTCCAGGCTACGATCATCCCGGCCTATCTGATCACGGCGAAGCTGGGACTGCTGAACAGCTATCTGGGGCTGGCATTGCCTCTGCTGTCCACGATCATCTGCATTTTCGTGTTCAAGGCGAGTTTCGAGGCAGTGCCGCGTTCCCTGGTGGAAGCCGCCCGCATCGACGGACTTGGCGATCTGCGCATCCTGTGGCGGGTGATGCTGCCGCTGTCGCGTGCGGCGATCGGGACGAACGTGATCCTGGCGTTCACCTGGTCGTGGAACAACTTCCTCTGGCCGCTGATCATCACGCGCACCGTATCGATGCAGACGCTGCCGCTGGGGCTGGCGAACTTCCTGTCCTACATGGAGAACACGACCAGTGCGCTGTATGCCTTCGTGGTGATGGTGCTGGCACCGGGCATTGCGGTGTTCCTGATGGCGCAGAAGGAGTTCATTCGGGGGCTGACGTCCGGGGCGGCGAAGGGATGAGGCGTTGGCGCGCCTGGCTGCTGAACCGCTTCGTCGTGGTGCCGGTGGTGCTGGCGCTGATCGTGCTGGGTTGGAACATCTATGTGAGCCTGCACGCGCACGGGGTGATCGCCGGCGAGGTGGTGGATGCGTCGGGACGGCCGGTGGCCGGTGCGACGGTGACGCTGTACCATCTCAACTTCATCACCGAGGTGAAGACGGGGGAGACGCGAACCAATGGACAAGGACGCTTCCGCTTCACCGACAACAACTCGCATCTGATCGAATTGCAGGCGGCGGCAGGCGGTGCCACCTCGCCGCGTGTCACCGTTCGGCTGTGGTTCCGTGCGCAGGACCGCGACCTGGCAAGCCCGCTGACGCTGCATGGGTTGGCGCCTGCGTCGTAGCGCCTTGTCATTGCGAAACCGGCTGCGCGGAAGCAATCTCGTTCGGACAAGTGAAAGCGGGTCGCGTGCACACGGGGTCGCGTCCACCCTTGCCTTCCCGGGGCTGACATGATTGATGCCCCGGGATCATGCGCGGTGAGTTTGCCATGCCCGATTCCCTGCCTGATCCCGCGACCACGCCGCAACTTGCCGCCGAGCGCGTGCTGATCCTGGATTTCGGTAGCCAGGTTACGCAATTGATCGCCCGCCGGCTGCGCGAATCCGGCGTCTATTGCGAAATCTGGCCGTTCAATGTCGACGCGGATCGGATCGCCGCATGGCGTCCGCGCGGTATCATCCTGTCGGGCGGCCCTGCCTCCACGCATGAAGCCGCCGCGCCGTTGGCTCCGCCGGTAGTATTCGATCTTCGCGTGCCGCTGCTGGGCATCTGCTACGGCGAGCAATTGCTGTGTCAGCAGCTCGGCGGCGAAGTGCAGGCCTCCGACCACCGCGAGTTCGGCCGCGCCTTCGTCGATGTGGTGGGCGACTGCGCCCTGTTCCGCGACGTGTGGCGGCCCGGTGCACGCGAGCAAGTGTGGATGAGCCATGGCGACCGGGTGACCCGGCTGCCGCCGGGGTTCCGCGCGGTGGGCGTTTCCGATGGCGCGCCGTTCGCCGCGATCGCCGATGATGCGCGCCATTATTACGGCGTGCAGTTTCATCCGGAGGTGGTGCACACGCCGCACGGCGCCGCGCTGCTGCGGAATTTCACCCATGGCGTGCTGGGGCTGTCGGGCACCTGGACGATGGCGGGGTTCCGGGCGACCGAGATCGCCCGGGTGCGCGCGATGGTGGGGGACGGGCGGGTGATCTGCGGCCTGTCCGGCGGGGTCGATTCATCTGTGGCGGCGGTGCTGATCCATGAGGCGATCGGCTCGCAGCTAACGTGCATCTTCGTCGATCACGGCCTGCTGCGGCAGGGCGAGGCGGAGGAAGTGGTTTCGACGTTCCGCGACCGGTTCAACATCCGCCTGGTGCATCGTGACGCATCCGACTTGTTCCTGCACGCTTTGGACGGCGTCGTGGATCCGGAAGTGAAGCGCAAGACGATCGGCCGGCTGTTCATCGACGTGTTCGAGCAGGAGGCGGAGAAGATCGGGGGGGCGGATTACCTGGCGCAGGGCACGCTGTATCCGGACGTGATCGAGAGCGTCAGCTTCACCGGGGGGCCGTCGGTGACGATCAAGTCGCACCACAATGTGGGGGGGCTGCCGGACCGGATGCGCATGAAGCTGGTCGAGCCACTGCGCGAATTGTTCAAGGATGAAGTGCGCGCGCTGGGGCGGGAACTGGGGTTGCCCGAGGCGATCGTGGGGCGGCATCCGTTTCCCGGGCCGGGGCTGGCGATCCGCGTGCCGGGCGCGATCACGCGGGAGAAGCTGGCGCTGCTGCGGCGGGCGGATGCAATTTTTTTGGAGGAGATCCGGGCGGCCGGGCTGTACGATGCGATCTGGCAGGCGTTCGCCGTGCTGCTGCCGGTGCGAACGGTGGGGGTGATGGGGGACGGGCGCACCTACGATCATGCGTGCGCTTTGCGGGCGGTGACGAGCACGGATGGGATGACGGCGGATGTGTATCCGTTCGATGCGGGGTTTTTGACGCGGGTGGCGGGGCGGATTGTGAACGAGGTGCGGGGGATCAATCGGGTGACGTACGATATTACGTCCAAGCCGCCGGGGACGATCGAGTGGGAATGAGGGGAGTGCCGTGGCGTAGAATAGCGTGGAAGTGGATACCAGAGTGAATCGTTGGTCGTCGATAGCAGTCGATAGATAGCGAGTGACCCTGGTCTTTGTATCGCAGGGCTTCGACCAGCAAGGCGAACGCAGCCGGGTGCTGCCGGCGGTTCAAATAGTAGAGTCGGTAACCCGAACAGGGCGGACACCGGGCCTCTAAAACTCTCTTGAGGCGTCCTTTCGCAATATGAGGCCGCACCAATTCTTCCGAGACATACGCAAGCCCGAACCGGATAGAGCCGCATTGAGCATCTGGCGTGTGCCGTTAAAAGTTAGCTGCCCGTCAACGCGGACCCTCAGTTCGCGACCGCCTTGACTTGATCCTTGGCAGGAAAATAGCTCGACCAATTCTTGGCGTCGACGAGCAGATTCCAAATCCCTTCAGAGGGCGCTCTCACGTCAATGCCGTTGAGCGCGTAGATTGGCGACGTTTTCGGATCATACCGCTCGGCCAAATCACATGGTCGTGCATCGGTCACTGCTGTTTCTTGAACAGGTCCTGGAAGACCAGGGGCGCCCAGATCCCGTTCCGGGCCTGCACAAGCTGACCGCCTTCTGCGATCTTGCCGAGACTAACCGGCGCATAGCCGAGTTGCTCGGCCAGTGCGGCGACCGTTGCGGTCGCGCTTGCATCGTCACTCGACAGGAATACCACCCGTCGTCCGCCATTGTTGGCCGGGTCTTCCGCGAGGACGCGGGCAGGCAGATGGTTGAACGCCTTGACCAATCGAGCCCCCTGGCCGATCGCGCCGAAACCTATAATTGCGTAGCTCATGTTACCGCTCCGATCAGGGTTGCAGTTGGTTGCCTGGAATGATCCAGGCGTGCTCAGCGTCTTTCGGGAGTGCCGGGCACAAACACGCTTTTCGGCGCGATTTCAGATGGCCGAGAGGCCGCCGTCGACAGACAATTCCACGCCATTCACGAAGCTCGAATCGTCTGAAGCAAGAAACACCGCGACCGCCGCGATTTCCTCGGGACGACCCATCTTTCCCCGCGGGATCACGGATTCGAACATCCGCTTCGCCTCCTCGTCGAGAACCTGGTCCTGCATCGGTGTGGCGATCGGCCCCGGGCTCAGCACGTTCACCCGGATGTTCCTGCCCTTCAGTTCATTGAGCCAGGTGCGTGCGAATGAGCGCAACGCCGCCTTGCTCGCCGCATACACGCCGAAACCAGGAAAACCTTTCACCGAAGCAACTGACCCGGTCATGAAGATCGATCCGCCATCGTTGAACAGTGGCAGTGCCTTTTGAACCGTAAACAGCGTGCCGCGCGTATTCAGGTCGAAGGTCGCATCGAAATGCTGTTCGGTAATTTCGCCCAATGGGACGGCTTCGCCGATGCCGGCGCTCGCGTACAGGACGTCGATCTTGCCCTTTGTCCGCTTGACCGTGTCAAACAGATAGTCGAGGTCGTCGAGATTGGCCGCGTCGCCGCGCACGCCGGTCACGTTCCGGCCAATCAGCTTCACAGCCTCGTCGAGCGCCTCGTGCCTCCGGCCCGTGATGAAGACATAGGCGCCTTCTTCGACGAACCGCCTGGCGCTCGCCAGCGCCATGCCGCTCGATCCACCCGTGACGACTGCAACCTTACCCTCAAGCTTGCCCATGACTCCTCCTTTCGCCGTGCCGGGCGGCATCTCTGTTCCCATCCCGGCAAATGCGCGATATCTTGTGGATCACTGATCCGGATCCCATATGCGGATCAGTGATCCATATCTCTTACATGCGGATCACTGATCCGATTGTCAAGGCAACCCATGCGAGCCGACGCCAGAAAAAATTATCGCCACCTGCTTGCCGTCGCGCGTGACGTCGTCACCGAGGATGGTGCCGATGCGTCCATGCGAGATATCGCCCGCCGGGCCGGCGTCGGGTTGGCCACGCTGTTCCGTCATTTCCCGACGCGAGAAGCCTTGTTCGAAGCGTTGCTGCGTTCGAATCTGGACGCACTGACGCAGAAGGCAGGTGAACTCGAAGCGTCGAATCCATCGGGCGAGGCGCTGTTGTCCTGGTTTCGCGAAGGGGTGGCATTCGTCAAAAGCTATAGGGGCGTGGTTGACCTGATGGCGGCCGCCCACGTGGACCCGGCCTCAGCGCTTTATGCTTCATGCGCAGCGGTGCACTCCGCGGGCGCGCGACTGCTGCTGCGTGCTCAGGCCGACGGAACGGCGCGCACCGATATGGACGGGGAGGAATTGTTCGCCCTGATGTCGGCGCTCGGCTGGCTCGCCGGCCAACCCTCATTCGCGCCACGGGCCGATCATCTCTTTCACCTTATCGCGAGCGCCATCCTGACAGATCGGCCGGGCAACGATGCCAGGAAGGCAACGCGGCAATCCTCACCCATCGCCCGTGTGCAACATCCCGATGTTATGCAACGGCGCTCTCGGCCGGTGAAAGCACCGGGTCGAGCTGCAAGGGCGGCATCGACCGTGGAATGAGATCGGGGACGTATTTCTGCCCCGCCACCCAGGCGTCGACGATGTTCGACCACTCCTGCATCATGTGCCGACGTTGCACTTCGTATTCCGCTTTGTTGCAGACGCCGCGTGAGGAACAGCCATCCTCGTGAGCTAGGCATTTCTTGATCCAGTCGCTGCTAAAGCCCAGTTCGTTCAGCAGCGTCGAACCGGTTCGCCATCGCTGACGGTCTTTTTTTGGGCCAACCTGGCGACGCCGTTCTCGCGGAAGATCCCGAGAATCGACCAATCGATACCGATCGTCGCTGAAACCGAGCAAATCGCGGATCGTCGAAATTCGCTTTTGAAATCAAGCGGCCGAGTTTTTGACGGATTGGGGAGTCGGTTCTTTGCCGCGTGCTGAAAAAATTGCGCTATAAATCGGCGCGTTATCATCACCTGGAACAATCGAGTAGGAATGATTCAAGCCCTGTCGAGCGAGACTGCTGCGCCGGCGAGAAGCGCCGATCCGAACGACTTCCTCGCGCCGGACGAGTGTGCCGCTCTGGACGATCAGGACCTCGGCCTGGACAGCACGATACCGCTGCCCCTAGACGCGCCTTCCGGCGCAGCGTTCGGGCAAATCTCCCTTCCCCCCGATTGCAGCACGTTCAACTTTCGGTGGGACGACGCCGATTGCGCGCAAACTCACAATGGGCAGTAGAATTGCGACAAGACATCCCTCGTCACAGCAACCAAGTCCGCACCGGCAGTGACTACCCATTTCCGAGACACGGTTGTACGGTTGCATCGCGGCGCGTGGCTGGACGGGGGGCGCACCGGTCCAATCGAATGCCTCAGCCGGCATGGCCAGGCCCGAAACTGAGGAAATGAATATGACATTCCGCAACCGGATACTCTGGACGGCATTTTCCGTTGCTGCTTGGGCCGTGTTGTTCACGATTCATGCCGGAGCAGCGGTGGCGTCATCGCCGAGTGCCTGCGACGTACCCGGCGTCGTGGCCCGCGCACTGCCGGCGATCGTCAACATTACCGTCGTGAAAGTCCTCAGCTCGGGCGGCGAAGACGAAGAGGCGCTTGCCGATGCCAGAGGGGCGAACGCGATGCCCACGGATGCGGGCGTCACGGCGGGCGATGCGACCGGACCGCATTTCGAGACATTCGTTGGGTCCGGCGTGATCATCAATCCGGCCGGCGTGATCATTACCAACAAGCACGTCATCAAGGATGCCGCCGTCATCCGGGTCATGTTGAGTAATAAGACGCAGGTGCCGGCCCAGTTGATCGCCGCGGCATCGCTGGTGGACCTGGCGGTGCTCAAGGTGAACGTGCCGGAACCGCTGCCGACCCTGCAGTTCGGCAACAGCGACAAACTGCAGGTTGGCCAGCAGGTGATCGCGGTCGGCAATCCGCTGGGGCTGGGAACGTCGGTCAGCGTCGGCGTCGTCAGCGCCGAGGGCCGCGACCTCATGCGTTCGCCGTTCGACGATTACATTCAAACCGACGCGACGATCAATCCGGGCAATTCCGGCGGTCCGTTGCTGGATTGCGCCGGCAAGGTGGTCGGCATCGACACCGCCCTGCTGTCCAACAGCAAAGTGCTCGGCTCAATCGGGATCGGATTTGCCCTGCCCTCGGACCTCGCGCAGTTCGTCGTCAGCAAGCTGCTGTACCCGAAAGCCGACCGGCCGAACTGGATCGGCGTGCAGTTGCAGACGCTCACGCCGCGGCTTGCAACGATCTTCGGATGGCCGGACATGACCGGCGCGATCGTTACGGACGTGACGCCGGGCAGCCCCGCCGCCGCCGCCAACATCGAACCTGGCGACATCATCGCCGGCGCGAATGGCCAGACGCTGGACAGTGCGACGGCGATCATGAGCTACATCGTCACTCAGCCCCTGGGCACACCGATTTCGTTGCTGGTGTGGCGCCACGACCAGATGCAGGATGCCGTGGTGCGTGGCGAACCATGGCCGAACCTCAGGGCGCTGCGCAGCGAGGTGCTGGCCAGCCCCGCGAGCGTCGCGCAAGCCCAGGCGGCGGGCATTGGCCTGCATCTTGCGCCGCTGACCGCACACGAGCGCGAAAGCGGTGCGAAGGTATCCGGTGTCCTGGTCGACCGGGTAACGCCGGGATCGCAGGCTGCCGCCATGGGCATTGAACCTGGCGACATCATCGAGCGCGTGGACGAGCAAGCCGCAACAACGCCTGCGGCGGTCATGGCTCAGTTGGCGCATGGTTCGCATGCCGACGGCGATCTTGTCGCGCTGCTGGTGCACAACAAGGCGGGGACGCGGTGGATCTCTCTCTATATCGGGCGTGTTTACGTCGCCGGCCTGATCGCTACGCCATTGCTGCCGGAAGGCTTCGGGCCGGCCAATGTCGCCGGGACTTCGGTGCCGTGATCGGCGTCGCATGTGTGACCGCGCTGCGCCGGCTGGAGTGCCTCGCCGCGAGCGTCGCGCGCGATACAGGGATTACGAAGGATGGATAGAGCGAGCTGATGCATGCTCAGCGTGCTCGCACGTCCGGCGGCGGAGGGCCTGATCGACCTGGCGTTGCGATCCTGACACTTCAATCCCAGCGACCATGTGTCATTGCGAGCGAAGCGACGCAGTCTCGGTGGGTCTGTCGTCTGCTGCTCGACCCGGATTGCTTCGCTTCGCTCGCAATGACATCGGCGGGCCAGGAACGAAGACATCGGCAGGCCAGGAACGAAACCTTTGGTCCTGGCCGCCGTGCAGGTCAGCCGGCGAGCGTTGTCGTATCCACCCGCACGCCCGGCCCCATCGTCGAGCTCAGCGCCACCTTCTGCACATAGGTACCCTTCGCGCCGACCGGCTTCGCCTTCTGGATCGCATCGGCCAGCGCGCGCGCATTCTCCAGCAGCTTCTCTTCGTCGAAGCTCGCCTTGCCGATGCCGGCATGGATGATGCCGGCCTTCTCCGCGCGGAACTCCACCTGGCCGCCCTTCGCGGCGCTGATCGCGCCCTTCAGGTCCTGCGTCACGGTGCCCAGGCGCGGGTTCGGCATCAGGCCACGCGGACCGAGGATCTTACCCAGCCGCCCGACCACGCCCATCATGTCCGGCGTCGCGATGCAGCGGTCGAACGCGATGTCACCCGCCTGGATCTTCTCGGCGAGATCCTCGGCGCCCACCACGTCGGCGCCGGCAGCGAGCGCTTCCTCGGCCTTCGGCCCACGCGCGAACACGCCGACGCGCACCGTCTTGCCGGTGCCGTTCGGCAGCGAGATCAGGCCGCGCACCATCTGGTCCGCGTGCCGCGGGTCGATGCCGAGATTCATCGACATCTCCACCGTCTCGTCGAATTTCGCCTTGGCGTTCTGCTTCACCAGCTTGATCGCATCCGGCAGCGCGTAGGTCTTCGAATGATCGAAGCCAGTCCTGAGCGCCTTCAGCCGCTTGCCCACCTTGGCCATGGCTCAGCTCTCCACCACTTGAAGGCCCATCGAGCGGGCGGAACCAGCCAGCATCCGCATCGCGCCCTCGATATCGTTCGCGTTCATGTCCTTCATCTTGATCTCGGCGATCTCGCGCAACTGGCTTTGCGTGATGCGGCCGATGCTCGCAGTCTTGCCGGTGGCGGTGCTGCCCTTGTCGAGCTTCGCCGCCTTCATCAGGAAATAGGTGTTGGGCGGCGTCTTCATGATGAAGCTGAAGGTGCGGTCGGCGTAGGCGGTGATCACCACCGGCACCGGCATCCCCGGCTCCATGTTCTGGGTGACCGCGTTGAACTCCTTCACGAAGGCCATGATGTTGAGGCCGCGCTGGCCGAGCGCGGGGCCGACGGGCGGCGACGGGTTCGCCTTGCCCGCGGGGATTTGCAGTTTGATGTAGCCGACGATCTTCTTCGCCATGAGAGATCCCTGGTGCTTGCGTTACGTCCCGGGGACCGCGGTGCAAACGATTGCCCGCCCAACGGTGGAGGCGATCTCCCGCGTTCCGATGAAGGGCGGGCGTTTAGCGGATGTAGCGTGCGGCGGCAAGAGAGGCACCGCACCGCCGGCGCCGCCTGTTGTGCACCAGAGCGACGCGGGGTCGGTGAACCGCGCCGGCAGCACGCCTGCGGCCGTGGCTGGCGCGGTCCGGTCGGATCGTGCGGGGCGGCTTGGGCGACATTTGGCCCGGCCTCGGCACGGGCCAGACGGCCTCACAAGCCGCTGGCCGGGCCGGCGTTCAGCATCGCAATGGGATGCTGGGAAATCTTCCGGACGGTGGTTGCGCCGCCGTCCTCACCAGCCGCGCCGTGACGCCGCGCGATAATCCTCGGCAATGCCCGTGTGATCGAGCGCCAGCACCGCTTCCGCCACGACGCGATCCAGGCGCCGCTGCCGCCGCTGCTCCAGCCGGAGGCGCAGGCGATGCAAGCTGGCAAAGGCGAAGACTGGCCGGGCAGAGACCACGGGGCGCAGAGCGGCGGATGCGGCGGCATACGGCATGGCGTAGGTGCTCCCTGATAAATGCTGGCCTGTGTCTGGCCGGACTGTCTGGGCGCAGCATGCAAGGGTAGCCGCAGCGGCGCAGTGAACCAAATCACAAGTTTAATCTATTTTTGCAGCGGTCGCCCAGATATAATTTGGTCCTCGCTGCTCAGGCTTTTGACCCGGCACGCCGGCATGTAACCGTGCGAACGGGTTCGCCTTCGCGGCCCTCCGACCCTGGGACTTCGTCTCCGCACACTGTTTCGAGGAAGTGCATGAACCGCAGCATTGCGATCGACCGCGCCCTTGTCCGGCTGGTGAACGCGGCGCTTGCTTTGTCTCTGGCCCTTGCCTTCGCGACCGCGGCACGGGCTCAGACCTCCACGCCGCGCGTGGAAGCACGGCGGCCTCTGAACGTATTCTTCATCGGTAACAGCTTCATCTCTGTCAACGACATGCCGGGGATGCTGGCGGAGGTCGGTAACGCGCGCGGAAGCGGGCCGCGCATTCGCACCGGCAGCACCATCATCCTCGGAGGAAATTTGAAGGACTTGTGGGGTTGGGGTTGGCGTTCGATGCCGGACAGATTCGACTATGTCATCCTCCAGGAAGGCACACCGACGCTGCTATCGCGGCCGGAGCAAACCGCCCGATACGCGGCATTGTTCGACGCGGTTGTGCGCGCCAGCGGCAGCAGAACGATCCTGCTCGTCCCGTGGGCGCGCGCATCGCAACGCGACACGCAACCGGCGATGGACCGGTCGATTCGAACAATCGCGAAAGACCTGGGCGTGGCGGTCGCGCCAGTCGGACTTGCCTGGAGGATCGCGCAAGAGCGCGCGCCCGGGCTTACGCTCTACCTGCCCGACCAGCGGCATCCCGCGCCGATCGGCTCCTATATCGCCGCCTGCGTGATCTATCTGGTTATTACCTCCAGCGGGGAGTCTTGTCCGCCGATTCCCGTCATATCGGCATCGGCAGGCGATATCGCTGTTGCCCAGTACGCAGCCGTGAGGGCGCTCAGGATGCGTCCAGTCAATAAGCGCCGATGACCGCCCCGGCGAAGCGCACATGTCGCCGGGCCGTTAATCCCCCGCTGCGGCGGCCGGCGCGGCGCGCTCATGCCGCCGCATCAGCAGCAACAGCAGCATCGGCGGCACCACCGTCAGCATCATCAGGCGGAAGTCGTTGTTGTAGGCAATGATCGCCGCCTGCTGGTTGACGATCTTGTCCAGCAGCGCCGCGCCATGCCGTGTCGCCGGGTCCAGCATGCGCGAGACCGTGTCGCCCGCCTGCAGCACGCGGTCGAATGGCGTGATGGTGGCCGCGATGTCGGCGTGGTTCACCTGCATCTGCCGCGTCAGTGTGAACGACGTCACCGAAATCCCGATGGCGGAGCCGATATTGCGTGCCAGCGACTGCATCGCGGTGCCTTCGCCGCGCAACTGGGTGGAGAGCGTGGTGTAGGCCATCACCGTCATCGGATTGAACACCAGCCCCACGGCGAAGCCCTGGACGATCAGTGCCGCCCACAGCTCATGCTCTGTCACGTCGGGGGTCCAGGTGCTCATCACCCACAGCGACCAGACCAGGATCACCAGCCCCACCGCCATCAGCTTGCGCTGATCCACCGCCATGCCCAGCCTGCTCGCCAGCCACATCGATGCCATCGTCCCGATGCTGCGCGGTGCCAGCGCCCAGCCGGCGGTATAGACCGGATAGCCCGCCAGGTTCTGCAGATAGGGTGCCAGCAGCGCCGACGTGGCCAGCATCACCGAGGACACGCAGAACACCATCGCCATGCCGGCGGAGAAGTTCCGGTCTCGGAAAAGCCCCGGCGACAGGAACGGCTTGTCCGCGGTCATCATGTGGACGACGAACAGGTAGAAGCCGAGGCCGGCGAGGGTCGCCTCGAGCAGGATCTCGCGGGAGGAAAACCAGTCCAGCAACTGCCCGCGGTCCAGCATCAGTTGCAACGCGCCGCAGCCCAGCGCCAGCACGCCGAAGCCGTACCAACTGAATTTCAAATTCGGCCGCTGCGGCGCGCTGGGCATGAACAATGCCAGGCCAATGGCGGAGATGATGCCGAACGGCAGGTTCACGTAGAACACCCAGCGCCAACTGTAGAGATCGGTCAGGTAGCCGCCGAGCGTGGGGCCGACCATCGGCCCCATGGTGACCCCCATGGAGAAGATCGCCATCGCCTGGGCGCGGCGGGAGAACGGGTAGATGTCCAGCATCACTGCCTGCGACAGCGGTGCCAGCGCGGCGCCGAACATGCCTTGCAGCAGGCGGAAGCCGACCAGTTGCTCCAGGCTTTGAGCCGCGCCGCACATCATGGAAGTGATGGTGAAGCCGGCGATGCAGATGATGAACAATCGCTTGCGGCCGAAGCGGACGGCCATCCAGCCGACCGGGGCGGTCATAATGGCGGCGGCGATGACGTAGGAGGTGAGCACCCAGGTGATCTCGTCGGTCGAGGCCGACATGCTGCCTTGCATGTAAGGAAGCGCGACGTTGGCGATGGTGGAGTCCAGCGTCTGCATGAACATCGCGATCATCGCCGAGGCGGTGATCAGGCCGCGATAAGGGACGCGGGCGGTGTCCGACATTCAGGGGGCTGCCCGCGCCAGGGTTTGGCCAGGCGGGCGGCGACGGGCCGCCGGCGCACACGTGCCTGGGTCGGGGTGAGGGGCTGGACCGGGAGCAGTGGCGGCCGATGCTCGTGGGGGCGGGAGCATTGTGCTGGACGTTCTTGCCATTCGCTTAATTGTGCCTGCCGTTTGACGACTGCACCAGTGCGAGACCGGCATGGCTGTCTGCGGCCGTTGCGGCACTCGGCTGCTGGACCGAGGCTCCGGATCGGACAATCGGGTGCAAAGGCGCTCGGAGGTGTCGCAGCCGGACCAGGCCAGCCATTGCTCCATTGGTTACCGCTTCCGCGGTCGGGAGCAGGCCGCACCTGTCTGCCCTGGCCTGCTTCCTGCATACCGATCGCCTTGGATTGCCGCCAATCGAGGCGCAGACCGTGACCAACTGGATTTTGCCTCTCCCCTAGGCCGATTGCCCGCGAAATAAACAACCATCACCCTGGCGACCTTCATCCGCTCCCGCGCCATGACCTTTCCCGCCGCCTCTCCCGCCACCTCTTCCGGCACGCAGGAGATTATCGTGCGAACCGCAGGCGATACGGATCGCTGCGGCTGTCGATACCCCTGTCGCTATCCCCCTCCCGCAAGAGGAGGGGGAACTTCCCTGCTTGGCCTATGACCCCCCTCGCCTACGCCGAGGCGGCGTTGGCCGCCGACCATGCCCACGCTGACCCTGCCATCTGGATCACCCGCCTGCCCGACGAGGCCGTCCTGGCCCAGGCGCGGAAGCTGGAGGACGAAGGGCCGCGCGGCCGGCCGCTTTGGGGCGTGCCCTTCGCGGTGAAGGACAATGTCGACGTGGTCGGATTGCCGACCACCGCCGCCTGTCCTGCCTTCGCCTATACCGCCCAGGCGAGCGCCCCCGCGGTGCAGCGCCTGCTGGATGGTGGCGCGCTGCTGGTGGGGAAGACGAATCTGGACCAGTTCGCCGCCGGACTCGTCGGCACCCGTACCCCCTATGGCGTGCCGCGCAACTTGTTCGACCCGCTGCGCGTGCCGGGCGGATCGTCATCGGGCTCGGCCTGCGCTGTCGCCGCCGGGATCGTCCGGTTCGCCATCGGTACCGATACTGCTGGCTCCGGCCGTGTCCCCGCCGCTTTCGGCAACATCGTCGGCCTGAAGCCGACTCTCGGCAGCGTGCCAACGAGCGGCGTGGTGCCGGCGTGCCGCTCGGTGGACACGGTCTCGGTCTTCGGGCGGTCGGTGGACGAGGCCCTGGCCGTTCTGCGCGTGATGGCGGGGGACGATCCACACGATCCCTATTCCCGCGCCGCCCCGTTCCCGCATTTGCGCCGCGCGGACGCGCCACCCTTCGGCCGCGTCGCCATGGCGGACGTAGCCGAGTTCTGCGAGGCGCAAACACAGGCGCGCTACCAGGCCGCAGCGCAACAACTGCAGGCCGAGACCGTGGACATCGCCTTGTTCCTGGAGATCGCGCGCTTGCTCTACGACGGCCCGTGGGTGGCGGAACGCACAGCAGTGCTCCGCGGCGTGGTGGAGGAGCGACCGGACATTCTGCACCCGGCAACGCGGCAAATTCTGCAAAGCGGCTTCAACCGCCGCAGCGTCGATGCCTTCGACGCCTTTCACCGCCTTGCCGAAGCAAAACGCGCCGCCCGGCATCTGTTCCGGCGCTACGACGCTCTGTTGCTGCCAACAGCGCCCTTTTGCCCTTTGCTGGCCGCAGTGCAGGCCGACCCGATCGGTCTGAACAAGCATCTCGGCACCTTCACCAATTTCGTCAACCTGTGCGACCTCGCCGGCTACGCCGTGCCGGCGGGCTTTGGCACCGACGGGTTGCCGGTGGGCGTCATGCTGCTGGGACCTGCCTGGTCGGAGGGGCGGCTCGCCGGCCTTGCCGACCAGGTCCACCGTGCCTTCGCCACCACGGTCGGCGCCACCGGCCAGGCTTTGCCTTCCCCCGCCGCAGCCGAGCCTGTCGGTCCGGAGGAGACCGCATTGTTCTGCATCGGCGCACATATGTCAGGGCTGCCGCAGAACCATCAGATCATTGGTCTGGGCGGCCGTTTCGTGCGCGCCGCGCGGACGCAGGCGGCCTACCGGCTGTATGCGCTGGCTAACCGGCCTGGCATGGTGCGCGCCGCGGATGGCGCGGCGGTCGAGGGGGAGATCTGGGCCCTGCCAACCGCCGCCATTGGCGTACTGCTGGGCCAGGTGCCGCCACCATTGGGAGTCGGCACCGTGGCGTTGGAAGGCGGCCCATGCCTGGGATTCCTCGCCGAGGCGGGGGGCGTTTCGGAGGCTGCCGATATCACCCGCTTCGGCGGCTGGCGCGCGTGGCTGCAAGCAACGGGAGGACCGCAGGATGAGTGACCTGCCGGAAGATCTTCACGTATTGGATCTCGACGCATTCATCGCTGCGGGGACGGCAATGCTGGGCATCCCGATCCGCCCGGAATGGCAGGACGCCATCCGCCTGCACCTGGGCATATCACTCAATCTCGGACGCTGGCTGCTGGATTTTCCGCTGCCGGACGACGCCGAGCCAGCGCCAGTGTTCCGCGTTTGAGTTCCTTCACCGCTCAGGCCATTGCGGCCGACGTTCTGGCCGGTCGCCGGCGGGCGACCGAGTTCGTGACCCAGACCCTCGCCAACATCGCGGCGCGCAACCCGCTGTTGAACGCCTTCACCGCGGTCACGGCTGACCGCGCCCTGGCCCGCGCCGGTGCCATCGATGCCGCGGTTGCGGCAGGCCGTTTGGTCGGGCCCCTCGCCGGTGTTCCCTTCGCCGTGAAAAACCTGATCGACGTCGCCGGGCTGCCCACCCTGGCCGGTTCGAAGATCAATCGTGAACGACCGCCCGCTGTTGCGGATGCAACGCTGGTCGCGCGCCTGGAAGCGGCCGGCGCCATCCTCGTCGGCGCCCTGAACATGGGTGAATACGCTTATGACTTCACCGGCGAAAACGCGCATGACGGCGCTTCGCGCAACCCGCACGATACGACCCGGATGAGCGGCGGTTCCTCCGGCGGTTCCGGTGCGGCGGTTGCCAGACGGCTGGTTCCGCTGGCGCTGGGGTCGGACACCAACGGATCGATTCGCGTCCCGGCCTCGTTCTGCGGCGTGTTCGGACTGAAACCGACATACGGCCGGCTATCGCGTGCCGGCAGCTTTCCGTTCGTCGCCAGCCTGGATCACCTTGGGCCGCTGGCATGCTCTGCCGCCGATCTGGCCCTGTCCTACGATGCCATGCAGGGTCCCGATCCGCTCGATCCGGTCTGCACGACGCGCGCGGCCGAACCCGCTTTCCCGACCCTTCGGCACGGCATCGAGGGCCTGCGCATCGTCCGCGCCGGCGGCTATTTCCGGGCCGGGATGTCGCCGGAGGCACTGTGCGCGCTCGAGACGGTTGCCTCGGCGCTGGGCGTCACGCGCGAGATCGAACTGCCCGAGGCAGGCCGCGCCCGTGCCGCTGCCTATGTCATCACCGCAAGCGAGGGCGCCGCGCTGCACCTGCCCCGGCTGCGCACCCGCCCGCAGGATTTCGATCCCGAGGTGCGTGACCGGCTGATCGCCGGCGCCCTGATCCCGGCGTCGCTCGTGACGCAGGCACAGAAATTTCGACGCTGGTACCGCGAGGCAGTGCTGCGATTGTTCGAGTCGGCCGATGTCATCCTGGCCCCGGCGACGCCCTGCCCTGCGCCGCCGATCGGACAGAAGACGTTGGTGCTGGACGGGAAGGAAATGCCGTTGCGGTCGAACATCGGCATCTTTACCCAGCCGATTTCGTTCATCGGCCTGCCGGTGGTCGCGGTGCCGGTGCCTCTGCCGGGCGGCCTGCCGATCGGCGTGCAGATTATCGCCGCACCGTGGCGCGAGGCCGTGGCCCTGCGCGTGGCGCAGGCGCTGGAGACGGCAGGCGCCGCGGTGGCACGTTTGAGCGTGTTCGGCGGAGCGTTGAGTCGTGACGGGAAGCAACCGTAGTGGCGAGGACGCGGGTGGCTGGGTGGGCACTTTGATATGCTGCGTACCGGCCCGATCACCCTCACCCTCGCCGCCTTCGGCGTCTCGACCTCTCCCGCTTGCGCGGGAGAGGTAAAAGTGACCAAAACGACATAAGCAGGCGGTTGACCCGCCCGGCCGCCGGTTTATTCATAACGCCATGTCATCACACGCTGCCGCGGCCGAGCCGCTGACCCCCCGCCGGGATTTCCTCAAGCTGGTCACCCTCGCGACCGCAGGAATCGGCGCCGCCGCCCTTGCCTGGCCGTTCATCGATTCGATGAACCCCGCCGCCGACGTGATTGCCGCCGGCGCGCCGATGGACATCGACCTGACCAAGATCGCATCCGGCCAGCAGGTGATCGTGCGCTGGCGCGGCGCGCCGATCCTGATCGTGAACCGCACGCCGCAGGCGCTGAAGACGCTGCAAAGCCCCAGCCTGGTCAGCCGGCTGAGCGATCCCGATTCGACGGTGCATCAGCAGCCGCCCTATGCGGAGAACTGGCACCGGTCCATCAAGCCGGAATACGCGGTGCTGGTGGGGATCTGCACGCATCTGGGCTGCCTGCCGGGCTACATGCCGCAGCCCGACCCGACCACTCCGGCGCCGAACTGGCCGGGCGGGTATTTCTGCCCGTGCCATGGGTCGAAATACGACCTGGCGGGGCGGGTGTATTCCGGCGTGCCGGCGCCGTACAACCTGCCGGTGCCGCCCTACTTTTTCCCCACGCCGGCAACGGTGCGCATTGGTCAGAACCCGACCGGGGAAGAAGCTTTCGAGCTGAGTTCCGTGGTGCAGATGTAGGGCCGGACCGCGGCGGCATTCGCCGAGCGGCCACGCAATTTCGCGATGATGCCGAGCGCTCGGTGGCACGCCAGCGGTGGCATCGTTCCCGGTCCGGCGGATAGCGCGGGCGGCCGCCCTGCAACCTGGACCGCCAACCCCGGTTACATCCTCGGCCAGGGAATCGCCCTGGTCACCGTCGGGAGAGCCGGAGGATGGGCCATCTTGTTGGCGGAACCGCGAGCATCGGCTGGATCGCACTGAAGGCAATCCTGCTTTACCTGACCGCGCTGATCGGGTTCCGCATCACGCACCGGCGCACGTTGGCCGAGATGTCGCCATTCGACTTTGTTGCGGCTGTTGCAGTGGGGGCGATCGTCGGGCGCGTTCCCAATGCCGATACCACGAGCTTCGTGGAGGGTGCGGCGACGCTGGTTACCATCCTTGCCGCGCATTTTCTTATAACGGGGCTGCGCCGAGTCCCCGGTTTCGCGCCATTGATCGAACATCCGCCACGCCTGCTGGTGGCGAACGGCCAGGTGCTGGACCGCGAGCTCCGCCGATGCGGACTGATCCGGAGCGACCTGTACGCGCTGTTGCGCCAGAACGGGATGCAGAGCCTGGATGAGGCGAGGTTCGTGATCTTCGAGCAACGCGGGAAGGTTTCGATCGTGCGCAAGGCCGTGCCGGGAATCACGCCTGACCTGATGCTGGATGTGCTGGAACAGACACCGGAAAGCCAGGCGGCGGGTTAGCGACGGATGTTATCGGGGGCGGATGTTGTCGGGGAAAGAGATGGCAGCGTATCGGCTGGCCGGGGTTCAGCGCGTTGGCGGAGGGGCCTGACCTGTCGCGCGCCAGTCTCTGCGGCGCGTCGGCCCGTGCCGCGCCAGGACGAAGCCCGCTTTTGTCGATGTTGCCTGGCAGGGTATGAATGCGGGGTATGAACATAGGCGAGGCGGACCGTGGGGCGGACCGCGAAATACGCCGCAGCAAGAGGGGAGAAGGACCGCATGTCGATCACGCTCGCTCAGGCCCAGACCATCATCACGGCCGGCCTGGCCGCCGCGCGGGAGAAGAAATTCCAGCCGCTCGCGATCGTCGTGCTGGACGTGCGCGGCGTGCCCAAGGCGTATGCGGCCGAGGACGGGACCAGCCTGCGCCGATTCGAGATCGCGTCCGGCAAGGCGCATGGGGCGCTGGCGTTTGGCGTCGGCTCGCGCACGCTGGGGAAGCGGGCGGAGGAGCGGCCGCATTTCATCGCCGCGGCGACGCATGCGGTGGGCGGCATGCTGGTGCCGGTGCCAGGCGGGGTGCTGGTGCGCGGGGCGGGCGGGGCGATTGTTGGGGTCGTGGGGGTATCTGGGGATACGTCGGACAATGACGAGGCGGCGGCGCTGGCGGGTATCGCGGCTGCGGGGCTGACGGCCGACCCGAGCTGACGCGGCGGGCTGTCCGCCGAGGAAGAGCCCAAAGCGTCAAGGGTATTCCCAAAACTGCTGGGGTCGCTGCAATACTGCCGGCAGGTGACTCGCAAGACGCTGGAAAGCGTCCGCAATCAGGACCGCGACGGGCAGTTCGAGCATATCAATGCCGCGGCGATCACGATGCAGGCGGCCGGCAAGCCGGTCATCTCCGCAAACTCCACGCAGGCAGAAATATCCTCCTGCTGCAGGCACGGGTAATCCGCCAGGATATCCGCCTCGCTGACCACTGAGGCCAAGAGTTCGAGAACGTCCTTCACGCGGATGCGCATCCCGCGGATGCAGGGGCGCCACCGCACTGGGCTGGATCGAAGGTGACGTGCGACATGAAACTTCGTCTGAATCGCGGTAGGGACGCGCATTACTGCGCGCCCCCCGCACAGAACCGTACGTGCGGCATTCCCGCATACGGCTCCCACCTTGGGTGTTTGACGGCGAAGCGTTGCTCGGGCCATGGGTGAAGGA
>Ga0335075_10002773_pt1 | contig 27983 bp, 26 predicted proteins | sample Lox_Sample_24_FD_206723 | JGI IMG/M metagenome (GOLD analysis project Ga0335075, IMG submission 206723) | Soil microbial communities from Loxahatchee National Wildlife Refuge, Florida, United States - Lox_Sample_2.4 | ecosystem: Environmental > Terrestrial > Soil > Wetlands | place: USA...
CACGCGAAAAGATAATCGCCACGTTTCCTTCGGCTGGGCGGCGCACTTTTGCTTCGGTGCCGCGCTGGCTCGCATCGAAGGCCAGGTCGCGTTTGAAGAGATGCTCCAGCGATTGCCGAATTGGTCGCTGGACGAAACGCCGCTTGAATGGCGAACGAATCTCGGGCTCCGCGGGCTGAAGGCGCTCCCGCTTCTGTTCAATCGCACCTGACCATGGACTCCAAAACGTTTCAGAACGGCATTCAAATTCTCGCAATGGAAAGAAGGTTATGAGTACAAAGGCGGCTGGTGCATCGGTGCGTGGATCGTGCTCGCAGGTGGTCTCCGATTCCTTTGCTGTTCCGGGCTGGATCGTGCAGCAGAATGCCTGGGTCGACGACCCCGACAGCTCCGATAACGCGGCATACAATTATCCGCTGTTGCTTCGGATTTACGGTCAGCTCAATCCTGAAGCGCTGCACAGCAGTTTTGACGGGCTGCTACAGCGCCATGCGACGCTGCGCTCGATCTTTGAACTCCGCGGCGCCGCCCTCACTCAAATCGTACTGGGCGAGCAGGCCTGCCCATTCCGCGAGATCGATCTCACCCGCTTGGACGGCGCTGAGAGAGAGGCCGCCGCTCGCTCGGTCGTCGAAGCGGAAGCGGAAGCTCCTTTCCGCCTTGCCGAGGAGATTCCCTTCCGCGTCGTGCTTCTTCGACTGGAAAGCGAGCTGCACGATCTGTTGATCGTCACGCATCACCTCGTTTATGACGATTGGTCCAACGGCATTCTGATTCGCGAATTGTCGGCGCTCTACCAAGCGTTCGCGGCAAACCAACCCTCCCCGTTGTCCGATCTGCCGGTGCAGTACAGCGATTTCGTCAGATGGTCGGCCCGAAAAATGACGGGCCACGAACTGGCCGCGAACACGGTCTTCTGGGAAAGCCAACTGGGTGATGGCGCGACGTTTCATCATCTCCCGGCTGACATCACTCGAGGCGCCGCCATTCCGCCCGCCAACGGCCCACATCTCCTGAATTGCGATACACGCCGGACAGTCGAACCTTCCCACCGCGCAACGCAACACGATCTGAAACGCGGCTCTCGGGAGAAAATTATCCTCTCCGAAAGACTCGCTCGCCGCCTTGCATACTGGACGCGCGAACAGCGCTCCAGTATTTTCATGACGCTGCTCGCCGGATTTCAGTACTTGCTGCACCATTATTCGCACGACGAGGACATTGCCGTCGGCACCTGCGTTGCGAATCGTCCGCAAATGCAACTCGAAGGGCTGATCGGCCGCTTCGGCAATCACCTGATAATTCGTACCAGCATGGCCGGCAATCCTTCGTTTGTACAGGTGCTCCAGCGCGTCCGTGAAGCCTCGCTCACCGCCTACGGCTACCAGGAGATGCCTTTCGCCGACGTTCTACGCACCGCTCGACCCGGCGTGGACCTCCGTTGCGATAGCGTCGTTCAAGCAATGTTCGTCTTCCAGAATGCCCCGAAGGGCGCCTGGCAAATTCCGGGTCTCGACATCCGTTGGATGCCGGTGAAGCGAGCGTCCACTCGATACGATCTGACCATGTGGCTGCGTGAGGCGCAGGGGATTGAAGTCACACTCGAATATAACGCAGAGCTGTTTCGCGCTTCGACGATCCAAAGCGTGCTCAACGACTATCGCGCTACTCTCGAACACGTTGCCGCCCTTCCGGCGCAAGCCGCCGATCGTCCTCTGCCCAACGCGAGCAGGGGAACCGTGCGGCTCTCCGCGGGGAACGCCGCGTCTTAGGCGCTCGCTGGATCTCGATCCCAACCGCTGGCAGCCCCGGTCCGCCTCACACGACTGGGCGCCGCATGCTCCGTTGCGCTCCCAGGTAGCCGCCCTTCCTATTGTTCCACTCGACCCCCGCGCGCGTACCTTCCCGCACGCCTGCACGATTGGCATCCGTCCCGCAAAATAATTCCGAGCCGCCAAAACACCTGGCATAGAATGCCTCACGCCGCTTGTTGCGAATCGCAACCCGTCGAATGCCCGATGCCCGACTGGCAATTCATGCCGCGCACCGGGACGGAAGGAGCGATCTCTCCCTGCTCGGCGCCATCTGGAGCAACGCGTGCGCGTAATAGGCATGATCTCGGGAACCTCCGCGGACGGTATCGAGGCAGCTCTCGTCCGCATCGACGGTGCGCCGCCCGCGCTCACCGCAAAATTCCAGGCGCATCATCATTCGAACTTCCCTTCGGCCGTGCGCAACGCAATCCTCCGTATCGCCAACGGCGCACCCACCACCACAGAAGAAATCAGCCAGCTGAATTTCCTGCTCGGCGAGCAATTCGCGCGCGCCGCAATCACCGCCTGCAAGAAGTGGCGCGTTCCGCTTTCCAAAGTCGATCTCATCGGGTCGCATGGACAAACCATCTACCATCAAGGCGCCGCGTCCCGGTTTCTCGGCGCTCGCATTGCCTCGACGCTCCAGATCGGCGAGCCCAGCGTAATCGCTGCACGCACCGGGATTCCCGTTATCGCGGACTTTCGTCCCGCGGATATGGCCGTCGGCGGGCAGGGCGCCCCGCTCGTCCCCTTCGTCGATTATTTGCTCTACCGCCACCAGAAGCTCAGCCGCGTCGCGCTGAACATCGGCGGAATCGCCAACGTTGCGGTCATCCCCGCAGCCGCTCAGCCACGCGATGTCCTCGCCTTCGACACCGGCCCCGGCAACATGATCGTCGACGCGCTCGTTCAGCGCATCACGCGGGGCCGCGCGGAATTCGATCGAGATGCGCGTATCGCGTTGAGCGGCCGTACGATCTCGGCTCTGCTCACGCGCCTGATGCGCGATCCATATTTGCAAAGGAAACCGCCCAAAACTGCCGGGCGCGAGCAGTTCGGCGAATCGTTTGCCGCGCAAATTCTCATGTGGGCCCAAAAGAATAGGTCAAAGCCCGCCGATCTGATCAGGACGGCAACCATATTCACGCCGCTTTCGATCGCCGAGGCGCTCCGCAGATTCGTTCCGCATCGCGTCCAGATCGACGAGCTGATCGTCGCAGGCGGAGGCGCGAAAAACCCCCTGATGATGGCCGAACTCGCCGCCCTGCTGCCGGGCATCGATATTGTTCCGGCGAGCAAATTCGGCCTGCCCACGGAAGCAAAAGAGGCGTTCGCGTTCGCGGTTCTTGCGTATGAGGCGTATCACCGAAAAGCGAACAATCTGCCGTCCGCCACCGGCGCGACGCGGCCCATCGTAATGGGGAAGTTATGCCGGCCGTGAAGTATTCAGCGTGCTGGAATCCGTTTGTGAATCGAGTCGCGCGAAAGCGATCAGCGCATAAAGACCAGCCTGGTGGCAGTGTCTCGGCGCGGCATTAAGGAAGTGCCTTCATTCTGAGGGCCCGCTTCTTCGCCCGAAGAATCTCTCTCGGATTTCCGAGGGCGCCTGCTTTACGAATGCGCTCGCGAAAAACGCGACCCCGGCCGTGTAGCAAACTCTCCAGCTCGGCACAGCGGACACTCATCGGGCTCGTAGCTGGGAACATCCATCTCGAGCAGCGCGCGTGCTGCAACGTTCCACTCCAGCCGTCCTCCGCTGCGATCGATGATCGCCCCCGCAGCAACCGCGAGCCCGCCCTCCTGCTCCACTACGCCAATTGCCTCGCGTGTCGACCCGCCCGTCGTCCACACGTCTTCGATCACAAGGACGCGTTCCCCTGGCGTTAATTCGAAGCCGCGTCGCAAAGCCATCTGCCCGGAACGGTCGCGTTCAACGAACAGCGCTCGCACACCCAGCGCGCGCGCCACCTCGTGACCGATGATGACTCCGCCCAGCGCAGGCGAAACCACGCAGCCAATCGAATGATCGCGAAACAGTCCAGCTACCTCGCGACCGAGTTGCTCGGCATGCTGCGGATGCGCCAGCACCAGCGCGCACTGAATGTACGTGTTGCTATGCCGTCCGCTGGAAAGCTCGAAGTGCCCCTGCCGAATCGCGCCCACCGATTCGAGCATTTTTAGAATCTCTTCGCGTTTCATGGTCGTCGTCTCGCGCCCGTCCGCCGCACCCACTCGGGGCGTAGCCTACTGGCGAACCCCTTAGGTGTCAAATAGAAACAACGCAACAGGAAGGTAAACGTCGAAAAACGCCAAATGCGTGATCGCCCTCGGCGCGGGAGCGTTCGATTTTCCTGCCGGTGCCGTTCCTTCAAGTCCGGGGAGAGTGTGTTGCCCTTGGAGCGGCTTGCTCCGACAGTCGCCAGTAGTTTTCATCTTAATTAGCGAGGAAGCGGTTGCTACGCCAGTTCGCGGAACAACAATTCGGAGTACAAATGGAGGCTGCAAAAGACAATAGCTTTTTATCCCTCTTCGGCTGGATGCAAGAGCCCAGCTCCGGGCACCTGTGCGTGAAACCGGTTCGCGGTGACTTGTGCTCGGAAGCCTTACTTCTTGAAGAGGTCCTCGAACGCCTTGCGCGCGTCGTTGGGCCGAGCAGGGCTCGTATTCACAGGGGCCACGGCCGAGGCGTACTGCACAGGAGACGTGTCTTTCTCCACATTCATTCGCATTTCAAAGAACGTGCACTGATTCTTCGCGTCCTTCTTCGTGATTCGCTCCGGAATCGGCTGCGTGCATTCGAACTGCTTTCCCGTGTCGAAGTGGACGCATTGTTTGCAGCAATGCAGCTCGGCCTGGCAGCGCGGGCATTTCCCTTTCGGGTCGAAGCCCGGCGCCAGCACGGCCCCGCAATTGGAACAGCGCGCGCGCATCACAGTTCCGACCATGCGCGGCGTTCGCGGCCCCATCATGTCATGCTTTGGCCGCGGGGTTTCGGGCGGCTTCCGTTCGCGATTCTTCTCGCGACCGTCGCGGCCGTCCCGGTCGCGGTCTTCATATCCTCTTTGTCTATACTTCCGTTCCATTTACTACCTCCGCGGGAACAGCGCTACTTCACGCGGTTCTCCCGCATTCAACTACGCCCCGTCTCGCAACACACTTCGGCTCGGGGAGAATACAAAACTGTATCGCGCCTGCCTGCCGGAGGCAGGCTTCGAGCGCGCCAGAGAAAGGCTTTGAGCACGCGAAGGACAGCATGCTTTCAGCGCGCAAGAATAACCTTCGGCGGAAAACAGAATCTCTTCGAGGACGTAAAACAGAAATGGCTTCGAGCACACAAGTCTATCGCTCTTCGAGCGCGCAAAATCGTAATATCGGAATCACTTCAGGTGCGAGCTGTCTCTTTCTCTGGTCCGGGGGCTGCCCGTCGTCGTGAACCCGGCCGCCGTGGCGGCGTCGTTTCACCATACTGGGCCTGCTCGCCGTGGCGAGTGTGCCCGCCATGGCGGGCCTGCGCACCCTTCTGTCTGCGTCCAGCCCAAATTTTGCAAAGTCCTTCTGGCGGCAGATCGGAACACAGAAAATTCCGGGGTTGACCAAACTTGGAGAGCAGCGATTCAGCCGCGAGATACCCGCTTCGAACCGCTCCTTCCATTGTGGCAGGCCATCCGGTCCTTGTCCAGTCTCCTGCAAGAAATAAGTTGCGTATTCCGCTATCGCCCGCCGCAGGACGCAAGCGATCCACGCCCGGCTGGGGAGAAAACGTCGCGCTCACTTCCTTCACCACGGTGCCTTTCACCAACTTCGCCCGCCGCGTCTCCGGCAGCACATCGCCGAGTTCGCGCAGGCACATCTCGATGATTTCCTGCCGCGACTTCGAGACCAGGTCATACGAAGCGCTGATCACCAGCTGAAGGTATTGCGTCCCGGTGGAAGGGCGGGGTTTTGACTCCGCCGTAAGCGGCACATCCTCCTCAGGGGTTTTAACCCCGGAAGCTCGGTCGCGTATTTTCCCGCCGCCTGCGCTGAGGGATGTTTCATCATCTCGCACCGGCACGGACTCGTTCCCGCCGAGTAGCGCGGTCTTGTTGTCGCTCAGTAGAGCGCTCTTATTGAATATCCATTGCGTCGTATGATCCAGCAGCGTCAGAAACGGCTGGCTCATCACCGCTCGGTCAAACCACAGATGCACGCCGGTTATTGGTGCGACTTTAATTTGATGCAAATTCTCGATCACCGCATCATTTTTTCCGCTCGACGTTGCAAGCAACGCGCCCGCCACATCGTGCGGCACTGCAAGGATGCATGCATCCGCCGCAATTTCCGATCCGTCGTCGAGCCGCGCCCAGATGAAGCGGTCCGCTTCGGGGCGCACCTGCCGGACGCCGCACCGCACTTTTACTTCCCCGCCCCGCCGCTCGATCGCGTCCCGGCAGCCTTCGTACAATTTAGCCAGCGGCACAGACGGAATCCCGACAAGATATCCCTGCTTGCTCGCCAGAAAGCCTTTCCAGAAAACGTCGATGCCGTAGCGCGCGTCCGTCCGCGGAAGCTCTTCATCGAGCGCGCTCACCAACACGACGCGCCAGAACCGCTCAATCGCGCCGGGCGTTTGCCGCTGGCTTTCGAGCCATTGCTGCATCGAAAGACCATCGACGCCTTCGGGCGACCCGCCCGCCCGCGCGATCGTCAGCATCGCGTTCCCAATCGCGCGCTTGTCCGCAAGCGTCAGAGCGCCGAACATCGCAAACGACGGCGCCATATGCAGCGGCGGCGGCAACGGCACGGCCTCGATCGTCGAAATCCGGCCCTGCGAGTCGGCAAAATGCAGCCTGCCGTAATAGTGAATTTTGCCTTGCGCGCCCACGCGGCGATAAAAATCGGCAAGATTCGTGCAGCAACCGAGCGTCACATGCTGGCAGTTGTCGATCTCGCTTCCGTCGGGCAGCGTGTAGGAAGTGGCGCGGCCTCCCAGGTGCGGGCGCTTCTCCAGCACGCGAACCTGCCAGCCGGCTTCAGCCAGCGCGACGGCGGAGGACAGTCCCGCCAGTCCGCCGCCGACCACGAGAACTGATCGCGAGGGCATCCTTTTTCCACCAACCGCTCGTTCCTGCCATCAGCAGGTAACCAATTTTTTCCGGACTCGAAATCGATATCCGCGACGAGAAAACGTCGAACTCGCGTTCCTCGATCCGCGCCAGCAAACTGCTGTACGTTCGGACCAGCGCCCACAGCGTGGCGCGGCTGTCTCCGTCGATCTTCCCGATCAGCGCGGCGCCTTCTTCGTAGCAACTCCAGGCCCGATCCGCCTCGAACGCTAGCAGGTCGCGCAGCTCCGGAGTGACCGGCCCGCGCAAGTCCTTCCTATAGCAACGGAAGCTCTCCAAATCGTCCTCTGGCAGGTAGACGCGACCCATCTCGAAGTCGTTGCGCACGTCGCGAATGATATTCGTCAATTGGAACGCGAGCCCAAGCCGCTCCGCCAGGTCCGGCACCTTCGGGTCGTGGAAGCCGAACACATGCACGCACGTTAGCCCAACGGTTCCCGCAACGCGATAGCAATATTCCGAAAGCTGATCGAATGTCGCGTACGATGCAATGGTCAGATCCATTTCCGCGCCGAGAATCAAATCGTGGAAATACCGCGTGGGAATCGCGAACCGTGAAATCGTATCGGCCAGCGCCGGCAAAATCGCATGGCCGTCCGTCTTACCGGCTACCGCCTCGTCCAACATCCCTCGCCAGCGCGCCAGGCCGCGCCGCTTCGACTCAAGATCCCCCGGTTCGTCCGAAACGTTGTCGACCAGCCGGTTGAATGCGTACAGCGCGCACAGCGCATTCCGCTTCGGCTTAGGCAAACCGAAGAACGCCATATAAAAGCTGCTGTGCGCCGCCTTCGCAATCCGATTGCACTCCGCGTACGACGCGTCGAGCGCTGCTGTGTACGCCGGGAGCGGTGCGCCTCGTTCGACCGCCATCGCATCTTCCACCGTGTCTAGTTTCTCCGTTATCTCCTTCGGGCTGATGGAATTCATCAACTTTGAGCCCAGCGCCCGCGCCAGCAAACTCACCTTTGCCCCGGCCGTCAGTTCCGGCCGGTGATTCAGCGTATCGTATCCGTCCTGCTCGATCGCATCCAGAATCCACATACCGCCCCGGCTGAACAACTCAATATCGACTCGCAGAGTTGGATCAACCCGGCGCGCCAGCGGCAGCCCCGCCGCGAAAAGTGCTCGCGTGCGCTCGATCAAATCCTTCATCAACGCGATGTAATACGCATCGAACCGCCGCCCGACGATATCGCTCTCCGTCAGCCCATGCGCCGCGATCGCGTCCAGCGGAATGTAAATCCTTCCCTTCTCCAGATCGCGTGACACGTCCTGCCAGAAATTCGCGAGCTGGAGCGCCGTGCACGTGTAGTCCGACAGCCGCTGCCGCTCCTCGTCCCGATGGCCGCACACGTACAGCACCAGCCGCCCGACGGGATTCGCCGAATAAACGCAATAATCGAGGACCTCGTCCCAGTTCGCGTAACGCTGCACGCGCTGATCCTGGCGGAACGCCTTCAGCAAATCGCTGAATGGCCGTATCGGAATGTCTTTTTCGCGAATCGTCTCGCGCAGTGCGATCAGGACGGGATGCGCCGGCGCGCTTCCCGTTCCGTAGCAGAGCCGCAGCTCGTCCTCCCACGCATCGAGCAGCGCGAGCGCCCGATCATGGTCCGGCACTTCGTCGCCAAGATCGTCCGCCCACCGGCAGTAAGCATAGACGTTGTAAAAGTGCTGGTGCAGCCGGCGCGGCAACAGCCAGGAAACCACGTTGAAATTTTCGTAGTGGTGCGTCGCCAGCCAGCGCGTATAGCGCTGCGCTTCCTCGGCCGAACAGCCCTCCGCGGGCAAATTCCGTGCAATTTCGAGTTCAGGCGTAGGCAACATCTGAGAAGTCGGAAAACAGGCGGCAAGTCCCGTTCAAGCGGCTCGCTCACCCACTAACCGCTTTTTAGGGCGCCGCAGCACGCAAATTCCTGTCGCAAGCCGAACGTACGTGTCATCCTGAGCGCAGCGAAGCCTGCCTGCCGCAGGCAGGGATCTCTCTTCGCATCTCCGTCCGACTGGTCTCGGTTCTAGCTCCACCTTGCCGTTGAGGCGAACGCATTGGCCGCTTCAAAGCACAGCCCAAATCGCGCCCAATAAGCCCGCTTAGGCGCGTTTCAAGATCAACATGTTTGATCTTGTTAGCACAACTTTTGTTCGCCGCAGTTTCGCCTCTGGTGGCTGCAAAACGGCGCCTGGCTATGGAATGATCGCGGTCTTCAGTTCGCCGTTGCGCTGCTTCATGTGCTCGAAAACATGCGGCAATTCCGTAAGTGGCGCCTCTCCCGTGACGAAATCCGCCGCGCGGATCTCGCCCCGCGAAATCGTATCCAGCGCCTCGCGAATGAATTGCGGCGCGTGATGAAACGTCGATTTAATCGTTATCTCGGAGTAATGCAACAACTTAGGGTCAATGTTGACCTGCACCCCGCTCGGGCAGCCGCCGAATAGATTTACGACGCCGCCTTTTCGGACCATCTGCAGCGCCCACTCCCAGGTTTTCGGCGAGCCGACCGCTTCCACCACCGCGTCTGCTCCGTATCCTCGTTCCGTCAGTTCGCGCACGACGCGGACCGGATCCTGAACGTCCGAAACATTGATCGCAGCAGCTGCGCCGAGCCTCTCGGCCGCGTCAATCTGGCTCTTGCGCTTGCCAATCGCGATCACGCGCGCACCGCGCTGCGAAAGCACGCGCACGAACTTCAGCCCGATCGGACCGCAGCCGATGATTACCGCCGTGCTGCCCGGCTCGACCCTTGTCTCATGGATGCCCCGCAGCACGCACGCAAGCGGTTCCACCATCGCGGCGTCGAGGAACGGAATGCCTTCGGGAATTTCCAGCATGTTCTGGCGCACGATTCGGCCCGGAATCCGTATGTATTCCGCGTACGCGCCGTTATTGAACAGTAGGTCCTCGCAGAGGTTCGGCTGCCCCTTTCGGCAGTAGAAACACGCGCCGCACGGCGCCGAATTCGACGGCACCACCCGCATGCCCATGCGCACGGGGCCGTTCACCGCCGTTCCCTTCGCTTCCACTACGCCGGCTAGTTCGTGGCCGAACAAAGCGGGTGGCTCGATCATGCGCGCGTGCGAACCCTGCTTCCACACTTTCAGGTCCGTGCCGCACGTCAGCGCCACCTTCACCTTGACGAGAACTTCGTCTTCGCCGACAGACGGGATGTCTACCCGCTCGATCTTTACGTCCTCACGGCCATATAACACTGCAGCCGTCATGGACGCAGTACTTGAGCCGTTCGACTTCTTTATCATTCGTGAATGATCACCACTTTCAACGTATTGTCCGCCGGGTGCGCAGCGAGTTCGATTGCGTCTGCGATGCGCTCCAGCGGAAACCGATGCGAGATAAGTTCCCGTACCGGCAAATTATGATTGAAAACCAGCTTGGCCGATTCTTCCTGCTCATCTATCGATGCGCTATAACTTCCAAGAATCTCTTTTTCCTCTATTCCCACAGCCGCCGCGGGAAACTCGAGCTTCATCACGGGATCGTTGTGCGCAAACAACAGCACCCGCCCGCCGGGTCGAGTCAGCGCGAGTGCTTCCGCCACCAAAGACGGGTTCGGCACGGCCAGCAGCACCGCGTCCGCTCCTCTTCCGTCGGTTTGCGCTCGAATTTCATTGGCCAGGTTCGCCCTTGCGGGATCGAACGATTTCGATGCGCCAAAGCGCTCGCTGGCTTCACGACGTCCTGGCATCGGATCGCTCGTAAAGACCTCTGCCCCCTCATATTTCGCCAGCAGCATCAACAACATGCCGATCGGCCCCTGACCGATCACCAGAACCTTTTCTCTTCGCGCCACGCGCGCCTTGCGCACCGCCTTCAGGCAGGTATTCACCGGCTCGACGAACGTCGCATCCTCAAAAGTCGCCCCCGCCGGCACGGGCAGCATCCCGCCCTCGACCACCCAGGGCATCGCCCGCACGTATTGGCCGAATCCCCCTCCGTTGGGATCGAATCCGGCCGTCAGTCCCACCTTCTTGTAACCCGCGCACTGCGAATAGAGCCGGCGCTCGCAGTAAAAGCACGTCCCGCATGGAACGTGATGGAAACTCACCACCCGGTCGCCCGCCTTGAATTTCCTGACTCCCCGCCCGACTTCGACGACTGTGCCGGCCAGTTCATGCCCTAGAATCTGCGGCGGCTTTACGAACCCGTGGTGAATCTTCTTGATGTCCGTACCGCAGATTCCGCACGCTGCCACCCTGAACAAAACCTCCCCTTCGCCGATTTGCGGGACTGGAACTGACTCGACAACAATTTGGCCTTTGCCTCGATACACTCCCGCCCGCATCTCACGCGTGCCGCTGGCGCCGCCCTCATGCGCGCCGATTTGTGCTGCTGTTTGGCTCATCGACTTACGCTGCGCCTCTCGCATTTAGAACGGCGCTTCGCCCGGCAACCACAGCGACATAATGATCCAGAAAGCGCGCAAGCGCCTCCGCGGCCGTCTTGCTTTGTTGTCCAACCTTCAACAGACCAGGCACGGCACCGGGGTGACGCGCAACTTGCCCCAACACGCGCGGAATGCTCACCTTCCCCTTATCCGTGAATACTTCGTCCATGTCGAGCGGAAGATTCTCGCCGGCCAGATCGCTGATGGCGCGAATCGCGACAGCGGCCACTCCGGATTCAGCAGCCTCGCTCAGAACCCCGAAGCTCTCCATCTCGACCGCGTCCGCAAATTTTGCAATATGCTGTTTCTCTTCCGGCGTGCCAATGACGCGCGCGGATGTGTAGAACCGGTCCACAACGGTTGCGCCACACGATTGCGCAAACGACACAAGCGCGCTGCTGCATTCGACCACGCTTGTGCCGCCGTCGTTCGGGTCTCCCACACGCACCGCCCTCGCTCCCAATACCTGGCCAATTACATATTCGCGTTTGACGGCTCCCGCCAAACCAGACGACACGCAGACCTCGATGGAATTTCCGTTCGCTTTGAGGACGTCCCGTGCACGCAACCCTGCCAGGCGCTGGCCGACGCCCGTCACGATGACTTCCACTTCCGCGCCATCGATAGCCGCGCAGTAAACATCTGTCATTCCCACTTGCGCCGGACGAAAATCGCGGATCGCTCGCCACGGGGCGAACTCATTCTCCAACGCGAAGGTCACAAGGATTTTCACGAGGTTTTCCTACGCTGCCGCGGCGTGAGCGACCGCTTTGCCCGCGGCGCGCCCGCGAACGTAACCATTCTCCTGATACCATCGCACCGCGCGTTCCAGCGCGGCTTCCACCGAAGTTGGCGCGTAGCCAAGCTCGCGCGCGGCTTTGTCGCTCGCAACGAACATGCGGTGCCGGGACATCTTCACGCCTTCTACGGGAATCTGCGGTTCGCGTCCGGCGAGCCGCGAGAACCATTGATCGGCATAACCCGCGGCCAGCGCGACGGCGTGCGGCATTCTCACGCGCGGCGCGCGGCGTCCCGCAACCTTCGCCAGCGCGTCGAGAATCTGCTTCAGCGTCATGTTCACACCACCCAGGATGTATCGCTCGCCAATCCGGCCTTTTTCTGCCGCGAGCAGATGCCCGGCGGCGACGTCCTCGACCGCGGCTACGTTCAGTCCCGTATCCACATACGCAGGCATTTTGCCGTTCAGAAAATCGACAAGGATCCGGCCGGTTGGAGTCGGCTTCCAGTCACCCGGCCCGACCGGCGCCGTCGGATTCACGATAACGACGGGAACACCCGCGGCGGCTGCAATCACCGCTTGCTCCTCCGCCAGGAATTTTGATCGCTTGTAGTGCCCGATCATCTGGTCGAGCGCAGCCCGCGTCTCCTCATTCGGCAATTCGCTGTCGTGCATCGGCACGGCAATCGTCGCCACGGTGCTCGTGTAAACGATTCGCTCGACTCCCGCTTCACGCGCTGCGTCCAACAGCGAACGCGTCCCCTCGACATTGCTGCGGTAAATTTCTTCCGGGTCGCGGGCCCAGAGACGATAGTCGGCCGCCACGTGGAAAACGCGCTGAACGCCGCGCATCGCTCGCGCGAGCGATCTCGCGTCCCGCAGATCGCCTTCCACGCGCTCGACGGCAACGCCCTCCAGCGCTCGCAAATTGCTGCTCGGTCGTGCCAGGATGCGAACCGAATGCCCCGCAGCGACGAGTTGCCGGGCCACGTGGCTTCCCACGAATCCCGAAGCACCCGTAACAAGGGTTGTGGTCATAAAATGCGGAAAGCCTCTTCCTGCTTTGAAGGAGCAGGAACTCGATGGCCGTTTCCGTTGCCGGAATGGCCATTGCCGTTGTGACTGTTGCGGTTCGCGGGCTTGTCCTTCACGATGCCGCCCATCTTGCCGGAGATCGTCCAATGCAGCATCTTCCAGGTATCGCCAAGCTTCTTGTTGCCGCCCAGAACCGCCGATGCTTCATACCCCGCGTGAACCATACAATCTTCGCAACGTGGATCGCGGCCGCGGCCATACTTATCCCACGGCACCTTCTCGATGAATTCCTTGAACGTGGGATAGTGCGCGTCCGTCATCAGGTAGCACGGGCCTTTCCAGCCACGGGGGTTGTACGTCGGATTGCCCCACGCCGTGCACATCAGTTCGCGATCGCCGCGCAGATATTCCATATAGATCGGCGACGTGACGATGTTGTAGCGCTCGAGCAGCCGGCTGGCTTGCCGGAACTTCTCGCGAATCTCTTCGCGCGACATGAAGATTTCCTTCGTCATTACCGCGGCGTACGAATACGCCGGCGAAATCATGTGGCCGTCGACGCCAAGCGTCTGCAAATATCCGAAAAGCTCCGCGATCTCCTCGATGTCCGTCTCCTTGTAGACGGTGGTATTCGACGTCACCAGAAAGCCCGCGGCTTTCGCGGCCTTGATTCCGTCGATCGCTTCACGAAAAACGCCGTCGCGCTCGACGCAAATGTCGTGCGTGCGCTCCAAGCCGTCCAAATGGACGTTGAAGAACAGCCGCGACGTCGGCTTAAATTCCGCCAGCTTTTTGCGGATGAACATCCCGTTCGTGCACAGATAAATGTGCTTCTTCCGCGCAAGAATTTCCCGTGCAAGCCGCCCGATTTCCGGATAGATCAGCGGTTCGCCGCCGCAGATCGAAACCACAGGCGCGCCGCACTGCTCCAGCGCCTCCAGGCACTGCTCCACGCTCATCATCTCGTCGATTGTCGACTTGTACTCGCGGATGCGGCCGCAACCCGTGCACGTCAAGTTGCACGCGTGGAGCGGCTCGAGCATCATCACGAGCGGAAAGCGCTTGTCGCCGCTCATCTTCTTGCGCGCCAAATAGCCCGTCATGCTCGTCGTCAAACTTAGAGGAACCCTCATCCTTTACCCCCGTATTCCTTCTTGGATGCTCAGTTCTTCGGCAAGAACCTGCGTTCCGATGAATCTGTTTCGCCCTTTTCGCATATTGTCATATCTTGCCAGCGCGTACAGCGGAAACGAGTTTCGATAGCAGTGGTATTTCAGGTAGAAGACGCACGGAAATCCGGTACCGGTGAACTCAGCTTCATCCCACGACCCGTCGGTATTCTGATGCTCCACAAGCCATGCGACGCTGCGTTCCACAGCCGGGTCGCTCGGCCCCACAACCGCAAGCAAGCCGATCAACGCCCACGCCGTTTGCGACGCAGTACTCTTCCCTTGTCCCTTCAGCGACGGGTCGGCGTAAGAAAGAATCGACTCGCCAAATCCACCATCGGCGTTCTGTACCGAACGTAGCCAATTCGCGGCCCGTTGGCAGTCGCCTTGTTTCGAAAGATTTACCGTCTCGAGAGCCCGCAGCACGCCGCTCGTCCCATAGATGTAATTCACGCCCCAGCGGCCAAACCACGAACCGTCGCGCTTCTGGTCGTGCCGCAGAAACGCGCGCGCTCGCTCGACCACCGGATGATTTGTCGCCCAGCCCATCTGCCCGAGGCATTCCAGGACGCGAGCCGTTACATCCGAGGTCGAAGGATCGAGCATCGCGTTGTGATCCGCAAAGGGAATGTTGTTCAGAAATTGCCGATTATTTTCGTGATCGAATGCGCCCCAGCCTCCATCGCTGTTCTGCATGCTCAGCAGCCAGGCCAGTCCCCGCGCGACCGACTTATGCATCTTCACGGAATCGGGATAAGCGACGCGACCGAGCGCCATCAGCACAAACGCGGTATCGTCGACGTCGGGGAAGAAATCGTTCCGAAACTCGAACGCCCAGCCGCCGGGCTCCGCTTTCTTGTTCTTCACCTGCCAGTCGCCGGAGCCAAGAATCTGGTTTTCAATCAGCCAACCCGCCGCTTTCGTCAGTGCCGGATGCGCTGGATCGACTCCCGCCTCCTCCAGCGAAACCATGGCAATCGCCGTGTCCCACACCGGTGAAATGCACGGCTGCACGCGGATCGTGTCGCGCTCCTCGATCTCGAAACGTTCGAGATGGCTGATCTCCCGGGCAGCTAGCGGATCGTTCGCATCGGGATTCACCGCCAACAGGGCGTAAATCGAATTCATCATCGCCGGGTAAATCGTCCCCAGGCCTTCGCTGCGCTCCAGGTGATCCAGCGTCCACTGCCACGCCTTCGCGAGCGCGATCTTCCGCGCCGGCTTCCACGGCGAGCGCTCGTACAGCTTCAGCAACCGGTCAGCAAGCAAGAAAAAGGTTCGCCATGAAAAAATCCGTCCATCCCATCTTAGCGACGGTGGCTTCGCTCCAGGCAGTTTGAACAGCTCGTCGAACGAAATCCCCGCTGGCATCCGCCAGTTCGGCTTTAGCGAGCAGATGACCGTCATCGGGATCACGATGCCGCGCGTCCACGACGACATTTCGAAGATGCTCAGCGGCATCCATTCGGGAATCAGCATCAGCTCGGGTGGAATCGCGGGAACGTAGCTCCAATCGATGGCGCCGAGCATCGCCATGTAAAAGCGGACATACGAATTCGACGCTTCCAGGCCGCCCAATTCATGAATTTTCCGCTTTGCCGCTTCCATGTGCGAAGCCGATGCGGGGTCGCCTGCAAGCCGCAACCCCACGTATGCCTTCACGGTCGCGTTCAACTCGGCCGGGCCGCCGTAGAAGATATTCCATCCGCCATCAGGAAGCTGCCGCTCGCGGACGTACTGCGCGAGCTTCGGAACTTTTTCGGAGTGTTGCCGGCCGCATAGGGCCAGCACGTGTAGGTAAGGGATGTAATCCGATTCGAGAGTCGTGTCCGCTTCGAGTTCGGCCCACCAATAGCCTTCGCGGTCCTGCACGTTCAGCAGGTGTCGAGCTGAGCGCTCAATAGCGAGCTCAATCGATGCGACGGCCGCTTGTTCGGGCTGGCGCTGTGGAGCTGCGGCGGCGCCCGCGTGCATCGACCCGCCACTGCTCGATTCCACTCGAAGCTTTGAATCTGGTGTCATCGCCCTCTCTGCTGTCTCGAACCGTTGGGGCTAGGCCTACCCGCCGTGACGGGGTTCCAGTTCCTTACTTCCCACCAAACCGCGTGCGTCGCGCTTCAAGCGCGCTTAATCAGCGTCCTTCAAGCGCGCTTAATCAACGTCCTTCAAGCGCCCTTAACGCCCTTCAAACGCGCTTAGTGAACGTCCGCGCATAGTCAACGGCAGTCAAGCACGCTAAACAAAACGCCCTGTCCGGGTTAGCCTCAAGCTTCCCGAACAAATCACACCCGACTCAAGGGCTCGGCACGAACACGGCAGGAGCCCGCTTTCGCTTTTCTTTTGCTTCAATTTAGATCCGCACATCGGGCACCGCCCACCTGCTTCTCAGTGCCAGGACGCGGAGTCCAGCTAGGTCTGGCTTGTCCGCCAGCAAACTGCATCTCCAAGCTGCCCCAATATGCCAGCAAGGCCCGGATTTACAGCTGTTTACGACTCGTCGACTCTTATTATCTTTGGTATCTGAGCCGGGGTCAACAGATAATACTGGTACGCATATTCAGCTTCATCTTCTCCGATGCTCAAGTGGCCTCGGTACGCTGCCCCGACAACTTTACAGGACGGTGCCCGCTTGGCGGGCCAGGAGCGTTAATACGCTTCACAATTGCGGGCGCAAAATTCGAACTACCTCGGTTTTGGCGATATGATCAGTCTTACAGGTGCGCCGTGCGGCAGGTCGCGCGTCTGGGTAGCCAATTCACCCTTGAATCGCATACCCTCCAGTGGGTTGCCTGCCCAAAGGTTCTCTAAATTGTATTCGCCCCCGAGGAGAAACGGCATCTTGGGCATCAGCCGTTGTCCAAATGACAGCGCTCCGTTTTTGTTCTGCCATTCGTGTGCGAACGGCCATCCGGTTTCGGTCTTATAGTCTGAGAGAATTAGCCCGGCCCACTTCTCCACTGATTCGGCCATGAACGTCGTCCGGCCCGTCTCAGCGTGAAAGCGGTAAACGCCGGGACCCGATTTTCGTAGGCAAAACTGGTCCTGAAGGATGTCCTCGCCAAAGAAAAGGAGACCCTCGGCAAGATCTCCGTAGCTACTTCGCCAAAGCGACTCGGCATTCCAGCCCTGCAAACCCATCGTCGGATCGTTGCTCAGAGGAAAAACGTGAAGAGCAAATTCGAAAGCATAGAAACCATTCTTTTGCTCCAGCAGGTGGAAAAGCTCCGTGCCGGATCCATACTCGCGAAGAAATTCCGGGAACCCACTCGGCCTCGTCGGGCTCAGTGCCTCGGAGCTGATTGAAAGAAGGTTTTGTATATTAGTCATTGACCGTTAGCAACGTCGGGCCCGGAATCACGCCGATCCGTAGAACGTCCACCAGTCGCAAACCGCTCCTCCAGCCTCTTAAGCCGTTCGCCCATTTCCGGCAAGCGTGAAAGCCACGCATATTGCTCCTTGAACTTTTCGAGCGGGCGCGCCGGCGTTCCCCACATCGTATGTCCTGCGCGAATCACCTTGCCCGTCAAAATGCCCGCACCGGACGCCACCCGCGCGCCGTCCTCCAGCGTGACATGATCTCCCATGCCCACCTGACCTCCGACAATCACGTCTGCGCCGATCGTGCAGCTTCCGGAAATTCCTGCCTGGGCGAGGATCAGGCTTCGCGCGCCGACTTTAACGTTATGCGCGATGTGAACCAGATTGTCGATCTTCACGCCATCGCCGATCACCGTTGAGTCGAGCGATCCGCGATCGATGGTCGTGCCCGCGCCGATTTCTACGTCGTCGCCGATTTCCATTCCACCGATCTGCGGAAACCTTCGCCGAATACGTAGCCGAACCCGTCGCTGCCGATCGTCGCGCCCGCGTGCAGCTCGACGCGATTGCCGATTCGCGCGCCGGCGTACAGAGTCACGCGCGGATGCAGCCAGCAATCCTCGCCGATGCCCGCGCCTCGTGCGACAAAGCAGAACGGCTCGATGACGCTGTTCGCGCCGATTTCCGCATCGTCTTCGATCACGACATACGCGCCGATCGATGCGTTCTCGCTCACGCGTGCGCTTGGCGCGATAACCGCGGTCGGGTGCGCGCCGGGAGGCGGCGCACTTTTCGGCAACAGCCATGCCGCCGCTTTCGCGAACGAGAGCTTCGGGTCGGCCGATTCGATCACCGTCTTACCGTCCAACGCCATGCCTTGGCGTACGATCGCGCAACGCGCCGCCGATTTCGTCGCTCGCTCGGCATGCTTCGCCGATTCAACGTAGATTAGGTCCGTTGCGGTAGCGCTCTCCGGGTTCGCAATACCCGCAATCGTGACGCTCGCATTACCCGCAAGCTTCGCGCGAAGATAGTTTGCCAGCTCACCCGCTGTCCGCGTCATAAACCCTCGCAATCGCTCCGTCTCGCTCGGTGGAAGCCTGGGGCCTGCCTACCGCAGGCTTCAGCCCCACGAAAGCAATGCAATTTTAGATGGTCCCGAGCCCTGGTGAAACCACTAGGCCGGATAAAGCGGATTCTCCCCCGCCGGACGCGTCTTCCATCGCTTGTGAATCCACACCCACTGTTCCGGGTGCGCTCGCACATATTCCTCGATAATTCGAGTGAAACGTTGCGTGTTTGCGCGCACGTCTTCGTCCTCGTCACCCGTGCGCAGCAACTCGACCGCTGGCCCGAATTGCAACCTGTACTTCGCTGCCGCGTCATCCCAACAAAGAAATCCGGGCACGACAGCGGCGTCTGTGCGCAACGCAATGCGCGCCAGTCCGGATGTCGTCGACGCAGGGACGCCGAAGAAATCGACGAATACTCCTTCATCGACTGAAGTGTTGTGGTCCGCCAAAATCCCCACGGTCCCAGCCTCGCCGAGCACCTTCAGCATCGCGCGGGCCGCGCGGTTCTTGTCGATCGGCTGATTGCCCGAAAGGCACCGATAGCCGTTAACCAGCGCGTCGACGCGCCGATTCTTGATTGGCCGAACGAGAAAGTGCAACGGGTGTCCGTACAGTGCGTGCGCGAATGGGGCCAGTTCCCATGCGCTCATGTGCCCTGTCAGAAACAGAACGCCTCGTCCGCGCTGTTGCGCCGAGGCAAAATTCTCGGCACCATCGATCACCACCAGGTTTTCAATGTTCGCCGGCGTGTATTTGGGAAACTGCGAAAATTCGCCGATCATCCACCCGATTTGCCGCACCATCCCATCAATGACTCGCTCTCGTTGCGCGAGGGTCCAGTCCGGAAATGCAATCTGCAAATTGAATAGCGCAATGCGATGGAGCTTCGGCTGTAGCGCATACACCATTGCGGCGAAGCGCACGCCGAAAAAGCGCGCTACTCGTCGCGGCAAAATTCCCAATAATTTCAGTCCCGTCCACGCAACGAAGTACTCAATGCGCTCCCGCATGGCGTGCCATTATGCGCGAGCCACCGGCATCGCGCCAGCGCGCACGCTTCTTCATCGCCGGCCTGCCTTCACCGCAGTCCACACCGCCGGGCTGAAGTCACTCCTTCACAGTGCTAGACTCATCGTTCTTGGAAACCGTCGACCAATCCATCGCACAACGCAAGCGATCCGTCGCCACAACGTTCGCCATCGCCCTAGCCATGTGGATTTGCCTGTTCAGCCATCTGGGCGCGCTTGGACTTCTTGGTCCCGACGAGCCGCGCTACGCATCGATCGCGAAAAATATGGCGCAGACAGGTGATTGGGTTACGCCGTGGCTTTACGGCAGTCCGTGGTTCGAAAAGCCCATTCTTTACTACTGGACTGCCGGCGTCGGCTACCTGCTGCACTTTTCCGACGAGTGGGCCGCGCGTCTGCCGTCGGCGATCGCTGCGCTTGTCGCCGCCCTTTGCATAGGTTGGCTCGGTTCGAAATTTGAGAACACGAATTACGATCGCTCTGGAGCAGCCGAAGCCTCAGGTCCATGGAAGCCGGCCTTCCTCGCTCCCCTGATTTTCGCCACCAGCGTTGCCGCGATCGGATTCGCTCGCGCCGCCACTCCCGACATGCTTTTCGCCGCCTCGATCACTCTCGCCATGGGCGCGGCCGCCATCATTCTGCGTGACGCTGGCGCACTGCGCGCTACGTCCGGCCCGCCCAGCGCCGTCGCCGCGAATCGCAAGAACACTCCCACGTCGCTGCTTCTCTTCGGTGCCTTCATCGGCCTCGCAGTTTTAGCCAAAGGTCCCGCAGCCATCATCCTGGCTGGCGGAGCTGTCTTAATCTGGGCTCTCGCCACTCATCGCTGGCGCGATGCTTTCCGCCTTCTTCATCCGTACGCTATTGCCGCTTTTTGCGTCGTGGCTCTGCCCTGGTACGTGCTCTGTGCCGTTCGCAATCCTGACTTCCTCCGCATCTTCATCCTCCAGCACAATTTCGATCGCTATCTCACACCAATGTTCCACCATCCGCAGCCGTTCTGGTTTTTCGGCCCCATAACGTCGCTGGCAATCCTCCCTTGGACCGTTCTCCTGATTCCCGCCGTCCGCGACGAACTTCGGCTCTGGCGCGATAAATCCTGGCACGATTCTCCCGGCTTTTTCTTCGCCTGCTGGGCGCTGTTCCCGATTATCTTTTTCAGTTTTTCCGACTCCAAATTGCCCAGCTATATTCTTCCCGCCATGCCGGCGCTCGCATTGGTCCTTGCAATCGCCCTTTCCCGCCTGATCGGCGAAAAATCGGCCTTCTCGTCGGCGATCTTCGCCGCGCTCGGACTCACCTGGATCGGTTTCGCTGCAGGAGCCTTAATCTGGCTGCGTCACTTGCCAGGCAACACTGCGATCGCTCTCGATCAAGCGCCTGTCTCGAACCCCAGCGCGCTCGCCCACGGACCGATCCTCCTTTGCGCCGTGCTTGCGGCCACAGCCGGAATTGCCATCATCGCGCTCTCCCTCTCGCGCCGTCGCGTCGCCATTTCAATCTCGCTTCTGCTTGTTTGCGTCCTTGTTGAAATTGCGGGCACTTCGATCCTGCCCGACCTCGATCCCTATTACTCCGCCCGCACGGTCGGCACCTTGCTGCGCCACGACCTCTATCCCGGCCGCCTTTTCACCTACGAACTTCCGCGCTCGTGGAAATACGGCTTGAATTTCTACCTTGGACGGAACCTCGAGGGGTGGTCGCCGGATAACCGTAACGCCGCGCTCGTCCTCACCACGCCGAAAGGCCTGGCAAAACTCGAACGCGACGGCTACGTCCAGGGCGCCATCAACGAACCGTACCAGGAAATCGTTTTCGTCCCAATTCCGGTCCGGCCCCAAGCCAGGCGCCTGGTTAACCCTCAGAACTAATCTATAGAGAAGTAATTTTCCGGAAGAAGTAGCCCTCTACCTGCTTAGCGGCAAGTACTGCGAGAAGAAGTTCGAAACCCTGTTTTCGTAGTTCTTGCGGTCGTCATCCGACATATCCCGGTAACTGACGCTATCCTCTATCAGCTGCTTCGGGTCTGGAGCGATGTTGTACAGCGCTGCCGTGTCCCTCGCCAGCGTCGGATTCCCATCCGACTGAATGAACAGCTTCGGCACGCCACGCGTCGCGGCGATATGCGCAGACAGCGGCGGCACCGTTTTGTCCTGATAATTCAGCATGCGAAAACCGAAATCGCAGAACCGGTCAACGAACGGCAACTGTGTCAACCCTGAGTTCTTCACCTCAAGATCCAGCAAATCTTTCGGTGAGTCGTAGACGTCGTCCAGAACGAGCGCCCTGATGCGTGAATCCGACGACGCCACCGCAAGCGACGTGTACGCGCCCAAATCCACTCCCCACAGCCCGAAGTTCTGCGGGTCGACGTCGTCGCGGCCGGCGAGCGCTTTCACTGCTGCTTCCAACTCGCCCGCTTCCTTATACCCAAGCGTCGTCACGCCGGGATTCGCCCCATGCCCCGTATAATCGAACACGAACGCGTTGAACTCATGCTGCTGCATCGCCGCCGCCAGCGTCAGCACATCGGATCGCTGTGACGAGTACCCGTGCGACACGATAATCGTGGGCGCGCCGCGCAGTCCCGGGAAAAACCATCCATCCTGCGACGTTCCGTCTGGCAGCGTGAACGAGAACGCGGTTGGGTGGCCCATCATCACATTCAAATCGAACGAGGAAGGTGTCCGCGCCGGCGTCAGCACTTGATAGAGCAGAAATCCGGAAATCGAGGCCAGCGCGACAACAACAAAGAGGATTAGCGCTAGCAGCCCTGAAACCAGCTTGGCGGCACGCGTCGTCGGATAACGCAGTTCTGAGAGGACGGCCATCCGTTTGCGCGGCCAACTTCCGTTCCAGGCTGCCTCAGTCGACTTCGCCCGCTGCGCCACTAACGCGCACAGTACACCTCACGCGAACGAACCCGGATGAACCTGAAACGGCAGTGCTCAATCTGCCGCGACTTCGATGTTAGCATGTTTCTTTCTCCAAATTTTCGGCCTCCCCGTTACGATTCGGACAACTTCTCCTCCCCGCCACCAGCTTCAGTCTGCACAGTTTTCAGCAGGTGTTTCAGCCGCTCTCCTGGAGAAACGGCGACGGGAAACAGACGCTGTCCGCCACGCAGTTGTGATATAGGACATTGCTCGCGCGGTTGGGAGCGCCATTGCAGAAAGATGGGCTCAGTCCGGCTGATTTTGCCGGTGACGACATGACCTACCAAATCGGCGTGGAACCGGTTCGGATCGATATTCTCACGCACGTAAGCGGCATTGCCTTTGGCGATGCCTGGAAGAAAAGGGTGCCGGGAACCCTCTTCGGCGTCTCGGTACACTTCATCTCCTTGGGCGACCTGATCTCCAACGAGAAAGCAGCCGGAAGGACAAGCGACTCCGAACATCTCCTAAGGGAGATGAAAAGGAAAGACTCAGCGAACTAACAATCCTTGCGCGACGTCCCCCCAGTTGGGTTCCACGCGGTGCCGAACTATAATGTTCCGAGGCGCCCGCTCACCATGCAAATCGTCGAGCTTCGGCAAGTGGATTCGCGCTCGCTTGATCCTCTTTTCCAGGAGGAAAGCAAGCGCTGGCGCGACGAGCTGCATTGGGATTACCGCTCGTCCATTGACCTGATTCGCAAATTCATCGACTCGCGCGCGCTCGGCGGATACGTGGCGATGGAGGACGGCCATCCTTCCGGCTACGGCTTCTACGTCCTCGAAGACCACAAGGGACTGATCGGCGGTCTGTTCGCTTCGTCGCGTTATTCGCAGGAAGTCGTCACGGAGAAAATTCTTTCGGAGATGATCAGCGCGCTGCACGTCACGCCGCGCCTCGAACGCATCGAAGCGCAACTGATGCCCTTCGGCGCCGAACTCGATCCCGCGTTTCTCTCGCGGTTTTTCCGCCTGCACGCGCGGCAGTTCATGCTTCTCCGCCTCGACGAAGCGCGCCTCGAAAACAAGCCGCTTTCCTCGGGCCTGCACATCGAGCCGTGGACGGATCGCGCTTTCGAGTCCGCCGCGCGCCTAATCCAGCTCGCCTACGCCAATCACGTCGACGGCGAGATTAACGACCAATATCGCACCCAGGCCGGAGGCATGCGATTCCTCCGCAACATCGTACTCCTTCCCGGTTGCGGACAGTTCCTGCCCGAAGCTTCGTTTCTCGTGCGCCCCGCCACCGGCGATCCTCTGATTGGAATGGTTCTTACTTCCACCGTCGCGAAAGGTGTTGGACACACGACGCAGGTCTGCGTTATGCCCGGCCATCAAGGACACGGCATCGGCCGCCAGCTCATGGAACGCTCGATCCTCGCTCTGCGCCGCCGCAATTACGAAGCCCTCTCGCTCACCGTCACTTGCGTCAATCGCTCCGCCGTCCAGCTCTACGAACACCTCGGCTTCCGCAGCATCAAAACCTTCGCCGCCGGCGTCTGGCAAGCGTAGGTTGTCCTGTAGCGCCGGCATCTTGCCGGCGTTTTTCTTTTTCTTTCATACCGTGTAGCCCCGGAACCTGCACGCGTGCGAGGCGCGATTGTACTTAGCCCGGCACACCAGTGCCGGGAACGCAAGCACCTATAAACCCTCGCCGTCATTTTTCCTGTTCTTGCGAATGGTCCTGGGCTCTGCTACGTTCGCGCAGCTTTGCTCCCCGCATTTAACGGATCCGTATTTCGCCCATGCGTGTATCGCGATGGGAACATCGGGCAGCAACGCAATTTCACGCGAAGGGGGACACACGAATGACGAAGGACGAAGCTAATGCTGCACCCAAGCGCAGAAAAACTGAGGGCCTCCTGAGAGTTCTTTTGGTGGCTATTGCGTTCTTGGTTGTATTGTTCCTCGCCGGCTACGCCGCTCAAGCCCTCTATCTGACGTTCGGGAAAAAGAAATCTAGGCTTCAACCGCTCGTAGAAGAAATTCAAAAAGACATCAAGGCGGTCAATGACCAGAAGGCGAAAACGGGATGGGAAGTAAATGAAGCAGAGGTTGAGGTCAACTTTGTTGTCACTGCCTCTAACGAGACCTCAGCCGACATAAAAACCGCAACCGAAACCGTCGGCGCGGAGCAGGAAAATGCTGGCCGCCTCGTGCTAAGACTCCATCCCGTTGGCGCGGCCGCGGACACTCAACCAATTCCAATTTCAGGCGAATTGACAGACTCAATGATCGAGAAGCATTCGACGCTGAAATCAAAGACATCGCCCAAAGACAAAAAGGGACACTGAAAGCTTCAGCCACCCCGCCCGTCGCGCCTCCTCGACGGGACGCCAGATCGAGCGTGCACGAAAACGGTGCTTCGGCTGCAGGTTCGACGTAGCGCCGGCGTCTCGCCGGCGTTGTTGCTTTTGTCTCAGGCGTAAATCTAGCGCCCCGGCCTTCAGCGCGGCATCGGTCGTGTAACGCTTGCACTGAACGAACGTGCCCGCGTAGACGCGCGTAGCTTGCCTCGTCAGAGACGGCTCGCTAGATGTACCCCTGTTCAGGTGAGGCTTTCCCGATTTTGTAGGGGCGGGACTTGCTCACAATATTTGCGCTTGACTCTGGACTATACTCCAGGGTCTATCCTGACTTAGGAGCACAACGATGCAGATTGGCATACTGGCGCGCCGCGTTGGGGTCAGCGTAGACGCGATACGCTTCTACGAGCGCAATGCGCTGCTGCCTGCCGTCCCGCGAACGCAGGGAGGCTTCCGCCGCTACGGCGAAAACGATTTCGAGACGCTCGCCTTCATTCGGCGCCTTCAAACGCTCGGCTTCAGACTGAGCGAGATTCGCGCGTTTCTCAAGCTGAAGTCCAACCGCTCGCAACCCTGCGGGCCCGTGCGTCGGCATTTGGCGGAGAAGCTGGCCGATGTGCGCCGCAGAATCGACGACCTCCATCGCCTCGAACGCGAATTGCGCGTCTCCTTGCGCGCTTGCGATCGCCAGCTTCGTCAGCAGCCCGCCCACTGCCCGATTCTGCAGGGACGCGCCCCACGCCGCCGGAGGCGACATGAAGGTTGAGATTCTCTACGTCGCCGGCTGCCCTGCCTACTTCGAAACGTTAAGGCGCATCCGCCAGGCCCTTGCTGCCGAAGGCGTGGCCGCCAACATTCGCGACGTGCTCGTGGCCGATTCGCGTGTGGCTGAGCACCTTCGGTTCCCGGGATCTCCTACCATCCGAATCGACGGCAGCGACATCACGAACGGCGCAGAAAATCCTCAGATCAGCTTGAGCTGCCGCATTTACGCAGGATCGGACGCTAGTCCAGTGCCGCCAATCGAAACGATTCGTCGTGCGATCGCGGAAGCTCGCCGTAAGAGTCGGTCATGAAATCAGGTACAGGACTGTCCGCTTCGGTCGCTGCCATTCTGGGAGCGCTCGCCAGCGTGAGCTGCTGTCTGCCGCTCGCATTTGCCGGCGCGTTGGGAGCCGGTGCCGCCAGCGCTTTCTTCGTCACGTTGCGTCCCTGGTTGCTGGGATTTTCAGTCGCGCTCATCGGCCTCGGCTTCTGGCAACAACATCGCGCTACAAGCTGCTCGCTTAGGGGAAGGCTCGTCGGGAAAATCTTTCTCTGGGTAGCCGTGATCGTGGTCGCCGCAATGATCTTCTTTCCTCAACAAATCGCGGGACTGATCGCGGGTGGGTCATGACCGCCTCACACCCAGGGCGTATTGTGATCCTCGTCGCGGTCGTCGTGGTGCTATTGCTCTGCGCCGTCTACCTGTGGGCGCCGGGCTCGGTCCCGCAGGGCCAACCGCCTCTTGCCACGCTGTCGTCTCCGGGCGTCGGAGTGTTTCAGACAGCCTTTGACACCGATGCCGATTCACCTCGCCTCGTTTTGCTTCTCTCTCCCACGTGACCCTTCTGTCTGCGGGGGGCCTCCGCAGTCGAAAAACTTCTGGCGAATCACCCCGATTGGAAGCTGCACGTTCTGGTCGTCTGGGAACCGATTCTGCCCACCGATTGGCGCGCGCCTGGCGGAAGCGCCTTGGGGCGCTTGTCAGATCACCGGGTGCGCCAATTTTGGGACCCGAACCACAACGTATCCAAGTCGCTACGGCACATGGTGAACGCCGATTCCTCCGAGCCTCGGCCCAGCTCCGGCAAAGGCTACTATTGGGACGAAGCCATCGTTTACGCCGCACACACACCGTGGAGAAATTCGCCCCGCTCTCTCTTTTGGCAGGGCCCCGTCTTCAAGGTGATCTCGCCCCTCCAAAGTGCGCTCCAGTCCGCCATTCAGTAGCAACGCCGCGCAGCCGCTTCGTCGCGACCTGCCTTCGAGCCGTCGTAGCGACCGTCACCCTGGCGTGGGCGCCTGCCTGCCGCAGGCAGGTCCCGCCCCCCGGCGTTTTTGCGATTTGCTTCGATTTTTTGGTGGGAGCGTCCAGACTTAAATGTAAGGCCGGGGTCTTCAGGCCGGCATGGTGGGAGCCCGGACTTTCGCAACTTTCCGCACAATCGCGAACAAACGCCCCAATGAGTCCAACCTTTATAGCCCACTCTAGTACTATGTAATTATTGCCTATTGACAAAATAAAGTCTAGTATGCTATACTGTTTTAGCACTTATGCGATACATACCAGGACGCACGCCACGCCGCGCTCGACCCGGCTCTCGGAGAGGCCAAAACCGCCTCCTGCGCCCGGATCCGCCCCTCTTCCCCGGCGGTAACGTCCGCGAGCTATGGACCCTCGACGAGATTACAAAACAGTTCTCGGCGCCAAAACTCTCGCAGAATGAGCCACATGCTCCACCCGGTCCCCTAACCGAGCGAAGCGAGTCGACCGGGCCCCCTGAGCCCTCTTCCCCGCCTCCGCTCCCCGCACCAGACCCAACCGGTCAGCCCGGTACCCCTAAATGTCGCGCTTCTAGCGCGCGCCATATCAAAGACAAATCAAAGGAAAAACAAATGAGCACGGAAATCCCCGTCCAACGGGAACAGTCTTACGAACCCCAATATGAAATCGATCCCCCGGTCGAATCACCGGAGGATGTAGGGGCGGGTCTCAGACCCGCCCGCCGTCAGAGTGACGGGCCCGCCAAAAAATTCCGCGGCCCCGACCAAAAACCCGACAGCAGCCTCCTCCGCCACGTCACCCACTGTTCCATCTGCAATCACCCCGATCGCGAAGCCATCGAGCAGAGCATCCTTCACTGGTACAGCCCAACCGTCATCGCCCACGAATTCGATCTCGCCGACCGCCGCATCGTCTACCGGCACGCCCACGCCCTCAGCCTCTTCCAGCGACGCGCGGAGCAATCCCGCCACGCCCTCGGCTTCCTCATCGAACAGGCACAAAGCATCGTCCCCA
>Ga0335075_10002774_pt1 | contig 27981 bp, 35 predicted proteins | sample Lox_Sample_24_FD_206723 | JGI IMG/M metagenome (GOLD analysis project Ga0335075, IMG submission 206723) | Soil microbial communities from Loxahatchee National Wildlife Refuge, Florida, United States - Lox_Sample_2.4 | ecosystem: Environmental > Terrestrial > Soil > Wetlands | place: USA...
AGCCGACGCAGCCGCCTTCTCTTGTCCTCTTCGTCCTCAGGAATCGCATGCTCAAGCCTCGACAGGATGGTGTCGATCAGGGCGCCCTTGACGTCCTCGTAGTCTTCGTAGCGCCATGGACTGAAGAAGACCGTGAGATAACCACTGGCCGCATCTAGACGCTGTTGCGCCATCTGCAGCAGGCTTGTCTTACCCGACCCCCAGTCGCCGAGCACGCCGACCGTTAGCGGCAGCAGTCCGGGCTGCGTCAGCAGAACATCAAGGCTGTCAACCAGGTAGTCGAAGCCCAGCAGGTCAACTTTGGTTTCGTTATCCGCCCACATAATGAGTCCGTTACATGACAGATTGTGACATTAATTGCTGCTATCCACGTATTGCCAGGCGAGCAGCCGGAAGCTGCACCGGACGCGATCCGGTGGTGCTTCGTCGGGGTCACGTTGGCCGGACAAGCGCCGTCGGACTGTGGGACGGTATTGGCTTCCTATGCTGCTGTCAACGGCTTCTGAAAATTGACCCCGTGGGGAAACCAAGGTGCCCCTGGGGGTCAGTTTTCAGGAGCCTGCGACAGCTGCCGACTGCAGGATGAGGCCCTACTAAGTCCGCCCCGCTGGTTCGCAACTCAAGCTAGACCGTCCGAACCTCTCTGCACCGGCATTCCGCGCATAGCGCAGCACGGCGCGTCCTGCGGGCTGCTCGCCAGAATGGGTGGTATACGCAGGCCGGTCTACCTGCGGTCTGCTGGAGTGCGATCCGCTTGCAGTCTGTCATATCCGCACATCTCGACCGCACAGGCTCTAACGCTCTCGCCATGAACCCAGACCGCCGCCCCTACAGCGATATCCGGGACCTCGTTGAGGATTCGCTGGAGTTGGCCGAGCGCCGCGGCAGGTGGTTGGGCGACGACCTGGCCGCCATCGCTTTGCTAGCCAGCCTCATCGATGAAGCCGGGCGCCAGCTTGCTGAGCGGGTCGACACTGCCTACGGTAACGACCACTGCTGGGACAACATCGCGCAGGCGCTCGGCACCACGTCGGCCGAGGTCCGGATGCGGTTCGACGGGCGGTCGCCGGTAGCGCGAGCATGGCTGCACGGCATATAAGCCAACGGCGCTGCTCAGCTTCAGCCAGTCGCTTTGTCGCGATCTTCCCGCAGGCGGGCAGCTTCTTGTTCCGCCTGCTTGAGCTGCTCCCGCAGCCTGGCGACGTTCGCTTCAGCCGCGTTCAGCCGACGCGTCAGTGTGCCGCGGGAAGGCGGCTTCGGCGGCTCCTCGGGCCTACCCGGTGGCTTCGGTTTGGCAAGCGGCCCGATGGGCCTGCACCCCACAACGCGCCGCATGTACACGCAGTACGGACAGTCGTCTTTCGCCTGCGGTTCAGTGCCTTGGAAGGCGAGCACCCACTGAAGCTGCTTCCTCCTCTTCTCGTCCAGATCTGACGAGGACAGGCGGTCCCGCATCTTCGTTACGACGTCAGTCCGTTCCGTGTAGCCCTGCTCAGGCTGCCAGTCAATACCGCTTATCGCGTGGTAGTCGTAGTGCCCGCAGGACAGCTTGACGGTCCACACGGCGTACGGACCAAGTTCCCTACCCGAATCCTTCGAGTAGAAGCTCGGACGCTCCTTGCGCTCGAGCCAGTCGGCAATGTCGCGGATGGGCGGGTCATCGCCGTGCCCGGCACACCAGGCGTAGCCCTTGTCCCAGTTGGAATACTCCCAGCTGACGCCGTACGCGAAAAGTAGCACGTTGTCCTTGCTGGCGCCGCTCTTGCCGCTCCCCAAGAACCGCTCGAAGACGCAGTTCGACGGATACAACTCGTCCATAGGGACATGAGCGGCAGCGTGGCCCGTCGTTAGGGCGTCGGTAATGCAACCGCAATCCAACTCGACCAGCCAACGGAAGACCTGCTCGGGTGCATCGCGCTGCTCAATGAAGTCCCGATTCGAGAAGTTGTAGCGCAGCAGGTCTTCGTAATACGGCTTGTAGAGCCGAAGCGCCTCGGACGCGGATCTCGGTCTGGCTTGCATGAGGAACGCGCTGAGCGTGGGTTGGTCCGTGCCGGTCATCCTGACCTCTCAAGCTGAACCCTGGCTCCAGGCTAGTGGCTGCTAAAGCAGGACAAGCCACATTCCCAGGTTCTAGATAATTCGACGTCAACGCGGCTTGACTGTCGGCGCGCAACCGCTGCTGGCCATCGAGATCAGGTTAGGCAGTTGGCTGAGACCATCGCGAATTGCCGGGCTGGGCATCTGCGGCGTGCTACCTTGGAGTGGTGATAGATCCCCGATTCGGGGATGTACCACCTCCGTGGGGGTTCAAGTCCCCCCTCGGACACAAACCCTTTGCGCATATTCAGGCCCGGCTTAATGGTTGCCTGTACCAGTTTCTCCTCCGGCTCGTAGGTCAGGGTCAGCCTGAGCTTGGCGTATATTTCTGCCTTGTCCTCAGGGTCAGCTGCTTGAACTACTCGCGCGAGATCGCCTAGCGCCGCGACTACGGCCTCGATCTCGTCTCGGCTCATCGGTCGCCGGCCGGTCGCGGTGCGGATCTCGGCTTGCGCGGCTACCTTCTTGGCCTGGGTCTCGGCGATCCACGGGCCGATGACTGCGGGATCTCCGCCGGCGTCGATGCTGGCTCGGTAACGGGCGAGCTGGGTGTCGTAGTCAGTGATGCGGGCCTGTGCGGCTTCCGCGCGGCCATGTGCACCGGGGTCTTCCAACCGTTCGGCTTGCCGGGCGAGCTGGTCAACGGTGGTGTCGATGCCGCCGGGGTCGAAAAGTTCGCCGAGCCAGTCTTCGACCTGGCCGAGCAAGTCGGCTTCGCGGAGGTAGACGTGCTTGGGGTGGGCGACGCGGTTAGCTAGCGCATATTCGGCGGGGAACCGGCACAGGTAGTAGGCCTGCTTGTTGTTCCACTTGCCGCTCATCTTGCGTCCGCATAGACCGCACTGCAGGACGCCGCGCAGCGCGTAGGCGCGTGGCCTGGCGTGGGGCCGGTGCTGAGTCTTGCTGCCGCGCCCGGCCAGCGTCGCCTGGACAAGGTCGAAGTCGTCCTTGGTGATGATCAGCGGGTGGACCTGCTGTTCGGAGAAGATCCACTTGTCGGCCGGGTTCCACCGCTGCCTTGCCGCGTGGCCGAGCGCGACGTTCTCGACATCGAGCAGGACTTCGTCGGTGCGCTGCCGGTTCCACACCTGGTAGCCCGTGTAGCGCGGGTTGGTGAGGATCGCGCGGACGGCGCCCTTGGACCAGGCGATCCCGCTTCGGTGACTATTGCGCGCCGGGTCGTGAGCGGACGGGCTCGGGATGCCGTCGCGTGTCAGGCCCTCCGCGATGGCGAAGATCCCGCGCCCTTCGAGGAACTCGGCAAAGATCCGCTCTACAACCCAGGCGATTTCCGGATCGAGCGCGAGTCGATGAATCCGTTTGCCGTCTGCTGCCTTGGCCGGGTTCGGGTGCGGTCCCGCGTCCACGAGGATGAACCCGTATGGCGGGCGTCCACCGAGGAACCGGCCTTCGATCTGAGCTTGCGCGGCCATCGCGGTGCGAACGCGGATCTTGATCCTGTTGCGCTCGCCCTTGCTCATCCCGCCGAACACGGACATCACTAGGTCGTGGGCCTCGTTATTCGGGTCGATCGGCCCGCCGACCTCGGGCACCCACAGCGGCACGCGGTAGTGGTCGAAGACCGGGAAGGTCAGCCCGTACTGGTTGCCATAAAACGCCCGGTGCGGCTCGCCGATCACCACGGCGTCAAACCCGCGGTTCGAGTTCTTCAGTTCGGCGAGCAGTGCGGTTGCTTCAGGGCGTCGCTGCCACGGGATCGACCGCGACTTATCCACGTCAAAGAACTCGGCAGCGACCACCCCGCCGCGCGACTCGATCAGCGCCTGGGACCGGGTGAGCTGCCAGGCGCGTGACGATTCCGGGTCTTGCTGGTCTTCGGTGGATACCCGGCCGTAGAAGGCGAACTTGATCATTCGGCACCACCTCCGCGGGGGTTGTCAGTGCTGTTGAGCCGGTCGTAGGCCTTCAGCAGAATCCGCAGCAGCACCCTCGCTGCCTCCGGATTGAGCTGGGGCGGCTCGTCCGGCATGACCACGCTGACGGCGTTCACGCCTTGCGGCGTGTGCCGCTGTGCGCGGCTCCGGCCTGACCTGGGCCTGTTATCGTACGGCCGGTTTCTCGTTTTGCGAGCCGCTGAACAGGCCTTTTTCTTGCCCGGCGGGCTAGACATTGCTAGCCCTGCGGCTACACCGAGACCTGTGGATAACTTGTCTCTGGATTTGTCTCCCGGTATGTCTCTGCGCCTTTACGTGCAGACACGCGCGAGGGAGAGACAGAGACAATCGAGAGAGACAACTAGTCATCGTGACCCTCCCCTGGGGTGGTGGCGCGCCAGCGGCCCCAGCCGATCTGGACGGCGCGGCCCTGGTCGGCGAAATGGGAGAGGTAGCGGTACACCGTGGAACGTCCAAGCCCTGTCGCCCGCATGAGTTCGGCGACGCCTGCCCCCTCTTCAGGGGCCGCGCGGAGAGCGACCCAGAGTGCGTCCTCGGGCGGGGTGGTGTCGTACAACTCGGGAGCATCGCCGGGCTCGCCAGCGTCGCCGTGGGGATCGGTGAGGTACCACGGGGCGGGCTTGGCGACCGTGCGGCCGGGGTGGATCGCGGCGCGCGACACGTCGTCTAGCTGGGGTCGGCTCGTCGCGTACCGCGTGACGGCGCGCGCCACGTCATCATCGGTCACCAGGTAAGCGCGGGCGCGCCGGGGCGTGGTGTGCTCGGGTGAGGAGATGAGGAACTTGCCGGGCGCATTGAGCGTATGGGCGTTCCACCCTGCGGCGAGCATGCCCTGTCCGAGGACCAGGTCGACGTCGCGCCGCTCGCGGACGCGGAAACAGATCCGCGTGTCCATCTGCGACCGCACCGCCCCCTGCCCCATCGCCTTCTGCGTAGGCCGTTGGGTCGCGGCCACGAGCGTTACCGCGACCGCGCGGCCGAGCCGGGCGATGGAGTCGGTGTCGCTCATTGTGTCGGGTGCCTCGTCGGTAAGTTCGGCGTACTCGTCGACGACGATCACCAGGGCGGGCATGCCCGGCGACGGCTCCCAGACCCGTCGGCCGGTCGCGGCCATCCACGCGGCCCGGGCGAGCAGGATCGCGACCGCATCGGCAAGCAGCACCCTCGCCTCGTCGGGTGTCGTGGCGAGCCGATCGATGCAAGGTGCCCACGGGCCGAGTTCCATGCCCTTCTTGAGGTCGATGGCCCAGATGACCACGTCGTCGCAGCCGGCCAGGCAGCCCATCAGGACATTGAGTCCACCGCTCTTGCCTGATCCCGTGGTGCCGGCGAACAGCGCGTGCCGCCGCAGAAACAGCACGCGGCACGCCTCGGCGTCCTCGAACGGCCCAAGGTCGATCGGCTCGGCAATGGATCTTGTGGACGGCCCGGGCCAGCCGATCGCCTCGGCATGCGGGTCGTTGTCAAGCACGCGCAGTTCGCACCGGTTGGCCTTGTCGTCAGGGGTCGGGTGGACGCGCAGCGCGCCGCGGAAGGTGCCGAGCGCCGATTCGATCGCCGGGATCCGCGCGGACACGTCGGCAATGGTCTGCCCGCGGGCCAGGCGGAGGCGTGCCCGCCAGCCCCATAGATCGACGGTCGCGGACATCACCTGTGAACCGGGCAGGCCGATTGTCCGGGAGATATCCGGCCACGCGGCGAGGGTTCGTTCTACGCGCACCTTGGCGCGGCGGCGCCGGTGCGCCCACCACGGAACCGCGAGGATGAGCGCGGCGATGCCCAGGACTTGCGGGAGTGGCGAGGTGAACGGGCCGAGCAGCGCGGCGACCGCAAGCCACCCACCCGCTGCGAACACGCTCGCAGCCGCGTAAAGGCGTTCGGCAAGCCGCGGCATGCCGAGCCGTGCGCCGAACGTGGCCAGCACCCACGCGGCCAAGGCCGACCCGGCGAGCAGGTACGGCCACCAGTGGGAACGGGCGTGATTTACCCACCAGCCGGTCCCGAGTACCGCTGCCGCAGTGCAGACGGGCGCGAGCTCGGAGCGGTACCGCCATGCCAGCCGGGCGAGGATCACGGCGATAGGCGCGGGGAACTGGCCGTCGCTGTCGATGACCATCATCGGCTGCATTCCGGCGCGGCGGGCGCGGCGGCTCTGCCTGCGCATCTGCCAGTAGCTGCTCATGGCTCCCGCCTAGTGGCCGCCGAAGCGCCGAGTGAGCCGAGTTCGTCGCGCAGGTAGCCGAGCGGCTCGGGCTCGCCCTCGGCGTCGGCCCCGAGGGTCGCGCGGATCACGGCGAGCAGGTTCGCCCGGTCCAGCCGCACCGCCTCGAGTTCCCCCCGTACCCGGCCGAATTCGGCGAGCACGGCAGGCACGTCGGCGAGCGCGCCGTCCAGGTACCGCCAGATACCGGCCAGGTTCGGCGTGACCGACGCGAATCCGGCCACGATGTCGCGGGCGATGTCGTTGCGGGTGGCGGCCTCCCCGGAAGCGCTGCCGTTCATCGCGCGTCCTCTGCGCGGTCGGCGACGGCCTGGGCGAGCCGCCCGGCCGCGAGCCGGGCGAAGTCGGCCGACAGGTCGATCCCGGTGAACCGGCGGCCCAGCTGGATCGCTGCGAGTCCGGTCGTGCCGCTGCCCGCGAACGGGTCAAGCACGGTGCCGCCCGGCTTGCACCCTGCGGCAATGCACCGCAGCGGGAGGTCGATCGGGTAAGCGGCGAAGTGCGGGCCCCCGTAGGGGCGGGTCCGGATCGACCACACGTCGCCGGGGTTGCGCCCGTTCGGGTGCCCGCGCCGGTGGCGCTGGTCACCGTAACGGCTGGCCCTGGTGACCTGGGGCGTACCCGGCCCGTACTTCGGTGGTCGGGTGCGGCTACCCGGCCGGCCTGGCGGGCGAGTACATGGACCTGGGGTCCCGCTCTGCCCGATGGTCTTGTGCGGCTCGCGGATCGGGTCAAGGTCGAACCAGTACGAGGGGGACTTGGCGAGCAGGAATAGCAACTCGTGTCGGCAAGACAGCCGATCGCGCACCGATTCAGGCATGGCGTTGGGCTTGTGCCAGATGACTGCGTTGCGCAGCATCCAGCCGTCGTCTTGCAGTGCGAATGCGACCCGCCATGGGAGGCCGAGGAGGTTCTTGGCGTGCATCCCGGTTACGCGGTGGGTGGTGATGTGCTCGCCGAGGTAGGCGTGCATACCGGTCGGCCCGCCGCCGCTGGCGGAGTAGGAGTCGCCGAGGTTGAGCCAGCACGTCCCGTCGTCGGCGAGCACCCGGTGCGCCTCGCGGAACACATCGCGCATCGTGTCGACGTACGCGCTGGGGTTGTCCTCGTGCCCGTATTGCCCGGCCACGCCGTAATCCCGCTTGCCCCAGTACGGCGGGCTGGTGACGATGCAGTTCGCCGACTGGCCGGGCATGCCGGCGAGGACCGCGCGGGCGTCGCCGACGTAGAGCGTCCACGGCTGGCCTTCCGCGCGTGGCGTCTGGCTGTGCGTCTCAGTCATCGGGCATCACCCCTTTCCGCCGGTCTGGAGCCACTGAACGATCCCGGCGATGAGACTCCGGATCTGCGGCGCGGCGCTGGTCGCAGCGAGCAGGAAACCGAGCAGTGCGCACACAATCGCGTGCCAGGCCCGCAGTCCCATGTGCCGGTAGGCGATGTAGGCGACGAGCGCGACGAGCGCGATAAGCGGAATTGAGACAGTCACTTGCCATCACCTCTTCCGGCCGCGCATGTGGCGTGTGGGGGACTTGCGGGAACGCCACGACTTGCGGCGCGTCCAGCGGAACCGCGCGGCACACTTCCGGCAGTTGGGGTCATCGCAGTGACGAGCGGAGAAGGCGATTGGAACGGTGGAGGCGAGGTCGGTAATCCTGTTCATCGGCCGTCCTCCGCGTTACCGCGGGCGTCACAGCCGCGGGAACTGGTCAGCACGCGACGGGCGAGCACTTCGGCGCAGCTGCCGGGCTTGCCGGTCAGCCTCTTGCCGTGGTCGCCGCGGCGGATGCCGAGCACGAACAGGACGAACAGCCAGGCGGACGCGCCGGTCAGCAAAGCGACGAGGCCGAGGATGACGTGCAGCAGCATCACTATTCCGCCTCTCTGCCCTCGTCGTTGCGGGCGCCGTGCGGTATTGCGACGGCGCGGTACTGCACTGGGCCGAAGTCGCGAACCGCGCTGTAGTGACCGCGCGGGCTGTTGGCGTCGCTGGCCGTTGTTCCGATCTGCGCGGCGATCACGTCGACTTCGGCAAACATCTCGGCGTCAGTCGCTTCGGCCGGGAACACGAGCACGTCGGCCCGCCACGGCGCTGGGACCTGCGGGTTCTGGTCGAGGAAATCCGCGAGTTCGCGTAGGCCAACGGTAAACTGTCGGCGCTCCTCGGAATTGACGTGATTACTCATTCGGGCATCACCTCTTTCGGAGTCATGGATTGTTTCCATGTCTCCGATTCCACCGGCTAGCAGCCCGATTTCCCATGCAATAGCAATGCAAGCGCAGCGCAAAATTACCGCCATAGCTACACGAGCAATAATGCAAATCCAGTGCAACCGTAGTGCAACGCCTACGGGCACAGGCCTCTAGAAACGCGGCGAGAGGCAGCTATTAGACTGGCTTTTGCTCCCTGCCAGCGGAAACTATCCGCACAACGCGCGATACGCCAGACTGAGGCGGAAGGAAATCATCCCCGGTGATCCTTGTGACCTCTGACCAGGCAAAATCTCCTCCGAGCTGGTCGAGGTCCGTTGTTTCACCAACCGCCAGGACGGCTGTCCGGAATGACAAGCCGGGAACGATCTTGAGCAGAGATTCGGTGATCCTGTGCGGGAGATTCCCGATCAGGACATCGAACTGCATCGTGCCGATAATCTCTAGCGCGTCGCCTTGCACCACTTTTGCGTGTGGCACGTTCCGCCGGAGATGCACTGAAAGCCGGTCGTCAAGCTCGACGAGCGTCAGGTTCCGTGATCGCGGAAATTCCCTCGCAACGGTGCCGATACCGGCTCCCACTTCCAGCACGTCATCGGTTGGGCGGATGCCTGCTGCGGAAACCAGTTTCGATAGTTTCTCTCGCGATACCAGGAAGTGCTGTCCAAGCTTAGGGTCTGCCTGGGTAGCGATCTCTCGGTCACTCAGCATCAGATAGGCGCCTCATCTAGGGCGGCACTGAGCATCGCCACCTGCTCTTGAAAAGCGCCGGGAACCTTCGTGTTCCTCGCTAGCTGGCCAGGTATGCCCCGCAGCAGCACTACCGTGCGCGTTGACGCGACCTCCCTCGCCAGCGGGAACAGCTGCCGGATTGTCTGTTCCGCGGCATCCCAGGCGCTGGTATCGACTTGCGCTTGCAACAGGTAGGCCCGATGCACGTACTGGCTCCGTATCTCGTCGGCTGGTATCGCCATCACCGACCGCTCAAACTGATCTACTGCCCGGCCGGAAAGCCCCAGGTCGCGGTGGATCATGGCCTCATGCCAGGCCAGTTCACGCTGGTCGACCCACCATGCCCATGCGGGATCTCTGTCACTCACCCCCCGCAGGTACAGTTCCCAGATCTCCGGCAGCAAAGCCAGCGCGCTTTCGTCGCCCCGCTGGGCCAGCGCACGAGCCTTTCGCGTCAAGAACAGCGCCCTCAGCCGCGGAGATAGCCGGTAATCCCCCTCGAGTACCGAGCGCGCGATCTGGAGCGCTTCCCTTGGCCGTCCCCGGGACGCGGCATGCATGCTCGAATTCTGCAGCGTTAGCAGCTCAATGGTCTTGTCGCCTGCCAGGCGCGTGAAATACAGCGACTCCTGGTTCATCCGCCGGCACAGGTCGTGTGCCTCGGCGTCGTAGGCAAGCCAGCCGACCACTTCGGCTAGTTCCCCCGCAGCTGAGTGCAAGTCGCGTTCCAGTTTCGGGTCATAGGTCCCTGCGCCGAGATGGTCATGAAGGGTGCGGAAGAACCTGGTCGATAGCCTGATGAGGTCCACGGCGCCAAATCTGTTGTCGAGCGCCACGATCTCATAGATGTGACTCCGGATCGCCTGGAGGTATTCGGAGTCTCCGAACTCGGGACCCGTCGTAGCGCTGAGAGATACCAGGAGCGGTTGCACGTCGCCGGCCGGCTGACCGCCATGCTCTGCCTCGCCTGCCAACGCCGCGAACTGAACCTTCGCCCGGTCCGGGGCGCGCTCAAGGGCCGCATCGAGAGTTTCCTGCATGGCCGGCTGGGGGATCGTCTCGGGCCTTTGGCGCCAGTAGGCGACAGTGCGGACCGCCACGCCCAGGTGCTCGGCGTATGACTCGTTGGTCATGCGCAGCGAGCTGCGCAATGCATCGGCACGGGCGCCGGTCCAGGTCGTCACTACCTGCATGCGCGCCTGCCAGCGAGGCGGTTCGCGCAGGCGTCAACCCCGTACCGACGTGCGCGGACGCGGTCACCGATTGCCCGCACAACGGAGGGGGTCACTGTCATTGGCGTGCTGCCCGTTTCCCTTGGTCGCTCGCCTGCTGCTTGTCCAGTGCCCCCGGACATCGTCCTTACAAGACGGTACGCGCGCTAGGCGGCGTTGGTTCACCGGTTAGACGCGGAGGACCGGCGCGCGACGTAGCTGCCGCGCTGCGGAACGGTGTAGATGAGCCCTTCCTCGCGCAGCACAGCGATCGCCCGCCGCGCCGTGGTCCGGGCCACCTCGAACGCCTCGATGAGTTCGCTCTCGGTCGGGATGCGCGTGTCGGGCGGGTATTGGCCGGACGCGATGCGGCGCCGCAGGATGTCCGCGATCTGCCGGTAGGGCGGAAGCGGGGCAATCGGATCAATCCGGTCATCAGCCACATAGATAAATCTAATTGTCTCTAGTTAACGTCCTACGTATGTAGACGAGTAGATACGAGTTACGTTAAGCTGCTGCGCGCCCGGCAGGGTCGTTCGGTCGCTCAGACGCCCGTTTCCCGCGACCCTGCCGGCCGGTCCGCGCTTGCCGGCACTTCGCCGCGAGTCTCGCGCCTGGCCTGCGCGCCGGGAGGAGTTCAGCGATGACTGATGGCACGAGCAACCCCGTCCAGTACTTCGGACGGCAAGTACGCCGGACGCGACACACAGCCGGATGGACGCTTGCCGAGTTCGGGCAGCGCATCGGTTACGACTCAGGGCAGATATCCCGCATCGAGAACGGCAAGCGCCATCCAACGGAACTGTTCGCGCAGATGTGCGACAGAGTGTTCCCCGAGCGCGACGGCTGGTTCAGCGAGTTCTACGCCGAGTCCCGCACATGGATCGCGACTCCGCCGTGGTTCCGCAACTGGGTTGAGCACGAACAAAGCGCCGCGAAGCTGCGGATCTGGCAGCCCGGCGTCTTGTCCGGACTACTGCAAACCGAGGACTACGCCCGCGCGATCCTGGGAGTCAACCCGGGCGTGACCGACGAGCAGGTCAGCGCACGCCTGGCCGCACGGCTGGCGCGGCAGGAAGTCTTGACCCGCGACGATGCACCCGCCGTGTGGTTCCTGCTCGACGAAGCCGCGCTGCGCCGCGATGTCGGCTCGCCGGAACTCATGGGCGCACAGCTTGCCCACCTGTCTGGGGTTGGGCGCCTGCCGAATGTGACGATCCAGGTGGTACCCAACATCGCCCACGCTGGTCTGCTCGGCGGTTTCGCGCTCACCGAGCGCGCCGCATACGTGGAAACCGCAGTTGCCGGTCAGGTGTTCGAAGACGCTGAAATCATTGCCGACCTGCTCACCCGCTTCGATACGCTCAGGAACGAAGCGCTCCGGGCTTCGGAATCCCTGATCTTGCTAGAGCGGATGTGCAAGGAATGGAAAGCAACTGGCGTAAGAGCCGCCACTCAGGCGACAACGGCGGGGAATGCGTAGAAGTCGCCGCAGCTGCGGGCGTCCTGGTCCGCGACACCGCCGACCGAACCGGCCCTATGCTGACCTTCACTGCTGACGCTTGGCGATCGTTCCTCTCGACTATCAAATAGGCCGAACGCCCGAGCCGAGAACCACCCTGAACGGGTGCCTTCCGAGTCCGGAAGGCGCCCGGTCGCATTCATCTCCCGCAGGCTTGCCAAGTCCGACTCTCATTTGCCACGCGGCACCAGTTGCCTACCTATCCGCTGCCCGGCCGTGCAGGCTGCCATCACGCAGGCACGACGAGAAGCGCAAGCCCATGCCAGAGACAGCGGCATCAGTCGATCAGCGAATGATCTCGTTCATACTGCCCAGCATTCCGGAATCGGTGCGGATAGCGCGCTTTCACGTCCGGGCCACGCTGGGCTTCCACGGGCTGGGCGAGTACGCAGATGACGTTGTGATGATCACGTCCGAGCTGGTCACCAACGCGATTCAGCACGTCGGCAAGGATCCTGAGGAGACGATCGGAGTAACGCTCGCCCGCGTTTGGGACCAGGGCGCCCTCTGCGTGATCGTGACGGACTCTTCGCCAGAAGGCCCGGTCATGCGCGAGACATCACCTGCCAGAGAGCGGGGACGTGGACTGCAAGTGGTGGAGGCACTGGCGGACCACTGGGGATGGCACCCTGAACCCGGCGGCAAGGCGGTCTACGCGGTGATCGTGAGCGAGGGGTAACGGCTATGGCGGACATCTCAGACCTGCCGATGCTCCACGATATTGACGCGGACTACACGCCCCAGTACGTCAAACTCGCCCGGATCCTCCGCGACAAGATCGAATCCGGCCAGTACCAGCGCGGCGACACCCTCCCCGCAGCGGACCTAGCGCGTGAGCACGGGGTATCGCTCAGGGTCACATGGAGTGCGCTGGCGATGCTCGCCGCGAATCAGTACGTCGGGTGTCCCGGGACCTTTAGCTCGTACAGCGTTACCTGGCAGGCGGTCGTCTGATGGCGAGACGACGAGGCGTCTATGAGATCCGGGCCGGCCAATGTGCCGTCATCGCCGCGAACATCCGCACCTTGCGTCATCGCGCGGGATGGACTCAGGCGCAGCTTGGCGAATTGATGGACTGGCGCACCAACTCCACTGTGTGCGCCGCCGAAGGACGGCGCGGCGGCCGACAGCGCGCGTTCACTACCGACGAGGTTGACCGACTGGCGGCCATCTTCGAGATCCCTACATGGCAGCTCACAACGCAGTGCGCAATCTGCGAAGGGCGCCCGCCAGCCGGGTTCTCCTGCCTCGTATGCGGAGCGGGCCTTACGCCATCACCAGTGTGACGAGGGCCATGTAAGGGGACCGACCGGCGGATCCCGGGCTCGCCTTCAGCTCCAGGGCCTCAGCACGATCTTCTCGCCACAGAGCCTCCGCGACATCGTCGGGGAGACGCGAGCGTGATCATGACTCATATACGCGCATGTCACATTTGGGTAGTATACGGACCGAAATCCTAGCGGCTCATGGGCCAAGAATCGAAAACTGGTGCCACAGCGAAACACGAGACTCAATCACGCGAACAGGTCGGTGCAGAGGCGCTAGAATGTTGCTGGCAATCCGTAGCCGTACGCAACCTGTCGGAACGACTGCAGAGGCAGCTACATCTCTCGGATCGCCGCTCGATCTTGAACGCACTTCTTGTACCCAAATGAATGCCGCGTTGCGGCTTCAATGTCCGATTACTTCTTTATTGAGTAAGTCGGGATATTGGCGGTTGATCATGGATCTGAGCCGACCCGAGCATAAGCGCGACCGCCCTGGACGCCAGACCGGGCGTCGACGCCGACAGCGTCAGTGGGGGGCCGTTAAGGCCAGCCTCGGGCTGGTACTTGCTGTTGCCATTGTCGCAACACCCGCGTGGGTATGGCCGTATCTCCGCAGGGCAGGTGTGCACCTACCCGCAGTACCGCATCCGCTACAGATGGCAATCTTTATCGTCGCGGTTGTCTTCGTTGCGGGTCAGGTGCTGCTTCTAACCCTAGCGATTTCAACCGTGAGTAAGCCAAGTCATGATCGTTACTTGGACCTCATGCTCCACTGGCCGTACGTTTTGGTTGCGCCGGTCGTGATACTTAAGAGACACGCGCTTCCTGATGGATACTTCAGCCACCGCGGACAGCACCGCTCACGTAGTCCTGAGAAAGACGATCGTGGACAAGATCGCTCGCAATCAACGTCCGTAAGCCTCGACCAGTACCGACGTGCTCTACGTCTGGCAATGAGCCAGGTACCCGACTCCGATCCGTCACCACTTACGGTTGAGCAGTACAGGCGTGCATTGGGTCTAGCCATGGAGCAGTTGTCGTCGGTAACGATGGACCGCGATCTGCAAGAGTTGCTGATGCGCCAACTTGAATCGCTAGAGCAGCGTACGCCGCCAAAGGATCAGTGGTAGATAGCAGCTGACGCCCTGCCGCGTATGGGATCTCGAAGGCTTATCTCCGCGTGCCATCGGCGCCGACGGAGTACCAAGGTGGCACGCCAGGAAGTCAACTTTGAGTTAGCTGCCGACGCTAAAGGCCGGTACGTTCAATCTATCGACCGTTTCCAGACCAGTCGTCCAGTGCTTCAGCGACGAGCTTGGTGTGCTCATCGACCAGCTTGGTCATGCCGGCGAAATCGTAGCTCGGGTAGTACACCTCCACCAAGCCGCTGAGTGGCTGATGCATGCTCATCTGCGCTACCACCGAGCTAGGCGGCCGGTAGTGCATCAGGGTGTTGCGCAGTCCTTTCCTGCTGGTGTCGGCCAGCAAGGTGGTGGTCGGATGATCCAAGATCGCATCCACAGCGCTGCTCGCGGCTAGCGTGAGAGAAGGCCCGAAAGCAGCCCTGAACTTGTCCAAGCTGGACAGCACGTGGTAAAGCACGACAAGCTTGAGCTTGAACACTGCCTCGACAGAGTCCGCGTTCGGCTCCTCAGCCACCATGAGGGCCAAGAAGTTCATGGAGCATTGAAAGGCCACCAGGGCGGCGCGGGCTTCGTTACTGAGGCCCGGGTCAAACATGTCCTCGTAGAACCTGGTCGCCCGGATGTCCTTGTTCTTCACCGCGCGAAGATCAATGACATTCATGAACGACGGCCCTTCCCAGGGCACCAGCGAGGCGGCCCGACTGATGTACGCGGACAGCCCCGTCGACAGCGACAGCAGGGCTTGCCCCATTGCCTTTTCGTCGCTGATTAGTTCAGGCGCCAGGCCGAGGTGGAAGGCCAGCGTCGATGTCGTCGCGATGAGCCGACCACGATAGCGGTACGTTGCCATGTCTGTTTCGAGCACACGGGCAGGGGGGAACCATGTGTTGTCGAGGAAGTAGTCCCGGTGCGCCTCTCCTATGCCGCCAAGCCGCGAGGAGACGCCGCTTGCTCCGCCGAGCTGCGGGTGGCTGTCGTCGAACAGCTTAACGGTATGGCGTGACCGCTCGATGATGTCCGCGTTGTCGACTTCCAGCTGCGCCGCCAGTTCCGGCAGGACGGTAGCGAGCGCTTTATGCGACTCGTGAACGTACAACGACAGGTAGCGCATCATAATGAAGGCGGGCACGTGGACTTGCTGCTCACGGGCGCGGTCGACCACTCCTTGGATGTAGCGGCGCGCGAAACGCACGTCGTTAAAGATCAGCCGAAGCGCGATCTCGTTCTCAATGGGCAAGCCGCTATCCCCCCTTCCCTCATTTCCCTCAGGCAGACCCTAGCAGGCCATGCGATCATCATCTTCTATTTATTCGAGAGGTGAGATCGTGCTAGGAGAGGTTCCCAGCGTGGGCGCCATCGCTCCTCATCCCACTCCTGCGCTCGGCCCGCGGACTGTTGTGGCGCGCCCAAGAGTGCAGCCGACCGACCGATCCTTCTGACCGGCCCCGATCACTCCCGCTCGGCGCGCATCTTGGACAACGCGAGCCAGGCGAGATGCATCCGCTCGGTGTCGTCAATCGCCATATCCCGGGTCCGGAAGGTGAGCCGCACGTCTGTCGTGCTCTCTAGACTCCGCCTCACGATGTCTGCTCGGCTGGTGTAGTCCTGCGCTATGAAATGGCTACAAGCACACAATCAAGCTAGCCGACTTTATGTGAGCGACCAAGAAAGATGCATAGGTTGACTGACATTCCATTTAAATTTGAACTCTGAGTGACCTTGTCAACGCCCCGTCAGCCCATCCACATCGAACGTGGCGAATGAATCCAATCAGATATCTAGAGTTAGGTCTTCAGTGGGTAGGAGCGAGAGCAAGGGACCGCCTCCAGGATGGCCGTTGACTAGTGTGCGCAAGGTGGATCGGTCGAGATACCTGTAGCTCCGAGGAGGCTGGAATGCGGCAGATTCGCGCATGTCCTCTAGCGTCAGCGGGCAAGGAAGGTGACGTGCCCGAGTGAGCATCAGAAGGTACGCGGTTGAGACCCCAATTAGATATTTGTCGAATTCTTCGCGCGTGATTCCCATCTGGGCATGGTGGGATTCCCATAGGCTCGGCGGAGGACCAAAGAGCACCTTGTCAACGTACGCGGTCCCGACGATGGCCGCGACCGGCTTCGTGGCGTAGACGATTACGGGGGTGCCAGAGTGCGCACTCGGGCGCTGCCTGCGGATCTCAACCTTTTTGGTACCGGCCAGTATGGAGTCAGCGAACCGGGGACGAACTGATAGGAGCATGGCCCGTTCATGTTCCGTCACCTGCCGGCTGTCCTTCCTGGTAGAGGGCCGCAAAGACCTCACTGGAGATCTTCCGCGGTGATCGTAGCACGACCCCCCGACAGAGTTGCTTGACTCGCCGCAGGCTGACGAAATGTGAAAAGAGTTCAGTATCCGAGAATCTCATGGCTTGGATCTGGCCGTTCCTTGCGGCCCTAATGACCTCGTCGCGTTGCCAGACTCCCAAGTGCCTGAATCTCTGGTAGAGAGGCACGGGTTTATCAACCACGGCTTCATCTAGCCTTGAACAGCCTATGACGGCGGTAACCCCGCCATCCTTAGCATCCGTCACATACCACACGAGGCGTGCTGGAGCGGGAATGAGCGGCATAGGGCTTCGGTAGTATACGTGCTCGCGGCTGAGTCCGATCATATTCGGTCGTGGCAAGAGGGATTGTGGGATCCCGAAAAGCTCGGCCGACCATCTGGGCTTGATCGGCACTAGATACGTGGGTAGTTCCGAGTCGGTGATCTTAGCGGGCCACATGGTCCGCTCGAGATCCGCTGCAATCACCGGAGATAGACCAGCCCGGAGCGTAGGCAGGCGAAGGCCCACACTCTGAGCCGCCGCGGCGGCGGACTCGTCAACTACGGCAGCATCTCCGCAAGCGCGAACTACGAGACACACCCAGTTGCCAGCCACCTTGATGAAGCCATCTTCACGGGCGATTCTCTCCGTTTCTTTAGCGAGAGCGGGCTCGGTGATGCGAACAACTCCTTTGACCTCGCGTCGCGCCCGATCTCGCACTAGGAAGAGTAGTTGGCGGGTAACAGTCTCTTCCAGTCTCGACGTCGCCACTCGAAGGACTGGTACAACCAGCTCACCACCATCGGTTCCTGTTGCGTAGAACGCAATCGGTTTCCCATCCGGGCTCCGCAAGATCGTCGGACTCCACTTTCGGCCAGCAGCCAGGACATTACGCATGTAAGACAGGTAGTCCGCTTTGTGTTCACCCTCACCCGTGTGCAAGAACGTCAGGAGTTCCTTTTCGGCTCCGGAGCGAACTGGGACAAGGCGGTACCCCGTGTGCTGGAGTTGTACGGGACGGTATGCCTGAGCCTGGGCCAACTCATCTAGCTGAAGTATCACGTCGTGAGGCCTCATGACACGTACGCCTGTAACGTCCACGACGCTGGCAGACCAGGTCAGGAACTTCGCGTCGCGGCTCGCGAGCACCGTTACTCCACCCAGTGCGGCTTCTGCTAGGTGCCGGACATCTGATCTGTCACCCGTATCCGCCGACAGGTCGAGATGATCATTCCTCTCGACCTGTTCGATGATGTTGCTCGCCATGGCTGCCGCCGCATCGGCATCTACGGCGATCGTGCGGTATCGTCGTGCCGCTTGGAGCTGCTTCGACCTATCGAGGTCGTTCGGGAGCCTCGTAATCTCGCGCTCTAGTTCTGGAGCTAGCATCAAGTCGGCCTGATCAGCAAGCCAGTCCGCCGCAAGCGCTTCAGATTCATTAGCACCTCGTCGGCCAGCGGGAAACTCTAGGTCGAGGAAGACATTGTGGTCAAGCGCTACACGCACGAGGCCGAGTGACTCGGGCGTCGAAAACAGGTTTGGGTGGCCGTGATCACGCCACCACACGCTCAACGGCAAGCCTCGACGGCTGCGGCCCCGGACCTGGCCCTGGAGTCCAAACCCTAGGTGCGGCCAGATGTCGTTGACCTGAAAGTCGGTCCGGCACTTCAGCGCGATCCCGTAGCGGTCTCTGTGCCGCTTGCTGATCGTCTCTACAAGATTCCGGGCGATCCCGAGCCCACGCGCGTCCTGTGAAACACACAACTGTCTCAGCCTTACGGCCTGACGCGGAAGGTTATAAAGGACATATCCGATAACATGCGCATTATGGACAGCAGCTACTAGCGTTCCCGCTTCGGCTGCCTGGGCGAATACCGGATACGGGAGAAAGCCGAGGGTCTTGCTGTTCCTATCGCCAAGGGTGATGACTTCATTCAGCAATTGGGCATCCCCAGGTCTGATGTCGACTAGCTCGGCTTGCAGGACGTGCTTGCCAGCGCTCATTGCTGCTATCTCCAAAGCTCAGGCCGAAACGCCGTAGTATCAGAGGCTAAGAAGGTGCCGGGGTACCTGACGTTGTTGATATCACGGCTACGCCCATACGTGAATAGTTTGAGGATACCGACGTCCGGACTGTTCGGTGTGCGTCCATAGCCTAGAGCTGCTCGTTCTCGCGGGCGTGCAGCGCACCATTGGGCAAGTGCTGGACACATTTTACGTGAGGTAGAGCAGATGGAACCCTGTACTAGCGCCGGTGTTCTAATGGCCGACCATCCCCTACCTTGGCCGCGCGTGGAGTCGCCGAGGCCCCACGGCCTACTCGCCGTCGCCGACCTTGGATATCAGTTCGACCGGACGCCTGCCCACCTCATCCGTCTCTGCATGGGTAAACACAGGAGCAAACCTGGACAGACATCTTCCGCCACTATCGACGACAGGCCGGAATTCGCTAACCGCACGCGCGGCTAGGCCGTCCAGACGTTTGGTAAGAGTTTCATACGTGGACGCTTCCGTCGCCATGCGAACCTGCGCTCTGGCAAGGGCCCTTCGTGCCCGGCGTCCTGTGGGGCAGTTGCAGGTCCCTGCGTCCATTGCATTAGGGCTCCTGCGTTATCGAGCGGCAGGGGCTCATACGGAGGAAACGGAGATCCATGGACATGCGCCGCGATCGTATCAAGTACTACGTCGGCGTGCTTTCGCACCTGTCCGGCCAGCGGCGGCCCGGAGGTGCCACCCTGCGCGGCGATCGTACCGAGCACGCCGACAAGGGTTTGGTGGGCGCGCACCCGTGCGCGGAGTTCGCGATCGGTTAGTGCGAGGCTTTGGATTGCCACGGTGCGCGAGAATGCGTTGAAGGCGTTGAGCAATGCCGCAATCTCTGCTTGATCCGTCGGGTTCGCTTGCCACGTTCCGATCGCCTGCTCCATCTCACCGATCACCTCGGCTATTGACATCGCTGCCTGGCGAGATCGATCAGTTTGCGCGTCCTGACGATCGCGCTGCCACTGGTTGTGGCCGGCCCTGAGCGCGTACCATCCACCGACTAGCCCGCCAACTGCGGACCCGCCGACTCCGATGAGAGCTGCCCATAGCCAGTCGAGATCCATATCGCCATATTGGCATCGGATAGCTGATCCGGGCCAGGACTCGTATCCGTCCGTTCTGGGACGCGAAGCGACCTCCCGAGCTGGCATCAGCAAGGGAACCGACGCTCTTCGAACGTTCTCGGATCCTGCAAAGGCCCCGGAAGCCGGTAGAGACGGTCAGATCTGAGGCAGCAACTGCCGTAGCTCTAGCAAGATCCGAGCGGTCCTAACATTTGTTTGCTCATGTCGGCGTTGATGTTGACCGCCGGTATTGATAACCGAGATGTCGGCTCGCTGGGCTGCGCTTGTGATTACGCACACCGCGACGGCCTGCGCTGTTTTGGTTGCCTCGCCTTGGAAGCACATACGGTGGCCTGGGTGTTCGGCAATACGCGTCCATACCCGTCCGTAATGCGTAGACGCGGAGAGCTGATTGGCCAGTGTCAGTGCATCCGGCTGTCGACCAGCGGGATCTGTAGACAGTGACCTTTCTACAACACGGCCGAGGCTAACGGATGCGTGCGGAGCCAAGTCCCGCAAGTTGCGCCGCTGACCGGCAACGATTTGATCTCTCATCTCTGCCCGGGTTTGATTGTGATCAACGGGATACTCTCCCGTTATCAGATAGAAGGCGGTCGCTCCGAGTGAGTAGACGTCCGAGCGGACCGAGCATCGGCCGGAGGCGTCGAGAACCTCAGGCGCTACAGTCGCCAAGCTGCCGTCGGGAGGCGTGGTGCCGTCGACTCCGACTGAGGCCGCCATGCCGAGATCCCCGAGAAGTGCACCGCCACCAGAGTCTAGGAACCCATTGGCCGGTTTGACATCCCTGTGGAGCAGACCAGCTGCGTGCACTCGGTCGAGGCCGTGGCCGAGCTGCTGCCCCCACCGCACAGCCTGCTGAGGAGACACACCGCGGGGCTGCGCAGCCTCACCGAGATCGCCACCAGTCATGAGCCTCGTTGTAATGTATCGAAGGTCGCTGCCAGGCACCACGTCAGCATTTAGGACAGGTAGCAGATACTCGCTTCGGATTTGTTCGAGTATTTGCGCTTCGTCCCATGTGGCGGGCTGACCGGCCTGGGGGGCGAGAAGCTTAAGCGCGACCTCGTTGCCGAGGTGCTCGTCGTACACCTGGTAGACATCGCCGAATGTTCCGCCACCACGATGATTGACTACCAAGTACCGGTCAGCAATTCGGCTGCCCGCACCCATCTGCGTGACTTCTGGGGACACGTATCAAGCGTAGGAGAAATGATGAGGTCGTTGGGAATTGCGACGGGTTACCCGGCGGCGAACCGTGGCCGACCGATGGTCGCGTGCGTGCTACTCGATGGCTCGCGCACGTCGCCGACCGTTATCGACGGCTTCGACTTGAAGACGCCTGCAGATGATCCGATGGATCAGCTCGAGGACCTGGCCCGCGCTCTTGCCAGCAAACTTTCTGGTGTTGAGGTCGACTCTGTCGTTATTCGCGTGGCTGATCGTTCTCCGCAGGCCAACCAGAATCAAGCTCCTAGGCGTCGGCTGCTAATCGAAGGAGCACTTGCCCTCTGCTGTCGCGACAAGACCCCCAACGTGCAGGCCCGCTCGGGTCGAGAACTCGGACAGGACGTGGGCATGTCGAAGGCGGACTTGCTTGCGCTAGCCCGGACTATTGACCCGAGGCGTGCTGATGCAGCGGCAGCGGCCGTGAGCGCCCTCTCGTAGGCTGCTCACTGGCACGGGGCAGGCTCGGGTGAGGCACCGAACACTGACAACACGTCCAGGCCACAATCGCGAGCGCTTGGTGCCCTGTCGGAGAGGAGGTGCATCACTGCGCCAACTACGTGCCGCGCACCGAGTTTCCTGACACGGCGGGCAGTGGTAGCCATAGCAGTTCCGCTGGCGAGATTAACGTCGATCAGTAGCACCACATCGTCGCCAGAGACTGCCTCCGCAGAGCGCAGGCCTCGAAGTCTGTCTGGCGCAAGCATCAGAGCAGCCCCGACTATTCGTTCGGCGGACGGGCTAGCTGCGACTAGGACGTCCGCACCCTCTGCCTGAGCATGTCTGAGAACCGCCTGTGCGAGCGAACCTAGAGCGTGGCCATCAGCGAGGACGTCAACGTTACGCTCCCCCGCGGCTAGGAGACTGAGCAGATCGCCTGACTGTGTCATGTCGGCTCCCCTTGCCTCGTAATCACAATGACATGCTCTCCCGGATCTCGTCTCTTGTCACGTAACAGTTGGCACTAATCTCGACTAGATCGACTACTGGTTCGAAACTATGCTTCTGAGCGCTGAGTCCGGCAATGCCGCAGCGCGGTAATGACCTGCCTCGAGCCGTGGATGCACGCACCGCGTTGACGCCGAGTGATACTGACCATGTGTCCAGTCAGGAGGAGACCAACGTTAGGTTGCCGCTGTGCGCCTTCGATGCCCTGCGTGTGATTGCGGCTAGGCGGGGGATCTCACGGGACGAGTCTGTGCGGCAGATCCTCCGGGAGCATGTGCAAAGGCAGGAAGAGCTCGACCCTGAGAACCGGTTGACTCATATCTCTGCGGTGCTGCGCTATCCCGCGCCGCCAGAACCAGCGCAATCGAGGACGGATCGACCGTTGCGGTTGCGGCTGGCTCCGGGATTGGCCTTGCGAGCGCGTGCCGTAGCGTTCCAGTTGCCGGGCCAATCTCCTCGCGCGCATCGCGACTACCAGTCGCGCTTGCTCACCAGTGCGATGATGACCGCGATAGCCGTCCAGGAGCCGTTCTCCGACGAGTTCCTCGCTGGGCTGCTTCCGCTATTGCGGTACGGTGCCGCACTAGGCCTCTGGCACCTGGCGGTAGCCGTGACGACCACTCCGGCAGAGAACGCCATCCGTAACGCTGCCGTGGAGGCGCGCTCCGCCGAGAAGACCCCCGCCCGCGACCGCTTGCTTCTCATGGAAGAGGCGCTTGATAGCGAAGTGGCCTGGCATTCATCCGAACGGTTCACGGCGGCAACGAACATCGCCCGCGGCCTGCTGAGCGGGCCCAAGGCAGCCGCCAACGAACAGCTCCTGTACGAGCAACGCGGCGAATGGGATGCCTTGCGTCAGCAATTGCGCACCAACCCCAGGATTCGCGCCGCCTACCTGCGGGGAGTTTTCGACACCAAGTGGATCGGCCGCGGCGGGTCCGCAGTATGGCGAGCCGAGCGCACCGTTGAGATGCAGGACTTCGGTGAGTGGCTGGTCAACCGATCTGGACTTGACTCGAAAGATCGCGTAGTGAGGCCGCCCGGGTGGCAGATACGGGTTCCCGAGGGCTGGTGCGCTCGTACCTGGGTCGGCGGGACAACCGATACTCCTGAGCCATACGCCAGCTGGGCAACTGACAGGCGACTCTTGCTTGTTCCCATCGGGTCCAAGCAAGCGGCTTGGCCGGTTGTCCTCAGTTCGAGTTCCCTCGGTTGGGGGCCTGTGCCCGGGATCGAGCCGCTGCTAGCCTCCGCCACCAGACTGCGGCCGGAGCAAGCCAGTGGTTTCATCGAGGCGATCACAGTGGACTGGAGCTGGAGTAGGACGCAAGACCTCGACCCTCCTGTAGAGCTCCGCATCTCAGTTCACGACGCGTTCAAGCTGGGCTTCATTAGCGCGCAGGAGCGGCAGCTGGCCATGGCCGAGGCCCGCGAAGCAACCCTCCAGGAGATGGCCAACATCATCAGCGGCCTGCTCCCGCATCAGCGTGGTCACCGCGATAAACTTGTCCAGGCAATGGGCGACGCCCAACTATTCGGCAGTATTGCCAGTGACCTTGGCATCGACTTCGGCGTCGTCCACGCCACGTGGCTATGGCCAGGGACATCCATCGCCGAAGAGTTCCTCGCAGGCGCCGATGCCGCAGCCGTAAAGTGGCTAGCGAACTGGGCTTACTCGACCAGCGTCAGAATATTGCAGCAGTCAATGGAACTGGCATGGCGCCATGCGTTCGAGCACCGTCCTGCTGACTTCTGGCTACCGACTTTACGTGACCACATGTCAACCTAAAGTGATGTGACACCCACCAATATACCGCTCTCTATATAACTCGTCGCTGTCGCATGAAATGGATGCAGGCCGCCGGGTCCACTTCCAAGGACGTCGGTGGCGCAGTATCCCCCGCAGGCAGGAGGCGATGATCATGGGGAGCGATGACAGCCAGGCACGACCGCCTCACCCTGCCTTGTCGATCATCGCCTGGGTGACGACAGCAGGCGTCCCAGTCGCCGGCGAAGTGCTGCACCCCCTTCTCGGTGAGATCGTGATCATCACCGAACTGGTGCTTACGCTCACCGTGATCTTCATGGCTCTGTTCGGCAGCGCTGACACCCGCGAGCGCGCTTTCCGCCTCCTGCGCTGGTTCGGCAATAGGCCCGAACCGCCTGCTCCCGGGCAGTCGACACGTGGCACCAGCGACAGTGCACCGTGAGCGGTGAGGCGCGGAGAGGGTGTACCCAACCGGACTCTCACGTGTATTCGCACGAGGCAAGCGTTTCCAGCAGATCTCCATTCCCATGCAGCGGCGCGTCTTGCAGTATTCGCTGCATTAAACCTGTAGTGTACACACCATGACTCCCGAAGAAGCGGAAGCAGCACTCCAGGCGTGGGCCACCGTCCAGCGCGACGAACTCGTCCAGGCTGCCCACCAGGCAGGGGTCAGCAAGAACCGGATATTCACGATCACAGGCATCGCCAGGACGACGATCGACCGGATACTGGAGAACCCCATGGGCACAACGCAGCAGGCCCTCACTGAGTACCTCGCCAAGTTCACCGCGCAGTGGCCGAAGTACCAGCCGTGGAGCTTCGTCCTGCAGCCGACGATGGCTGACGCCTACACGGCCGCGCAGATCGCCGAGGCGCTTCTCGCGGACGCGGGCTTCCGCGCCCTTAAGCTCGGCACCTGGCTGAACACGCCGTCCGGTGAACTGCTCGTCGCAGCGGTTGCTTCGCTCGCACCCCAGCCGTATCAAGCGGACATCGACCTGCTCATCGACGCACTGCGGCTCGCCGCGCAACGGCAGCAGGACGAGGCGCGGCAGAAGCTCGCTGTCGGACTGCTTGGCGGCGCCGCCCTGGCGATCGCCCTCGGCGCGTCGCGCGGCTAACGCGGCAAGGGAGGTGAAGAACATGGACCCGTACGTCTCGACGATCATCAAGCAGGCCGCCGCGTTCGGACTCGCAGTCGGCGCGGTGATCGCGCTCATCTACGGCTACGTTCAGTACTCGAAGTACCAGTACGCACTGACCCTGAACATGGTTCCCGGGCAGCTGTCGTAGACCTGCTAAGGAGGCGGAGTTGACCAACGTCGAGGAAATGCTGGCTCTGACTCGCCAGGCGCTGGACGAGTTCGAGTCCGTCCCCCTCGCGGCCAGCCTCCGGCGCGCGGCGCGGATTGCGCGGCTGCGCGGCGACATCCACTACGTGTACCTGTTCCAGTTCGATCTGCGCCCGACTGGCGGCTCGACGACATGGAGCCGGACCGAGGCCTACGAACTGCTCCAGAGTGAGGAGATCGGCGACGTCGATGTCGACGTGTGGCGGGGGCAGATCCACGAGGAGTGGATAAAGGAGCGCGTTCCCTCCAAGGTCGAGGAGCCCCTTAACAGCAGTCTCGGTAACGGCGAGCTGATCGGCGGCTCCATCGAAAGCGTCATCAGGCACGCCGCGATCATGGAGCGGGAGCGCCCGCTCACGCCGGACCCGCGAGTCAAGCTCCAGATGGAGCTGCGCCACGGGCTCGACTTGGAGATCGTCGAGCGCGCGACCCACCGGGTCTTCACGTACCTTTGCACGGTCGAGCGCGAGCTGTCCTACGTCGGGGTTAACGCAGACATCTTCGAGCGGCACCGGCGGCGCATGGAAGCCTTCCTATCGAAGGTCTCACCGCAGGTACTCGACCAGTTCACGGCCGCGTACCGACGCGCCAGGGAAGACGACGCGGAGAGCAAGACCCATGCGCTCACCACGTGCCGCCGGATCCTCGAGTCGGTCGCGAACGTGGTCTACCCGCCCCGTGATGAACCGGTCGTAGACCGCAGCGGGACGGCGAGGAACGTCGGCCCAGCGGCCTACGTCAACCGCCTGTGGATATTCATGGACGACTCCATGTCCGGCAGCACCCAGTCCAAGGTCCTGCGCACCACACTCCAGGACTTCGGCGCCCGCATCGACGAGGTCTACGCCCTGGCGAATAAGGGCGTGCACGCCGACGTGACCCAGGCGGAAGTCGACACGTGTGTCATGCAGACCTACATGCTGGCGGGCGAGATCCTGCGGATCTTTGAAGACTCCCCCAAGGGCGATCCCGCCGAGAAGGCCGACATGGAGGTAACTAGCGCGCCAGCCTCCCCAGGGCACGGCTCCTGACCACTGTCGTACTTGACATAGGGGATCTGTCTCCCACGCTCGGAGAAGGCGCCTGGTTTTCAGCGGCCTGAAGGTATTGCTGATCCACCTGCAGGCCTATCTTCTTCAAGCGATGGACGCCGAGGTGGTGATCGCCGACGACCTACGCCGGCCGGACGCCTATATCCGCGCCCTGACAAGGCTGGCAGGGTCTCTGGCTGGTCGCCGTCATGCACACCTGCGCGTGGCGTGGGTGGCCGATCTGTACGGCGATCCCCAGACCGGCGTACCGCTCTCACCTCGCCGCCGGATGCGGATTGCGGGTGGGTTCCTAATCGCCGCGCTACGATGCCGCCTCGATGACGCGGCCGACCTGGCGTGGCGGCCTGTCGAAGCGCTGCTGTCGTCGTGGCACGGCTCGAACCTCGCCACCTTCATGCCAGTCACCCTCGCCCCGGCACTGGTTCTGTCCCGCGAGGGCTTCTACGGGCTGATCACCAACGCGGAGAACCTGGGCGTCATCGCCGCCGCCCTCTACGCGGCCATCAAGGTCCTGCGCAAGTGCCGGCAGATCGCCACGCCCAAGCGTCCCGAGCGCAAGGCCTCGTCCGCGGACGCCCGCGAGCGGTGAACTGGCGCCCCGGACCGTAAGCGAACGCCCGGTGCCCCCAGACGGCGAGCCTGTACGCGAGTAGCAACTGAGGCGACATCGCGTTCCCGGCGTCGATGCGACCGATCGGCCCGAACGCCGCGCGCGCGTGAGACATCCCGGGCGTACGCTTCGCCCATGTCGCTCGCATTCGCGGTCCAGCTGACCGCCGTCGCCACGCTTGCACTGGCCATCCTCGCCCTCGCCGCTGCAGTGCTTGCGGGCCTCGCCCTCTGGAGGCAGTCACAAGAGGTCGGCCTCCTCCTCGAGCAGAACAAGCGCGACACGGACGAGCGCCGCCGGGCCCAGGCCGCTCACGTGTTCCTCGCGGCACCCCGTGACGAGGTGCACCTCGTCAGCCCGTACGCCCACAACGGCAGCGACTTCCCTGTCTACGATGCAAAGATCCGGTACGTCATGACCAAGGGCCTGTCGGAACCAGAGAACCTCGGCACGATCATGCCCAGCGACACCGCCTCCGCCACGCGTCAGTTCCCTGCCAGTGAGGCCCTCGACTACGCAGTCCTCACGTTTTGGGACGCGTCATCCACTCAGTGGATGCGCTTGCCTCAGGGCGGTCTCGTAGAGGTGACTTCCTCGATGCAGGACAACATGCGTTTCGAGTCCGAGCCCGAGTCCTGACCTAGCCGCGCCGGGAATCTCGTCTTCGCCGCCCCGTTCGCGCGTCCGGTGCGAACCCCGCGCGAAAGACCGCTCACACACCGGAAGCCAGACCAGGACACTGCATCAGAGATCCGGCCGGAAGCGCCTGCGACCCAGGGCGCTGCCCGCTGTGAGCGGACCCGGCGCCGACACTACCCGGAACCATCGCCTCGGGCTCAAGCGCCCGGTAGATCGTCTGACGGCTGACGCCGAGCTCTGCGGCGATGTCCGCCACGGTTGTGGGTCCGACAGACGTCAGCCTACTGCGGCCCGCACACTCGTCACCCGATACCGCGATCGGCAGCCATCATCGGGCACCGCCAAGAGCAAACGCCGTCGTCAGGGCGATATCACTAGCATGCCCAATTGGTAGGCCTTGCTCCTCGGACACACATAACAAGCCTCTGACCTGCGGGTATGCCGTTGGCTGCGTCTCTTGAATCACATCTCTGCAGGTCAGGACTATGGGGGTTCAAGTCGGGTCCAGATTGCGGTGAGGTAACAGTCAGTCTCAATCAGCCTCACGGGTCACACACGTAAAGCGTCAGCCATCTGCTGCCGCTAAGCCGCCCTCCGTAACCCATTACTCCGTTGTGACCCGACAACGGCTTCGC
>Ga0335075_10002775_pt1 | contig 27975 bp, 18 predicted proteins | sample Lox_Sample_24_FD_206723 | JGI IMG/M metagenome (GOLD analysis project Ga0335075, IMG submission 206723) | Soil microbial communities from Loxahatchee National Wildlife Refuge, Florida, United States - Lox_Sample_2.4 | ecosystem: Environmental > Terrestrial > Soil > Wetlands | place: USA...
CAAAAAGGAAGATCCTTGTTCTCGTACCGAAACACCGTCGCTCACGGGTTCTTGTTCGCCGCCTTGGCGTCCACTTCCTTCCAGAATTGCGCCGCCGGCTTGTCGTTGATTTTCTCCAGTGTCTTGACGCAGCGCAGGATGTCGGCATCGCGCTCCGGCTTGAAGTCGCACTTGAGCTCCGTGAGGGGCATGCCCTTCAGCGGCGACAGGTCGGGCACCGGCGTACCCCGGCAATCTAGCCCGGTCAGCTTCATGTCCTTCAATGGCGACAAGTCGGACACGGGCGTGCCCCAGCAGCTCAGGCCCGTCAGCGGCATACCCTTCAACGGCGACAGGTCGGTCACCTTCGTCGCCTCGCAGGCCAGGACGGTCAGCGGCATCCCCTTCAGCGGCGACAGGTCGGACACCTTCACGCCATTGCAGAACAGGGCCGTCAGCGGCATCCCCTTCAGCGGCGACAGCTCGGACACTGGCGTGTAACTGCAGCCCAGGACGGTCAGGGGCATGCCCTTCAGCGGCGACAGGTCGGCCACTTTCGTGCCACAGAAGGCCAGCTCCGTCAGCTTCATGTCCTTCAGCGGCGACAGGTCCGACACCGGCGTGAAGTCGCAGCTCAGAGATGTCAGCTTCATGTCCTTCAGCGGCGACAGGTCGGCGGGGCCGCCCAGGTTCGCGCCGTAGCGACCGCCGAAATTCAGAACCTTGAGTCCCGCCAGGGCCCGCACAGGGGAAAGGTCCGTGACGCCAGCGGGGGAAAAACGGACCTCCGTCACCACACTGCCTTCGATCTTTGGCGTCACCTTGCCGTCAAAGCCGGGATTGCGTTCCTTGAGCTTGGCGACGACCGCTTCGACTTGCTTGTCGGCCGGCAGGGCGGCCACATGTTTGTACCAGGCGTCGTCGATGGGGGCCGCTGCTTGCCCCTGGGACGGTGGATCGCCGGCCGTCTCGATCTTGCGCACACGGATGTTCTTCAGCGAAATCTCCGACGGCTCGCCATAGCGTAGCTGGAAGGCAATCCGTCCCGACTCGGCCAGCTGGGCTATTTCGCTCTCCATGCCTGGCTCGCCATTGATACGGACGGTGATCTTCTTTCCGACACAGCGGATAGAGACGTGATTGAAGGCGTCCGCGTCCTCCTTGATCTTCCACCGGGCCGCGGAGTCCTTCACGGCCTTTAGCCAGTCGCCGTTTGTTCCGTCGTAGGTGACCAGCGAGCCCCAGCCGGAGCGGACACCGAGGTCGCACTTGATGCCCCTGAGCCAGTAGTTCGTCGTATCGTAAAGATCGCTGCGGATCATCACGCCGCTATTGTTCGTGCCGCGAAGACGCACGTCGAACTCCAGCTCAAAGTCCGTAAGCTGCTGTTTCGAGCAGAGGAAGGTGTTCAGCTTTCGTCCGTCGGGAAAACTGGTTGCGAAGATGGTGCCGTCCTTGACCCGCCACACATCCTCTTTACCCTCCCAGCCGTCGAGATCCTTGCCGTTGAACAGCGACACCCATTCGCCATCCTTCCCTGGCCGCGGAGCCGCCTTGTCCTGTTTCGCCTGGATCAAGCGGACCTCGCCTCCTTCGGGCACCGCGAGCTCGCCGACCACCTTGCCGTTCTTATCGCGGATCTGCACGATGATCTGCGCCGCCAGCAGGCCGCCGATCAGCAGAGCCAAGCCGGCCGCAATCCCCACCAACAGGCGGCGACGACGGCGATTTGCCGGCGCGGCTTTCCCCTTCGCGGGCGACGGCAGCGACACGGTTCGATCGTCCCGCCCCGACGCGCCGCCCAGCTTCGCCTCCAGAGCGTGCAGCATCTCGACCACCACGGCCGCCGAGGCCGGGCGGCGATCGGGATCCTTCTGCAACAGCGCCATCACCAGCTCGGACAGCTCCGGCGGCAGCTCGGGATGGAGCTGCACCGGCGGCGGCGGATTGTCCATGGCCACGGCCATCAACGTCGAGATGGCGTCCACTCGCTGGAACGGCTGCTTGCCCGAACAGAGTCGATACAGCACCACCCCCAGACTGAACAGGTCCGAACGCGCATCGACCGGATCGCCGCGCCCCTGCTCGGGAGCCATGTACGCCGGCGTGCCGATGATAGCCCCTTGCTGCGTCAGGTTCGATTCCGGCTCCGCCGTACGCGCCAGACCAAAATCCAGGATCTTGACGCGGCTGCGAGCTGCTTCCAGCCAGATGTTGCCCGGCTTGATGTCGCGGTGAATCAGGCCGCGCTCGTGAGCTGCCTGCAAACCTTCGGCGATTTCCCGACCAATCCGCGCCACTTCGCGCGGTGGCAGCGTCTTGTCGCGTTCCAGGCGGACGTCGAGCGGCTCGCCCTTGAGGAACTCCATGGCCAAGAACGGCACGCCGCGGTCCTCGGAAACATCGAGGATGCGGACGATGTAATCGTTCTCGACGGCGGCCATGGTCTGCGCTTCGCGGAGGAAGCGTTTGCCGGCGCTGGCGTTGGCGGCCATGCCCGGCAGCATGGCCTTGATGGCCACGGCACGCTTGAGCAGCGGATCCTCGGCCTTGTAAACCACGCCCATGCCGCCGTGGCCGAGGATTTTCAGGATGCGATACTTGCCGAGCCGGCCCAGCTCGTCGCCGGCCTGCGGCGGCGACAAAAAATGCGTCAGATTGACTCCGTCTCCACTGTTGCCGGCTTCCTTGCCCTGCCCCGTCGGCAGCGGAATCGCGGTTGCTGTGGGGTCTCGGTCGGCCGGCTTGACATCGATGGTGGCTTCGAGGGCGTTGACCGCGGAAGGGGTGGGTCGATTGCCGGACGCCGGCGCTGGCGCCTGGCTGGACGGCTGCGGATCGGGAGGGAGCCTGCGGTCGCTGGCCGGGACGGCGGCCGGTGTCGGCACGGTGATGACTTGGCCGCAGCCGGGACACTTGACCTTCTTGCCGATGAAGGTGTCCTTGACGGTGAGCTTTTTCCGGCACTTCGTACAGATGAGCGCAAGCATGGCAGCTCCTTGGCGGACGGAAGTTATGGACGAAGGGCAGAGCGATTTGAGCTGTTTCATTAAGTCGGCCAGCACGGAGCTGGAGGTGAAGTCGGGACCGGGGGTGTGCTGGCGGAGCAGGCCGGCCAGGCTGTCCTCCGTGTCGGCCAGCGTCTTGAGCTTCTCCAGGCAGGCCGTGCAGTGCAGGACGTGATCCTCCATGTCAGCGGCCTCGTCTTCCGGCAAGCTGCCCCGGAACAGCCGTTCCAGGTCCGCCGGGGCGACACAGTTGGCATCGAGCATGACCGGATCCTCCGCGATCACGGCGTATCGGCGATTCACGCGTTGTGAAAAGAAAAACCTCTACCGTTAAGAACGCTCGGCGGAGGGAAACTCTTTCAGGAAAATGTTCGGCTCATTCCATGAGATCGCCCAGCTCTTGCCGCAAGCGGCGCAGCACACGGCAGCGAGCGATGTAGACGGCGTTTTCGCTGATGCCCAGCTCGCGGGCCGTCTCGGCGGCGGAGCGTCCCTGCACGACCGTCTGCCAGCAGGCTTTCCAGGTGCTCGGCGCGAACTCGGCCTGCATCAGCAGCAGGGCGCGGCGAGCCAGCTCCTTGTGATAGTCCGCTTCCCAGAACAGCTCGGCGGCGTCGGGCAGCTCGATCTCTCCCGGCCGTTGGGCCAGGGCTTTTTCGGTCCGAACCTGGCGGCGCTTGCGGTCGCGGAGCTTGTTCAGGAGCAGGGTGCGCAGCCAGCGGCGGAAGCGGCCGCTGCCCTCGTGCTGGAAAGTCGGCAACGCTTGCACCAGGGCGACGAAGACCTCTTGCACCAGGTCGGCGGCATCGTGCTCGTCCTCGCCGCAGCGCCGCGCCCAGGCGAACAAGATGGGCGTGTACAGCTCGACGAGCCGGCCCCATGCCGCCTGGTCGCCGGCTTGTTGAATGCGTTCCAGAAGAGTTAACGGCGTCGTATGAATGGACGACCTCCGGGACACGGAGGACAATGTACGAATGAGATGGTCTAATGATGAAGAACAGCGTTGAGCTTGTCAACCATTTCTTGATTTGGATTCACGATGTCCGGTAGGGGTGCAAGACGGAGAGAGCCAGGACCGAGGCGACATGAGCCGGGTCGGCAGGCGAGAGCCGGCAGCGCAAAACCCAGTGCGGACCACGCCGGGTGCAGCTCTCGACCTGAAGACGAACACCTACTCTGCCGGCAGGGCGCCGATTGGTGCGCAGCACGAACCGACGGCCTGCCGTCACCGGCCAGGCTTCCCGGAGGTAAAGCCGGTCCAACCAGCGGTGAACCACCTCCCCGGTGGCAAGCACTCCCTCCAGGAGCACCCTGCCGACCTGGATGCGGTTGGCCTCGCTCGGCACGGCAGCGGCGATCGACGATCCGGTTGGCGCTTCCTCCGCGCCGTCCGCTTGCTGCTGCTCGCCTGGGATGGCTTGCGTACCCACCAAGGCCTGCACTTCGTCCTCGCTCAGCGCGCTGATAAAGGCGCATCCCAGCAGCCAGAAACCGTCCGGCTGCGCCGAGACGCGGACCACGCGCACCAGCACGGTGGAGGGTTCCTCGTCCGCGGCGCCCGGCAGCTCGACGGCCAGCCCGGTGCCTTTCTCGAAGCGCCGTCGCAGAACCAGGGCCAGACCACCCTGAGAAACATCGCGGACGTGCGCTTGCCAGTGCGTGTCCTGGCCGCCCCAGACGGTGGGCGGGTGGCAGGAGGTTTCCACGCGGCACGCATGACGCTCGTAGATTCGGCAATCACGGCCGGGGGAGAAAGCCGGCACACCGGTCGCCGCAACAGTCTCTTGAGTAGGCATGGCACTCCGGGGCTTTCCCTACGGCGGTCAAGGACGAAGACAGCAGCGACGCCTCGTCGGGTTGCCTTGTCCAGAAGAGGTCAGGAGCCAATGGCTGTGTCCCAAGCCTAGGTCATGATTCCCCCTCCGGCAAGGATCGAGCGAGCGACAGCCATGACCCCCTTCCGGGGTGGATAGATTTTCGCTAAGGTGGATCCCGGCTGTTTCTTCCCTCAGCCTTCTGAATGTGTGTTCATCAGACTATCTCTTCCTGATATCTGGGACGCTTGACAAAAATCGACATCGAATGGAGACGATCGAGCCGCGTTCGCACTTAATCTAATATGAGCGATAACATGAGCGATAACTTTGGCGAAGACTCCAACCTGCTCCAACGAGCTGCCGGGGACGATACGGAAGCGCTGCGGCAGCTGTTCTCGCGTTACCGCGATCGGCTCAAACGCATGGTCCATCTGCGTTTGAGCCGCCGGCTATCGGGCCGCGTTGATGACTCGGATGTGGTGCAAGAAGCGTTTCTGGAGATCAGTCGGAAGCTGCCGGATTACGCACGGGCGCCGGAGATGCCGTTGTTTTTGTGGCTGCGGCACATGACTGGCCTGAAGCTGGCGGAGATCCATCGTCGTCATCTGGGCACGCAGCTGCGCGACGCCGACCGCGAGGTGTCGCTGCATCGCGGCGAGCTGCCCGAAGCCGACTCCGCCTCGTTGGCGGCCCAGCTGCTCGGCAAATTGACGACGCCATCGCAGGCCGCGATCAAGGCCGAGCAGCGCATCTACATTCAGGAAGCGCTCAACAGCATGGAGCCTATTGACCGCGAAGTGCTGGCGTTGAAGCACTTCGAGCAGCTGAGCACCAGTGAAATCGCTCAGGTACTGGGGTTATCCAAGGCGGGCGCCGGCAGCCGTTATCTCCGCGCCATCAAACGATTACGCGAGATCCTGGAGCGCATCCCCGGCTTTCGGGATCTGTAAGCACCACGGACGCAGACAGAGGTGGATTCGCTGCTAACCGTTCGCCAGCTCCATCAATGGGGAGGGGCCGTATGTCCGCATCGGAATCGCACTCCACTGTCGTGCTGGAATTGGCCGAGGAGTTCCTGGAACGCTATCGCCAGGGCCAGCGGCCGTTGCTCAAGGAATACATCGACCGATATCCGGAATTGGCCGCTGAAATCAAGGAAGTGTTTCCGGCCATGGCCCTGATGGAAAACGTCGCCCTCGCCGACGACTCGCTGGTGGGCGATGCCACGGGGCCGACCCGGGTCACACAGGGTGCCCCGCCGCCGCAGCTAGGGGATTATCGCATTCTGCGTGAAGTCGGCCGCGGCGGCATGGGCATCGTCTACGAGGCCGAGCAAATCTCACTGGGACGCCACGTTGCCCTCAAAGTATTGCCGCGTTCCGTGCTGCTCGACGCCGCCCAGAAAAGTCGCTTCGAGCGCGAGGCCAAGGCGGCGGCGAAGCTCCATCACACCAACATCGTGCCCGTCTTCGGCGTCGGCGAGCATGATGGGCTGCCTTACTACGTCATGCAATTCATCCAGGGACTGGGACTGGATGACGTACTCGACGAGCTGAAGCGTATGCAGGATGGCGGCACGCCACCCCCAACGGGCGGCGAGCTGCGCGTCTCCCGCAAGGACGTGCCGGCGGCCGAGGTGGCCCGCTCGTTGATGACCGGCGCGTTTCAGGACGGCGAGCGGGGTCACGTTAGCGCCCCGAGTGCTTCTCTCGGGGCGCTATCGCAACCCCGCTCGCCGGAGAACAGCTCCACCGGCAAGCAGTCCGATTCCATCGCGTTGTCCTCGTCTTCGGTAGTCCTGCCCGGCGGCAAGGGCAAGAAGGCCAGCTACTGGCAGAGCGTGGCGCAAATCGGCGCACAGGTGGCTGATGCCCTCGAGTACGCCCACAAGCAAGGCATTCAACACCGCGACATCAAACCGTCCAATCTGCTCCTGGACACGCGAGGCACCGTCTGGGTGACGGATTTCGGCCTTGCCCGCGCCGACAATGAAGACCATCTGACGCAGACCGGCGACATCGTCGGCACCTTGCGCTACATGCCGCCGGAAGCGTTCGAGGGACGAGCCGACAAGCGCGGCGACATTTATTCGCTGGGCTTGACGCTGTACGAATTGCTGGCACGCCAGCCGGCGTATGAAGAAAGGGACCGCCATCGTCTCATCAAGCGGGTGACGACGGAAGAGCCGCCGCGACTGGAGAAGCTCAACCGTTCGATCCCGCGCGATCTGGTGACGATCGTTCACAAGGCCATCGACCGCGAGCTGGCGCGGCGCTATCAGACGGCGGCAGAGCTGGCGGCGGATTTGCAGCGCTTCCTCAACGATGAGCCAATCCAGGCGCGGCGTATCTCCAACCCAGAGCGTTTCCTGCGCTGGGGTCGGCGGAACAAGAGTCTCGCTGTTCTCTCCGCGGTTGCCCTCCTTCTGCTCGTGACCGTTGCGGTGGTTTCCTCAATATCGGCCCTGCGGCTGCTGGCGGAACAACGACGAGTCGAAAACGCCGAACGCGATACCCTGACCGCCAATCTGAAATCCTTGCTGACCGCCTCTCCCGACAGTGTGCCCTTTCTCGTGGAATCGCTCAAGCTCCACGCCGACAAGGTGTTGCCGCTCCTCGAAGAGAACGCGCAGAGAGGAGGACACGAGCTGGTTCCGCGTCTGCGGCTGAATGTGGCTCTGGCTGTTCTGGGCCGGGATCGCTGCCGCGAGCTGTGCGCCGCTACGGCGGACACGCCGCCCGCCGAGTCGTTCAACCTCCTGCTCGGTCTGACCAGCGGCGACCGCGCTGCGGCCAGGACGGAGCTATGGCAGCGCTATCGACAGGCCCATGACGGCGAGGGCCGCACGCGCCTGGCCATCGCCCTTCTGGAATTGGGTGATCCGCGCGCCGCTCAGAGCGAGCAGGCCCTGAAGCCGAACCTCACAGCTCGCACGCGCTTCATCCATCGCTTTGCCGCCTGGCACGGCAGCTTGGCCGCCGTCCCGGACTTGCTGCGCACGGTGGATGACAGCGCCTTCCGCAGCGGCCTCTGTCTGGCCGCGGCCAGCGTGGAGGCGTCGTGGCTGGACGCGCCAACCGTCCGTGCTCTGGATGAGGTCTTCGCCCATCTGTACCAATCGGCAGCGGACGGCGGCACGCACGCTGCTGCCGAGTACGCGCTGCGCCGGCGCAGCCTTCCCCTGCCGGCAATCGCGCCCACGCAGGGGCCAGTTGAGGGACGAGGCTGGTTCGTCAATCGCCAAGGCATGACACTGATAGCCGTGGCGCCGGGATGGTTCCATCCGCTCGATTACGATCGGCCTTCCGGTCCTGGCGGAATTCCTCCGCAAACCGTTCTGATAACGCGTCCCTTTTTCATGGGCGATCAGGAAGTCACGGCGGAATGGTATCGGCGATTTCTGCAATCACCCGATCATCCCAAGGGCGAGGAGCTGACGGACGCGGCTCGGCAAGCGGATCTCAAGAATGAGGTGGTCCGTGTCGATCGGCGCTCGGCGGTGTTGTTTTGCAATTGGCTCAGCCGAGCGGAAGGACGGACGCCGTGTTATCGCCCGGCCGGTCCAGGGCTGGGGATGCGATACGATTTCACGGCCAACGGCTACCGGCTGCCGACCGACGCCGAATGGGAGCTTGCTTTCCGTTGCGGCACGACTACCCGTTTTGTCGTCGGCGAGGATGCCAGCCGATTGCTGGAGTATGGCCGAGTGTTCGGGACGCACTGGGCAGCGGGCAAATGTTTTTTTCCCAGCTGGCGCGGCCTCTTTGACATGCTGGGCAATGAATGGGAGATGTGCTGGGACCAGGGAATCGACCAGTACGGCAACGGATTGTCCATCAATCCCGTAGGGCCGGCCGGCGATCGATATGCCATGCGGGGCGGCGCCACCGAAGCGGGCCTCTACTATCTGCATGGCTCGGCGCGGCCCACTTCTCCCGCCAATTCCCCCGCGGCCTTTCGCCTCGTCTGCGGCCCGCTGACTCCGCGGGATGCCCAGGGCGACAACACCCTTGCCGCGTCCGCCCTGGAGCGCTTCCAGAAACAGTATCCGAAGTTGGTCTCCTCGTCATGGCTGCTGCTGGCACGCGACTACGCGGAGCGTGGGCAGAATGACAAGGCCGACGCCTCCTTCGCCAAGGCCGCAACGTTGAAGCCGGACGAGCTGGATCGCTTCATCCAGGCCGGCTGGTGGGTGGTTGGGCCTTATCCCAAAGATCTCCAGCTGCCCTGCCCGCCGGAGAAGGATCCGGACCCTTCCCGTCCCGTTGCCGCCGTCGGCAGCGCGGAGCTATTGCGCTGGCAGCCGGCCCCAACCGAGCCGGACGGTCAAGTCAAGCTCCGACCGATCTTCAACGCCGATCATATCTCGGTCTACGCTTTGACCTACGTTTATTCACTTGAGGAGCGCACGGCGACGCTGCTGGCCGGCGGCGACGACCGCATCCGCGTCTGGCTCAACGGCCGGCTCGTTCACGAAATCACGCGCTGCGGAGTCATCGAGCCGATACCGGTCACGTTCAAGGCCGGCCGAAACACCGTGCTGTGCAAGATCAGCCAAGACACCGGCTGGTATAACTTCTATCTGCGGATTGCCGACAATCCCCTTGATCGCGCCTCCCTTCACGCCCCGTTGGGCCTGTGGGACGAAGCCGCCGCCGAGCTCGCCCGCGTCATCGACAGGCAGCCATCCCTGGAAGCGATGCTCTACGTACGCTGCGTCCATGCGCACCTGCTCATCGGCGATACGGCCGGCTACCGCCGTTACCTGGCCCGTCTATTCGAGCGGTACGATAAAGACAGCCAGGCAGCCCATTGGTTAGCTTACGCGGGTGGACTTTTGGATGGCGCAGTCGAGCCGAAGCCGCTAGTGAGCCTGGCGGAGACGGCTCTAAGGCGCGGCAAGTACTCCTGGAACCTTCACGCTGCCGGCATCGCGCACTACCGTGCCGGCCAGTTTGAGCAAGCCATTGGACGGCTTGAGGAAAGCTTGAAAGATCCGGACTGGCAGCAAGCGGGGGGCCACGCCTCCGAATTGGCATTAGCGCTGGCCCACCACCGCCTGGGCCATGCCAAACAAGCCCGGCAATGGCTCGATAAGGCCGAGCAGTGGTACGAGAAAGCGATCCAGGATGCGCTCGCCTCTCCCCGCGGTACGGCGACTCTCTACCACTGGCAGGATTGGCCGAGCTTCGTCGTCCTCCGCCGCGAGGCCCACAAGCAGATTTTGGGGAAAGATCTCCCGAACGATCCGCGCCTGGAGAGGTTGGCCGACCGCATGCGCGACAAGCTCAAGCAATGCGACCCGGCCACCCGCGATTTCGACGTGGCACTTTTCTTGTCTCCTAACGAGCCGCGTTTGTGGCTGGACCGCGGCCGCCGGCTGGCCGAGCTGAAGCGCGTCAAGGAAGCCGAAGCCGATTTCGCCAAGGCTGTGCAGCTGAGGCCCAACGACCCCGAAGTGTGGAAAGCACGCGGCCGCATTTACGCTGAGATCGGGCAGAAGGACAAGGCCGCCGCGGACTTTCACAAGGCCCAGGCATTGATCGAGGGAAACAAAACCGAGCCGAAAAAGTGATCGGCGATCAGGAACGAGCCTGAGGAGATGTTGCATGTCCATTTCCAGCTTTGTTGCAAAAGCCGGGAAAATGGTACTCTGCGAAGCCAGGCCACTACCCATCTCCGCCATCTTACCGTTTCGAGGGCTTTGTCTTTTTGGGAGTGCGGCGCTTTCCCGCCGCCCGCAGCTGGACAACGTCGCCCTGATTGCGGTGAGCGGAGAGAACCAAAAGAAGCGAGGGGATTTCCTGCTTACACGCGGCGACGCCTACCGGCGACCAGCACAAACACCGAGAGCGCCAGTAGCGATCCGGAAATCACCGCGATCAGGATGAACGTGCCGCGCAGGCCGGCGTTCGTTCGCTCCACGTCGCGATCCAGAGGGCGAATGATCTCCAGAACGCCCGGAACATCGCCTACTTTCCAGCTCTTGTAAGTGCTGTCCACGTGCTCGTTGTGGCAGCTGACGCACGTTGCCTCCATCCGCCGGGTGGTGGCGTAGCGCAGCGCAGGACGGCCCTGAAAGTCCTCGAAGCGGTAGACCGGCTCATCCGGGTTTTCGCGTAGACGATCGAGTGCTTCGCGCTCGAAATCGTCTTTCGGGCCGCCGTCCTTGCGGGTGCGGAAGGGTTTATCGCTGTAGAGCCGCACTTGCATGCCGGATACGCTCTTGTTGCTGATGTGTTTGCCCAGCTCGATGGTCAGGGTCGCGGGTAAGGGGATGGTTCCCGGCCGCTGTCGATAATCGTGCGTCGCGGCGATGCCGGCCCGGCTCACGCGATCGACCACGTCCGCGCTGTAGAAATTGTTCACTTCATAGAGGATTTCCGACTGCTGGGCGGCGCTCTCCAGGGCCGCCTCGCGAACCAGGTGCTCGGACAGCGACATCAGGTGCGCCAGGCCGGCGGCCGACCCCAGCGTCACGGCGACGAGCAGACCGGCCGCGACCGGGTTGCGGCGGCACCAGCGCCACAATCGTTCGGCCGGCCCGATGGGACGGGCGTTGATCGGCTCATCGCGCAGGTAGCGGCGCAGGTCGTCGGCCAGCTCGCGGGCCGTGGCGTAGCGCCGCGCGGGCGACTTGGCCAATGCCTTGAGACAGATCGTTTCCAGATCGCGCGGCACCTTGTCGTGCAGCTGGCGCGGCGGTCTCGGCTCGTCCTGAAGCACTTGCAGCAGCAGCATCCGCCGATTGCCGCGGAACGGCCGTTCCCCGGTGAGCATTTCGTAAAGGATCACGCCCAGGCTGTAGACATCGGTTCGCGCATCCACCTTATGGGCCTCGCCGCGCGCCTGCTCCGGCGACATGTATGCCGGCGTGCCGAGCACCTGGCCGTCGAGCGTCATGGGCGCCTCGTCGCTTTCGCGCTTGGCCAGCCCGAAATCCATCAGGTGAGGGCGGTCCTCCAGGTCGAGCAGGATGTTGGACGGCGTGATGTCGCGATGGATGATACCGTGACGATGGGCATAATCCAGCGCCTCGGCGATGTCGGCGATCAAGGCGGCCGCCGACCGGAAGCTGAAACGTCCGGCCTTCAGCCGCGCGGCCAGCGTCGTGCCCGGCACGAACTCCTCGACCAGATAACAGGTGCCGTCCTTGCTCTGGCCGGTGCCATAGATGGAGACGATGCCGGGATGTTTGAGCTGGGCCGCGCTGCGCGCCTCGCGCAGGAAGCGATCCACTTCTTCCTGGCTCGCGAATCGTCCGGCGCGGAGGATCTTGATGGCCACTGTGCGATCCAGCTCCGTGTCGCGCGCTCGAAACACCTGGCCGAAGGAGCCGGCTCCCAGTTCTTGCAGCAGCTCGAAGCGATCGAGCCGGCGCGGTCCCGCTGCCGGCGAATGCACCCGGCGGGACAAGCGTGCCGCTTCGACAAGCTCCGGCGGCACGTCAGCGGAGGCAGCGACCTCATCTTCCGTGGATTGCCGCAGCCGTGCCAGAAGAGAATCGGTTAGATCGTCAAACCGGCTCAATGCCGCGGCGCAGGCGTCGCAGTCTTCCAGGTGGTCGCTGATCCGCGCCAGAGCCGCGCGCGACAGATCTCCCGTGGCGAATTCGGCAAGCTCGTCCGGCTGCGGGCAACCTTTCGAGTGCATAACGCTCTTCCTTTCGGCACGGCCCTCTCGCCTTCCCCTTTCCGCGGTACCGAGAGCGCCATCCGTCGTCACTCTCTATCTATTAACCTAACGGACGGCTGTTACATTTACTCTTTTTTTCGGTCCATCCTACACAAATTGATGGTTCGGAACGGTTTTCCACGGCGGCACGGGCGCGCCTCTGGACAACGCCGGCCCGATGCGGCAGACTGATAGACAGACCCTCAACCTCCTATTCCGCCGTGTGCCATGAACGCGTTGCGCGATAATCCGGGCAGTGGAGAAGGCTCCCATTCTTCCACGACGTCGCGCAGCTTGCTGGAGCGCGTCAAGAATGACGAGCCGGAGGCGTGGGAACAGCTGGTGGCCCTGTACGCTCCATTGGTCTTTCAGTGGTGCCGCGGCTGGGGTCTGCGCGAGCAGGATGTCGCCGACATCTTTCAAGAAGTGTTTCAGGCAGTGGCTGCTCACATCGGCGGCTTTCGCAAGGAGCGCGCGGGCGACACGTTTCGCGGCTGGATGCGGACCATCACGCGCAACAAGGTCCACGATCATTTCCGCCGGCTGGGCCGCGAGCCGGAAGGCGTGGGCGGCACCGACGCCCAGGCGCGCCTCGCCGAGCTACCTGCTCCCTCTCCCCATGAGGACAGCAGCCTCTCGGCGGAGCACGGCGAGCGGCTGCTGCTTTCGCGCGCTTTGGAGCTGATCCGTCCGGAGTTCGCCGAGCGCACCTGGCAGGCATTCTGGCGCACCGCGATCGAGGAGCGTTCCGCCGTCGAGGTCGCCGCCGAGCTGTCGATGAGCGCCGGCGCCGTCCGTGTGGCCAAGTCGCGCGTGTTGCAGCGGCTTCGCGAAGAGCTGGGCGACGTGATCGAGTAATCCAGGAACACCCTTGCTCGCAGCACCCAACAGCTCCCTGAGGGAGCTTCCGCTCGATTTCCCGTAGGCCGACGCTGGGGCCTCCCCCAGTGGAGGATTAACGGGAAGCCGGCGGCGGTCATACGCCCACCCGAGGCAAATATCCAGGTCGCGTCGTATTGACGTTCGCCATTTGGTACGGAATATGCCAACGTGTTACCCAGAAAAACGTTGGGCTGGGAGAAAAAGGGAGATTCGGAACAGCGTAAACCGAGACCCTCGCTGTGGATGTACTTAGGAGTGAGCGCCGTTGCGCAAGAGTAGGAGGACCACTTCCGAGAGCTGGTAAGAAACCTTCAACATAATTTCGTTTGGCAGCGACGCGCAGCGGAGCGCGGGGAACCATCCTGCGCTCCGCTGCGCGTCGCTGCCAAACGTGGAACAGATCGCGGCTCCATTTTCACGGTGAGCTGCATCGAGGAGCCTCACTCATGGCCGACGAATCCACGAAAAAACCGTCTCCGGCGAACCCCACTGTCCTGGCGATGGATCATCCGATCACTCTCTTCATGCTGATCGTAGGACTGCTCGGCCTCGGCGTGTTGGCTTTCCACAAGATGCAGGTCAACATTTTTCCCAAGCTGCACACACCGAAGATTTATGTCTATCTCGATTTCATCGGCATGAGTCCCGACCAGATCGAGGGGTTCATCATCAACGAGCTGGAGCTGTATTTTCAATACGTCGATGGGGTCAAGGACATCAAATCGCGGAACATCCAGCAAGTGGGTCTGGTGGAATTGTCGTTTTTTCACGGCACTGACATGGGTCAGGCGATGGGCCAGGTCGTGGCAATGTCCGACCGGGCCATGTCCTGGATGCCTCCCGGAGCGTTACCACCCATGATTATGCGCATGGATGAAGGCAGTGTTCCGCTCGGCTACCTCGTGTTTCGCAGCAAGGGCCACAAAACCTCGATCGGGAAGATGGGAGATCTGGCCAACAACATCATCCGGCCGCTGGTGCAGAAAAAAGTCCCCGGCACGGTCGCCATCTCTCCCTTCGGACCGAACATGCGATCCATTGTCGTCAATGTCGATCCTCAAAAGCTCCTGGAATACAACCTGAACCCTCAGCATGTCGTCGATGCTCTGAAGACAGGAAACGTCGTGGTTCCCTTCGGGAACCTCTATGTCAAAGACATGATGCCGATGGTCGCAAACGACGCCACGATCGTGGACATCCATCGCTTGGGCAACATCCCAATCAAGCTGGGCCAGAATGTCTACCTGCGCGACGTAGCCACCTTGCAGGATGCTACCGACATCACCTATGGCTATGCCCTCGTTGACGGCGAAAACGCAATCCATCTGCCGATCATCAAGAAGCCCGAAGGCTCGGCACTCAAGGTGGTGGACGACGTGAAGAAGGCGCTGCCGATTTTCAACAAAGCCGTCCCGTCGGACGTGCATATCAGCTTCGAGTTCGACGAGACGCCCACGGTGCTTCATGCGGTTGAAAGCGTGGCCACCGAGGGCGCCATCGGCGCCGGCTTGACGGGCCTGATGATTCTCCTCTTCCTGCGCGACTGGCGGAGTGTGCTCGTCGTCGTCGGCAACATCCCGCTGGCCCTGACCGGGTCGTTATGCGGATTGTGGGTGACGAAAAACTCCATCAACATCATGTCGCTGGGCGGTATGGCTCTGGCCATCGGCATCCTCGTCGATGAGGCGACCGTGACCATCGAGAACACCCATGTGCAGATGAATGAAACACCGCACATCGCCACGGCGGTGCTGCGCGCCGCCCAGGCCACCGCCGTGCCGCGACTGTTAGCGTTGTTGTGTATCCTGTCGGTGTTCATCCCGGCCTTCGTCATGGAAGACCCGCTGCGCGCCCTGTTCATGCCGCTGACCCTGGCGGTCGGCTTTGCCATGATTTCGTCGTATCTGCTCTCCAGCACCTACGTGCCGATCATGAGCGTCTACCTGCTCAAGCACGAGCAGAAAGACAAAAAACAGGACGACAAGAAACCCGGTCTGGCGCACCGGATGTTCGTCGGGTATGGCAAGATGGTCAGCTGGTTCATCCAGCTCCGTTGGTGGGTAGTGCCGATCTATCTTGTCGGCTGCGCCGCGATTCTGGGAGTGCTGGGGTTAGAAATCGGTCGAGGATTGTTTCCGCCGATCGATGAGGGGAAATTCGTACTGCGGTTTCGGCCGCCCGCTGGGTCGAGCTACGAGCTGACGCGCGAGATGGCGGTGGAGTGTCTCGAGGTGATCTCCAGGGAGGCGGGTGCGGAGAACATGGAAATCTCCCTGGGCTTTGCCGGGCAGGTGGCCCCAAACTTCGGCATCGACAACATGGTGTTGTTCATGCGCGGACCCGACGACGGCTGGCTGCGCGTTGCTCTCAAAGAGGACAGCGGCATCAAGCTCAATGACTTTCGCGAAAAGCTGCGCAAGGTGCTTCCCGAGCGGGTCGTGCCGTGGATGGCCAAACGACTGGAGCATGGAGGCATGGCCAAGGACGAGGCGGAGGAGCATGCGAAGAAATGCACCTTCGCCTTCCAGCCGGGCGACATCGTCAGCGAGGTCATGAGCTTCGGCGCCACCAAGCCGATCGCGGTTCGCATGGTCGGCACCGATTACGATAAAGTTCGCGAGTTCGCGAAAAAGGTCAAAAACGAGCTGACGAAAATCCCTTCCCTTCGCGACATCGAGTACGATCAGACTCTCGACTACCCCACGGTCGAGCTCAATATCGACCGCGAGCTGGCGGGGTTGATCGGTGTCACTCCCATGCACATCAAGCGTTCGATGGTCATGGCGACTTCCTCAACCCGTTTCACCAACCTTAACTACTGGATCAATCCCAAGACCGGGTTCGACTATCTGGTGCAGATCCAGATGCCGCCGCTGCGCCTGGACAAGCCGTCCGACGTTGAGGAGCTGCCGCTGGAGTCGGTGAATGTCAATACGCCCATGATGATCCGCGACGTGATCAAGAACGGCCAGGTTACTGAGAGTGTTCGGCCTGGCGAATACGACCGCGACATGTCGCAGCGCTATTTGACGGTGGGTGCCAACGTCGAGGGCGAGGACATGGGCCGGGCCGCGGATCAGGTTCGCGAGGCGGTCAAGGATGCCGGCCAGCCGCCGCGCGGCGTGCGCATTGAGGAGCAGGGCGAGCTGCCGCCGATGAAGAAAATGTTCGAAGCGCTGGGTATCGGCCTTGGGGTCGCGGTGTTCGTCATCTTCGTTCTCTTGACGGCGTATTTCGAATCTCCGCGCCTGGCACTGGCGTCCATCGGGGCCGTGCCGGGAGTCCTCGTGGGTATCGTCGTGATCCTCTATTTCTCCGGCACCACGCTCAACATTGAATCGTTCATGGGCTCGATCATGTGTTTGGGCGTTTCCGTGTCCAACTCGGTAATGATGGTGACGTTCATGGACGAGCACTGGAAGGCGGGCAAGACCTCGACGCAGGCGGCCCACCAGGGCGCCAGTGAACGGTTGCGGCCCATCTTGATGACGGCGTGTGCTATGTCCATCGGCATGGTGCCGATGTCGCTGGCATTGGAGCGCGGCAGTCAAATTGAGGCTCCGCTCGGCCGGGCCGTTATCGGCGGCCTGGTAATGTCCACTTTCGCAACCTTGCTGGTGCTCCCCTCGATTTTCGCGATTCTGATCGGCTCGAAGAAAGCCACCTCGCCTTCGCTCTACCCGGACAACCCCAAAAGCTCGCACTTCGACCCCCAGGCCTTCGCTGAGGCCAACGGAAGTAACCACGAGTCCAATGGTCAGAAGAACGGGGCGAAAAAAGAGAAGGCCTCCACAAAGGAGGCGTACACGGCCAAATGAGGATCCCGGCGGAGGACCAGCTCGGTCCCCGTCTCACCTGCAGCTGGAGATGAGCAATGCCAACGGCTTTTCGGCCTTACGTCTGGGTTCGTTCCACTCGCTGCCGCCGGCTGGGATTCTGGCTTCTGGCCGTCCTCGCGACGGCGGGCTGCGGGAAAAAACATCAGAAAACGGCCCCGGACATCACCAAGCCTCCGAAGCTGCACCTGATCCAGCCTCAGCTGCGGAAAATCTCCCGCGTCGTTGGGCAACCGAGCTTCGTGCAAAGCTACGAACGCACGTCGATCTATTCGAAGGTAACCGCGTTTATCAAGAAGTGGAACGTGGACATCGGCGACAAGGTGCAGAAGGGCGACGTGCTCGCGGACCTCTTCGTGCCCGAGCTGAAGGAGCTTTCGGGAACGAAGAACGCCACGGTCCAGCTCGAAAAGGAACGGGTGGCCTACGCCGGCAAGATGGTGAAGGTAGCCGAGGCTGAGGTCAAGGCGGCCGACGCGCACGTCGCCGCGACCAAGCGGCTGCTCGCCGCCTACAAGGCCGAAGTGGATCGTTGGGACTCAGAGGTGGACCGGCTCAAGCGCGAGGTGAAGCGACATGTAGTCGCTCCTCAGATCCTCCTGGAATCGCAAAATCAGCACAAGTCGGACACTGCCAAGTGGCAAGCGCAACAAGCCACTGTACTCGATGCCGAGGCGAACCTGCTGGCCAAGCAAGCCGAGCTGGAGGCTGCCGTCGTCGATGTCAAGGTCGCCGAGGCCCGCGTGGCCGTCGCCGAGAGCGAGTCGAGGCGACTGAGAGCCTGGGTTGGCTACCTCAAGCTGTACGCGCCCTACGATGGTATCATCGTCGCCCGCAATGCCAACACCTGGGACTTCGTCCTACCCACCATGGGCGACCCCACCGCCGAGATCCGTGCTCCCCACCTCTCACCCGGCGGTCAGGCCGCTCCTATCTACGTGGTGGATCGCACGGACATCGTGCGCATCTACGTCGATATTCCCGAGCGGGATGCCGACTACATCCATGTCGGCTCCGAGGCCAAGGTCAAGATTTGGGCCTACCGTGACGCGTGGCTTTCGGCATCTGTGACACGCCTCTCCTGGGCCCTCAACACCAAGAGCCGCACTATGCGTGCCGAGATCGACCTCCCGAATTACGACAGCAAGATCTTGCCGGGGATGTATGCCTACGGCAAGGTGACCATCGAGCGCCCCGATATTCGGGCGATACCAAAGTCCGCCATTAGCCACGCTGGCGGGAAAACCTTTGTCTGGCTGTACGAAGACGGCAAGGCCAAGCGTACCGAGATCCAGACCGGGGTCCGCTCCGGTAAGTGGATCGAGGTCATCAGTCGCGGCACCGGCTCGAAATACTACGGTCATGAAGACTGGGCGCCGATAACCGGCTCGGAACAAGTGCTGATAGGCCCCAAGCTGTCCACCCTCACCGAAGACACGAACGTGGAGATTGATGACACCCCAGCGCCCGTCGAGGAAGAATCTTTGCAAGAAAGGAACAACGCCATGTAGGCCGAGAAGACGACGGCTTCAGAAGGGCTTCGCCAAGGGGAGGTCTAAATACGTCCACGCATTGGCGAAAGTGGTCCGCTCGCTCCGCGAGCGGGAGAATCGGCTCGCTCCGCGAGCCGACTACTTTCGTTCTTGTGGGGAGCAATTGAGTCGAATTGCCAAGGGGTCGGATGATGCCTGCGGAAAAAAAAGACCGAAACGCCATAATCTCGCGCGCCATCGGAATCGCGTCGGAGGAGGAGCGCGCCGCCTACATCGCCGAAGCCTGTGGCGACGACGACGATAAGAAGCGGCAGGTGGAGCAGCGGGTCGCGGGGCATTTCCAGAACGGGAACGAGGAGGAATCCTCCCCGAAGGAGAACACCCGCTCGCCTTCTGCGGAGAAAGGTAACGAACACAAGGGAGGGTCAGAGCACTACGGAGCCAACCATAAGGACGGCCGCGAATCCCAGATCACCCACATTGGCCCCTACAAGGTCGTCAAACAGATCGGCGAAGGCGTCGCGGGCCTCGTCTTTCAGGGAGAACAGCAAGAACCTGTGCGGCTCAAGGTCGCGATCAAGCTCATCAAGGAAGGGATGAGCTGGCGGCAAATCGTCTCTCGCTTTGCAGTCGAACGGCAATCCTTGTTGCGGATAGACCATCCCAACATCGCCAAGGTGCTCGGCGCCGGTACGCGGCAATCGGGGCAACCTTACTTTGTGATGGAATTGGTCGAGGGGCTGCCCCTCACCAAGTATTGCGACGAAAATCAGCTGCCGCTCGATCGCCGGCTGGAGCTGTTCGTTTCCGTCTGCCGGGCCGTGCAGTATGCCCACCAAAAAGGCGTCCTCCACGGCGATCTCAAACCGTCGAATGTGCTGGTAGCCAGCCAGGATGACAAGCCCGCGCCCAAGATCCTTGGCCTCGGCATCGCCCGAGCGACGCGACAAAAGCCGAACGAATGCAGCGCCTCCGCCGATCCAAGCGTTCTGGGCGGCAAACCGGAATACATGAGTCCCGAGCAAGCCAGCTCCGACGATCCCGACATCGATATCCGCAGCGACGTTTACAGCCTCGGTGTGCTACTCTACGAGCTGTTGACGGGCACAACCCCCTTGTCGCCGGAACGTCTGAAGGATGTATCGAGGACGGAGACCCTGCGGCTGGTCCGCGAGGAGGAGGCGCCTCCACCAGGCGACAGGCTGGAAGACTCCCGGGACCGCTTGAGGAGAGTGGCCGAGAAGCGCCAGATGAAGCCGGAGGAGCTGCTCAAGTCGGTGAGCGGCGAGCTGAGCTGTGTAGTGAAGAAGGCGTTGCAAAAGGATCGCACGCAACGCTATGAGACGGTCCACGACCTGGCAGACGAAATCCAGCGTTACCTGGCCGATGAGCCGATCGAAGCGTGTCCGCCCAGCAGCACGCGGCAGATATGGAAATTAACGAAGAAGAGTCCGATGATTTTGGCCGTGACAGGAGGCATGCTTCTCCTGTTGCTGGTCCTGGCCCTGGGCGGCGCCGGCCTGGGAATCTGGGAGTGGCACCAGGCGGACAAGGCACAACAGGCGGAACAGAAGGCCGACGAAAAGCGCAAGAAGACCGAGGAGGAAGAAAAGAAGCTGAAAAGCAAGCTCCATGAGTCGGAGCAGGTGCGCGAGATCCGGGAAAAGGAACGCGATAAGGCGCGAGCAAAGGAGAAGGCGGCGCAGAACTCCGAGAATGAGATCAAGGGGATCCTGAGGTTCTTCAAGAAAACGCTGTTGTCCACGGGCCGCCCGTCGGATGTGTCACTTGAGAAGGCGTTCTGGGCCGGAACTCAGGGAAAGATGGACGCGACGGTTCGCAAAAACATCACGCTGCGCCAGGCGGTGGATGAAACCGAGGCGAAGGTCGCGGAGACGTTCGCCGATCTGCCGATGGCCGAAGCATCGGTGCGCGAGATGCTGGGCTTGGCCTACCTCAATTTGGGAGCCGCGGAGCAGGGGGTGCAGCAGCTCAAGCGCGCCTTCGAGCTGCGGGAAGCTCTGCACGGGGAAAAAGCCGACGACACCGCTCGCTGCCGCAACGAGCTGGCCATCGCCTACCGGCTCAACGGTCAACACGATGCGGCCTCCCGTCTGTTTGGCCAATCACCCAATTCGTCGCAACAAGCGTTCGCGCTGGTGGTCCGCGGACGGATGCTCCTTCTCGAAAAGAAACCTGCCGAGGCCGAGATCAAGCTGCGCGAGAGCCTGAAGATCCGACAGAAGGTACAGCCCGACTACTGGACCACCTTTGAGACAAAATCGCTCCTGGGCGAAGCGCTGCTGGAGCAGAAGAAATACGCCGAGGCGGAGCCGCTGATGATGTCGGGCTACCGGGGCATGAAAAAACGTGAGGATAAAATCCCGGATCGAGAGAAAGTCCAGCTCACCAAGGCCCTTGAACGCCTGGTACATCTGTACGATACCTGGGACAAGCCGGACGAGGCAGCTAAATGGCGGAAGGAATTGGATAAGACCGAGCCAGCCAAGAACCCTTGACACTACTCGCTGGGCTTACGGCGCCAGAAGCGAAGCTCCCGAGCTGGTTGCTCGCCGTTAAGGGGTGGTTAGGAGGTTTGGCAGCGCCTTGTGAAGCTCCGCCAACCCCTTTTCCGTGACCGAAGTGTGATTGAGGTTCAGTGTTCGCAAGCGCTTAAGGTTCTTCAGCTCTTTTATCCCGGCGTCGGTGATTGGGGTGTGGCTGAGATCCAGCGAATGCAAGCTTGTAAGGTGCCGAAGCTCTTTCAGTCCTGCGTCCGAGACTTCGGTGGCGCTGAGATTCAGTGTGTGTAACGTTTTAAGCGCCGTTAGCTCTTTCAGTCCCGCGTCGGTGATCTGCGTGGAGCCGATATCCACGAACCGCAAGCTCTTCAGCTGCTTCAGCTCCCTCAGCCCCGCGTCCGAGATCCGCGTGTCCCAGAGCTTCAGCGTCTGCAAGCTCTGGAGGCCCTTCAGCTCTTTCAATCCAGCGTCCGTGATCCTTGTTTCGGTAAGGGTCAGCGTCTGCAAGCTTGTGAGGTGCTTGAGGTCTTTCAGCCCCGTGTCCGTGACCTTGGCGGCGCCGAGGTTCAGCGATCGTAATCTCTTGAGCTGCTTCAAATCTCTCAGTGCCGTATCCGTGACCTGCGGTCCCCTGAGGAGCACCGAGACAATAGGTTTGCCGGGTTGCTTGGCGTCTCGTGTGAAGCTGCCGCCCAGCTCCTTGATGGTCTTCACGGCGGAGGCCTCGTCGGCACGGCCTGCCGCCACCGGCATGAGTAGTGCCATCACCATAGCTCCCGCCATCGTCCTTACCTGCCGCACCATGATGTTCTTCTCGGAAAGGAATCGCCGACGGCGGCGCGGACAGCCAGTACTGCCAGGGGAAGAAGAAACTTCCGCACTGTGTGCATGACCTATCGCCTTCGAGACGAAGGAGAAAAACTTGCCATCCCCCGCGCGGAGAGGGGGCAACGCCGACCCCCCGAGAAACGCAGGCTCGGCGGCCTCTCTTCTCCTTGCGCAGGGGCTTTCCTCCACAATAGCAGAGGATCGCTCACTCCTTGTGAAGGCGCGGTCGCTCACGCGGAAACGTCACAGGCACGCGGCCTGGATTCTCGCCGCCGCTTTTCCAAAACATCTCCCTGCGAAAGAGATGCCGGCGGCCACGGAGAAATGCCCGGAACATCCTTTCCAATGCCGGGGTATAGGCGACACCGAATCTGCCCGATTTTGACTCGCCTTTTGGGCACGGAAGGATCAACCGTCGGGTGAGAATGCAATGACACCAAAAACAGATCTCGATTTGTATAAATTACTCTCGCCGATCGGAGAGGAGGTCTTTTTCCGCCCGCACTGGAAGAAGGAACCGCTGCACATCGCACGGAGCGACGCGAGCTGTTGCGCCGGGCTGTGCTGCGGGCGGGGAGGGCCGCACCTATGCCGGTTTTCGGCCCGACGGCTGTTGCTGGGTGATGCAGTGGATTTCGCCGCCGCCCTCCGCGATGGCGTCGATAGGCAGCTGCACTACCCGGCGATCCGGGAATGCCTCGGCTACGACTTGGCGGGCCGCTTCATCTGCCTTTTCATCGCCGAACTTGGGCATGACAATGCCCCCGTCGGCAATGTAGAAGTTGAGGTAGGAGGAACAAAAGTCCTCGGCGTCCGAGGGAGCTTCTCGCGGCCGCATCAGCGTCAGGACTTTGAGCTTCCGTCCCCGAGCGTCGGTGGCTGCGGCGAGCACTTGCCGGCACGCTTCCAGATCTTTGCATTCGGGATCGTTTTTGTCCTGTATCGTATCCATGATGACGACACCCGGCCGGCAGAAACAGGCGATGCCGTCTACATGGCCGTCCGTCACCGTATCCGCCGGGTTGCCGGGAAGCCAAATGACCTTCTCGACGCCCAGGTACGCACCCAAGTGCTCCTCCACGTCACCGCGCTGCAAATATGGGTTGCGGTTAGGGTTCAAGAGCGCCGTCTCGGAGGTCAGCAGGGTTCCCTCGCCATCGACGCAAAGGTTGCCGCCCTCGATGACCAACGGTCCCGCGAACGCCAGCAGTTTCAGCTCTCCGAGAAGCCGCCGGGCCAGTAACGCATCGTCCTTGTAATTATTGGGCTGCTGGTACTTTTCACCCCAGCCGTTGAAGCCCCAGGAGATTCCCGCGCAGCCATCCTTATCGTTGACCAGGAAAGTTGGTCCGGTGTCGCGCGTCCAGCAGTCGTCAATGGGCAACGCAATAACTTCGACGTGACCGCCACACGCTTGCTTTGCCTCTGCAACCGAGGCGGGAGGAGCAATGAGGGACACTGATTCGAATGCGGCGATCGCCTGGGCTACGGCAGCCACGTCCTTTTTCACCTGCGCAAGGCAACTGCCCCAAATGTCTTTACGCGAGGGCCACGCCATCCAGCAACGGGTGTGCGGCCACCACTCCGCCGGCATTAACCACCCGGTCTTTGCAGGGACGTCAATGTTCCGACGATCCACGAGTATCTCCGTTGTTTGCGTCAATTTCATTCGAGGCCGACTGCACTACCGGCTGCCACCGATCATACCGGAAGCCCCGCGAAGAAGGATGTTGGACCGAGCATACTTTGATGCTGGCGGGCACGTGCGGTAAGTTCCGGCTAAGTCTGAGCCCCAGAACCAGCAGCAGTTGCGGGTTGAGTTCTTCAAGCCCAGTCGGCCTTGATCTCGTGCTCATGCTTGTTCCGTTTCGGGTACTTGCATCTGTAGCACACCCCGTACTGTGGCCCCCCACAGTCTCCGGCGTGCTTTTTGCGAAACCGACCCACCTGCTCGTCGCATTCGCAATCGACGATGTAGGGACTGACCCCGATTCGATAGGCGCTCCTCGCCTTGGTGTCCTCGACGTGCATGCGACGATGCTTTGCCCACTCACGACGAGCTATCCACTTGTCCTCGTGCCATCTCTTCATTAATACCTACAAACGAGAAAGTTAGAATATTGTAGATTGTTCCAGGAGAAAGGTACTCTGGCCGCTTCTCACCGACGTTCGCGTGACTGCGCGCCTTCACGCCCGCTATTTCGTCCGCCGCGGATCGAGATATTGTCCGCGCTGTTCGGCCTCACCAGCGCGGGCATCTTGTAGGCGAACGAACTCGGTAGAAAGTTCACCCATTCAGGAAGATTTTGTCGTCCACTCCTTCCGAAGCTCTGTTTTGGGTACGAGGAGGAAGCCCTTCAGAGCCCGCAGTGTGAGCGAGGGCGGACGTTTACTCGCTTACACTGCGGGCTCGGATGGGTTTTGCTTGCGGACAAGTTTGTAGGGTGGGGCAAGTCTTCGAGGCCCACCATGCCCCGCTCGGTCGACCTCGAAGACTCGGCCCACTCTACGACGTTACTCGTGGCGCAGCGCCTGGATCGGCTCCAGGCGCGACGCTCTCCACGCTGGGTAATATCCGAAAAACACGCCGACGGAGACGGACACGCCGCAGCCGGCCAGCACGGCCAGCGGCGAAATTACCAGCGGCCAACCCACGAATCCGGCCAGGAGGACCGCCACCACCAGGCCAAACACGGTGCCGATCAGCCCACCCGCCAGCGCCAGCACCACGGCTTCAATGAGAAACTGTGCCAGCACATTGGCCGGCGTGGCGCCGACCGCCGTGCGGATGCCGATCTCGCGCGTCCGCTCCGTCACCGACACCAGCATGATGTTCATGACGCCGATACCGCCGACCACCAACGAGATGGCCGCCACGATGGCCACCAACAGCTGCAAAACCGTCGTCACCGTCCGGGCCAGGTCGGTGATCTCGTTGACGCTGCTGACGTCGAAGTTTTCATTGCCGAGCTGCACGTGCCTTCGCTTTCGTAAAAGGTCGTTAATGTCCCTTTTGGCCTGGTCGATCTCGTCTTCGGAGGGTGTACTTGTGAGAATCATGCTGAGGTTCTCGCCGCCGCCCAGCTTGCGCTGCACGACCGTCAACGGCACCCACATCTGATCGTCCTGGTCGTAGCCCAGGGGCGAGCGGCCCTTGGGGGTCATCTCGCCAATGACGCGCAGGGACAAATGCTCCATGCGCACCGTCTGGCCGAGGATGTTGGTCCGACCGGGAAACAAGATGCCCTTGAGCGTGACGCCGATGATGCAAACATTGGCCATTTTCTTGTTGTCCTCGTCGGAGATGAATCGTCCGCTGCGCACGTGCCAGCCGCGCACCGGCGACAGGTTTGGCGTGCAGCCGGTCACAGCCGTCGGGTGAGATCGCGCCCGCCGAGAAACCAGGCGCTTGACCAACAACAGCTCCGAGACAGCGGTCAGCTCATAGCCAAGCTCCTGACGGATGGCGTGGGCATCGTCATTGGTCAAGGGGGTGCCGCCCAACGAAACCTGCGACATCGGGTTGCCGGGACGGACCATAATAAGGTTTTTGCCCAGGCTGGCCAAGCGGTCCTCCAGCTGAAACCGCGCTCCCTCGCCCGCCGATACCATGGCGATGACCGCGCTGACGCCGATGACGATGCCGAGACTGGTCAGGAACGAGCGTCCCTTGTGGACCAGCAAAGCGTCCCAGGCAACCCGAATCGCGGAAAGAAAGCTCATAACTGGCCAATCCTCACTTAGATCCCGAAGCATTAGCGAGGGCTGCGTGGAACCCCCTCGCTTACGCTTCGCGCTCTGTTCAAGTTATCCGGCGACGGCGCCGTCGCTAACTGTTACCATGCGCGGTCCCCAGCGGTCGATGTTGGGATCGTGCGTCACCAGAATCATCGTCTGCTTACGTTCCTTGTGCAGGCGCTGGAACTCGCGAAGGATCTCCTCGCCGGTACGCGAATCCAGGTTGCCAGTCGGCTCGTCGGCCAGCACCACCTTCGACTGGTTAATGAGGGCGCGGGCGATGGCCACGCGCTGCTGCTGACCGGCGGATAGCTCGGTCGGCATCTTGTGTAGGTGCTCGCCCAGCCCCAGGAGCTTCAGCACTTCCTCGGCGCGTCGCCACCGTTCTCCCGGCAACACGCCGGCGTAAACCAGCGGCAGCCCGACATTTTCCACGGCGCTGTAGCGTTGCAGCAGATTGAAGCTCTGAAACACGAACCCCAATTTGCGATTCCGCAAATGGGCCAGCTGCGTTCGGTCGAGCTGGCTGATCTCCTCACCGTCGAAGCGATAGACGCCGGAAGTGGGACGGTCGAGACAGCCGAGGATGTTCAGCAACGTCGTTTTGCCCGAGCCGCTGGCGCCGACGATGGCCACGAACTCGCCCGATTCAATGGTCAACGACACGTCGTGCAAGGCGTGAACCTGGAGGCTCCCCGTCTGGTAAACCTTGCCGACGTTCTCCAGTGCGATGACCGGGGGCATGATCGAGGCTCCACGCAATCGCAAGCGGCTCGTTAAAACTTGACATTGGGGATACTAAATAATTTTTTCTTGGGCGGCGGCCCGGCCGTGATGACTTTCAACGTCGCCGGATCCTTCACGTCCTGGCCCCACTCCAGGGCCTCGGTGAAGTGATCTCCCTCAATGCCGGTCTCGCCGCGCTCGTTCTTGCCGCCGGTGCGGACGAAGATGGGCCAGGGCTTGCTGTCCTGGCCGACAATCCAGACGGTTTGCCACTGCTTGGCATGCGGGAGGTTGGCTCGCTGCGCCAATTTGTGGCGTGCGGCGTCGCTCTGCCGATCCTTGGCCGGCGTAAAATCCAGCGCCGAAGACGGCACCTTCCAGACGTCGCGATGGGAGCGGAGAATGATGTCCACCGACGCCGACAGGCCGGGCCGCAGCTTCCAGTCGCCGCTGTCCGGCTCGCGCTCGTTGCGTGCATCAATGTTAACCTTGTAAAAGACCGCGCCGTGCTCGTGGCTGGGCATCAGATGAATGTCCTCAATGGTGCCCGAGTATTTCGGGCCTTTGTCGCTGCCGCCGACCGTGAAGCGGGCCGTCATACCGCGGCGAACCTTGCCGATGTCGCTGTCCCCGACCTCTGCCGTCACGCGCATGCGCCGGAGGTCGGTGGCCAGCGTGAACAGGTGCCCCTGAACGGACGAGCCAATCTCCTGGTTGACCGACACTTTGCGCTCCAGAACGATGAAGGAGCGTTTGTCGTGAGTCGGCTCGGCATCCTCGGACACCACGCCGGTGCCCGCCGGTCCTTCGCCGACGCCGACGCCGCCGTGCGCAGGAGGACGGGAGCGCGCAGCGTCGTGAGCCGCAGACCAACGTCGGCTTGCCGCTGGGCATCCTCCGCTTGCTGAACCTTGAGCCGCGCCTCCTCCACCACTGCCTCGGCGGTCCGCAGCTTACCCTCGGCAATGTCCACGTCCTCCGGCTTACGCACCTCCTGCGCCATGTCGCGCACCCGCTTGTACATTTTGCGGGCGGTGTCGCGCTGAATCTCCGCTTGCTTGACCGCCACCCGCGCCAGCTGAACGTTGATGTTGGCCTGCTGCAAGCGTTCCCTAGCCAGGCGATCGTCCAGGCGCAGCAGCACATCGCCCTCCTCGACGGTCTGGTTGTAATCGGCGAGCACCGCCGTCACCTTGCCGGACAGGTCGGAGCCGACGATAAATACTTCGCGCGGCCGCACCATCCCGTTGGCGCTCACCAATTCATCAAGTGTGCCGCTCTCGACGGACTCGACCTTGTAGTCGATGTGTTCCGTCTTGTGTTTGTGCCAGGCATACCAGCCCGACGCCGCTGCTCCGAGCGCCAAAACCGTCCCAATAAGGATGAGCAATAGTTTCTTCACGGTTGTTCACCGTTTCTGGAAGAGCGACGCAACAATACCTGAGGAAGTTCGTGTCCTGCCGCCTTGTGAA
>Ga0335075_10002776_pt1 | contig 27970 bp, 32 predicted proteins | sample Lox_Sample_24_FD_206723 | JGI IMG/M metagenome (GOLD analysis project Ga0335075, IMG submission 206723) | Soil microbial communities from Loxahatchee National Wildlife Refuge, Florida, United States - Lox_Sample_2.4 | ecosystem: Environmental > Terrestrial > Soil > Wetlands | place: USA...
CGGAGATCGTGCGCCAGCATACGCCGCAGGCCGACCGGATCGATCCGTCCAGCCTGATCGACGAGGCAGGGGCCTTCGAGCTCGTCCGTGTCAAATGGTTCAACCGGCTGCGCGGCTACGGCTTCCTGGTCCGGGAGGATGAGGCCGAGGACATCTTCGTGCACATGGAGACCGTCCGCCGCGGCGGCCTGCCCGACCTGGTGCCGGACCAGCCGCTGCGCGCCCGCATCGCCGACGGCCGCAAGGGGCCGCTCGCCGTCGAGGTGGAGCCGGCCTGACCGGGAGACGGTTGCCCGCGACTGTTCGACTCAAGAGCGCCGAAAAATGCGGACAGGGATGCGTCCCCGTCCCCACATATGCGCTCAGCGCTTGCGCCCTCCGGCCCATCGGCGCTAGGCGCGGCGCATGGGTTTCTTCAAGAATCTGTTCACCTGGTGGGACGGCGCCACGACCGGCACCGCCCTGTTCAGCTGGAAGAACGGCAGCAAGGTCGGCGAGGACGATCTCGGCAACCGTTATTTCGAGGGCAAGAACCGGCGCTGGGTGATGTATGCCGGCTCGAACGACGTCAGCCGCGTCCCGCCCGAATGGTATGCCTGGCTGACCCGCCAGATCGACGCGGTGCCGGACGAGGCGCTGCCGCCGCCGCCGAAATTCCTGCGCGCCGCGACGCCCAACCTCACCGGTACGGCCGAGGCCTATCGCCCCACCGGCGCGCTCGAGAAAGGCGGCCGGCGCCAGGCGGCGAGCGGCGACTATCAGGCCTGGACGCCCGACTGAGCCGATGCGCGGCGTCACACTCGCTTTCGGCCTCGCGGCACCGCTGGCGCTCGTCGCCTGCTCGCCCCGGGGCGCGGACGAGGCCAACCAGCAGCGCGGCGCCGAGATCGAGAACCAGCAGACGATCGACATTCCGCAGACCGTGACCCAGCTCGCCCCCGGCACGACGCCGATGGCCGAGCGCGTCGCCGTGATCGGCTTCCTCAACAAGCGCAACGGCCTCGGCCGGGACCTGACGCTGCGGCCCGGCCAGGCGGTCAGGATCGGCGATGCGATCGTGCGGCTGCGCGCCTGCGAGACGACCGCGCCCTGGGAAATCCAGCAGCTGACCGGCGCCTTCGTCCAGCTCGACGTGCGCGGCGCGGACGGCCAGTATCGCCGGGTCTTCTCGGGCTGGCTCTACAAGGAAACGCCGTCGCTCAACACGGTCGAGCACCCGATTTACGACGTCTGGCCCAAGAGCTGCGCGATGACCCACCCGGAGGGCGGCACGCCGGCCCCCGCCTCGCGGCCCGGCGCGGCGAGCAGCCGGTCCAGCGCCTCGAACTCCACCGGTCCGGCCGAAGCGCCGCCGGCCGAGGCCGCGCCGCCCGCCACGGCGCCGGTGCCTTCGCCGAGCGCGGACGCCAACAGCGCCAGATAATCCTTCTGGTCGATCTCGACCGCGCCCATCGACTTGAGGTGGGGGGTCATGAACTGGCAGTCGAGCAGCTGGAAATTGCCGACGATCAGCCGCGCCACCAGCCAGGCGAGCGCGATCTTCGACGCGTCGGGCTCGAGCGACACCATCGACTCGCCGAAAAAGGCCGCGCCGAGCCGCACCCCGTAGAGCCCGCCGGCAAGCCGGCCGCCGCGCCACACCTCGATCGAATGGGCGCGCCCGGCCTCGAACAGACGGATGTAGCTAGCCTCGATCTCGGCGTTGATCCAGGTGTCCGACCGGGTCGCGCAGAGCTGGATGATCTCCGGGAAGGCGGCGTCGCAGGTGACTTCGAAATGGCCGGAGCGGAGCGTCTTGCGGAGCGAGCGCGAGAGATGGAAGCGGTCGAGCGGGATGATCGCCCGGCGGCGCGGCTCGACCCAGTAGAGCTCCTCCGTGTCGCGCCCGTCCGACATCGGAAAGACGCCGATCGAATAGGCCCTGAGCAGCAGATCGGGGTCGAGGGTCTTCATGATCGGCAGAATCTACGCGCGCGGGAGCGGCGTCAACTCATCTGGGCTTGCGGGTCAGGCGCTTCTCGATTCCGGTCCAGAGCGCGAGCAGGGCCTGCGCCGCCGGCGAAGAGGCGGGCAGGCGACCGGTGCCGCCCTCGGCGGCGCTCATCGCCTCGAAGGCGCTCGCCATCGGGATGACCGGCCAGTCGGGCTCCGCCTCGAGCGCGGCGCGGTGCAGCGAGCGGCGGCGGTCGACCATATTGTAGACGGGGAGGATCGGGCCGCCGCGCAGGCCGTGGCGGTCCAGATAGGCGATCACGTCGTCGAGCGCGCGGCGCGAGAGCGGGGAGGGGATGACCGGGACGATGATCAGATCGGCGGCGCGCAGCACCTGCTCGCTGGTCTCGGTGAGCCCGGGCGGCGCATCGAGCAGGATCCGGTCATAATCGCGGCCGACATCCTCGATCAGCTTCAGCAGCCGCTTCCGCTTGCCGAGCCCGAACAGGAACCGGTCGAGCCCGCGCAGCGAGGCGTCGGCGGGGAGCAGATCGAGCCGCTCGGTCGCCGAGGGGCGGATCAGCTTCGCCGGGTCGACGTCCTTGGCGAAGACGGCCTGCGCGTCGCTGCGCGCCGGCGCGTCGCCGCCCAGCAGGAAGGTGGAGGCCGCCTGCGGGTCCAGATCCCAGAGCAGGGTGCGCCGCGCCGAGCGCGTCGCCGAGGCCCAGGCGAGATTCACCGCCAGCGTCGTCTTCCCGACACCGCCCTTCAGGCTGTAGACCGCGACCGTCTTCATGGGCTCCCCATGGCGCCTTTATGTTAAAGGATTTCGTACACCCGTTCCTTCGGGCGCGCGAGGACCACGCCCTTTTCGGTCTCGACCAGGGGGCGCTCGATGAGGATCGGATTGGCGGCCATGGCATCGAGCACCGCCTCGTCGGAGGCGCCGGCCAGCGCCTTGGCCTCGTCCTCCTTCAGCCTGAGGCCCTGTCCCGGGGCGAGGCCGGCGGCCGCGTAGAGGCGCCGCAGCTCCTCTTTGGACGGCGGCGTCTTCAGATATTCGACGACGGTCACGTCGGCGCCGGCCGCGCGGAGCATGTCGAGCACCTGGCGCGAGGTGGAGCATTTGGGGTTGTGATAGATCGTGGCCTTCATGGCAGGGTCCGGGTCCTTCGATGTTCGCGGATGAAGCGGGCGCGTTCGGCCCGCGGGAGGGCGCGCCGGCTCGACCAGGCGATGGCGCCGTTGCGCAGGGTGCCCCGGGCTCCGCAATAGCCCGAACAGCTCCCGTCGTCGTTCCAGGTGAGCCGTCCGCCGGTCCGGCGGAAGCGGAGCGTGCAGGGACCGCCGTCGCCATAGCCGGTCATCTGCGGGTCCCGGTAGACGAGGGCATCGCCCTCCAGCGTCGCGCGCCCGCCGATCGTGCATTGGTGGCCGTTGAAGAAGGCGAGTTCCATGTCGAACAGCGCGCGCCGGGCGTCGATGGCCACGATCGTCACCGTGTCGGTGCCGGTATAGGTGGCGCCGTCCACCGTGCCGTTCGGAAAGCTGTGCGTATAGGCGCCGGCGAAGTCGAACGTGGAGGGCGCGGCGCCGGCGCCGACAGCCGCGCCGCCCGCGAACAGGGCGACGAGCGCGGCGAGGCGCGCCCTACCAGCCACCGCCGCCGCCGCCACCCCCGCCGCCGCCCGAAAAGCCGCCGCCGCCCGAGCCGCTGCTCGACCCCGGCGCGGTCGCCGCGGAGGCGACGCTGCTGGCGAGCGAGGCGCCGACCGTGGTCGCGAAGATGCCGGGATTGGACCAGGCGTTGTTCGAGCCGACATACCAGCCCATCGTGCTGCCCTGCCGGTCGGGATCGGCCGCCGCCGCGGCGAGCACCGCGGCGAATTTGGCGGCCCATTTGTTCTCGACGCCGAGCGCGATCGCATAAGGCAGATAGCGCTCGAACAGCTCCGGCGTCTTCTCGGGCGGGTGCAGCGTCTCCAGCCGGTCCTCCTCGGTGATCGAGAGATAGCGCTGGAAGCCGGCGATCCGGTCCATCACCTGGCGGCCCTCCGGCGTCGGCGCCGCCATCCAGACGAAGGCGGAGAGCGCGACCGGCAGAATCAGCAGGGGGACGAACATCCAGGCCCAGACGCTGAACGGCTCGTTCTGCACGGCGAGGACGAAGGCCATGATGACGAAGGCCGAGGCGACGACGTAGAGGAGCCCGGCCAGGCCCGCGCGCAGCCAGCTGCCGTCCTTGCGCGCCGCGCGGCTGTTCACGCCCACCGCGACCGCGCCGATCATCAGCACGAAGCCAAGCGCGGGGAGGGCGCGTTCGCCGGTGCCGGCATAGATGTCGGACAAGGCGATCATCATCCCGACGAACAGGATCGCGGCCTCCAGCAGCATGATCCCGACCCAGGCCCAGCCCAGATTCTTGAGGAAGAGCCGGCCCTGATAGGCCTCCTGCAATTCCTCCTGCAGGGCCTTGCGGGCCGCGCCGAAATAGCTGTGATTGGCCTTGTCCATCTCCAGGCTGTTGCTGCCGGTGAAGAGGGCATCGAGCATCCGGCGCTCCGGCTCCGGCATGTCATTGGGTTCGGCCGTCCTGGTGAGCGTGACCTTCGCCTTCTTGAAGAAGCCCTTCTCGCTCTCCCTCATGCGCAGCTTGCCGTGGACGCCGCTGTCGACGATCGCGGCGGCGAAGCAGCGATTGTCGAAGCCCATGCGGCGGACGTAGCGGACCGCGGCCGCGGAGAGATTGTCGGCGGGCGCGAAGATCGGCACCACCGTGCCCGGCACCGGCCCGCGCCCGGCCTTCTTCCAGGCATAATAATAGAAGAAACCGAGCCCGAGCAGCGCCCAGAGCGCGGCGATGGGCGGGGCGTAATCCTGGAACCAGAGCCGCGCCGCGGTGGGCGGGGGCGGGGCGGCGACCACGCCTTTCTGCCAGCGCACCGCGACCGTGAAACCCTCCTCGCGGCCGAGCCGCGCGGTGGTGCGGATGACGATCTCGCCGGGACGCTCGGACACCACCTCCGCCTCGCTGGCGCGCGAGCCGTAGGGGCCGGTGCTGAACACCCGCTCCGGCCCGAACGGCACCGCCTGGGGCAGCCGGATCCGGACCTCGGCGCGGTCGATCGCGAATTGCCAGAAATTGCCGGTGACGTTCCAGTAGAGCTCGTCATAGCCGTCGAAGAAGCCGAGCTGCCGCGTCGTCGTGTAGCGGAGCACATAGGTGTGCTGACCCCGGTCCACATAGGCGTTGGCGTCGCCCATCTTCACCCGGACGCCGCCCGAGATGCGCTCCGTCGTATAGGGCTCCGCCTGCCCGTCCCGGGTGACGCTCCGGACGTCGAACCCGACGCGCACCCGCCGGCCGCCCGGCCGCTGATAGACGGTCGGGAAATCCCGGTAGATGCCGTGGCGGATGTCGTCGCCCTCGGCATTGACCCTGATCGTCTCGATGACGGTGAGCGTCCCGTCCGCGCCGACCTCGACGTCGCTGCGGAAGGAGAGGATGCGCTCGCCATAAGCGGGCCCGAAATCGCCGTCGCCGAAGCCGTCGGTGCTGGACGGGGGCGGGGGCGGCGGCTCGACCTCGGCGAGCGGCGCGTCGTCGACGATCGGCTTGCCCGCGGAGGCCGTCACCGGCGCGAACAGGGCCAGCGCCGCGAGCAGCAGCGCCAGCAGCGGCCGGGTCAGGCTCATGGGCTCAGGCCTTCGCCGCGCCGAACTGCACCTTGGGCGCGACCTGGATGGACGCGTCCGTGTCGGTGTAGAATTCCTCTTCGTGGAAGCCGAGCGGCCGGGCGATCAGCACGTTGGGGAAGGACTGGATGCGCGTGTTCAGATCGCGCACCGTCGCGTTGTAATAGCGCCGCGCGCCCTGCAGCTGCTCCTCGATCTCCGAAAGCTCGCTTTGCAGCTGCTGGAAATTGGTATTGGCCTTGAGGTCCGGATAGGCCTCGGCGACGGCGAACAGGCGGCCGATCATCGCGCTCATCGCCGTATCGGCCTGCGCGGTCGCTGCGACCCCCTTCGCGTTCACCGCGTCGCCGCGATGCGCGATCACCTGGGTCAGGGTCTCGCGCTCGTGCGTCGCATAGCCTTCGACCGTGTTCACCAGATTGGGAATGAGATCGGCGCGGCGGCGCAGTTGCACGGTGATGCCGCTGAACCCCTCCTTCACCAGCGCCCGCAGCCGGACGAGGCCGTTGTAGATGGCGACGCCCCACAGCAGCAGAATGACGACGATGGCGCCGGTGACGGCCCAGGCAATCCAGCTCATCCGATAGCCTCCCCGAATAGGTCTCCCGCCTCATAGGCCGCGCGGGGGAGGGGGTAAAGTAAGGGGTTCAGCTCCGGCCGCGCGCCTTGCGGTCGGCCGCGAGGCCGCGCGGACACAGCGCGTGCGCGCAGCCGGCCTGGTCCGGTCCGCCGTCCGGAGGCTGCGCCGGATCCGGACCTTCGAGCAGGGCGAGGCGCGGCCCCTCGGCGGTGCACAACGAGACCAGGTGAAGGGACGGCATGGCGGCGGCGACCGGCGCGGCGGCCAGCATCAGCAGCGCCGGCAGGACGGGCAGCGCGCGGCGCAGCCGGCGCTTGCGAAGGCCTGTTCTCGCAATCGGATCGACATCCATATGCCGCGTCCCCGAAGCCCCGGATTCGGCCAAAATCTAGCAGCTATGCTTGATCATGGAAATATCCTTTCTTTCGTCTCCGTAATAATTGCGACTTGGATATCGGTATAATCACGTATAAAATCCTGATTCGAGCCTCTGTTTATTTGTAGTTTCGGGTTAACTATTGTTAACACGCCGAAATCTCGCGAGACCGCCGCGAAGGGAACTTCGTCGCCACTGGGGGAGGAAAAGATGGCCGCATTGGGAATCCGTCGCTCGATCGCCGATATCCAGGCCGATTACGATGCCGGCAACAAGACCGAGCTCGAAAACCTCATGCGCGCGTGGAAGGGCATTCAGGAACTTCCCGCCAGCGATCCCAACAGCTTCTTCATGCTGGGCGGCTTTCACGGCGAGCCGTTCCGCGGGCCGGGCGCCTATGCCAATGTCTGGTGGGGCGGCTATTGCCAGCATGGGACGGTGCTGTTCCCGACTTGGCACCGCGTCTATCTCTACAAGCTCGAAAAGGCGCTGCAGAGCATCGCCGGCTGCGAGAGCGTGACCCTGCCCTTCTGGGACGAGTGCAGCACCGGCTCGCAGGACAACGGCATCCCCCGCGCCCTGACCGACGAGAAGTTCGAGCTGGACGGCGTGCTGATCGACAATCCGCTGCGTTCGTTCGTGCTGCCCGTCGCGATCGTCGACCAGGTCCAGCAGGACAATGCCAACGATCCCAACAGCCCGAATTACAGCAAGCCCGCCGGCTATGAGACGGTCCGCTATCCGCTGTCCGGGCTGGTCGGCACGCCCGCCGACCAGCAGGCGACGCAGGAGCATAATGCGGGCTTCCCCAATTATGCCGCCAACGTGAAGACGCTCGACGCCAACATCATGGCCTGGCTGACCATGCCGGTCTATTCGGGCGGAAAGACGCGCGGCTTGGTGGTCGACAAATTCCACGCCTGCCTCGACGCGCCCAATTACACGCTCTTCTCCAACACCACCTCGCAGAACGCCTGGAACACGGCCAACCCGGCCAGTCCGGTCGTCGCGCTCGAGAATCCGCACAATTTCATCCACCTTGCGGTCGGCGGCTTCGACATCCCGAGCTACAACGCCTCGCCGATCTCCGGCGCCAATGGCGACATGGGCGAGAACGACACCGCCGCGCTCGATCCGATCTTCTACTTCCACCATTGCTTCATCGATTACGCCTTCTGGACCTGGCAGAAGCGCCATGGCGCGACCCAGGGCTTCACGATCGACATGCAGGATCCCGGCGCGTCCTATGCCAACAACCAGCCCCCGGCCGGCGCCAACCAGGGCGACATGCTGACCATGACCACGCCGCTCATCCCGTTCGCGCGGGACGACGGCAGCACCTATGTGAGCAACGATTGCATCGATATTGAGGGCCAGCTCGGCTACACCTACGGCCCCGGCTCGCTCGACGATCTCGCCAAGCCCGCCAAGGCCGAGCGGCTCTTCGCGGCCGCCGAGCCGACCAGGCAGGTCAAGGTGAGCGGGATCGACCGCTCGAAGATCCAGGGCTCGTTCGTCATCGCCGCCTATACCGAGGTCGACGGCATCCACCGGCTGGTCGGCGCCGATGCGGTGCTGAGCCGCTGGAACGTGACCGGCTGCGCCAATTGCCAGACCCGGCTGCGCGCGGGCAGCGAATTCCAGGTCGCCGCCGACAAGATCGACAGCGGCGTCCAGGTCGTCGTGCACACCCGCAACGGCCCGATCGGCGACGTGCCGTCCTCCTTCCAGTCCTCGGGCCAGCTGCGCGCGCTGGCGACCCAGCAGGATGTGCCGTTCAAGGTCGAGATCGTCTGATGGCGGCCGCCAAGCGGATCCTGATTCCGCTCTATCAGGGCTTCGACCTGCTCGACCTGTGCGGACCGTCGGAGATGTTCTCCTGGGCCGGCTATACGGTCGATCTCGTCGCCGAGGTGCCGGGCAAGGTCGCGGCGAACAACGGCTTCGTGTTCGAGGTGCCGAACGGGCTGCCCGCGCAGGCGACGCCCTATGACGCGCTCTGGGTCCCGGGCGGCGATCCCGCGCAGCTGCAGCGGATCATGCAGGATCCGCAGCAGCGCTATATCGGCTTCATCACCAGGCAGGCGGCGCAGAGCGACTGGGTCTGCTCGGTCTGCGAAGGCGCCGCCCTGCTCGCCCATGCGGGGCTGCTCGACGGCTATACGGTCACCACGCACTGGGCGTTCATCCCCTATTTGCTGCAGACCTATCCCAAGATCAAAGTCGCCGACGGCCATCCGCGCTTCGTGGTCGATCGCAACCGGCTGACCGGGGGCGGGATCTCGTCGGGCCTCGACGAGTCGCTGAAGCTGATCGAACTGCTGAGCGGCACCGAGGCGGCGCAAGGCGTCCAGCAAACCACGCAATATTATCCCGATCCGCCGGTGAGCAGCCTGATTCCCAATCTGATCAAGTCGCCGCCGCCCTTCGACTGAGGCCTGGCGCGAGCCGGGTCTATTTCCCCCGGCCCGCTCCCGATCCACCGTGCGCGCCGGTCAGATCGAGCCGGCCGATCTCGCCCATCTGCCCTCCGGCCAGCCGGCCCTCGACCAGGTCGGTGCCCATCAAAGCCAGGATGCGGCCGCCGGTGAAGATCGGGCGGCTGTTGCCGTACCAGTCGACGCAGGAGACCTCGCAGCGATAGTCGCTCCGGGTCCGGCGCTGCGGGCTGAGCTGGCCGGCGGGGCTCAGCGTCTTGTCCGGCGAGACGGCGACGAAGCTGAGCTCGGAGCTCTGGCTGTCGGACCAGCCGCGGCCGGAGCGCGCGCGGCGGAGCGTGGTCGGCAGGCCGATCAGGCCGCTCCCGTCCGGCCGGATCCAGGCATTGAAGGCATGGCTTCGCCCCTCGCTCTCGAACCTGTCCGCAAGCAAGGTGGTGGCGGCGATGCGTGGGTCGCGGCCGAGACCGACATAGGAGAGGGAGAGGCCGCTCTGGCCGCGATAGCCGGTCACCACCGCGTCATTGCCGGCCCGTTCGATCCGCAGCGCATTGTGCGGCAGGGCAAGGCGGCGGGCGTCGCCCGGGCGGGCCAGCGGCACCGCGATCAGGGTCGAGCCGCGCGACGTGCCGCCGGCCATGACCGGATTGTCGGTCCAGCCGCTGCGCGAACCATAGACCAGCCACGGGCCGACGAAGCGGTTCTCGAGCTGGCCGGCGACGGGCGGGAGCGGCGCATAGGCGCGGTCCGGGATCTGGCGGACCCGCTCGCCGAACGCCGACAGCGGGATGTCGAGCAGGTTCAGGGCGCGCATCTGGTCCGGCTTGAAGCAGCCGGCGCCGGCGCGCGAGAGCAAGGCGCGGAAGCGGCCGTCGCTGCTTTCGAAGGCGAACTGGTCCGAGGGGATGCCGTCCACCGCGACCGCGCCGACCGGGGCCCCGTCCAGCGGCAGCCGGTAGAGCATGGCCGCCTGCGCGCGGCCGTCCTGCCAATAGTGGCCGGCGGCGCAGTCCTGCCGGCGCCGGTTCGCATAGTCGATGCTCCAGGGCAGGCCGTCCGGCGCGCCGATCCAGAGGAAGGCGTCGGTCGGGGAGACGAACAGCTCGCGCATCGCCGGCCCGATGAAGGCGGTGGTGCGGCAGTCCATGGCGCCGCGCAGCGGGCAGATGGAGAGCGTATGCAGCACCGGATCGTCGATATTGCCGACGGGCGCGATCACGTCGGTCGGGCCGATCAGCGCCTCGCCTTCACCGGCCTCGCCGTCGCCGTCGGCGCGCCGCAGCCGCGGCCAGGCGAAGCCGCCGTCGGGCCCGCGCCCGCCCAGCGACTGCGGCGCATAGAAGACCAGATTGCCGCCGACGATGCGGGTCGCGTAATTTTCGGTGCTGTAATAATCGTCGGAGCTCAGCAGGAAGCGGCCCTCGCGGGTCAGCCGGCCGTCCGGCGCCATCCGGATCACGGTGATCTCGCTGGCGCGTTCCCGGTAATTATAGGCGGTGACCATGATCCGGTCGCCGAAGACGAGCATCTCGTCATACCAGCTCGCCGCCCGGGCGCGGCTGCGATAGACGTCGATCCGATCGGCGAGGCGCAGCGGCGCGCCGGGAGCGGTGCCGAGGTCGGCGCTGAACAGCCGCCCGTCCTGCAGCACGACGAGGAAGCGGCCGATCTGCTTGACGATGCCGCCTTCGTCGACGCCGATCGTCTGGTTGTTGGTGATCTCGGGATTGGCCGGCGCGGCGTCGGCGGCCGCCTCGAAATTGACGATGCCGCCCGGCGGCGCGCCGGCGCTGAGAGCGCCGTCGGCTTCGGACACGCCGACCCGGCGGCGCCGGGCGACGGTCGCCAGATAGCGCGCGAATTCGGCGTCGGAGGCGAAGCGGGTGAGCCGGGGCCCCTCGGTCGGCCGCTCGACGGCGGGCTGGGTCTGCGCCTCGCCGGGGCGCAGCGCGACGCCGAGCCCGGCGATCGCCGCGAGTCCCAAGATACCGGAAAGAAGAAGCCGCGACATGAGCCGTCTCCAGAACGTCCGCCCCGAATTATCGGCACAATATCGGTCGGCGGAACCTAATCTTGATCAGTGTGTTCATGAATGCGGAGTGAAGCGTTTGGGGGCCGGAAAACATGGCCAGTAAGATGCCAACCCAGCCTGGAGAGGCTGCCCATCTGTACCGTTACCGGACGCCGGCTTTGGTCGGTCCGTGGCGCAAGACCGCGCGGCAGGCGGAGCTTGACGCGTTGCGCGCCCGCCAGGCCCTGCGCGACGAGCGCGACCGGCACAGCGTGCGCTGGCTGGTCCCCGGCGGGATCGAGGAGATGGAGGCGCATTGACGCCGGACGTCCGGTGTGACGGGCCGGCCGCGCGTCAGTCCTCCTGCCGCGCCAGCCATTCCTCCAGCCATTTGATCGTATAGTCGCCGGCCTGGAATTCCGGATCCTCCAGCAGGCGCTGGTGGAGCGGGATGGTGGTCTTCATCCCCTCGATCACGAACTCCTCGAGCGAGCGGCGCAGGCGGCGCATCGCGCCCTGGCGGGTGGTGCCGTAGACGATCAGCTTGGCGATCATCGAATCGTAATAAGGCGGCACCCGGTAGCCGGCGTAGAGCCCGCTATCGACGCGCACGTTCATGCCGCCCGGCGCGTGATAGCTCTTCACCAGGCCCGGCGAGGGGGCGAAGGTGCGCGGATCCTCGGCGTTGATCCGGCATTCGATGGCATGGCCGCGAAACTGGACGTCCTCCTGGCGGAGGGTCAGCGGATGGCCGTCGGCGATCCGGATCTGCTCGCGGACGAGATCGAGGCCGGTGATCGCCTCGGTCACCGGATGCTCGACCTGCAGGCGGGTGTTCATCTCGATGAAGTAGAACTCGCCATCCTCCCAGAGGAACTCGATCGTGCCGGCGCCGCGATAGCCCATGTCGGCCATGGCCCTGGCGCAGATGCCGCCGATCCGATCGCGCTCCGCCGCGGACAGCACCGGGGAGGGGGCTTCCTCGAGCACCTTCTGGTGGCGCCGCTGCAGCGAGCAGTCACGCTCGCCGAGATGGATGGCATTGCCATTGCCGTCGCCGAACACCTGGATTTCGATGTGGCGCGGATTGCCGAGATATTTTTCGAGATAGACGGTGGCGTCGCCGAACGCGGCCTTCGCCTCGCTGCCCGCCTGCTGCATCTGGGTTTCGAGTTCGTCGGGCGAACCGACCACCTTCATCCCGCGCCCGCCGCCGCCCGAGGCGGCCTTGATGATCACCGGATAGCCGGCTTCGGCCGCGATCCGTTTGGCTTCCGCCACATCGTCGATGGCGCCGTCGGAGCCGGGGACGAGCGGCAGGCCGAGCGCGCCCGCCGTGCGCTTCGCCTCGATCTTGTCGCCCATCGTGCGGATATGCTCGGGCTTCGGGCCGATCCAGACGATATCGTGGGTCTCGACGATCTCGGCGAACCGGGCATTCTCGCTGAGGAAGCCGTAGCCGGGATGGATGGCGTCGGCCTGGCTGATCTCCGCCGCCGAGATGATCGCCGGGATGTTCAGATAGGAATCGGCGGCCGGCGGCGGGCCGATGCAGATCGCCTCGTCGGCGAGGCGGACATGCATGGCCTCCGCGTCGGCGGTCGAATGGACCGCCACGGTCTTGATGCCCATTTCGTGACAGGCGCGGTGGATGCGGAGCGCGATCTCGCCGCGATTGGCGATGAGGACCTTCTCGATGGCCATTATGCGATGCCAATCATTCGATGATCGCCAGCGGCTGCTCATATTCGACGGGCTGGCCGTTCTCGATCAGGACCTGCTTGACCACGCCGGATTTGGGCGAGGGAATGGGGTTCATCACCTTCATCGCCTCGATGATCACGAGCGTGTCGCCCTCGCTGACGCGCGTGCCGACGCTGATGAACGGCGCCGCGCCCGGCTCCGCCGAGAGATAGGCGGTGCCGACCATGGGCGATTTCACCGCGCCGGGATGGCTGGCGGGATTGGCCTCGGCCGCCGTGGGGGCCGACGTCGGGGGGGCGGGCGCCGGCGCCGTCGGAGCGGGGGCCGGCGCATAGGCCAAGGGGGCGCCGCCCGAAAGCTTGCGCTTCACGACGATGCGGCGGCCATTGTCCTCGACCTCGATCTCGCTGAGGTCATTCTCGTCGAGCATCTGGGCGAGCGTCTTCACCATCTCGGTGTCGACCCGCATCGGCTCGTTGTCTTCGCTCATGTGAACCCTACCCCTGAATAGAAGTGGCGCTCCCTGTCAGAGACGAACGGCCGCGTCCAGAGCCAGTTCGTAGCCAAGCGCGCCAAGTCCCGTGATCGTTCCCTTCGCCACCGGCGAGACGAAGCTGTGATGCCGGAAGGCTTCCCGCGCCTGGGGATTGGACAGATGCACCTCGAGCACAGGCACCGCGATCGCCTTCATCGCATCGTGCAGCGCCACCGACGTATGGGTGAAGGCGCCCGCATTGAGAATCACCGCCTTGGCGCCGCGCGCATTCGCCTCGTGCAGCCAGTCGACCAGATGGCCCTCATGATTGGATTGGCGCATGTCGATCTCGACACCGAGCGCTTTCGCCCTGTCCTCGAGCCGGCCGGCAATGTCGTCCAGCGTGTCGCTGCCATAGATTTCCGGCTCCCGCATCCCCAGCAGGTTGAGATTCGGGCCGTTCAGCACGTAGACGAGAGGTAGCGCCGCCATGGCGGGGCTCTATATGACGCCCGGAACGTTTCTCCAACCAGGGACCGCATTTTGGATCAGACAGTTTCGATACGGATCAACGGCACGCACCGCCGCGTGCGCGAAGGAATGAGCGTGGCCGAGCTCGCGCTGGAACTCGGCCTCGAGCCGACCAAGGTGGCCGTGGAGCGCAATCTGGAGATCGTGCCGCGCTCGACGCTCGGCGACGTGACGGTCGAGGATGGCGACGATTACGAGATCGTCACCTTCGTGGGAGGCGGTTGAGATGGCGGACACCTGGAGCGTGGCCGGCCGGACCTTCACCTCGCGACTGATCGTCGGCACCGGCAAGTACAAGAATTTCGAGCAGAATGCGGCGGCGCTGGAAGCGTCGGGCGCGGAGATCGTCACCGTCGCGGTGCGGCGGGTGAACGTCTCCGATCCCGGCCAGCCGCTGCTGACCGATTTCATCGACCCGAAGAAGACCGTCTATCTGCCCAATACGGCGGGCTGCTTCACCGCCGAGGAGGCGATCCGCACCTTGCGCCTGGCGCGCGAGGCGGGCGGCTGGGACCTGGTGAAGCTGGAAGTGCTGGGGGAGGCGAAGACCCTCTATCCCGACATGCGCGAGACGCTGAAGGCCACCGAGGTCCTCGTGAAGGAAGGCTTCAAGCCGATGGTCTATTGCGTCGACGATCCGATCGCCGCGAAGCAGCTGGAAGAGGCCGGGGCCGTCGCGATCATGCCGCTCGGCGCCCCGATCGGTTCGGGCCTCGGCATCCAGAACCGGGTGACCATCCGCCTGATCGTCGAGGGGGCCAAGGTGCCGGTGCTGGTCGATGCGGGCGTCGGCACCGCTTCGGACGCGGCGGTGGCGATGGAGCTGGGCTGCGACGGCGTGCTGATGAACACCGCCATCGCCGAGGCGAAGGACCCGATCCGGATGGCGCGGGCGATGCGGCTCGCGGTCGAATCGGGACGGCTCGCTTATCTCGCCGGCCGCATGGGCCAGCGCCGCTATGCCGATCCGTCGAGCCCGCTCGCCGGCCTGATCTGACGCCGCGACCGGGGGCAGAGGCGCGACGGATCGCGGACACCGGGCGCCCGCTTCGCGTTGATATGCTTGCATGAGGCGGAGGCTGTGGCGGAATAGGCCGCCACGGCCTCCTTCTCGTCGTGACGGCTTTACGACTCGGCCGCAGGGCGCGAAGCTGGGCCATGTTCCGCCGCAACCTGCTCCGCATTCGCGACGCCCGTCATGAGGAGCGGGTCGGGCCGGTCGAACTGTTCTTCGACCTGGTCTTCGTCTTCGCGGTCACGCAGCTCAGCCACGTCATCATCCAGCATCCGGACGCCACCGGCTTCCTGCAGGCGGCAATCCTGTTCGCCGCGATCTGGTGGGTGTGGGTCTCGACCGCCTGGGTGACCAACTGGCTCGACGTGGGGCACATGCCGGTTCGGCTGCTGCTCTTCTTCCTGATGGGGCCGGCGCTGCTCATGTCGATCAGCCTGCCCGAGGCGTTCGGCGAGCGCGGCATGGTCTTCGTCGTCGCGCTGGTCACCGTCGCGCTGAGCCGCTGCCTCTTCATGCTGCTGGCGCTGGCCCGGCACAATCGCGACAATTTCATCAATTTCGTCAGGATCACGCTCTGGGCCCTGTTCGAAGCCGGGTTCTGGATCGCGGGCGGGCTGGCGCACGAGACGGGGGCGAGGACCGCCTTGTGGGGCGTGGCCGTCGCGATCCTCTTCGCGGGCCCCGCCTTGCGCTACTGGCTGCCCGGGCTCGGCGCCACCGACACGCGGGTCTGGGACGTCGAGGGCCACCATTTCTCGGAGCGCTGCGGCCTCTTCATCATCATCGCGCTCGGCGAATCGATCCTGGTCACCGGCGCCACCTTCGGCGAGACCGCGTGGAACGGCGCCAGCATCGCCGCCTTCGCCAGCGCCTTCGCCGGCGCGCTCGCCATGTGGTGGCTCTATTTCGACATGGGGGCCGACCGGGCGGCGCGACGGCTCGTCGAGAATGACGATCCCGGCCGCATGGCCCGGCTCGCCTACACCTATTTCCATATCCCGATCGTGGCCGGGATCATCGTCACCGCCGCCTCGGACGAGATGGCGATCGTCCATCCCTCGCATCATCCGGGACCGGCGGAGATCGCCTGCCTGCTGGGCGGGCCGGCGCTCTATCTGCTGGGCAATCTGCTGTTCAAGCGGACCAATGCGAGCCGGGTGCCGCTGTCGCACCTCGTGGGGCTCGCCATCCTCGCGGCGATCCTGCCCTTCGCCGCGCGGCTGACGCCCCTCCTCCTGTCGCTCGCCTCCACGGCGACCCTGATCCTCGTCGCTTTCTGGGAAATGCGATCGTTCAGGGGATCGCGGGCGGCATCGGGCAGCTAGCAAGCCAGATCGTGGCCCCGCCGCAGTCCGGGTCGTCGGCGCGATGCTCGACCGCGGCGAAGCCGTTCGCGGCCAGCAGGGCCCGATATTCATCCGGGCCCAGGCTGCCATGATAGAGCGGCTCGCTTTGCCACGCGCCGATCAGCTCGCCATGCTCGGGGCCGCTGGTGAACAGGAGGGAAGCGCCCGGCGCGGCCTGGGCGGCGAGCCGCGGGAACAGGGGCGCCTGCGCCTCGGGCGTCAGGTGGAAGAAGGCGCTGTGCCAGGCGATCAGGCCGTCGAAGCGGCGGCCGAGATCGAGCGACCGCACGTCCGCCACCTCCCATTGATGCTCCGGAAAGCGCGCCCGGCACATGGCGATGAACGACGGGGCCGAGTCGATGCCGGTGAGGCGGAAGCCCTGCTCGATCAGATAGCGGGCGATCGGCTGGCCCGAGCCGCAGCCGATGTCGAGGATCGTGCCGCCGGGCCGCACCCGGGCGAGGAAGCGGTCCAGCCAGGGCTTCTCGAACAGGCTGCCGGGGCTCCGCAGCCGGTCCCACGCCGCGGCATGGTCCTCGTAGAGCGAGACGATCCGTTCGCTGGCTTTCACTGGCATGCGGGTCCGGCCGGAGTCATAATGCGAGCATGACAGACTTCGCCGCCCGGCGCGATGCGATGGTCGACCGACAGCTCGCCGCGCGCGGCATCCGGGACGCGGCCGTGCTGGCGGCGTTTCGCGCGGTGCCGCGCGAGCTGTTCGTGCCTGACGCGGTGCGGGACCTGGCTTATGAGGACGGGCCGTTGCCGATCGAGGCGGGGCAGACGATTTCGCAGCCTTATATCGTCGCCTTGATGATCGAGGCGGCCGGCGTCGCGGCGGGCGGCCGGGTGCTCGAAATCGGCGCCGGCTCCGGCTATGCGGCGGCCCTGCTGTCGCGGATCGCCGCGCAGGTGATCGCGATCGAGCGGCACGGCGTGCTGGCCGAGCTCGCCGCGGCGCGGCTGGCGCGGCTCGGTCATGCCAATGTCGGGATCCTGACGGGCGACGGCTCCGCCGGCTGGCCCGACTCGGCGCCCTATGACGCGATCCTGGCGGCGGCGAGCGGTCGGGGCGTGCCGGACGTGCTGCGGCGCCAGCTCGCGATCGGCGGCGTCCTGGTCATGCCCGTGGGTGCGCCCGGAGAGGTGCAGAGTCTCGTGAAAGTGGTCCGGCGCGGTGAGGAGGACTGGGCGCAGGAGGATCTCGGCGCGGTGCGCTTCGTGCCGCTGATCGGCTTGGAGGGCTGGCGGGAATAGGTGCGCGCTTTGGCATTTCCCCTTCGCGCGGAACGCATTATGGTTAACGCGTTGCGTGAAGGAGGCCGGACATGAAGAAGCTGCTCCTGTTTGCCGCGGTTGCCGGACTGGGTCTGGTCAGCGCCAGCCCGCCGCCGGACAAGGGCCCCGAGCCGGGCGCGCGCGAGGCGCGGCGCCATTATCCGCCTTGCTCGCGGACGGTCAGGGACAGCTGCATCCAGCTCCACGAGCGCGGCGTGCGCGACCAGCATGCGCGCGGCGAGCATCGCGGCCATCGCGGGCAGCGGGACCATGCCGGGCACCGCGACCATGCCGGGCATCGCGACCATGCGGAGCATCGCGCGCATCGGGAGCATCGCGCCCACCGCCAGCATGTTGCGGCCGATCACCGGTCCGCCCGCCCGCTGGCCAGGACGGCGCGCACGACCCGTCAGGTCGCGCACCGCGTCCGCCGCGCCGGCGAACGCGGCTGAGCTTCGGAACCCGACCCCGTTCAAGTCGTTGATTTCGCATATTCCCCGGCGCGGCATGGCGTCGCCGTCGGGCGCGAAGGAGACATGAGATGGGTGAGCTCACCGACAAGATCAAAGGCAATGTCAACGAGGCGATCGGCAAGGCCAAGCAGCACAGCTCCGATCCCGACACGCGCAGCGAAGGCGCGGGCCAGGAGATCAAGGGCAAGTTCGAGCAGGCGAAGGGCGCTGTGAAGGGCGCGATCAACAAGCTCTGATCGAGCTGGTTTCAGAATAAGGGCCGTGGCCGTGCGCCGCGGCCCTTTTTCTATCGGCCCGGCCGGTGTAATTTCGGCCGATGGTGTCGAAGACCAGCCTGCGCGAGACGGTGCGCGGCTTCCACTGGGAGCAGCTGCGGACGGATCTTGCCGCGCGCCCCGATCTGCTGGAGGTGCGCGACGAACGCGGGCGCAACTGGCTGCACCTCTGCTGCGCCACGCCGGGGGGAGCGGCGGACGAGTCGATCAGGACCGCCGATCTGCTGCTTGAGCTGGGCCTCGGCCTCGAGGATCCCGCCTTCACCGAGGGCGAATGGCGGGCGACGCCGCTCTGGTTCGCGATCTCGCGCGGGCGCAACCTGGCGTTGGCCGAGCATCTGCTGACGCTTGGCTCGACGCCCCGATATTCGATGTTCGCGGCGGTGTGGAACGAGGATCGCGAGGCGATCCGCCTGCTGCTCCGCCATGGCGCCCCGGTCGACGAGGATACAGCGCCCGGCGAGACGCCTTTGCTCGGCGCCGTCGCCTGGAGCAAGTTCGGCCCGGCGGAGGAATTGCTGGCGGCCGGCGCGAATCCCGATTTCCGCAATCCGAAGGGCGAGACCGGACTGCACCTGATGCTGAAGAAGGGCAGCCCGATCGCGGCCCTGCGCCTCTTCGCCCGCCACGGCGCCCGGGGCGACATCCCCGACGCGAAGGGCCGGACCGCGGCCATGATCCTGCGCCGCAAGCGCGACCCGGCGTTCCGCGCGCTCGCGGACGAGCTGGCGACCGCCTAGGCGACCACCAGCGCCCGCTGTTCCTCGCGGCCCATGCTGAGCAGATAGGGCGCATCCGAGGCCTGCGCCGCCTGGAAATCCTGTTTCGAGGCCATGCCCTGCCACTGGATGGCGATCAGGGCCTGGGCGATCGCGCCGCCGAGCGTGTCGCCGGGGCCGAGCAGGATGATCCGCTCCGGCGCATATTCCTTCACCGCGACCTGGACGGCGCGGGTGAAATCGTAGGTCTCGAGGATCTGGGTGGCGAAGGTGTAGCGCCTGAGCGTTTCCGCATCGACCGCATGGGGGCGCCAGATCCGGCCATGGCCGTCGATCATCGGCAGGTCCGGCGATCCGAACCAGTCGACCGGCAGGCTGGCGAGCGCCCGCTCGGACGACCCTTGCATGAGCGGCGTGTGGAAGGGGCCGTGATTGACCAGCCGCAGCGGCTCGCGGCCCGGCCCGGCCGGCGCCTCGGCGATCAGAGCGGCGACCCCGGCCTCGTTGCCGGCGAAGACGATCATGCCGCCGAGCTCGATCGAGACGTGCAGCTTGGCGCCGTCGCGGCCGTGGATCGCGGCCACGGTCTTGGCCAGCGCGGCGCGCAGGCCCGGCGCCTCGCGCCAGTCGTCGCCGACCAGGGTGATCAGCACCTGGCCCCCCGGCTCGCCCTGCTGGCTGTTCTCGCCCATCGCGTCGATGATCGAGAAGCCGTGCTCCAGATCGACCGCGCCGGCGACCGCGAGGGTGGTGTACCAGCCCATCGAATTGCCGGTCGCCGCGACAAGGTCGAAGCGCGACCGGTCGATGGCGAGGAAGTCCGCATAGGAGGAGGTGAAGATGAGCGGCGAGGCGATGTCGCCGCGCGTGTGCAAAGCCGGACTGAAGCGCTCGGCGCCGTCCAGCTCCGAGATGGTCTGCCCGCCGCGCGCGGTGCGCAGGCGGTCGACGGTCGCCAGCAGGTCGGTCTTGTCGCCGTGCAGGCGATACAGATAGCCCAGCTCCGCCTTGCCGTAGGTGCCCCGGCCGGGGCAGATCACCAGGGCCGCCTGTTTCTCAGCCACGGGCCGTCTCCAGCGCCGCCGCGAGGATCGAGTCGCGGCTCGGCATGGTCACCGTCGCCGCCTTGCCGAGCGGGATGAAGCTGTCGTCCGCGGCGATCCGCCGGCAAATCTTGCCGGGCGCTTGTTCGGCGAAGAAGGCCATCAGGGCCTCGCTCTGCGAACCGGTGCGGCGGCATTCGTCGACGATCAGGATGCGATCGCAATCCTGCACCGCCGCGAGCAGCGCCTCCTCCGGGAGCGGGGCGAGCCAGCGCAGGTCGATCACCCGCGCGTCCAGCTTGTGGTCGTCGGCCAGCAGCTTCGCGGCCTGGCGGGACAGGTAGTTGCCGTTGCCGTAGGTGACGATGGCGAGGTCCGTGCCGTCGCCATGCACGCCGACCTCGCCGAGCCGGATCGGTTTCGCGCTGCCCGGCGCGGCGTAGGTCGCCGCCCAGAGCGCATCCCCTTCCGCGTGCAGGTCCCTGGTCATGTAGAGCGCGATCGGCTCGACGAAGACGATCACGCGCTGCTCCTCGCGGGCGAGGCGGACGCATTCGCGCAGCATCTCCACCGCGTCGGCGCCGTTGCTCGGCACCGCCAGGATCAGGCCGGGTATGTCGCGGAAGATCGCCAGGCTGTTGTCATTGTGGAAATGGCCGCCAAAGCCCTTCTGGTAGCCGAGCCCCGCGACCCGGATGATCATCGGGTTGGTATATTGGCCGGACGAGAAGAAGCTGAGCGTCGCCGCCTCCCCGCGGATCTGGTCCTCGGCATTGTGGACGTAGGCGAGGAATTGGATCTCGGTGATCGGCAGCAGCCCGTTATGCGCGGCGCCGATGCCGAGGCCGAGGATGCTCTGCTCGTCGAGCAGGGTGTTGATCACCCGCGCGGAGCCGAAGCGCTCGTGCAGCTTGGCGGTGCAATTGTAGACGCCCCCCTTGGGGCCGACATCCTCGCCGGCGACGATGATCTCCCGGTGGCTCAGCATGAGGTCCGCGAGCGCCCAGCTGATCAGCCGGGCCATGTTCTGCGGCTTCTCCATCATCGCCGCGTCGCGGGCGAACAGGGCGGTCCGCTGCTCGGCGGCGGGCGTGTTGGCGCGGCGCGGCGCGCGCCTGGGCGGGACGATGCTCGCCATCACCTGTGCGCTGGTCGTGTTGCGGGGCCGCCTGATCGCCAGCTCCGCGATCCGGCTCAGGTTCGCCTCGGTGTCGTTATAGATGTCGAGAATCTCGGCCTGCGAGAGCAGGTCCTGCTCGCGCAGCAGAGCGGCGCTGTAGACCAATGGATCGCGCTCCTCGTCCGCCTCGATCTGCGCCTTGGTGAGATAGGCGCTCTGCATGTCCGAGCCGGCATGGCCGTAGAGCCGCACCGTATCCATGTGCAGGAAGACGGGGCGCCGGCGCAGGCGCGCGAGCCGCGCCGCCTCGGCCGCGCCGCGATAGGCGTCGACCATGTCGAGGCCGCTGCAATGGACATAGTCCAGCCCCGGCCGGTTCGCGAAGGAGGCGCCGATCCAGCCGCCCGGCGTCCTGGTCGAGATGCCGATGCCATTGTCCTCGCAGAGGAAGATGAGCGGCATCGGCGTGCCCTGATAGGCGGCCCAGGCGGCGCAGTTGAGCGCGCCCTGCGCGGTCGAATGATTGGCCGAGGCGTCGCCGAAGCTGGCGAGGATGACCGCGTCGGAGGGGAGGGGGGTATCGTCCAGCTTCAGCATCTTCGCGATGCCGATGCTGAACGCGGCGCCGACCGCCTTGGGCAGGTGGGAGGCGATGGTGCTGGTCTGCGGCGGGATGAAGAGCGGCTTGGAGCCGATCACCTTGTGGCGGCCGCCGGAGATCGGGTCCTCCGAGGAGGCGGCGAAGCTCAGCAGCATGTCCCAGGCCGGGGTCTGCCCGGGCAGCTGCTTGGAGCGGTGGATCTGGAAGGCGTTGGAGCGATAATGGAGGAAGGCCATGTCGCTGAGCCGCAGCGCCTGCGCGACCGCGGCATTGTTCTCATGGCCCGAACTGCCGATCGTGTAGAAGCCCTCGCCGCGCGCCTGCAGGCGGCGCGAGATGCGGTCGAGCTGGCGGCTCATGCATTGGCTGTAGAACAGCTCGACGACGTCCGCGCCGGTGAGGCCGACCGCGTCCGGCGACAGGGCGACGGTCCGGCGGGGAAGCTTTCCGGTCCCCACCTTCGCGACGAATTTCTCGTGAATTGCCTCGGCTGCGTCCATCGGGCGCCCCTAACAATTTTAAGCGGGGCTTGGGAAGCCGGGCTTACTGACATCGATGTCAGGCTTGAACCCGCCAGGCGGCTCACCTAGGAAAGTCGGGAAACCCCCAGGAGAGTGATCATCATGACCAAGAGCGAAATGGCCGCCAAGCTCAACGACGCGCAGGCCTTCCTGCCCGGCAAGCGCGTGAAGATCGATTTCGGCCCCGAGGGCGTCGTGCTGCTCGACGGCGTCGCCCAGGCGGTGACCGAGGAAGACGGCGCGGCCGACACCACGATCAAGGTCGCCTGGGCGGACTGGGAGGCGATGGCCTCCGGCCAGCTCGACGGCATGACCGCCTTCATGCAGGGCAAGCTCAAGGTCGAGGGCGACATGGGCAATGCCATGCAGCTGCAGGGCGTGCTCGCGAAAGTCCGCTCGTAAAGGCTCAGGGTCCGGGCTCGATCGGACTGGCGCGGATCAAGCAAATTGAGTCATTCCGGCGGAGACCGGGACCCATGCACACGGCCAATTGGAGGAAAGGCGATCGCGTCGGTCGCCATTCTTCCGGCCGCCAATGTTCCTAGGTCCCGGCCGCGCCGGGATGACTATGAAGTCACGCGCAGATCGGCTGTGATGAATTGAGTGCGGACCTTAGAGCCGGATGCACCAGGTCTGAAACTCACAACCGTTCGGGCCGGGCTTGTCGAAGCCTTCTCCTTCCTTTCGGCTGTGAGAAGGAAGGCCCTGCGACAGGCTCAGGGCGAACGGAGAGCGGTTCAACCCAAGTGGATCACACCCTAGCTCCCGGCCGCGTTCCTGAGCGCGTCCATCCGGTCCAGCCAGATGCCCCAGGCCTTGCGTCCGTCCTTGGTGAGGGACAGGCGGGTCTGGGGCTTTCGGTTCACGAAGCTCTTCTCGGCCTGGACGTAGCCGGCATCCTCGAGCTTGCGCAGGTGCGCGGAAAGATTGCCGTCGGTCGCGCCGACCTTGTCGCGCAACTCGCCGAACAGGGCCGATTCGACCGCCGACAGATAGGCGACGACGCCCAGCCGGATGCGGCCGTGGATGACGTCGTCGATCTGATTGTGGTCGAAGGGACTCTGGTCGCCCATGGGTTCAGCCTTTGGGTTCCGCGCGCATCAGAAGCAAGCCGGGCAGCATCAGCGTGAAGACGACGGCGGCGGCGACGATCAGGTAGCGCTCCGGAAGGCGCATCAGGGCGGTGAACAGGCCGACGGTCAGGATCGCGCCCGCGGCCGCCAGCTTCAGGATCCGGTTGTCCGCCAGCGAGCCGGTCACGCCCAATGCGCAGGCATAGACCGCGAAGCCGACCGGGACGATGAAATCCCAGGGCTGCAGCCCCATGATCCGGTTGTCGGAGATGAGCGCCGTGCCCACGACCATCGCGCCGATCGAGAAGGCCCCCGCCATCCAGACCGCCCGCATCGCGAGATTGCCCGCCGAGCCCTGGCCCGGCTTGCCGGCGATGCTGCGGGCGAGGAACACTTGGCCGGTCGCGCCCAGCAGGCCGAAACTGCCCCAGATGATCCCGAAGATGAAGTTGCCGTCGCCGATGATCCGGTTCGTGGCGAGATGCTGCGCGACATAGGCGATGGCTAGGAGCAGCCCCCACCAGGCCATGAAGCGGCCGCCGATCAGGGGTGCCCGCGCGCCGCTTTCGGACAAGTGGCGGATATAGGCGATGTCGTCGGCGCTGGGTCGCGAAGCCTCGGCCATTCGATGTCTCCAAATAACTTTGAAATGCAAAGTATAGCTCAACCTCGCGCCTGTCAAGCCGCGCCGGTCGGCCAGGATTGTTGGATACATGTAGGATTTGGCCTGCCAGGCTCGGCCGACTCGCGATTCCGCTCGCGGGCGGCTCCTTCTGATCGTCGGCTCATTCTCCCGATTTGCGCAACGCCGCTGCGTGCTCCGGCGAAGGCCGGAGCGCCGGTCCGAAAATCTCGGCGAGGCGCACAACGCTCCGGCATTCGCCGGAGCACAGATTGTGGGATCATCGCGTGAGCTTTGTCAGCTTTCGCGCTGTCGGCGGTCCCCCCGTCACGCTCCATGGCCAGTGCGAACTTTGGGAACTTTCAGTCGCGCATTGGCCTGACTTTTGCCTGACCTTTCGACGTTCGATCGCGACGGGCGGCCGTCGCCGAAGCGGGATCGGGGCCGCCGGGGCAGCGCGGCACGCGCCGGTTGACCGGACTCGCCCGCGCCGCCTATCGGCTCCTCAATCGAGGGAGCCGAGACCCATGAAGAAAATCTATCCCGATGCCGCCGCCGCTTTGGACGGGCTGCTGTTCGACGGCATGACGATCTGCGCGGGCGGGTTCGGCCTGTGCGGCATTCCGGAGCGGCTGATCGACGCCATCCAGGCCTCGGGCGTGAAGGACCTGACCGTCGCCTCGAACAATGCCGGCATCGACAATGAGGGGCTCGGCAAGCTGCTGCGCACCCGCCAGATCAAGAAGATGATCTCCTCCTATGTGGGCGAGAACAAGGAGTTCGAACGGCAATATCTCTCGGGCGAGCTCGAGGTCGAATTCTGTCCGCAGGGGACCCTGGCCGAGCGCTGCCGCGCGGGCGGGGCGGGCATTCCCGGGTTCTATACGAAGACCGGCGTCGGCACGAAGGTGGCCGAGGGCAAGGAGGTGAAGACTTTCGACGGCGAGGATTATATCCTCGAGCGCGGCATCCGCGCCGATCTCGCCATCATCAAGGGCTGGAAGGCCGACGAGAGCGGCAACCTCGTCTTCCGCAAGACCGCGCGCAACTTCAACCAGCCCATGGCGACGGCTGGCAAGGTCTGCGTCGCCGAGGTCGAGGAGATCGTGCCGGTCGGCAGCCTCGATCCCGACGCGATCCACCTGCCCAGCATCTATGTGAAGCGGCTGATCCTCGGCGCGCCCTATGACAAGAAGATCGAATTCGTGACGACGCGGCCGAGGGAAGCGGCGTGAGCCTCCGCGGCCTCGCGCTCGGCACCGTCCTGCTCGCGGGCGCCGCTGCGGCGCAGGCGCAGGAACCCATCGCCACCCTGCGCGGACGGCCGGCGACGCCGCCGCCCGGCATGCAATGGCTCTACGGCTCCGGCGAGGGCGCCGCGGCCAGCATCCAGGCCTATCGCGCCTTCCAGACCTATGTCATCGGCAAGGTCCGGGCGCGGCCGCGCGAGTCCGTCGTGCTCGCGCCGGGCGCGACGCTGGCGGCGCCGCGCTTCATCCCCTGCGGCCGCCGGCCGCTCGCGGTCGTGCTCGACGTCGACGAGACCGCGCTCCAGAATCTCGGCCATGGCTATGACGAGGCGGTGCGCGGGCGAGTCTACAACCAGGAGATCTGGAACCGCTACGAGGAGACCGGCCAGCGCGCCGTCCTGCCCATGCCGGGCGCGGCGAGCACGCTCGCGGCCGTTCGCCGTGCCGGCGTCACCGTGATCTTCAACACCAACCGCCTCTCCCGCTTCGCCGCGCAGACCCGGCAGGCGATCGAGGGCGCAGGGCTGGGCCCGGCGCGGCACCGCGAGACTTTGTGGCTGAAGGGCGATATCGGCACGGGCTCGCAGAAGGATCCGCGCCGCGCCGCGATTTCGCGCCGCTATTGCGTGATCGCCATGGCCGGCGACCAGCTGGGCGACTTTTCCGACCTGTTCAATGCCGAGGGCCTCGGCGTGCGCCCGCGCCGCGCGGCGGCCGGCGGCGCCTATGCCCATCTGTGGGGCAATGGCTGGTTCATGCTGTCGAACCCGGTCTATGGACCGAGCATCGAGGGCGATTTCGACGACGTATTCCCGGCGGACCGCCGCTGGTCCGACCCGCAAGGAGGAAATGACTGATGCCCTGGGACCGCAACCAGATGGCCGCCCGCGCCGCGCAGGAATTGCGCGACGGCTATTACGTCAATCTCGGCATCGGCATCCCGACGCTCGTCGCCAACAACATCCCGGCGGGGATGGAGGTGACGCTGCAGAGCGAGAACGGGATGCTCGGCATCGGGCCCTTTCCCTATGAGGACGAGGTCGACGCCGATCTGATTAATGCGGGCAAGCAGACGATCAGCGCCTTGCCGTCCTCCTCCTATTTCTCCTCGTCGGACAGCTTCGCGATGATCCGCGGCGGCCATATCGACCTCACCGTGCTCGGCGCGATGGAGGTCGCGGAGAATGGCGACATCGCCAACTGGATGATTCCCGGCAAGATGATCAAGGGCATGGGCGGCGCCATGGACCTGGTCGCCGGCGTGAAGAAGATCATCGTGGTGATGGAGCACAATTCCAAGGCCGGCGATCCGAAGTTCATCCCCGAATGCACCTTGCCGCTGACCGGCAAGAACGTCGTCGACATGATCGTCACCGATCTCGCCGTCTTCCAGCGACCCGACCATCAGAGCCCGTTCCGGCTGATCGAACTGGCGCCGGGCGTGACCGCGGAGGAAGTGGCGGCGAAGACCACCGCCCGCTACGAGTCATAGTTTCGTAAAAAACTTGACGCTCGGCGCGGAGAGGCAGATTTCTCCGCCCCATGATCGCGTGGTTCCGCCGCCGCTATCTGGACCTGCTGGGCTCGATCTACATCTATAACGAGCACCGCGGTTACACGAGCATCGACCGCATCCTGGATGCGGTGCGCGCCCATGCCCCGGACGATACTTCCTTCATCGCCGCGGTCGAGAAGCACCGGGCCGACGAGCGCAAACATTATGTGATGTTCAAGCGCTGGTTCGAGCTGCAGGGCAAGATGCCGCTGAAGGTCGACCGCGCCTGCGGCCATATCGACCGCTTCGTCGAGATCATGTTCCGCCGGCGGATCGACGATCTCGACACCGAGAGGGTGATCGGCGACGACCGGCTGTTCGAGCGGCTCTGCCGAGTGATCTCGCTGACCGAGCAGCGGGGCATGAAGCAGGTCGACATCCTGCTGCACCATCCGCTGGTGAAGCGGGACAAGACCTTGATCCGCATCTTCAAGGTGATCGAGAAGGACGAGCCGAGTCACTGGGCGCCCTATGACGGCTGGATCCGCGCGCATGGCGGCCGCGACCCCGCATGGTGGGAGCGCGCGGTGGACAGGTTCGTCCATTCCGAGCTGATCGTCCTCAAACTGCCCCTGTTGTTCTTCAACCCGTTCCTCAGGCGCCGCACCGACTGGGCGGACGCGGACGATCCCGCCGAGCGACTTGCCTCTCCCATCTCGGCCGCAGCCTGATACAGGCCTTCCATGCGACTCCTCCTGACCGGATCCTCGGGCTGGCTCGGCCGGTATCTGGCGCCGCGCCTGCGGGCGGACGGGCATGTCGTGATCGGGCTCGACGTCGCGCCCGGCGTGGACACGGAGGTGCGCGGCTCGGTTGCGGACAGGGCGCTGGTCGACCGGATTTTCGGCGAGCATGGGATCGAGGCCGTGATCCATGCCGGCGCGCTGCACAAGCCGGACATAATCCGCTATCCGGAGAGCGCCTTCCGGGCGACGAATGTCGAGGGGACCCGCAACCTGCTCGAGGCGGCGGTGCGGGCGGGCCACGACCGCTTCCTGTTCACCTCCACCACCTCATTGATGATCACCGCCGCGATCCGCGCGGGCAAGGCGGGCGGCGCGACCGCGGCGGCCTGGCTGGACGAGGAATTCGGGCCGCTCGAGCCGCGCAACATTTACGGCGTCACCAAGCTGGCAGCCGAGCGCCTCTGCCGGCAGGTCCATGACGAGAGCGGGCTGGCGATCGCCGTGCTGCGGACGGGGCGCTTCTTTCCGGAGGAGGACGATACGCATCGCGATCTTTCCGGCCCGAACACCAAGGCCAACGAATTCCTGAACCGCCGGCTGACCGTCGAGGATGCGGCCGAGGCGCATGTCGTGGCGCTGGAGAAGATCCC